>Ga0247732_10000202_pt1 | contig 36620 bp, 26 predicted proteins | sample UWRJL163409C2_FD_180940 | JGI IMG/M metagenome (GOLD analysis project Ga0247732, IMG submission 180940) | Plant litter microbial communities from Arlington Agricultural Research Station in Wisconsin, United States - UWRJ-L163-409C-2 | ecosystem: Environmental > Terrestrial > Plant litter >...
CTTATTTTATTTATAAATTGATTTACATCTATTTTTATTGTAGAAGTTACTTGACCATTTTCAATAAATCCTTGACCTACTACATTTTGTAAACTTTCTTTTGTGAAAGGATTGTTTTTAGTAATTGTCTCTTCTCCTGATTTTTGTAAAGTAATTTGAGGAGCCCCTATAAAAGTGATTTTTGCAGTCATTTTTTGAGGTAGCTTTATAAGGCCTTTTTTACCTTTTGTAAACTCGGCCGCAGACTGTCTTAACTCACTTAAAGGTATACCAATTCCTTCCGTACTTTCCTTATCATAAGGCGCAGGAAGTGATCCTAAAAGCTTTCCGTTCTTCATTACATAAATATGAATCTGTTTAGCTAATTCTTTACTTGTCAAACTATCATTGAAAGCATCTGTTGAACTTACAAATAAATCTAATGTGTCCCCATTCTTAACTACATTTACAGCCTCTTCATCTACAGAATAATTAGTTCCGTCAGTTTGTCTGTAATCAAAATCAGATGGTACATTTTGATATATTTCATTTCCTTGAGAATCTAATCCTAGTAATTGTGAAATGGCCGAAGAATTAGTTCCGAAGTTTTTAATAAGTACATTTGATTGAGGCGCAACAGCAAGCCATTCTTTTAATGGAATATCTTGTCCCCCTTTGTCATTTATTCTTCCTGTAAGTCTTTGTGCGTTATTTAAATCAATTTCAAAGGTATTATTTGAATTAACAATCATATTGGAGCCAGGGAAAAAACTTGCTAAAGTTTCTACTCTGATATGACTAAATCTTATATTTTGATTTTTAATTGTAGCTAAAGCATTTGTAGGGGTTTGTAAACCTCTCACAGAAGATCCTAAAGAATTTGCTTGTTCATCTATAGCGTCAACAACAGATTTATAATCTTTATCTAGTAATTCAGTTTTAGTTGTATCTCTGACAGCTTGTGTTTGAAGACTGTCAATTAAATCTAACATTTCCGCAACACTTTGCTCATCATTTGAAACTGTTCCTTCTAGTGTTAGCCAGTCATTAAGTCTTGTCTGAAGTATTTTAAGTTGATCTATCTCAGGTATTGTTAATCCTAAATTTTTATAGAAATTTGATGGTCTGCTTATAATTCTATCTGTATTAGGCTCTACTCTTCTGTCGATTTTAGAAAGTAGATTTTCGTATGTTTTTATATCTGATTCCGAAGGTTTTGTTTTTCCCTGCTCGGCCAGATCTGTTCCAAAATATTGAGTTAGATAATCATTTGAACCAATTATTTCAGACACTTTATTTTGTAACTGTTGTAAAGTAGTTAAATTTTGATTAGGTAACTGTTTTTTTAATTCGTTTATTCTTTGTTGGTACTGATCTCTTAAGTTTGGTTGCGCTGTTTCTCCTAATATATTTAATTGTCCATTACTGAATGTTGCTATATTGTATTGTGCGGGAATTCTTTTTCCAAAATCTGTTGGATGATTTTCTACTATATAATTTTCAACAGCATCAACATAGTCCATTTTTCTTGCTCCTTCTGGAAGTATATTTTTAGGAAAGGCTATGATAGCTAAATTAGATGCATTAGCATGTCTTACTTTACCATCTATTATTGCAGAGATAGTGTCATTTAATGCGTTTTTACTTGTAGATACATTTGTAGTTCCAGCTATATTACTTGCATTAAGACCATTAGCTATAATACCTTCTAAATTGGTGGTGGTCTGTGTTAAATGTGTAAGAAAAAAGACATCCTCTGGTAATTTATCAATTTGTGATTTAACTCTGTCTTTTAATTCTTGTTTTTGTTGTTCTGTTAAATTATCTAAATCTTCCAGTCTATTAATTGTCGGCGCTAAATTAGAAATTAAATTTTGTAAATTATCTATTTCAGTTCTTATGTTTTCTTCCTCTGTTCTAACTTCAATTGTAGCCACTGCATTATCTTCTATTTCTTTTTGGTATGCATCATAAATAGCTTGGTCAGCTGAGGGCAATTGAATTCCTTTTCTTACTTCTTCACCTAATTGTTGTTTATAAGCTTCTGAAACAGGTTCTCCATTCTCAAATGCTCTTCTTTCTATTAGATTCTGATTTTCCTGAAAAACTACCACTGTATCTGTTTTCCACTTTTCTAAAATATCTGTGAAATATGAAGCAGTTGATTCATTAAGTTTAGTATTTTTATTCAGTAATTTACTAACCCATCCATTAATAACTTTTACTCTGGTGTTTGGATTTACAACGGCTTGGGTAGTTTTCTGATAATTTTTAATGTGGTCTACAGCTTTTGATTGTGCCTGTAAAGCTTTTTGAATTTCAAAGAATTTTTCTGGATCTGATAATTTTATATCTGCTAAAGTTGCTCTTAATTTATCTAAATTTTCATTTTGAGTAGTGAACATGTCAACAGTTATACTTGCATCTGTATAATTTTTTATGCCTATTGCATCTAAAGCTAATTGTTTTTCCGTTTGTGCTTGTGTTCTTTCTTCTTGTATCGCCGTAATCTCCTTATTTATGTCAATTAAAGCGTTTGCACGTACTTTATTATCTTCTGTGTCTGTTAACTTACTTGCTTCAAATTGTCTGTTTAAAACTTCTTTTTCGCGACGATCTAATGACTGTAAATGTAAATCTAATTGAGATATTTTTAGAGTTTTTTCTTTTGGCGCTAAATCTAGAACTTGTTGTACATCTAAAGCTTCTGTGATGCTTTCTACATTAACTGAATCAGCAACTAAAGATTTAACGTGAGAAATTAAATTTTGATTTATACGCATAGCCGTTTCTCCCATAGTCATACTATAGGCCATTGCTCTTACTACTTCTCTTGTAGAAGTTTTATCTAATCCTGCGATTTCTGTTTCACCTAATAAAGCTTGAGAATAATTTAAATTCTTTTGATGTTTATCTGAAATTTCTTTATACTCAGCTATTTTTTCTTCTTTAAATAGCTGAGCTTGTTCTTCCGCTTCTTGCCCTGTACCTAATCCTAATTCTTTAGCTAATTCGTCATTTTTAACAGCATTTATTTGACGTTGGAAATCGAAAAAGCCTTCCTGTACGCTACTTATAGCTTGATTACGTTCTATGTGAGCTATGGCCGATTCCGCATCAGCTAGTAATTCTCCTGTTAAATCACCTCTTTGTATTGCTTGTTGTTTTGATTCTTGAGAAGCTTGTATTTTATTATTTGCAATTACATTATTTATATGGTTATCTGCTGTAAATGCATTAGCGTAATCAACTGTTCTTTGTGTTTCTTCTCTCTCAGCCGTAACATCTCCAAATTTAAATCTTGAATGCACTCCTGCACCTAATACCCCAACAATAGCTCCTACAAGTCCTTCTGAAAGGCCTTCTTTTGTGCCATAAGTGTCTTGAAGTGCTTCTGTAAATGCATCGGCCACACCATAAGTTGTTTTTGTTTTTTCGGGGTCAAAAGCATTTAGCATGTATTTTTCGGCAGTTTGTGAAACAACTCTTTGTCCCATTTCTTCTTGTGCTTCTGGAATTGCTGCACCTAATACTCCCCAAACTTTACCTGCTATTCTCTGTCCTTTAGTTGCCTCTAAAGCTTTATACAATATTTTACCTTCTTCTGTAATTGTTTTATCAAATCCAATACCTAGTAGACTTCTTTTTAGAAAACTATTACCTACATTTGGATTCACTGTTTTTCCTATTAATGCATTTCCAAATTGGGCTAAATTAGAGGTTCCTACAATAATCATATTAGCCCCAAAAACATAATTTCCTGTTGTGGTTAATTGATCTTTGAAAGCAGAATATTCTTCAGGTGTCGGGTCAACTCCATTTACTTTTTGATAATTTTCAAGCCAGTCATGTTCTGTGGAATTCATATATTGGCGTGCTTCCATTCCAGCCTCATAACCTGCTGAACGTGTTGCTACCAAAGCTACATCCGCTATTTTTCTTATTTTATATGCATTTATAGAAGTAGTTTTATTTATCTCTCCTATCTTACCTAATACCTGATCACTTACTTTTCTACCTAACGCTGTAGTTTCTGCTTCTAGTAAGGCTGTAGATGATCCTTTAGACAATATTTTTGCCGCGTTTAAAGCTTCTAAAGTTTTTGCTTCCCCTCCAGCTCCTTTAATTGTCCACTTTGCTAATTTTGCTAATTGACTTTCTTGCGCTAATAACCCTACTCCTCCTGTTGCCGCTGTCCATATTCCCTCTGAAATAAGTAATCCCGCTGTAAATGACAGTCCTCCAAATACTTTATCTGCCCAGAAATTAGTTGTAGCTACCTGACCAAATAAACTTGCATTATTTTCTTGTTCTGTATAATAATTTGGTAATTTGTAGTCAAGTTTAACATTCAAATCATCAAGATAATTGTTGAAATCTGTATTATATGCTTCAGATAAACTTCCTTTAGATATCCCTTCAACTAAACTATCAACAACTCCTAAAGTCCCTCCTAATACAGCAACACCTGTTTTACCAAGTAACTTACCAAATCCGTTTGTCCATTTTTCAGATGTTGTTTGTTGTTGTGCCAGTCTTTCTTGGTTATTTGTGCCTGGGATAAAATTCTCATACCTTCCTATATATTCTCCATTAGAAAGAGGCGTGTAAGCTTCATTGTAAGACTCATTAGCATATCCCTTCAATGCTCTTGGCTCTTCTTTAAATTGACTTCCAAATAAAGAGGGTGCTTGTGCAAATGGATTTGAAGATAAGTCAGGCTGAACTTCTTTTTTCCTTACATCTTGTGCAATAAAAGTGGTAGGTGTAGTAATAACAGGAGCCACTGTTGCATCTGCTAGTAATTGAGTATCTATTGGATTATAACCTGCTGTAGTTGGTTCTGCCATGTTCTTATTTTAGTCTGTTTAAAACTGTGTCTATTTCTTTAGGGTTTTGCTGTAGGTATTCTAATACTGCTTCTCCAACTAATATTTGTGGATATTGTTTAATAAATAAAAGAAGTTGTTTATCCATTACTTGTTTACCTGTCTCTGTTTCACTTAGAAGTAATGGCGCTCCTCCTTTTTTAAGAGATACAGAAGTTGTCCATTGTCCTTGAACTGGAGTGGCACTAACTGTAAATTTATTGTAAGCATCTTTTGACATTAATGCTGTTAAAGCTTCAATTTTTTCTGCGGGAATTAACGCTTGTAATTTTTGTTTATATACTTGGTCTGTTGTTGGTTGAGTTAAAAAATAACTTGGATTAACTTTAGAACCCATTTGAAAATTCGCTCCTAATGTACCTGAAATAAAATTACTTGCTTTGTTTAAGGCTGATTTTTGTTGTATATCTAAAAATTGAATATTTTCATTATTTATAGGAGTTGTGTAATTACCTGCTGTAACTTGTCTGGATTGCGCTTCATTTAAAGCCTGTGCATTTAAAACATTATATAAATCATCTCCTCTTTTAACTGTGTATGTTCTGGCACTTCCAAATATTCCTTTGACACCTTCTTTTAGACCTGATTGTATAACTTCAAAACTTCCATCATCTGTTCTTCTAAAACTAAGTCCTTTTTTGGGATCAAAAGCTACTTCTCCTTCCATTTGAGGAATTGCGTTAATTATCTGTTCTTTTACTTTATCATTAGTAACTGTTGCTAACTTATTTGTTGTTACAATTCCTTTTCCTTTATCGGCCACTATTTTATTTCTTCCTGACAAAGAGTCTTCTCTTAAACTGACAGATCCGAATGGATTTAAAGTTGTTCTCACTCCCGCTCTATCTGCTAGGGTCTCTAAGCCATTTAATACATTTTCAAAAACTGGTATTTTTGTAGGATCTGCCAATAATGTTTTTTGAAGATTATCCCACCCTCCGTTTTTATTTACAAAGTCTTGTGCTTGCCTTACTTCAGGAGAATCTGCTGTTTTACTCATTATAGGTATACCATAAGCCCCTGTTGTCTCCACTCTTCCTAAAGAATTTAGTTTTTGTCTAAGAGAGCTTACATATTTCGCAGGATCTTGTTTGAACACATTTACTGTTTGTGTATTAGATTCTTTTAAAACTGAGGCCATATCGTTTCTTCTAACATAAGCTTCTAACATTTGAGAATACTGTTCTGGAAATAAGTTAGATAAACCTGATTTGCTAAATGCTGTCTTTGCAGCAGTTGCTGGAGCATATCCGCTCTTTATAGCTTCTGCATAATTTGCTTGATATGATTTTTTAGTATTATCATCTATTCCTCCTCCTTGTAGTGTATTATTCGCCAAAGAAACAATTCCAACACTTTCTGTAGCAAAATCTTTTACTAATGTAGTATATGGATTAGTTTCATCTACATTTTCCACAGGTAAGTTTGAAAGAGAAACTCCTGTACCTGACCCAACTGCACCTACGGCTTTTTTACTTATTTCTTGTTGTAGTTTTGTCATTTCTAAAGAATGCTTTTGTACCGCTCTTGATTCGGCAGAATACTTAAGTTCTAAATCTTTAGCGTCATAAAAAGCAGCATCCGTATCATAAGTAACAGAGGTTTTAGCTCCTGCCATTTTTGCAAAAGTAGTTTTCCAATTTGTAGTTTCTAAAAATCCCCCTATAGAAGCAGAATTATTAGGGTCAATGCTTTTAAAACTTTGTAAATATTGTGATTTTCTGTCTTCTTCTGCTGTTTTATTTCTAAATGCTTGGTTTCTTTGTTCCTGTGTTAAGTTTTTATTATTGTAATCTACATTATATTTTTCAATATTTGCATTTAAGTTTTCTTCTACGTTTTTTGTATATAATTTAAATGCTTCTTGAGCAACTGCTAATCCATTTTCTCCTTGGTATTTAGCCCAACCATTTATCTGTAATTGTTTTCCTTCTTGTGGGGATAGTATTTGAGGCATGTAAGCCAATATTTCAGATTCTGTAAGTCCTTTAACAGAAGTTGTTTTTGTTCTTCTTACACCATCACTATCAGTAAACGGAATTTCAACTGTTTCTTCTCCTTTTAGTTCTTTAAATGCCTTTGCTTTTTCTAAGGCCGATTTATTTACATCAATGTAGTTTGTATATTGAAGTGCTCCAATTTTATCAACCTTATTACCCTGAGCATCTCTACCTTGAAGATAGTTAGCAATTCCTGCTTGCTCTTGGGCAAATGCATAATTTACATCCGAATAACTACCATCGTTTTTCTCTCTTTTTTTCTTTATTTCCGTGTCAAAATTACGAATAGACTGTGAAATACCAATTTGATCTAAAGTATAATCATCAATGGCCATATTGGTATAGGCATTGATTTTATTTGTTAACCCACTTTTTGCCCAATTTATTTTACCACTTTTATTTACTTCATCAATAAGTCCTTGTACATTTTGAGCAAATCTATCTTTGTCTTCTTGTCGCAATAATAGATTTTCCTGCACTTTTAATTGAGCAAGATTATTATTATACTTTTGTAATCCGTTATCGTACTTACCCTGATTAACAGAAAGTGCCTGATTAAGTAAATTTAGATTTATTGGACTTTGATATTCTTGTGGAGTATCAGGAGTGGATAAATAAGATGCCATATATTGTTGTTTATTAAAACGCAAAATCCCACCCTATTTATATAAGATGGAATTGCGAAATTACGTTATTTATTTGAGATTTGCAAATTAATTATTTTTTGCACTACGTTTAAGCTCTTTGAGCGCCTCCAAAACGTTTCTTTTTAGCTTGGACATTGAATTTTTGTAAAGTTTTCTTTGCATCTAATAATCTTTGATACTCGTCTTGTGGACTTGCGCTGTAATTAGTAGCTAAATCTAAATTAGTCATAGCAACTCCATCAGGGGTATATCTAGCATTATCATACATGGAGTTTATTAGGTTTACAGAGTTTACAGTGTTATAATTACCTAAATTCACTTTTTGAGCAGTATTATAATAATTTCTAAGATTCTGTTGAGTTATTGCATCGGCTTTTAATATTCTACCTTCATAACTTAATAAATCACTAGCTCTTGCGTCTTCCTCTCTGGCTTGTATTTGTGCATTTGCTGCATTGGCCTGAAATGTAGAAGCTTGATTTTGTCCTGCAACTTGACCCATTACATTATTTAATTGAGCTTGTGTATTAGCCTGTACTTGTGCTATTGCCGAGGCTCTTTGCGCGTCTGGCAAACTATTTAAACTCTCTATTGTTGAAGCTTCTTGTCTTCTGATTTCATTAACTTGCGCATCAGGTGAAACTAATGGCGCTTCAATTCTATCATATCTTCTATTTATTTTTAAAGCTCCTTGTAAACTATCTGGTAATAAAGGACTTTGATCAGGTAAATTTAGTAGTCCCTGTGTATTTATTTCCTGATTGTTTGCTGTAAATGATGGAAGTTTATTGGTTGGAGAAGGCTTGGTTGCCAGAGGTCTTGAATCACGCGTTACTTCTGCAATTCCATAATCAGCTGATGTATCTCCAATAAGTCCTTCAATGTTATCTAAATTCTTAATACTTGGAGCAGAAAGTTTAGCTCTTAAAGGTGAGTTTTTTAGTTGTTTAACTGTTAGTATTCCATTGTCGGCCAACAACTGTTTTTCTTCTGGTGTTACTAGGTTGATTTGCATTGAATATCTTCCAGAAGTAAAATTACCTAATTTTTCATCATACCCTCTAATAGCTCTAGACTGATCTGTTTCTCCTGTTGTATCTGGTAAAAAAGTCTCTTCTGTTAAATATCTTTGAGCTTCTTTAACTGCATCTGAATTAAAGTTATTAGGGTTATTTATGATAGTTTGAGCCGAGTCTTTCATATTCTCATCTATCAATCTTTGTACATTCCCTACAATTTCAGATTGTTTGTTTAAAGGCACATTCCCTTTTAACTTTACATTTCCTTTTGAGTCAACTGTTATCAATTGTTTAAATCCAGGATCAGAGTTAATAATATTTGGAAAATTATTATACAGATTTTGAAGAGCTTCTTGTGTTTTAACAACTCCATAAGCTTCTGTATTAGCTGATTGCTGTTCTCGAATATTCTTACTGTAAGGATTTAAGTTACTAGTTACATTGGCTGTTCTATTTCCTCCGTTTTGGAATTCATAAAGTAATTCTTTTACTTTTTCTTGCGGAAGATTATATTTTTTAGAATATTCTATAATCATATCCCCATTATAAAGGCCTCCGTTTTGCATAATGGGTTTTGTAATTTCCTCTGCATTATGGCCTACTTTAGAATATTCTTGTAAATTAAATACTTCATCAAAAAAGCTTTTACGCGCTTCTATTATAGGTAATTTCTCTTGCTCTAATTCTTGAAATTCTTCAGTTAGGAAGTTTACATTAATTCTAATTGTATCTTCTAAATTAGGATTATGTAATAGTTTATCTGCTTGTTTTTGAAGTTTTGAAGCTATATCTTCTTGTTCTTTAAGAATTTTATCAAGTCCTGTTTTTCTATTGAATTTGTCAATTACATCTGCATAAGTGTTTGTAGACTTAACCCCTAAATCATATTCTTCATTAAATTTTTTAGCGCCGTCTTTACCTATTTTTAAATGGTCGGAAATAATTTGAGAGTCTTCTGGTAATTGTTCTGCTGTAAGCTCGACACCCCCTCTCTCGTGGGTATTACCTAAAACTTTTTGAACTGTTCCATCTGGTTTTTTAATTATTTCATTGACTTCAAGCTCGGCAACTTTTTCTCCTTCTGGAGTTTCAGCTACATATTCCCCTGTCGCTACCTTATTTTCGTCTTTTTTTTTTAATCTCCCCCCGTCTTTCATAAATGCTTGAGGCTCTTGAACAGGTGGTGCTTGACTTTGTTGTAAGGTAGAAACCATTTCTTGAAGTGCAGCTTGCTGTTGGTCTGGTGGTAATTGTTGTAGTTCAGCCATTATTGCTTGTGGGTCTTGGCCTGTAGATTCTGCAAAAGCTATTACAATATCTTCTGGGCTAGGAGTTGATTGTTGCCCGCCTTCCTGAAAATATCCACCTATTTGTAAAGACTGAGTTGCAGGTACAGAAGCTTGTCTTGCTTTCTGTTGATACTCATTTAAAATATTTTGTCTTCTATTGGCTGTACCTAATCCTGAAACAAGATTTCTTCCTAATCCTGTTGCTAATTTAGTTGCTGAGACTCCGATATCAAAAGCATTTCCTGTTCCTATACCTTGGCCTAATTTATAAGCTGCGCTAGGAATATCGAAGCCTCCATATGGGTTAAAATAAGAAAAATTTTCTGTTACATTTGGTGTTTGAGTAGGCGTTTGTAGTGGGTTTCCATTCATGTCGTATTGATCTCTTTGATCTACAACACCATCTCCATTATTATCCCCTTGAATATATTCTGATCCTGTATCTTGGACTCCATAAGTATTAGGAGTTGTAATTTGAGGTGGAGTAGAATATGGTGATAGTTCATTAGGATTATAAGTAAATCCATTATTTGTAGTATTTGGCAGAGGATATTGTTGAGCTAATTGACTAGAATAAGTGCCAAATTCATTAGTGTCAAACTGATTTGTTGTTGGTGGTTGCAGTGTTATTGGTTGGGGGGTATAACCTAGATTACTAGGCGCTGTAAAGTTACCTCCTATTTGCATAGAAGCCATACCTGTTGCAGTAGTGCCTTGACGGTTTTGATATTGTTGGTAAGCAGGGGAAGTTTGGTATGTTTTCCATTGACTGTAAGGTACTCTTTGATAATCTTTACCCTCTACTGCTGGCGCTTTTCCTAAGAAATTCTCTGCTCTGTCTGTATACCAAATTTTTCTGTCTGTAAATAAACCGTCCGAGGTCACGTCTTTTACAGGGATTGTAGTAAAATCAATTTGTGCTTGTTGTACAGGTGCTGGAGGATTGTTTTGGCTAGAGAAATATGCTTCACTAAACTCGGGCGTAAATTGGATTCCTGTAGCTTGATTTATATTTGCCACATCATTAACAGTAATATTTTTATTGCCTGTTTTTTGATAGTTGTACAGATTTCCTCCGCTTTGATATCTATTATTTTTAACTCTCTTCATTATGAAAATCTTTTGTTTTTATTTCTTTTTGTAGGGTATTCAGTGACTTTATTCGTATTTTCGAAAATATAATTTTTCCCAGGAATCATTAACTTACTTTCTCCTGTTTCATTTGATACGCCAATGAGGGGTTGATTTACATTTTGCATTGAAATATTATTTGAATTTATTTCTACAACCTTACCCCAATTATCTGGATTCCAATAACCTTGATCATCATTAATAACTCCTCCATTTTTTCCATAAATTAAATTATTATCTTCATTTTGCGCTACATTATTCATTAAGTATATAATAGCCTCATCTGAATAAACACTTTGTAATCTATCTTTAGTGGCAGATTTTTTAGTTCTTTTAAACATCTCTGGAGTAAAATCTTGCTTTCCTGCATCATAAACACCTTCTCTTTTTAGTAGGTATCTGAATGCATCTAAATCTGCTTTGTTTTCTCCTGGGATTAAATCATGTTCAGGGATATTTTTATCTTTTTTATGATAATTAGTAAGCCTTCTTATATCTGTCTTATTAAACCTGTCTTCTGGAAATAAACTAGTAGTGGCATGTGATCTCTCGTGAGTCTCTATTTCCTCAGATGTTGGTTGAGTTGCATTTGGATAAACATCTCTATGAGTATCAATATTATATTTAGAATCTAATTGTATTTTTTTCGTCCAAGGACTGTAGTAACTGCCTCTTTCACCTTCTTCTTGTTTATTACCTAATAATGATTGTATTACATTTGGTGCTGGGGGAGCTTTATATGGAAAAACTTCAGGGTTTGTTCCTGCTAATCTTCTTTTTATTTCACCATCAACATCTTCATATCCGCTGTTTTTTAACCGTTCTCTATATTTAGGTGAATTAAGGTATTCTAGAGTAAATTGCTTTGGTGTTATTGGATTAGCGTTATTCATAGGAAGATCGTAAATACCCCCTCTTTGAAAGTACTGCTCTTGATTATAGATGTCTTCTTGTTGTACTTGGTTAGGATCTACATACTGTACTTGTGAAGCTACTAATAAATCTTGTATAAATCTTTGCTGATTAATTTTTTGCTGTTGTTTACTGTTTAATTCTTCTTTGGCCTTTTGTACAGCTTCTGTTTCATTTTCTGGCGCTAAGTTAGGTATATTAATTGGTTCTACAAAACTACTTACTTCTGGTGTGTATGTAATAGGTACTTCGTTAGTAGGTGGCGTATAACTGTCTATAGCTCTTTGTGCTGTTCCTTTTAAAAACTGTTGTTGGTCTGAGTCTGTGAGGGAACTACCTGATAATTTTTTATAAGTGTTTAATACTAATTTTTGTCTTTTAGTATCAGCATGAAATTTTACTTTAGGTCTTTCATAATCATCTGAAACAATTCTACCTGTATTATAAACACCTTGTGCTGTTCTTAACTTATCGCCTGCTTTTTTATGAGTGTTATTTAACTCCCAATTTACAAAATCTAATTGGTTGTCTAAATCTGTCCAATTTGATCCGTATTTATTTTGTAAGGCCTCTAATCTTCCACTGTGCCACTGCGCGATCCCTTTTGATCCTTTTGTATCCGCTGTTCCTAATATAGTAGTATTCAGATTACTTTCTCTTATCAAATTACCCACAATACCTGCTGCTTGGTCAGGAGTCCATCCATAACTAAGCATTTTCTTATAGGCGTATTCTTCTTTGTTTTGTTGCTTTATTTTATCTTTTATCAAGGCCATATTATAATTCTAGATTTACTTTTGAACTCAAAAGATTAATTGCGTACCTTAGTCTGCTTTCTATAGATTGTTCTAGTCTAACTGTGAATACATTAGATCTCATTTGTTCAAGAACATTTTTACCAGTAAATTTTACGATATCTGTATTAATTGTTTTATTTATTTGATTTTTGTCCCAAATCCAGGTAGGTTGGTTAGCCTTGTGAGAGAGCATTCTATTATAAAAATAATTTGTTGTGTATTCATTATGTACTTTAGTTGTTAGTACCTCCTGATAAGAACCATCTTTTGCTGTAATAGGATATTTAGAAATCAAAGAAAGTTGCCCTGTATTTGGTACAAGTCTAAGTTCTCCCGAATTAGTAAACGGTGAATAAATCCACATCTTGTTAAATGGCTTATCATCTATTTGTGCTGCGTCATACTCATTATGATATCTACTCACTTCCATCTCAAAACCAACCGTTTTTAACAGTATTTCTCCATATTCTCGTTTCAACATATACTCAACTAAGAAAGGATACTTTTTACCGTAGAATACTTGATAACTTCTATTAGTTAGTAAGTGTGACCACAATCCTAATTCTGTTGAATCTGTGCTTTGATTTATTCCTGTTTGGAAATAATTTTGGTGCGGAATGTAATAATTTGGAGCGTAGCTATAAAATCCTATCCATTTTTGCTCTATAGGGGAAAATGCAATTGTCCAACTAACATCCTGAAAATAATTAGGGTCTGTTACTGAAACAGGTGTTTTTACTTTTTCTATGGTCGGTTCAACACTCTCAGTGCAAGAACATTGAGAATTTCCATTTGGGAGTATTATTGTTGTGCAACCATCATCGCATACAATATCATTTATAACCACTGTGCAGTTACAATATACTACTCCTTCTATTGTTTGTTGAGAGCATGTCTCATTTGGGCAATTACATATTGGCATAATTAATCGGTTATTTCTACTTGGTAGTTTATTAATGCTGAATAGCATGCTTCTGTAATCTTACTGCGCCATTTATATGCAATCTCTTTAATATAAATTTCTTTGGCGATCTTGTATACTTGGAAAGCTTCTTCAGGAGTATTAAATATTCCTAAATGATCTCTATCTTTACCAAATCTGGCTCTAAATTTTTTACCTGATTTTGTAACACCTATTGGATATTTTCCTCTTGATTTTCCGCTTTTTATAAATAAACTATTAATTTCAAGTGGAACTAGACAACATGCTTCGGGAGAGTAAATTCTATTACCTTTTATTAAAATATCTTTATCTAAAGCCCAACCCAACATTTTTTCAACTGTATACCTTTTTTCAAACCATTTTGCGAAGTTTTGAAAATTGTGCCATTCTTGATGTACTTCACATTTAATATAAGAAGGTTTCGTTTTATGGTATTTGGGGTCATAACACCTTTGTAACATACTTTGCCATATCTTGTAAGACTTATTAGAACTACTATACTTACCTATCCCTCTATATCCAACACCATATACAGAAGGTTTTAATCTGTGATCAATCTCAATCATTTTATTTTTAATTTTTTACAAATATAGTAATAATATTGTTAATACACAAATTTCACTCAGACAATTACAAGCCATATTTTAATTTTTTAAGGTATTATAGTCCATCCTTTAGCTAAAAGTAATGTCTCTGTATTTGTTCCTGTAATACCTAGTGCAGGTATATTACTTGATGCTTCTAGTATTCCATTATTTCCAGCTAACGTTATCCAACTTGTTTCCGTGTCCCAAGATGTAACAGTAATTTTATTATTATTTAAATATAGTCGCTGAAGGTTGTTTGGTAAAGCTAAAGTTGGATTAAATATTACAATATCATTAGCATTTAAGAATAGTTGCTGAAGGCTACTTGGTAAAGGAATTGTGGGATTAAATGTGACAATCTCATTAACTTGTAATCCTAAATCTAATAGCCCACTTGGTAAAGCTAAAGTTGGATTAAATATTACAATATCATTAGTAGCCAGATTTAAATTTTTTAAACTAGTTGGCAAAGGAATTGTAGGATTGAAAGTTACGATTTTATTAGCTTGTAAATTCAAAGTTTCAAGTCCATTTGGTAAAGGGGTTGTAGGATTAAATGTGACAATATCATTACTAACTAAATTTAAATTTTTTAAACTAGTTGGTAACGGGATTGTAGGATTGAAATTCACTATATCATTATTTTGTAAACTTAAATTTAACAACCCATTTGATAAAGCTTCAATAGGGTCAAAAATTACAATAGAATTAGTAACAAAATTTAAACCTGTAAGACTTGGTATTTTTACAATATTAACTGTAGTTACATTTTTACTGTCTATTATTAAACTTGTCATATTAGTATTAACTCTAAATCTCACTCTTCCTCCAACTAATGAAAAATTAGTTATTGTTGCAAAAGTTGTTCCAGACTGCGTTAAGAAAAATGATTCCCAAGCACTCACTGTAGACAATGTCCCCCAATTTGTCGAAGCAACATCAAAATTTATGGCTGGAGGTTGAACTGTCACTGTAACAACTGTTGTAATTGAAATACATCCATCAATTGTAGGTGTAATCGTATAAATAGCCGTACCTGAAGTAATTCCGTCATTAATTAATAAGTCAGTTATTGATGTTCCTGATCCGCTTGTTGCTCCTGTAACTCCACTTTGAACCACTGTCCATGTGAATAGGGCTCCTGGTTCTCCACTTAAAGTGATGTTTGTTGTTTGGCCACTATTTATATTTTGAGAAGGCGGTGTTGCAACTACTGTAGCTTCACAATCACAATCTGCGGGTACTGTTGTTGAAAGGGTGCACGTTTGTGTATCTTCATCATAAATATAACCATTTGGGCACAAAGTTCCTGATAATGTTGTTTTTTCACATAACTCTGTTGTTGGATTATATTCGTACCCTATCGGACAAGTTATCTCACTTTCTCCACAATCTGTGTAAAAACCAATATTCTTGTCAAATTTTAGACATGGATCAACTTTAGGTATATAGTCTTTTTTAGTTATAAATACGCGTCTGAATCGACTATCGTAACCCATAGCTATACCAACTCCATTTATTGCATTATCTGTATCTAAATCACTTATATTAGCTATTTGGGATTTTAGTATTTTAAATGGTAGATGTTCTTTAAACCAGTTTCTCATTCCGCTTGGTTTACCGTTTATAAGACTCGATATCTCGTTCATTCCTTGACCACCACTTGGGATCTCAATAACTTGACCTCTTTTAGCATCTACATGATAATGTCCAAATTCACAGCTTACTGATTCTGAACTTCCTGTTCCTCCAAATCCAAGATCTGTTTCTGAATAGGTCATTGGTCTTCTTGCAAAAGCTGAAGATAAATTTCTTGAATCCGCTCTTTTACCATCATCTACGGCCACATCAATAGCATTGAATAGAGAAGTTGCATTTTCTTGTCTAATTAGAATTTGCTCTCTTTCAATTGTGCGTATATCTTTTAGTTTTCCGTATTTACTATCAAACTCGTAAAAGTCTAATGGTTTATAATTTAAGTAAGGGTCATTATAATTGTTTTCACTGTTATCTGGTTGCGACCACATTATACCATTAGGCTTATCATTTCTACAATCACTTTCTAACTGATCAAAATTATCTGACAATGTTCTATATGCTGTAGTGGTTACAGGTTTAGAATATATTTGATTATAAAAGAAAAATTCTCCTTTTTTAATTGATACATTTTTTTCTTGTGTCCATTCAGATGTATCTCCTGTATTTGGGTAAAAGTTCCTTTCTAATGTTGGTTCGGCGGTTCTATTCCAGGTATTTATTCTAGTTTCAGTTAAGAAATTAGGTACTCCATAATAATATAGATAAAATTTACTTGGTGGTCTATAGTAATTAGTTTGTTTAGTTTCACAATCAAATTTTAAATCATAATCTATGTCTGGGAATAAAGCAGACTGTCTTCTGTAGTCTGTCATTACTTCATAATCTACATAAAATCTAGGTTCTCTCCCTATATTAGAATAAAATTTATAATTAAATGGTGTTAAACTTGCTAAACCAAATGCTGTATCTGTAAACAACGGCATTTTTCTTTTAAGTGTATGTCTGGAAATAAAAGTGTCTCCTCCAAAAATAGACAAACAGGTTGTTTTAGGATTTTTTAAATCTCCTCTGTATCCTGTTGACAACCATTTTATAGAATTAACTGTACCGTATTGTGAAGGTAAGTAGTTTTTTAAAGCTACGTATGGATTGGCCACATTTTTCTTTATTACTTTACTTATCCCTGTAGTACAAGCATTATTTTGACTTGCTATAGTTAAAGACGAGGTATTTGTATCTATCTTATTATTATCAAAAGATACATATTCTGTGGGGTAATTTAATGTATTAGAAACTCCTAAAGTTAATAAAACAGATTTTTCTCTGTCTAAGTTATTTATACTTATTTTTTCTCCTGTGACATCATCTACTTGTGAAAAATTACCTTCTTTTAAATACTTTGCGGAATATAGAGACCTGATTTGATTTCCATTTTCTTGTAGTAATTGCATGTAATTATACTTAGCACTAGAATGAAAATATGAAGAGAAGTTTTCAGGTTGCCCTAAATCTCTAAATGCTTTTATCCAATCTAATCTGTGTCGGCCATAATTTACAACTACAGAACTAATTGCCGATAAGGCTCCTGCTATAATAGAAAGTACAATACCTGCTGGATTCACAGACACTACAAATCCTGCTGCAACTCTATAATTCTCTCCTGCATTTGCCAATTGTACTGCAACTTCTGTAGCTACTTCTAGTCCTGCTAATAATCCTGCCAGATCTTTTGCTTTTCTTGTTAAGATTACAAATTTCGGATGATCTTTTACTTCATTAAAATAACTGTTATCTGTTTGGCCGAATACATATCCCTGAACAGATAATTCTGTTGGTAATGTGTATCTATAATAATCTGTTTCTGGGCTATGGTACGTGAATTTATCATTTTTCAATCCATTGTAAGGATGTGGGATAAATGTTGTTCTGCTTCTATCTGAATAATTTAAAATATCACTACCTAGATCATTGTAAGGGTAATTAGAATAATAAATAGACTGTGTTTTGTCATTATCATCTATGTACTTTCTCATATCAAATATAAGCCCTGAAGACATTATACTTCTATCTTGCGCTATATCTCCTCTGAATATTTCATATCCTGATATTTGATTTCTTTTTTCTTCGCTTAATAATCCGTTATTTACCGCAATATCTAAAAATGAATTAATTGTAGTTTCATCTATTGTTATCCCTAATGGATATATCACTGAATCACTTTGAGTCAATTGAGGATTTTCATACATAAAAGGACTAACCTTATTATCAGGAAATTTAAAATGTCTTATATTTCTACAAGTAAAATTTACTAAAGGTTTTTCAACACTGTCTTTCTTCCACTGGTAATTGCCTTCTGAATCTAAAATAGGTATAAACACCTCTGAAATAGTTGTACCCTCTACAAATTCTAATTCAAATTTTTCTCTTTGAAATATGTTTATATCCGAAGGTTTTATTTTTAAGGTGCTAGAATCATATAAAGAAGTATTATCGGGATAAATCTCTTGACTTTCCCAATAAGCAAAATCTCCTTTTTTATATGGAGTGGCCATACATGAATTTGCAACAGGTTTATTGAATGTACAAGTTGCCGTGTAAGTTTGTTTTTTATCTATTCTTATAGATTCATACGTTACATCTATTCTGGAATATTCTCTGCTTCTAATAACTACAGCAAAACATCCGCTTAAAGGTGCTGTTCTATACACTAAGTCTTCTGCACAGTTTTCTTGACTTACTATTTTAGCATCAATAGCGACATAAAAGTTTTGACCTGAAATTTGACCTATATTTGTAGAAGTTCCTGCTTCATTAGTAATAGTCCAGTCTAAAGAGTTATCTGCTTTTTGAAAAAACAACATCTCTCCTTGTCCTGCATCTACTATTTTAGAATACAAAGGTGTTGTTGAATTACATTTATTATAAATAGAAACTCTTATGTCAGTTCCCACTGAAATATTATCTGTCTGTTGTAATTCTTTTATTTTAGATACTTCTAATACGAATCTATCTCTACTTAATATATCTCCCTTAAACCATAAAACTCCTTTGTGTAATTTATTTGTCCATTCTGCTCCTGAAGCAACTGTATCTTTTGTTGTTTGCAATTCTGCTACAGTTACTGCCCCATAATAATCATGAAAATATCCTTGATTAAAACTACTTGTAGGCGTAATTTCTGCAATTGCATCAGCATATGTGCATTCTAAATTTTCAAATTGAAGAGTTCTGTAAAAAGCAGTTCTTGGTTGAGGGGGGAATCCTCCTCTACATTGCATAAAAGCAGTTTCAAAATCTGTATTTCTTTTTGGATTCCCTGTACTTGTATCTAATTCATAGATTGTACAAGTTTGTGGAGGTTTTGTTTTAATATACTCTGTTGGGAAAACAGCATCCACCATAGTAGCAGATTCTCCGACAATGGCTCCTACAATTAATTCTTCATCATCTAATATGGGCGCTTCACAATTATTATAATTTGGTGTGCAATTTAAATTAGTATAACAGTCTATATCAAAATAATTACAAAAAGGGTAAGAATTTGGATCAGAAGGAGATGGACAATTTGCATATGTTAGGCAATCGCCATTAGTAATAGTATCAGTTATAAAAGTTGTTAAATCTACGTAATTCTGAGTTGTTTCTATACTGAACGTTGCGCCTGGAGTAGTAATAACATTTTGATAAACACAGTTTTTTTGAATGTCTTCCTGTACTTCAACTATTTCCAAAGAGTCAGAAGAACAAAAATCTTCATCTTCAGTTGCTGTATTATAATATTGCCAATATTTAGTTCTGTCTGTTGAATTACAAGCACTTTTATTTGACTCTATAGAAACTCTATCTTTGTTGGTGATAGGTACTTCTATTAAGTCACTTTCTTTTGCATTACGGTTAATTAAAGGAAATAAAGATGTTTTATACCCGCCTTCTAATAAAAATCTTATAGAATAAGGGACTACTTCATCTCTATTAATAGATAAATATAATGAATCTTTTACTCCATCTTTATATAAGTCTTCTTTAGCTATATGTGTTTGCCACTTTAAAAAGGAACCTAATAAATTAACTACAGGTTGTAGATTTATTTCTTTTTCAGTTGTTATTCCCGCGCCTATTAATGAATTATTACTCTCAGTTAAAAATTCCCAACGTTGAATATATAAATTCTCTCTAATTAAATCAGATAATTCAATTGTTTGTTTATTTTGTTCCCCTCCATAAATAACTGTAGTGTCGTTTATATTGTGGATTCCTTCTACGAAAAATCGTGTCACTCCAACATCCTCTAAAGTTGTTTGAATAACTGCAATTTTATAATGTGTAAATCTTTTATCTAAATTCCCTACTTGAAGTTTAATTGAAAAATTGGTAGGTGTTCCTAATTCTGCTTGAGTTAAAGTAACATTATTTCTGTCAAATATTTGAATAGGGTTAGTTATAGAAGTATATTCTGATATTTCATTACCTAATTGATCTGTATAAGCAATTAAGAATTCGTATGTTCCTAATTTAAGTCTTCCTCCTAATTCAATTGAAACTGGAGTTAGTTCTGGTAAGTTATACCTTTTAAAAATAAGAAGTTTATCTGCGTCTAAACATGTAGGAATTATTTCATCTACTCCGCAATTAATATCTCCTGTTTGTTTATATTGTTGTAAATTATCTAATACTATATATCTAGGAGGTGTATTATCATCAGTGAAGTATATTGTTTTACCACACTTCTCATTTTTTATAACTGTTTTTTTTATCGGCGAATTAATAGAAAATTGAAATCCTTTTTCTGGTTCTCCAGCTAATATATGACACTCATCATTAAGTAATGTTTCATATATATTTAATTCTGTCTGCGTAATATTTTCTAATGGTTCCGCTAAATCAAAGTATTTTACACATCCTTCGCAATCATTCTGTAAGTCATCAATATTTTGAATTTGCTGCACATTTTTTATCTGTCCAAATTCTCCCACACCTGTTGTAGGGTTTACTAGAAAGAAATAGGTTGAATTGGAATAAATATCATTTGTACCATTAATTACTTTAAATCCTGCTTTAAATCTAGAGGAAAGTAAATTAGACATTTCATTGGTTAAAGTGAAGCTTCCTCCATCTATTCCATCAAAAATTCCATTTAAAAGAGTTGAGTAATCAGCTTCTCCTAAATTATATTGATCTCTATTTAATCCTCTTTGAGGTTGATTGAATTTTATATCTGGTTTAGCCAAAACTGTACTTTATTTTTAATTGTTAACCTCTGCCGAAATTATTGAATTTTCTAAATCTCTTATCTCTTCTTTGTTTTAACCCTTCATCCCAATTTTCTCCTGTGATAGAATTAAACCTTACTTGTGCTAAAGCAGCTGTTTTATCTTTTTGTGATTCTCCTTTGTAAAACTGTAATTTAGTTAGTACGTTAGCATCATCGTCATTTGCCCAAACCAATTCAAATACTTTGGCTTTCCCTGATGAAATAAGGTACTTATAGATATTTTTATTTGGATCTTCGGGTAAAATAATTTCTTCCTCTTCATCAACTAATAGTCCTTGATACCAGATACATATAAACCCATTTGAGAAATTTGTTTGTAAAGTATTATTTATAATATTTATATGATAAGGTGATGATTTAACATATACATTTTCACATTTTAAATCTAATTTACTTTTATCAAATCCAGGAACTAATTTTAAAATAGTGTTATTTCCATAGTAAAAATTAGCTTTTAAATCTCTATTAAAAAAATAAGTTTTCTCTTCTACATACTTATAGTCTCCTTCTAATATTTTTGAACCGTTGTCCCAAATTTCAGAGGCTTCTTTTCTAACTCTATAAAAATAACTGTTTATTAATTCTGGCTCGTTGCAGTCTGCTTCTGGAACACATCCTATCGGACTTGTTTTTACAGCTTTAGTGAGAGAAAAAAAGTTATCAGGTAAAGTAGCTTGCCCGTTTTTAATTTGTAATACATGAGGGTATATCTCCATGACATTACCGCCAAAACCCTTTAGTTCATTTAATAAAAATAATTTTAATGAGATATCGTCAATCAATCCCATTTCATCGTACATTTTTAAATCTGATGTTATGTCGGCCAGTACATTTTTTAATGTTGTCATTTCAATATTGGGGGATCAATTTTAGAATTTTCTCGGCCATATAAATTATTCAATAACATAAATGACATTCTATATTTTTTACTTTTTTTTCTAAGCCTGTATTTCAAACTATTGATTAGTCGTTGATCAAAAGCTTTATCCATTGTCCATTGTTGCATGGAACTATCTTTTCTTATTGGCATAAATACTGGACTATACATGCAACCCATAGTTTGTAAATACTTTCCTTTAACTAAATAGCCATCAATATAGAAATTTCTTATTTTTCTTTCAGGGTGGCGCATCATACAGAAATATCCAAAACCTTCTATAAAGACACCTGCCTCATTTTCTAACATACGTTTCTTAATTTCTTTAAGGCATTCTCGCATTAGAAAAAATAATTTTTGTTTAGCTATCCGTTTCTTATACTTTGTCCTTTGTCTGTAAAACTTATGTGCTCGAGGAGAAAATATTAATTCGGACTTTAAAAATTTAGTACTTTCTTCATATAAAGGTTCGGGAAGCTGTTTTGTGGGAGGTATTTGTTTTTTATGATTAGTACATCTAAACACCCTTTTTACAGCATCTCTTTTTAAATATTTCTTAGCCATTAGGATTTAAATTCGGATTTGTATCTTCTTGAATTTGCTTAGTTAAAGATAACTGTTTTAATGTTTCCTGAATTACAACTTCTTCTAATTTATTAGGGCAGACAAATTCAAAATCCCACACAGAGTCACATTTATTTTTACTGCATTCAGATATTTGCTCTAACTCATATAAGTCCTGAGAAATTAAATATAAGTTTCCCGTATAAAATTCATAATCTGGGATGTAAATATAATTATCTTTAATGTAAAAATACTTTTTATTTGTTTTTCCCGTTCTTTCTTTATTTTTTCTATATTGTGTGGCTGTTATAGGATCAAATGCATAACTTCCATCTATACTTGTAACTTCTTTTAAGGTATGTCCGTATTTTGACCAAATAAGCTCTGGAATTTTTTTCTTACTTCTCATTAAAGTCTTACAAGTTTTAAACTCCACTATTGGGCAATCTATAATATCAATGTTTTTAAACTCCGTACAAGGTATTTCTTTATATATATTAGCTTCTCTATATAAACTCTTATCATTCAATTTCTGACTAATATAAAATTTGGCTTTACTCTCTAAAGTACTTAATACAAGCCTTCTACTAATTCTACTATCTTTTGAATTAGCTTTTAAAACATTCAAAATAATATCTGTGATCTCGTTATTGCTCATCTAGTGTTATTTTAAATTGTGTAAAACATTCCGTTTTAGATCCGCAAAAATTAATTTTCGGTTTATACTGAAAGTTTTTTAATTTTCTTTTTTCATCTCTTTCAATATCCCAAATACTACCTGCTTCTCCATATATACAAGAGATTATTTCGTAATTATATGGCATATCTACTTTACTCTTATACCTTTTTTTAATAGTCCCCATTGTTATTCCAATCTTATAAAATTCCTCTTGGTCATTAAAACACCTTATTATATAAAAAATACATTTTCTTCCGTTTGCTTTTCTAACATAGTCAGAACGTCTCCAATGCGACTCTTTACTACATCTTGTACAGCCTCCTCCTCTTATGTGTACATCGGGGCGTTGTTCAAACTCTCCGTGTTGTTTGCAAATTATAATGACATTGGAAGTATTACCTTTATAATCTACTAAACTGTAGTCGTATTTATCATTATGTACTAAAATAGATTTTGATATAAAATGATCATTTGTTGACAGAAGAGCAAGTCTACTTGTCTCACGTGCGCATTTTTGACAACCTTGCCCTTTTAAATATACTAGTGGAGACTTTTCAAAAATTCCGTGCTTAGGGCAAATTATTTTTACAGAAGTATTATGATCGATATAATCTACTAAATCATAATCATGTTTTTCTCCGTAGACTTTTTTAGCTTTTTCAATAAATTGCTCCGTTGAAGATCTTATTTGTTCAATATAACATTTTTTACAACCGCTTCCATTTTGATGGTGAGATGGGTTTTGTTTAAAATCCCCATGAATTGGGCAAGTGATGAGTAGTTTAGATGTGCTATTTATGTATTCGGTTTTTGTGTAATCATAAAAATTACCATGTATAACTTTTACTTTATCTATATACTCCTTAGTTGTATAACTATATTTACCTGAGCACTTAGAACATCCTGCTCCTCTTGTATGAGAGGCTGGTTCTTGTAAAAAACTGCCATGTATTTCACAGAGTATTATAACCTTAGTTACACTATCTTTATAGTCTACTTGTGAGTAGTTATATTTATTCTTGTGTTTAAGTGTAGATTTTTTTATAAACTCATCTTTTCTATTCATATGGCAAATTTAGTGATATTTAATTACTTTAACAAATTACTTAATTTTAAACAAAAAGGAGAGCATTTCTACTCTCCTCGTTGAATATAGGATGACCAAAAACCTATATTTTTAACATGGATCTCCTTCGGCTTCATTTAGAACTACTTCTCCTGTAGTGGTAGTGACTGTTAAGAAATGCCTAGGCGTACTTTCAACTCGTATATAAGTGTAAGGTATTGGTATAGTTAATGCAGCGTCACTAAAAACTGCTGTAACTGAAAAAGGTACATTCAGATCCCCTACATAGTATATGCTACCTCTGAGAACTGGAGAATTTATGTTTACAAATCCTCCAATACAGGCATATGTACCAGAATAATAAGTACCTGTAGTTACAGGTGGTGAACTTAATTCTGTCTGAGTTTTAAATATCAATTTTTTTATATTGTTCATATCTTAAGCTTTAGTATCTGCAAGTATATCGAAAGAATTACTTGTACCTATTTGTTCAAGACCTACAGCATAACCCTGACCTTTAATTTTTAAACCTATAGGATTTGTTAGAGTTGTTCCAGATCCTGTAAATGTTACATCTGCTGTCCCTTTTTGAGTAAATCCTACAAAGAAGTTTGAAGGTAATCCCGATGGAACTGTAATTGTGATTGGGGTTGCTCCATTATTAATTTTAATGCTATAATTGTTATCTGCCGCCAATAAAGTGTAGTCAGCAGTTATTGCTTTTTGTAAGTTAACTGTTTCTACAGTATACGGTGTTGCAGTAGTTCCGTTTCCTGTCACTACTGTAGTTACTCCACTATTTAGTTTAGTTTCAGACCCATCTATAACTTGTGTGTTACTTATTACAAATGGTGATCCCGATGTTCCCGCACCTGTTACTGATATATTTGTCCCTGCATTTATTACTGTAGAAGACCCTGTGGCAGTGGAATTAATTGTGTAAGGAGTGGCAGTTGTTCCGTTTCCAGTAACTGTTACATTAGTTCCCGAATTTATTTTGGTTTCAGAACCATTAACTGCAATTTGGTATGGTGTTGTTACAGTTCCATTTCCTGTAACGGTTGTGTTTGTTCCATTGACTATTTTAGTCTCACTTCCATCTATAGTAGGTATCATGTCTTCTGTTGCTAGCACATAATCACCATCTATTAGTTTAGCTGGAAATAATAACCTTGTTTGTTTTGTAATTCCTTCTTGAAATTCAACTCTTGTTGTTTGTAAAAAATTACCATTAAATGTTTGTTGTAAAGACATTACTCCTGCATCAATAGACAATGCCGCAGCTACAAAATTTGCACTATTATTCTGATAATAAGTACCATTTAATAATAATCTATTTGCGCTTAAACTTAATTGTTGCTGTTCTTTTCCAAATGTTGGAAATCCGTATTGAACTTCCATTAAAGCACTAAAATCAGTAGAACTCATTTTATACGAACTAAAACCTTTAGTTGCTGTATCACCTACGTTTAATACACTCTGTAATCCTTGTAAAGATCCTGTAGGTACAGATAATTCTATATCATTTTCATTTTCTGTTATTGTTACAGATCCATCACTAGTAATTGTTTTTAATTCTTTTCGTCCGATTCCATCAACTCCTTTGTATATCTGAGCACCTGACCCTACATTCACTAAATTAATAGATGCAATTAGTTCTGCAATAGCTGTACAAATATACTCATCAAATTGTTGCATTGCTTCTGTAAAAATCGTTCCTGCTGAGACACCCGAGCATTCTAAATCCTGCGCCAAAACAATACAATCTGTAGAAAGGTCAGAAACTGGGCATGTACAAGGTTCTGGAGGACATAGTGGATTACAAAGACTAAATTGAGGCTCTGATTGACATCCACAATTATTTTGTTGGCAATTAGTGCACATAAATTTTATTGTTATGCGTTCTCTAACGCGGTTATTCTTGTTTCAAAGTTTGCTCCTTGCGCTTCTAAAACTAATATTCTACTTCTTGCGTCTACTAATGAAAGTAAATAAGCATTTAGAATTTCTGTTAATGTTGAATTTGGAGGTAATGATAAGTATGTTATAGCCGCGGATTTGATTACACATGTTGTGTCTATATGTTCTCCGCGGCATTCATCTTCTGTAATTATGGGTGTAATTGAGGGTTGGCAAGCCATTTTATTATATTTTTAAGGTGTTGTACAAATTTTTTCTGTTACTGCTTTCATCCAATCTCCTAAAGTTAATATTGAATTATCACAAGGGTCTACTAAACATCCTATGACATCTTGACATTCTCCAATAGGTTTTGAGCAAATAGGTTCTGTTTCCAGTTCGACTATTCTTTCTTGTAGATCACAAATAACTTGCTCAAATTTAGCTAAAACATTTTTTACAATTACTTTTCCTGATTCAAGTGTATATTCCAAACATAACTCTCCTAAAGCTGATAAATCTATTTCGGTCTTTATTTCTCCTACTTGATTATATAAATCCTGAGTTACCTGTTCTTGATCTAAACATGTTTCTTCTACTAATTCAGATTGTGAGTTAGGAGTTCCTTCGAAGTCTATACACGCTGAATTTTTTCTTGATCCGCATGTATTACTTATTTTATTTCCGCAATTTTTTGCCATTTTTTTAATTTTACTACTACATACTTTTCCAGTCGTAGTTGTTGTATATATTTGTTACGTTTTTTGGACAACACTCTCTAAAAGGTTTTATTTTATCTATATTACACCTCTTCGGGTTTCCTAAAGTGCCATTTATTTTTTTCCAAACCCATTCTGATAATTCGCAATTTTTCATTGAAAAGATTTTTATATATAACCTATAAAATGATAGTTTATCTTTATCCGCACCTTCTCCTAACATAAAATGATCATATAAGTATTGCTTTCCCATCTCCTCTGAAAATCCTTGTTTCCATTGTGACATGTACTTTTCTATACTTAATTTCTCTAAACTTTCTTGTCCCATTACACTACTGTTTTTAAGTCACCCGCTGGGGTTTTATACCACCTACTTGTTTCTAAACCTCCTAATATTGCTGAAGCATTATCTGTGAAAGTAGGTAAGCTAATACTTGTTCCATTTAATATATTATAAACTTCGCTAATAGTTGCAAACGGATTTATATCACTTGGAGAATTTGAATTATTCAGAGCATCTATTTCATCTTGTGTTAAGTTAGACTGTTGTGATCTATTATATAAATCTAAAAGAATTGGTTTTAGTTTTTCAGGTTGATTAAACCAAATTAAATTTTTTATTTTTTGCAGAGTTGTCATATTAATATTTTTGTTTATCGAATAGGGAACTAGCTTCTTGAAAATATCTATCAGCCTTAACAAAATCTCCTTTTTTTGTTTCATCTTTAGATGCTTGTAACCAATCTTTAATTTTTTCAAAAGGTTTTATTTGCTTGGCTGTTTGATCTGTAAAATCCATACCTATTAAACTGAGTGCTTTTGCTATTTCTAAGTCAATTTCATCTGTTTTAAGATAATATCTTTCTTTTTCTATATCTTCATACCCACTAAGTAATTTAATGGTGTAAATACCATCAGGTAAGTTTACATAAGTTTCTTTTGTACAATCACCTTTTAAACAAGATATTCCTAAATTATGAGAGTTAAAATTATTTACAGCCCACTTTTTAAAAGAAACTGTTTTATATTTTGAAGACCCTGGAATCTTTATTGATATATAGCTAGGTTTATTTTCCGCATATAGCCAATCACTAGTATCAGCTACGGAGAGTATTTTTGGATTACCTGTTTCAAAAACTTCAAAATCTATTTTTATTTGGCCAACTATTTCCATATTATACACGAATTAAATCTATTTCTTTTTTATTGACAAGTAATCGGCTAAAGTGCCTGACTTCATATTTATATATTTATTAAAATGGATAGGATTTACCTATACCTAAGTTATATAATTCTTGTATTTCTGAATTAATTATTTGTCTATTCCAAACACCAAGTTCATCAATTTTACCTGAAAAAAAGTATAAGGGGATAATTCCAGCTTCTGCACCTAATCTAAATCTATTCCCTGTATTATTTCCTATTAAAGTATTAGACATGGTTTGAGTTTTAACTAAAATTCCATTAATATAGGCTAATAAAATTCCTGAATTAAAAGTAACAGTAAACATATACCAAACATTCATATTTAATACTTGATCTATAGTTATATCTGTATGTGTACTACCATTACCTATAGAAAGTATTAATTTATTACCTACTACGCTTCCATTGGTATATAAAGAAATTCCATATTTATTATCAACCCTTTCTTCATTAGATAATATCATTTGTATTCCTGAAAAAGAATTTATATTTACCCAAGTATTTATACTTATTTTTTCTCCTGTAACTGGAACTATTCCTGTTAAATAATTAGACCCCGTAAATTCTGCACTATTATTTATTTTACCAGTACTATATAAAACAGATCCAGTATTAGTTAGTGTGTAGTTATTACCTGTAGAATCAATAGAATTACCAGAGTTTTCATCTTCTTTCCAATATCCAAATAAGTCTAATAATAAATTACTAGGTGGAACATTTGGTAAATCATCTAAGAATCCATCTCCTCTCGTTTTTGTAAAAGTACCTTCTATTCTATTGAATCCGTAATAGTTAGATAAAACTATATCATCTATTGTTGTTGTTGTTTTAAAAGTAGGTGTTATATCATTTGAAGCTACATGATGTACTCCTATTGCTCTAATATACTTTAATGATGCACTGTTATTTAATAAGTTATCCGATCCTAAAATAGTAACTCCATTAATTAATAACTTATCAACTTTAGCTAAATTTAAAATCTCAACTAATGGAGAATCATTAGGTATTGTATTTCTTTCAACATATGCTGAAATATTTAATATACCCACTGTTGCGCCATCTATAACAAAATGACTTATTGTACTTGTCGTGTAAGGATCATTTGAGTAATAATTTTCAATATTTAATGTTTTTAAAACAGTATTAACTCCTTTCACCATAAATGATGGATTATTATTAACCGAGAAATCATTTCTCATATAATTTCTTAAAGTTATTCTTTCAGCATTACAATTTAATGAGGCTTTTGCGAAATTACCTCCATAAGCCGTTCCGCTTAAATTAGTAACGTTTATATTTTCAATTAACACTTTCCCTACATTACCAGGTCCTGCATCTTCTAATCCTGCTGGATTTTGTAAATAATTATCAATTACTAACCAATAAGCTTGACAAATTCCTTCTACATTTCTAATTGAAACATTATCTATTAATTTATTTCCACTTAATAATCTAATTCCCATTTGTGAATTATCAAAATATAGGTTTTGAAAATCTACGTTTGTTGCTGAACCAGATTTGCCAAAATAGACTGTGTAATCTCCAGGGTCAACTCCATTTTTAAGCAATGAAGTATTCAGTGTAATTGCGTCATCACCACATTTTGCTCTAAGTCCATTTACTTTAATATTATTTTGATATCCGTCAAAATCTAAACCATCTTGGTTAACGTATACTGTTTCTCCTTGATATATATTCATATTTTCGACTACTACATTTTCATTTGTATGAAATAAACATGCATAAGTTCTAGTATTAATTAAGTTAATATCTTTTAACTGTATATTTTTAACACCATACATTCTAATCCCTGTAACAAATCCATAAGTTGAACTGGAGTGCATTTGTTTAGATAGCCCCTCTCTATATCCATTACCATTCCATATACCACCTGTTATAGATATATTAGTATCTGGAAAAACACCTGGTGATGATACAGGTAATGCATTATAATTAGATAGTATAGCTTTGTCTGAATTATCTCTAAGAATTGCCCCACACCCTTCTAACGCAATAATTGTAGTATAACTTTTTATATTTAATCCTGTAACAGAATATTTACCATCCCAATATACTAGTAAGGGATTGTCAAATGATGCTTCATCTAAAATATATTGAATTATTGAAGTATTATCAGTTCCAAAAGTTGAACTATTTAGTGATATATCAGCATCTGATATACACCCTTTATCTGATAAAAAAATAATTCTATTTTCGCTTCCTGCCCCTTTGTTAGCTAAAAACCATTGTTTATTTACAGCATCCAAATCTTCAATAGGGTCTTGAACAGGTAATGTCCCTCCTCCTGTTCCTATTGTACCTGCTTGATATATTGGTATATTATTTGGTCTTGCTACACTATCTGGACTATCTATTCCTAATTCTAAAAATGCAAATGTTGCACTTCCATCAGGTTGAAAAGCAGTTCCTGTATAAATTCCATTAGAAAATGTTGGTGGAGATGGTAAATCAGATAATTGTTTCCATCCTATTGTTACAGCTTCTGCATTTCCACTTCCATCAAATCCTACAACTTGTCTATCTGTACCTGTTGGTAATATTCCGCCTCCCGTAATAACTGGATTTAATGGATCTGAATTATCTACTCCAACACCTGTAACTGACTGAACTCCTGGGGCTGACCCGCCCCCATTAAAATTTCCAGTATTCTGTCTATAGAATTCTTCAAAATCAATCTGACTATAAGGACTTCCGTCTTCTTCTAAAAGTTGTGTAATTAATAAAGGTGTATCACTATCCCAATCTTTAATATTAAAGAATCTATAATGCGGTTTATTTAAGTTAGACTTATCTACCAGAACTTCTTTTACAAATCCATAGAAAGTTTCTTTAGTAGCGTCATTTGAAAGAACTATGTAATTGTCTTTTCTATAAAATTTATAATTGTCCATGTTTATTCTGAAATTGTGCCAGAAGCTTTTAATTTTGTATTGTATTCATCTATTTTTGCTTCAATTGCATCAAGTCTTGCTTCAACAGCTGTTCTTTGAGCATCCACTGATGTTCTTGCCGCCGCTAAATCTGCATATGTTGCCGCTACTGCTGGAAGATTAGTTGTTGGTGTAATTTTAGCTATTGTAGCTGAAGGTTTTGGAACACTATTATATAAAGCAGTAAACAGTTTTTTTAGTTTGCTTGCCGAATTATAATTGTATAATTTCTTTATTTGTTCTGGTATTGTCATTGTGTTTATTTTTAAATTTTATTATTGCTATTATAATTAATATTCCTATAGTTATGTAATCATTTAAATTAATTTCTCTTGTATTGAAATATAATCTGTCTATAATGTCCTGTATTAAAAAACATTTTATAAATTCTGTACCAATCCAAGATATTTTTTCTGCATGTTTTGTAAAACTTATTAGTAAAATTAGTGTAGCTAATCTCTCCACTACAACAAAATATTCATACCAGATGTCTTCATTATATTTACACAAATATCCACTTATCTGACTACAGAAAATAAATAAAATTATAGTTAATATTATACAACTACTTTGGAATTTCACCCTTAGGTGGCTTTGGTGGCGTTGGAAGTATTGTATCAGCCGATTTAGGTTTATCATTATCTTTAACTTTTTTCTTTTTAAATTTGATTATTCCTGCGATAATAACTACTAATATAATTCCTGCTACTATGTATTCTTTCATTGTTTTATTTTTTATGCTTTTGCTAATCTTTTTGCGTAATCGAATTTTTTGTATTGTGCTCCATTATAATAAAAAGCAAATGTGTCCCAGTCGCTTAATTTTAAAGCTTTGTACATTTTTTGATTTGATTTTATAAACCTAAGACCTAATCTTAATTGGTTTAACTCGGATTCTTTTGCGTAATCCCACATATCACCAACTGTTTTAAACCCTAATAATTTATAATGAAATCCCATCACTTGCATCAACCCTACAGAAGTTGATTCCATTGCCGCTTCTTTGTTTTTAGAAAAAGCATCATTAAATGCAATCCACTCAGCTGTTTGTTTTTCTACTTTATTTAAACTCCATAATCCGCTTGGTGTATAAGGTGCCTTTCTCTTAAACCAAGATGGTTCGAATTGAATAATGATCTTTCCTGTTTCTTTTGAAAATCCTTGCCCTCCTGATTCTACTTTAACAACTTTTTTAATGTTATTAGCAGGGACATCAAATTCTACTGCTAATTTTTTATAATCTTCTTCTGTTATCATTCTTCTGGTGGTATTTCCTTATTTAATATCTTCTTACTAACTTCCGTTATTCCTAATAATGCTGTTAAAAATAAAAGTAAAGAATTAAAGACATCTATTGCGTAGTGATTCACTTCTTTCTGTAAAATTTTATCTGAAATTACAATGAAAGTCCCTAACAATAATACAAAAATAAAAGTGACTAGGATGGTTAGGCTTTTTCTAGACCAAATCCCATCTTTATTTTTTAGAGTGTCATCTATTAGTTTCATATATTCCCGTTTTTAATCTCTTCTAATTCTTTTCTGATTTCTTTATTTTCTTTGTGGAGTTTATCGTGATCAGATTTTAATTTTGTATAATCCTTCTCAAGAGTTTTATATTTAGCTTCATAGGATTCTGCTCTTTCTTCAAGTATTGCATTCCTTAAAAGCATTTCACCATACTTGTGAGTTAGATCGGCATTAGACTTTTCTAGACTTTCAACTCTCTTAGTAACATCATCAATCATCTTTTTGTAAATATCTACAACTTGAGATGCTAAACTCACTTCATCTGTTTTTTCTTTAATGACTCTAGACTTTTTTGCTGTGAACCACGCGGCCACTGGTAATGCAACTAAAGAGAAATCCTTCCAATAAAGTACTATATTTTCTATCCAATTCATTGAGTAGGTTTTATAAAAAAGGAGAGAAAATTTTAGCCTTCTCTCCTTTGATCATTAATTGGACATTATTTATTTTGCAAATGCTTGTACCACAGGTAATCCAGCTGCACTAGCTAATTGCGCTAAAAGTGTTTCTACTGCGGTTTGACGGCCAACTTCAACAATAATATTAAGATTTGTTTTAATTGAAGAATGTGGTAACAATTTGTAATAGAACTGAGGTCGAATTGTAATTGTATATTGAATATACTGAGCTAAACCTCTAAGTCTTGATTCTTGTCCCCATAACCATTTACCATAGTTATTACCTACAAATCTTTCAACACCATCTAAATTGTATCTGGCCTGATCTTCTCTGTTATATAAGTAACCTCCTAGTGCTTCTGGATCTGCGGCGATTGACAACACTTTAACTTTGAAAGGAAATTTACTTGATTCCCAGTTCTCTGCAATGTATGTTGCTTGACCGCCTGCTACAGAAATACGAGTAGAAGTTGCGTAAAATGGCATATCATCTCTATACTCTTCTGATCCAGACATTGTGAAAGGTTTACCTCTGAAACGGATACCCATTTTTGCTGCTGCATCGTACTCATCAATAGCTGTTTCCCAAACATTTAAACCGTAGTTTTTAGGTGCTTCTGCTGTAAATAAAGCTCTGAACTCGTCTGAACACTCTTCACAAACAATATTTGTTGGGACGTTAGTTCTGTAAGTTGTTTGACATAAAGAAGAAATTTGTGCTCCTGATCCCACTGCTGCTGCAACTGTACCTGCCAATGTGCCTGTAGCTGTTGCGATAGAGAATCCTGGATATGTTGCTGATGGCGCTACTAAAATAATTGTTGCTCCACTAGACGTTATCGTTCCACCTGTTGCTAATTCAATTGCGGCTTTATTAGCTGTAATAAAGTTAGTAGCTGTAGTAGCTAAATCTGTAGCAAATGTAGCTGTATAGGGAATGCCACCAATTGTAATTGTAGCTGTTCCTGAAGTACCTGTTAGTGTTACTGTTCTTGATAAATTAACTGTATCTATTGCAATTGTTAAATCAGGATAAGCTTCTTGTAACTCTGCTAGAATATCTCCACCACACTCATCATCTGCAATTGTGATTGTATATGCTTTAGTAGTTGATTGACAAATATCTCCTAATACCCATGCAGTAGAAACTGTGGTTGCATTAGAACAAACTGCTTGAACTTCTCCTGCTAAATCAAATACCGCTGTTGAAGCTGGTGCAGAAATAGCTCTGAATGTTGTAATTTGTGCATCTGTTAACTCTGCTGTTACCACCACTGTGTATGTTCCTACACCCGCAACTGAACCACCAATTTTAACTGCTGTTCCTGTTACAAATCCTGGTAAATCATCAATTGTAGTTACTAAACTTGCTCCATCATCTTCTAAAGCAATAGAGTAAACAAATCCTGCTGCAATTTCTGTATATCCTGCTGGGCAAGTATCACATCCTTTAATTTTAGAAGCTAAACTTGTTGTATAAGCAGGAATTGATGTCCCCACTGGTGCTTGTAAAGTATAAACTGTTTGGTTTCCTGAAACTTCGTCTGTTCTTACAACTTTGTAAAGTGGGTATTGTGCTTGTACTCTGGCCAAGGCTGTTGAATCTCCATTATCAAATAAAGTTAAATTGTAATACTGATAATCAACTGTATCTTCTAATGCTCCGTTTAAACTATTAACAACTAATGCGTCAACATAGTCTGTTACAGGTACACCACCCAATAATTTTGTAGCGTTAAATTCAGCCACAGCTTTTTCAACTAGTTCTTGCATTGTAACCACACCATTAGCGCAATCAATACATACTCCGTCATCGTCAAGATAAGGATATTGTAGGTCTAATCTAATAGTTGTTTCTCCTTCTTTATAACCTAAATTATACATTGGATCTCCGCAAAGAGTAATGTCAATTCCTGTAGAAGTTCTTTCTCCTACTATAATTTCTGTTCCTGGCTTACCATTGTATCCGATAATAAAATCATCTACTTCGATACCTGTTCTATTTGGAACCTCTACTCTAATATCCTAATATCTGCAATTCTGAAAGTCTGGCTCTCATATGCTTTATTTGTAGTGTATTGAGACACTGGTTTGTCGAACGCTCCTACAAGCAAATCGAATGATTTATCTTTTGATTGTCCTGTGAAAGTTGAGTAAACTTTTCTTCCGTTTTGTGTAAGCTCTTTATTATCGTTACTAACAATGGCTAGTACGCCGTTAGTTACATTTAAAGAACCACCTGTTGTTAGAGTCTTACCATCTATGATGAAAAAGTCTCTCTCTAATGCTCCCGCTGTTGCCATTCTATTGTTTTTTGTTTAAATTAATTTTTTGTTATTGCGTTTTGTTTTTCTGCTTGATATTTTGGATCGTCTGTATTCAACAAGAATTCTGCTGCTAATAAATCTATTACTCTGTTCATAAATTTATCGTCGAATTCTGGATTATTTGAATTAAACTCACTCTCTGGATTTTCTGGGTCTTTAAGACCAACTTGGATTGGATAACGATAGTAGGAAAGATTTGCTCTATCGATGGTAAAGTCATCTGAAGTGTAGATAATAATTTTATCAGATGCTAAATGAAAAGGTGTTTCTCTGTGCTTGAAAGATGGATTATTATTAGAATCTCTTAGTATTCCATTAGTATCATCATCTTTAATTTCGAAGCAATCTACTTTTTTTCTTTCACAGGTATCTTTAGTGGCCGTGCAAAATAAGTTAGAGAAATCAAAATAGTCTTTAGGTAGACTAAATTCTGTGAAGTCTTTTAGTTTTTTTGAAGATGGTATAGATAAATCATGAACTAATATTTTCTGAATATACCTTATATCATCTTCAAATTTCCTGTCTAGAAACACTTCTATAAGCCTGTTAGTTACATTATTAGCTAAAACGCAAAACCTTCCTTTATCTAAACTGATTTTATCGGTGGTGGCGTTCTCATTAAGCTTTATAATTGTACTCTGGTAGAACTGTTCTGTTGTCATGTTTTTATCCTAATGCGGCATATACTAATTCTAATAAACTATTGTCTTTTAAAATATTTTTAACCGAGTCTTTTAAATCTTTTCCTAATAAATGGTCATTTAAGTAGAATCCATTCATACCTTTGATAACTTTCTTTTGTCTTTGTAGATGTTTTAAGTCTTTAAACATTACAAGCTCTTTTTTACCTGAATCTGATTCGTAGTAATTAGCATAAGTTTCTAAGAAAGCTTTTGGATTTTGATTGTCATCTTTAGAAAGCCATGTAGTAAAGATATCGTTAAGAAGTGCATCTTCACTGTCAACAACTCCTGTAATTCCCATCCACTCCAGAATAGCTGTTAAACCTTCTTTATCTGTGGATAGTAATGTAATAAATTTAGTAGTTGCCTGGCTAATTTCTAATTTTCTTTTTTGACTTACATCTACTACAGAGTCTTTATTTTCTACAGCATATTGTGCCGATCCTTTGTAGTAAGACTCACTTTCAAATTCAATTGGACATAAATCACCTTTAGAAATAAGGCAGTATAATTTGAATAATTGAAGTGGGTCAGAAGTATTGTAACTATTATCTAGCTCAATGTTTTCTGTAAAATTATCCCAAAATTCAAAATTTTTAAAATCTAAAATTTGATCTTTAGTATAAAAATCTAAAAGTGGGTTAATAATAAGCTTTGTAATATTTTGTAAAGCTATTTTTCTTAAACTTTCGTCTGGATATAGTTTAGTAAGAATTTT
>Ga0247732_10000203_pt1 | contig 36468 bp, 31 predicted proteins | sample UWRJL163409C2_FD_180940 | JGI IMG/M metagenome (GOLD analysis project Ga0247732, IMG submission 180940) | Plant litter microbial communities from Arlington Agricultural Research Station in Wisconsin, United States - UWRJ-L163-409C-2 | ecosystem: Environmental > Terrestrial > Plant litter >...
CCGCTTGCGGTCGCGGCGGGCGTTCACCGACTCGTCGTCGGTCGGCCCCTCGGCTCCCCCGTTCGACGACTTGTTGTCGCTCTCGCCGTCGTTGTTGTCCTCGCCGTTCGCCGCGTTGTGCTTGTCGTTGTACGACGTGAGGTCGTGCAGGGTGAAGCCGTCGTGGGCCGTGACGAAGTTGACGCTCGACAGGGGCGAGCGACGCGACGCCTCGTAGACGTCGGGAGACCCGAGGATGCGCTGCGAGACCGTGCCGAGCACCGAGTCGGTTCCGTTCCAGAAGTCGCGCACGTCGTCGCGGAACTTGCCGTTCCACTCCGACCAGTCGGCCGGGAAGCCGCCCACCTGGTAGCCGGCCGTGTCCCACGGCTCGGCGATCATCTTCACGGGGGCCAGCACCGGGTCCTGCGCGATCAGGGTGAGGAAGGCGCTGTGGATCTCGGCGTCACCGCCCTGCCGGGTGAGCGTCGTTGCGAGGTCGAAGCGGAATCCGTCGACGTGCATCTCGGTGACCCAGTAGCGCAGGCTGTCCATGATCAGACCCAGCGCGGCCGGGTGCGAGACATTGAGGCTGTTGCCGGTGCCCGTGGTGTCGAAGTAGTGAGCCTCGTCGCCCTCGACCAGGCGGTAGTACGACGCGTTGTCGATGCCCTTGAAGCTCAGGGTCGGCCCGAGGTCGTTGCCCTCGGCCGTGTGGTTGTAGACCACGTCGAGGATCACCTCGAGGCCGGCGGCGTGGATCGCCTTGACCATCTGCTTGAACTCCGTGACCTGACCTCCCGCCTGGCCCGCGGCATCCGACACGTATTCGTTGTGCGGCGCGAAGAACCCGATCGAGTTGTAGCCCCAGTAGTTGCGCAGGCCCTTCTCCGACAGGTGGCTGTCCTGCACGAACTGGTGCACGGGCATCAGCTCGACGGCGGTGACCCCGAGATCGGTGAGGTGCTTCAGGGCGGCCGGGTGCGCCAGGCCCGCGTAGGTGCCCCGGATCTCCTCGGGCACGTCGGGATGCAGCTTGGTGAAGCCCTTCACGTGGGTCTCGTAGATGACGGACTCCGACAGAGGGGTGAGAGGGGCGCGGTCGCCCTCCCAGTCGAACGACGGATCGGTGATGACGCAGCGCGGGCTGTGCGGCGCCGAGTCCGTGTCGTTCCGCGTCTGCGGCTCGTTCATGTCGTGGCCGAAGAACGACTGGTTGTCGGCCTCCCAGTCGTAGCCGCCCTCGATCGCGGTGGCGTGCGGGTCGAGCAGCAGCTTGTTCACGTTGTGCCGCAGGCCGGCCTCGGGGTTCCACGCGCCGTCGACCCGGATGCCGTAGCGGGTGCCGACGCCGACGCCGTCGACGAAGCCATGGAACACGTGCCCGGTGCGCTCGGGCAGCTCGACGCGGTTCTCCACGCCGTTCTCATCGAAGACGCACACGAACACGGCATCGGCCGTCTCGGAGTAGAGAGCGAAGTTGTGGCGGCCCTCGATGAGCGAGAAGCCGAGCGGGTAGGGAAGGGAGCGGGCGGAAGCCATCGGTGATCCTGTCTGGAAGAGGCGAAACTGTCGCCTTCGCAGGATAGGAGCGCCCGGCCCACGGCGCCGGATCGCCCGAGGGGGCTAGCGCTCGCCCCGTCTTTGTGGTGGGGATTCCCCCAGCTGCTGCCGGGCACCTCGAATCGGCCACAGAGGGCCGCGTGCAAGCCCCCTTTCGAGCGACTCGGACCGTGCCCTATGCTCGGCGACGATCTCGCTCATCCTCGTTCAGGAGAAACCATGTCCTACTCGTCGCAGCCCGCCGCCCAGCCCTACTCCCAGGACGGTGAGCCTCCCCTCGACCAGCCGTACTACGGCGCCCCCATCGGAGCCGCCGCCAAGCGCTTCTTCAAGAAGTACGCCACCTTCTCCGGCCGAGCCAGCCGCAGCGAGTACTGGTGGTGGACCCTCATCGTGATCATCATCAGCTTCGTTCTGAACATGCTGTCCCTCGCCCTCGGCGGCAACGGCGTCGACCAGAACGGTGCCATGACGATGTCGGCCGGCGCCTCGGTCATCAACATCATCGCCGGCCTCTGGGCGCTCGCGACGATCATTCCGAGCCTCGCACTGGCCTGGCGTCGACTCCACGACACCAACCGCAGCGGCGCCTGGTACCTGCTGATCCTCATCCCGCTCGTGGGAGCGATCATCCTCATCGTCTGGTTCGCGAGCCCAGCGAAGCCCGAGGGCCAGCGCTTCGACCGCTGATGCCCAGGAGCTCCCGGTGCCGGTCAGGCGCCGGGAGCTCACGTCACTGCGTCGTCGCGTTCGCGACGTAGAACGTGACGGCGTCGCGAACGAGCCCCGTCGCATCCACCCCCGCACTCTCGAAGGCCGCGGCGAAACGCGGGTCGGCGGCGTACAGCTCCGCGAGGCCCACGAGGTAGTCGGCCTCGGGCCCGTTCGGGTACCCCGGCGTGCCGGGCACCTCGCTCAACCAGGCCACGTGGCGCTCGACGATCGCCTGCACCTCGGCGCCGTCGGCCCGCTGCCCCCTCGACGCGGCCTCGACGAAATCGGCCGCGATGTCGGCCTGAGCAGCCTGGAACGCCCGCCTCTCGTCGGCCGTCTTGCCGTTCCACCAGGTCGCCCCGGATGAGTAGGCCTGCTCTCCCCACCGCTTCGTCACTTCGTTCTCGTGCTGTTCGGGCGCGAAACCGTCGAACATCTCACTCGCCATCAGTCCTTCTCCTCGTCTCATCTTTCGAATGGTCGTGTCGATCGAGGCGATCTGCCTGTCGATCCTGTTCTTGTCACGCACGAGCTCGTCGCGGTGGCGTGCAAGCGCGGGCACTGCGTCGGGCTCGTCGTCGAGCACGCGGCCGATGGCCTGCAGCCCGAGGCCGAGATCGCGCAGCAGCAGGATGCGCTGCAGCCGCAGGAGCGCGCGTTGGCCGTAGCGGCGATAGCCGTTCGTCGCGATGCGGGTCGGCGGCAGCAGTCCGATGGCGTCGTAGTGGCGCAGGGTTCTGCTCGTCGTGCCGGTCAGACGGGCGATCTCCTGGATCGACCAGTCGGCCTGGGGCGCCGTGGACATCGCTCCCTCCTCTCGTGCTGTCTCTCGTGCGGTCTCTCGTGGTGGTGCAGCGCCGGTTGTTCGGCACACGATCGACGGTAGAGGGTGACGTAACGGCAACGTCAAGGGCGGAATTCGCGCCCGCCCGCCGGTTCGCCGAGCGGGCGCCCTCGGTACGATGACAGTCACTGTTTCCCCTCGTGAGAATCGAACCGTGAGATGCCACCGTTCCCGCGCAAGCGTTCCCGCTCGCCGCAGCCCGAGGCATCCGGCACCTTCGCCGGGCCGACCTCGCCGTCGAGGCGCGCCTTTCTGCAGAGCGCAGGGCTTCTCGCCGCGGGCGCCGTGGCCGGCGGAGCGGGCGGCGCCGCGATCGGAGCGGCGGTCGGCGCCGGCCACCCGGGGCTCGATTTCGCTGCCGACAAGGCCACGCCGAAGACGGCGTTCGACCACGTCGTCGTGGTGATGTTCGAGAACAGGTCGTTCGACAACCTGCTCGGCTGGCTCTATCGCGACGACGAGATTCCCGCCGGGTCGTCATTCGACGGCCTGCACCAGGGTGACTATTCGAATCCGGCGCCCCACGGGCATCCGGATGTGAAGGCGCACGTCTACACGGGATCGACCGACGTCATCATGTCGAGCCCCCAGCCCGACCCCGGCGAGGCGTACCCGCACGTCAACACCCAGTTCTTCGGAACGGTCGATGCCGAGCTGCACAACACCCCTCCCGTGGGCGCGAAGCCCACGATGAAGGGGTTCGTCACCGACTACATCGCCAACTACGAGCGACTCTCGGGTGGAAGGAAGTCACCCACCCGCGCCGAGTACTCGATGGCGATGGGCGGCTTCTCCCCCGACATGCTGCCCGTCTTCTCGACGCTCGCCAAGAACTTCGCCGTCTACGACCACTGGCACTGCGCCGTGCCGTCTCAGACGTTCTGCAACCGCTCGTTCTTTCACGCGGCAACGTCGCACGGCTACGTCACCAACCAGGGCGACGGCGGATACGACAAGTGGCTCGACCCCGACAGGGCCGACTCGCCGACCGTCTTCAACCGGCTCGAGGAGGCCGGAATCCCCTGGCGGGTCTACTACGACGCCGCCCAGCTCGTGTCGATGACCGGCGTGCTGCATGCCCCGGCCACCGAGAAGTACTGGAAGACCAACTTTCGCACCCTCGACCAGTTCTACCTCGATGTCGAGAGCGGCAATCTGCCCGCGTACTCCTTCATCGAGCCGCGCATGGTCTTCAACCACAACGACATGCACCCGCCCTACGGCGTGCTCCGCGAGGGATCCGACGGCTTCGGCGGAGAGGTCGAGGATGGCGCGGTCAGCGACGTGCGGGCCGGAGACGCGCTGCTGCACTACCTCTACACGGCGATCAAGGACTCGAAGAGCCCCACGGGATCGAACGCCATGAACACGATGCTGTTCGTGACCTTCGACGAGCACGGGGGCACCTTCGACCACGCGACGCCGCCGTCCGCCGTGCCACCGGGCGACGGCCGTGACGGCGAGATGGGCTTCGCCTTCGACCGGCTCGGCGGCCGGGTGCCGGCCATCGCGATCTCGGCGTACACGGCGAAGAACACGATCATCAACGATCCCATGCAGCACAGCGCGCTTGTCGCCACGCTGTCGCGGCAGCACGGGCTCGAACCGCTCACCGAACGCGATGCGACATCGATGGACATGTTCAACGCCATCAACCGCATGACGCCGAGGCCGGTGTCGGACTGGCCGACCACGCTGCCCCACTACGTTCCGCCGAACCCCGACGAGAACCTCGATCCGAACGCGCCGCAGCACAGGGCGAAGAAGCTCTCGAGTCCGGCGAAGGGGCTCCTCGGCCTGCTGATGGCCAAGTACGCCTCCCCCGACGAGCCCGTGCCCGAGAGCTATCACGAGGCGTTCGCCGCCCTCGTGATGCACGGAAAGGGGCTCTTCGGCACCCTCGACAGCAGCGCGAACGAGGGCGACGAAGACGACGCCGGCTAGGCGCCGATGAGCCTCTCGGCCAGGTAGGTCTGCAGGCGGTCCAGCGACACGCGCTCCTGCGCCATCGAGTCGCGCTCGCGCACGGTCACGGCGTTGTCCTCGAGCGACTCGAAGTCGACCGTGATCGCGAACGGCGTGCCGATCTCGTCTTGACGGCGGTAGCGGCGGCCGATGGCTCCGGCGTCATCGAAGTCGACGTTCCAGCTCTGGCGCAGATCCTGCGCCACCTTGCGGGCGAGCGGCGACAGGGCCTCGTTGCGCGACAGCGGCAGGACCGCGGCCTTGACGGGCGCGATGCGCGGGTCGAGCTTGAGCACCGTGCGCTTGTCGACGCCGCCCTTCGAGTTCGGTGCCTCGTCTTCGTGGTACGAGTCGACCAGGAACGCCATGAGCGCTCGGGTCAGACCGAACGACGGCTCGATCACGTAGGGGATCCACCGCTCGTTCGACGTCTGGTCGAAGTACGACAGGTCGGTTCCGGATGCCTCGGAGTGCGTCTTCAGGTCGAAGTCCGTGCGGTTCGCGACGCCCATGAGCTCGCCCCACTGGCTGCCCGGGAACTGGAAGCGGTACTCGATGTCGACGGTGCGCTTCGAGTAGTGCGACAGCTTCTCCTGCGGGTGCTCGAACTGACGAATGTTCTCGGGGTTGATGCCGAGACCGACGAACCACTCCCAGCTCTGGTCGATCCAGTACTGGTGCGCCTCCTCGTCGGTGCCGGGCTGCACGAAGTACTCCATCTCCATCTGCTCGAACTCGCGGGTGCGGAAGATGAAGTTTCCGGGGGTGATCTCGTTGCGGAACGCCTTGCCGACCTGGGCGATGCCGAACGGCGGCTTCTGCCTCGAGGTGTTCAGAACGGTGGCGAAGTCGACGAAGATGCCCTGGGCCGTCTCGGGCCGCAGATACGCCATGCCCGACTCGTCCTCGAGCACACCGAGGGTGGTCTTCAGCATTCCCGAGAACTTCTTGACCTCCGACCACTGGCCGACGTTGCCGGTGTCGGGGTCGCGCACGTCGGCGAGGCCGTTGACCGGCGGATGCCCGTGCTTGGCCTCGTAGGCCTCGAGCAGGTGGTCGGCGCGGTAGCGCTTGTTGGTCGCGAGCGACTCGACCATCGGGTCGTTGAAGACCTCGACGTGGCCGGAGGCCTCCCAGACCTGGCGCGGAAGGATCACGGCCGAGTCGAGGCCGACGACGTTGTCACGGCTCTGCACCATGAACTTCCACCACTGCCGCTTGATGTTCTCTTTGAGCTCGACGCCCAGCGGCCCGTAGTCCCAGGCACTGCGCGTGCCGCCATAGATCTCTCCGGTCGGAAAGACGAATCCTCGGCGCTTGGCGAGGGCAATGACAGAATCAAGAGGAGATGTGGGCATAACGGCTTCCGTAAGTCGCCCACCGGCCGGCTGCCAGCGGGTGGATAAGCCACAATCTTATGGGAGGGGCCATGGCGGACCGCGACACCGAGCACTGGCTGCGGCTGCACGGTCTGCCGTATTTCGTGAGACCGGATGCCCGGGCGCGGCATCTCCTGCCCCGCACCGCCCCGTTCCTCGTCTTCGCCGTGGCGATCGACGTGCTCAGCTCGTTGGTGCTGGAGGTCGACATCGACCCGGACACCGCCTCGGCGAGCGAATGGGGATTCGCCCTCGTGGCGCTGGCCCTCGTCGTCGCGGTTCCCGTCGTTCCGTCGCTGCTGGCGCTGGCGACCGCTCGAGTCCTGCGCTCCCGCACGGGAGCGAAGACCCCGGTGGCGCTGGTCGCACTGGGCCTCTACCTCGTGGTCGATCCGCTCTGGTTCGGTCTCGTCGCACACGAGAACACTCTCGCGTCGGTCGCGCAGAACACGGCCGTCGTGATCGCCGCCCTCGCGGCGACCTGGCTGGGCGTCGGCGCCCTGCTCTCGTGGGCCCTGCGTGCCGCCCTGCACCAGTTCGGGGCGCTGGGGCAGCTCGCGACACGCGCCCTGCCCCTGCTCATGCTCGTGGTGGTGTTCGCCTACTTCGCCCGCGCACTCTGGGAGGTGACCGGCAGCATGAGCGCGTCGCGGCTACTCGGCGTCGCCGTGTTCTTCCTCGTGCTCGGGCTCCTCTTCACCGTTCCGATCATGCGGCGGGAGTTGTCGGCGCTCGACGGCGGCGACGAGCCGCAGGGACCGCCGCTCGGTCGACTCGAGCGGTTCAACCTCGGCGTCGTCATGGTGCTGGCCCAGGCGTTCCAGGTCGCCATCTTCGCCGCACTCGTCTGCGTCTTCCTGGTCGTCCTCGGTCGGCTCGCCTTCAGCGACGAGGTGCTGAACCTCTGGCTCGGCGCGAACGCCGGCAACGCGGAGGTGCTCGGCATCGAGCTTCCCGTGCGCACCGGCATGCTGAAGACGGCCGTGTTCCTCAGCTGCGTCTCCGCGCTCAACTTCCTCGTCTCGGTCTCGACGGCGGCGGCGTACCGGGCCTCCTTCTACGATCCGCTCCTCGACCAAGCTCGCGCGGCCCTGGCGGTGCGAGCCGCCTACAGGGCCGGGCGCTGACGTCGCTGTCCGGCCCCGGCATCCAGGGCCTTTCGCCGTAGTGAATCGTGACCGGAGCGCCGTCTCAAGCGCATTGACATGGTGATCGCGCGGAGTAGTGTTCTCACTCGTGACTAACGAAGTCAAGTCGGCCAAACGCTGGTTTATCGGCGAACCCCTCCCGACCGACAAACTCGAAGGACAGCTCCTCCCGAAGCGGCTCGCCCTGCCGATCTTCGCCAGCGACCCGCTCTCCTCCGTGGCGTACGCGCCGCAGGAACTCCTGATGATCCTGCTGATCGGCGGTCTCGCCTTCTTGAGCTTCGCGCCCTGGGTCGCCGCAGCCGTCGTGCTGCTGCTCGTGGTGGTCGTGGCGTCGTATCGCCAGCTGGTCAAGGCCTACCCCTCGGGCGGCGGAGACTACGAGGTCGCCCACAAGAACCTCGGAGAGAAGGCCGGGCTCGTCGTGGCATCGGCGCTGCTCGTCGACTACGTGCTCACCGTCGCCGTGTCGGTGGCGTCGGGGGTCGACAACATCATCTCGGCCCTGCCGTTCCTCAACGCCTACCGCGTCGAGATCGCCGTCTTCTTCGTCATCGTGCTGGCCGCCGTCAACCTGCGCGGGGTCGCCGAGTCGAGCAAGGCGTTCGCCATCCCCACCTACCTGTTCGTCGGCAGCGTCGCGCTGATGATCATCGTGGGCCTCGGTCAGGCGGTGCTCGGCCACGCCCCCGTCGCCGAATCGGCCGACTACGGCGTCAAGGCCGAGGGACTCACCCAGGCCGCCGTCATCCTGCTTCTCCTCCGCGCGTTCTCGAGCGGCTGCAGCGCCCTCACAGGCGTCGAGGCCATCTCGAACGGCGTGCCCGCGTTCCGCACCCCCAAGGTCAGGAATGCGCAGCGCACCCTGGTGCTCATGGGCAGCATCGCCATCGTGCTGTTCGCGGGCCTCGTCGCGCTCGCCCTGATCGCGCGCGTGCACTATGCCGAGAACGCGTGCCATCTCATCGGCTTCGAGAACTGCGAGGGGCAGCCGCAGCGCAGCCTGATCGCGCAGATCGCCTCGGCCGTCTTCGGCAACAACTCGGCGCTCTTCTACGTGATCCAGGCCGCCACCGCCGCCGTGCTGCTGCTCGCGGCCAACACCGCCTTCAACGGATTCCCCCTGCTCGGTTCGGTGCTCGCCAAGGACTCCTACGCCCCGAAGTCGCTGCTCACCCGCGGCGACCGTCTCGTCTTCTCGAACGGCGTGCTCATTCTGGGCCTGTTCGCGACACTCATCCTCGTGGTCTACCAGGCCAGCCTCACCCAGCTGATCCAGCTCTACATCATCGGCGTCTTCGTCTCGTTCACGCTCGGGCAGACGGGCATGGTCAAGCACTGGTGGGGCATGCTCAAGGCCGGATGCTCGAACCGCGGCGCCGTCTGGCGAGGCCTGGCCATCAACGCGTTCGGTGCGTTCCTCACCGCCGTCGTGCTGATCGTCGTGACCATCACGAAGTTCACCCACGGAGCCTGGCTCGTGTTCGCGATCATGCCCGTGCTCTACACACTGATGCTGGGCGTCAACCGCTACTACCGCGACGTGAACAAGGAGATCGAGGTCGACGCGACGACGACCTTCGGCTCCGAGGGCGACCACGCCATCGTTCTCGTCGGCCGCATGCAGAAGCCCGTGCTCAAGGCTCTCGACTATGCGATCGCGGCGCAGCACGACAGCATCGAGGCCGTTCACCTCTCGATCGACGACGAGTCGACGAATGCTCTCGAGAAGGCGTGGAGGGAGATGAACATCTCCGTTCCCCTCAAGATCATCGTCTCGCCATACCGAGACGTGGCGGAGCCGCTCTGCCAGTACATCGAGAAGCGACGCGCCCTGCACGGCTCCGAGGTCGTGACCGTCTACACGCCCATTTACATCGTCGGCCACTGGTGGGAGACGCTCCTGCACAACCACAAGGCGCGCCGCATCCGCAAGCGCCTGATGCTGGTGCACGGCGTCACGATCGCCCTCGTTCCGTGGCTTCTCGACTCCTCCGAGGTCATCTATGGACGCAGATCGCGCCCGCTGCCCGGATCGGAACGGCGCGGCGAGCCGGTGCGACCGGTAGCCCGCACGCCGCGGCAGGAACGGCGACACGCGAAGGCGCAGCAGCAGTAGGTGCTAAACTGACGCAAGTTTTGTAAGTTATTCGACTCCCGGGTGGCGTTCTCATCCCCCGGCCCGAAAGGTGAGGGGGTCTCGCATGGGGCGCGGCCGTCAAAAAGCTAAGCACACCAAGGTTGCTCGCGAGCTGAAGTATTTCAGTCCCGACACCAACTACTCCGCGCTCGAGCGCGAACTGAGCCACCCCTCCGACGGTGAGCCCGACTACTCCAAGTGGATCGACGAAGACGACGACGAGTCCGACACAGACGACGTCATCATCGTGAATCCCGAACTCCTCGACTCCGACGAGCGGCAGCAGAAGCGCGCCTAGTCCTCGCGAGTCTCCGTGACAGGAGCGTTCTGGTCGACAGGCGCGTTCTGGTCGACAGGCGCCTCGACCCGTTCGCTTGTCGTCATAACGATCGTTCGGGCGCGCCTGCTCGAGACCCGGTCCACGATCACGGCGATGGCGGCGGCGAGTCCGACGAACACCGTCACGAGGATGATCCCGACGAAGCCGAAGACCTGCGCCCGCGAGTAGTTGGGCTGCTCGGGGAACACGAACGTCAGAACCAGAGTGGCGAGGATGGCCACGACGGCCCCCACCACGATGAAACGCACGTACCGCGGCGAGCGCCGCACCACCACGTCGTGGGTCGAGGAGGAGGAAGCGGGAGAAGTCGAGTCGTCGGGAAGAGCCACACCCCATTGTCTCGCACATTGCCGGGTGCTCCCCGTGCGCCGACGGCCATAATCGTGTGATGGACTCCGACCACCCGCTGGACTTCGACGGCACCGTTCTCGCCCTGCGCGCGGCCGGATGCGTGTTCGCCGAAGACGAGGCACGCCTTCTCCTCGACGCGGCACCGGATACGGGCGCCCTCGATGCGCTTCTGGCACGACGCGTGTCGGGGGTTCCGCTGGAGCACGTCCTCGGCTGGGCCGAGTTCGCCGGCATCCGGGTTCTCGTCGACGACGGAGTCTTCGTGCCCCGGCGCCGAACCGAGTTCCTCGCGTCGCGCGCCATCGACCTCGCGCGTGAGCACGAGCATCCGATGGTTCTCGACCTGTGCTGCGGGTCGGGCGCCCTGGCCCTGGCGATCGGTTCGGCCGTGCCGACGGCGCGACTCTCCGCGGCCGACATCGATCCGGCCGCCGTGGCCACCGCACGACGCAATCTCCCTGCACATGCCCTGGTCGTCTGCGGCGATCTCTTCGAGCCCCTTCCCGACGACCTCCGCGGCCGGGTCGATGTACTCGTGTGCAACACCCCCTACGTTCCGACGCTCGCGATCGGGTCGATGCCTCCGGAGGCCCGCCTCTTCGAGGCTCGACTCGCGCTCGACGGAGGCGGGGACGGCCTCGATGTGCAGCGGCTCGTCGCGGCGCAGGCGCGAGAGTGGCTGGCGCCAGGCGGCCATGTTCTGGTCGAGGCGAGCGAACACCAGGCGCCGCAGTCCGCGCTGCTCTTCGAGAGCACGGGGCTCGTGAGCCGGGTCGAGTACTCCGAGGAGTACGACACCTCGATCGTGCTGTCGACGAGGCCCCGCTAGGCCCTGCCGAATTCGCGCAACGAGGCCCTCGCGCCCGCTCGCACGGCATCGGTGACCGCATCGAGGAGCGGGGACGCGAGGTTCCACCGCTGCCAGAACAGCTTCACCTCCGTGTACCGCCCGGGCGCGATCTCGACCAGCCGTCCCGTCTCGAGCTCGACGCTGCACTGCTGGTCGGGCAGCATCCCCCAGCCGAAACCGAGCAGCACCGCGCGGGCGAAGTCGCTCGAGGTGGGAATGAAGTGGCGAGCCTGCGTCGCATCCGCATCGAGATCCGAGAGCCCACGCACGAGGGTGGCCTGCAGGTCGTCGCGTCGGTCGAAGTCGATGCGCGGCACCTTGGCCAGGGCCGCACGGTCTCCCGACGCGATCGCATGATCCGACTGGAATCCCGGGGTGCACACCGCGCGGTAGCGCATCGCGCCGAGAGGTTCGACCGAGCAGCCCTGAACGGCGTCGGCGGTCGACGTGACCGCCGCCATCACGGTTCCCGATCGCAGCAACGACGTCGTGTGCTCCTGGTCCTCACGATGGATGTCGAAGACGACGTCGCCTGATCGGGCCAGCGGGGCGACGGCCTCAAGAAACCAGGTCGCCAGGCTGTCCGCGTTGACGGCGAGCGCCATCGGGAACGCGGAGCCCTCGGCGCCATGAACGTGCAGCGCACTGCGCGCGTCGGCGTCGAGCAACGACGCCTGCCTCGCCAGCCGCAGGAGCACGGTGCCTGCGTCGGTGGGGACAACGGGATTGGACCGCTGCACCAGAACCTGACCCGCCGACTGCTCGAGGGCCTTGATGCGCTGCGAGACCGCAGACTGGGTCAGCCGCAGCCGACGGGCCGCCGCGTCGAAGGTGCCCTCCTCGGCGAGCGCCAGCAGAGTCTGCAGGTGGTCGTACTGGAACCCCGTCATAAGCCTGCCTTATCTCTCGTAAGAAACATTAGCTGTACGAATCCGATGTTCTCTCATACGGTCGAGGAATGCCCCTCGACTCGACGCTCCTTCCCGCCCTCCTGGGTCTCGGAACAGGGCTCGCCCTGATCATCGCGATCGGTGCGCAGAACGCCTACGTGCTGCGGCTCGGAATCGCGGGGCGCCTGACGATCGTCGCCGTCATCGTGACGATCTGCGCCGTGTCCGACGCGGTGCTCATCGCGGCGGGAGTTCTGGGAATCGGCGTGGTGATCGAGAAGGCGCCGGTCGCCCTCGTGGTGATCCGCGTCCTGGGCTCGGGATTCCTCATCGTCTACGGGCTCATGGCCGCACGCCGGGTGTTCCGACCGCAGACGCTCGAGCCTGCGGGGCAGAAAGGGTCGATCTCGCTGAAGACCGCAGCGCTCACGACCCTCGCCCTCACCTGGCTCAACCCGCATGTCTACCTCGACACGATCGTCTTCCTCGGATCCGTGGCGAATCAGCAGGGCGCTGACGAGCGCTGGTGGTGGGCCGCCGGTGCGATGACCGGCAGCCTGCTCTGGTTCAGCGCCCTCGGCTTCGGCGCCCGCCTTCTCCGCCCCTTCTTTGCGCGTCCGAATTCGTGGCGCATTCTGGATGCCGTCATCGCCGTCGTCATGCTGGCCCTCGGCATCCGCATGGCCGTCGGGTTCTGAGCTCGCCGCACGGCAGCGTCGCTAGGCTGGCGGAATGACCGTCGTCTCGCTCATCCGTTCGGATTCGCTGGCCCCGTCGGCTCCGTATGCCTACGCGTCCACGGCTCCGGCCGATGCTCGCCTCGTCTTTCTGGCGGGCGCGTGCCCCATCGATGCGCACGGCGAGGTCACCGCACGGGGCGACATCGCCGCGCAGGCACGGCTCTGCGTCGACAATCTCCAGGTCGCCCTCGACGCGGCAGGGGCCACGCTCGGCGACGTGCTGTCGACGCGCGTACTGGTCGCGACGACGCGGCAGATCGATCTGGTGACCGCGTGGAATGTCGTGCGAGAGGCCTTCGGCGAGCACGACGCACCGAGCACCCTCGTCGGAGTGACGGTACTCGGCTACCCGAACCAGCTGGTCGAAGTCGAGGCGATCGCGGCCGTGCGCGACTGAATGCGGCGGGCTTCCCTCTGTCGTGCGTACGACGCTACGGGCGCTCGACGGGTACGTAGCCGGTGAGGTCTGCCCGCTGGCCGGAGGCGTGGATGCGCGCGGCGGCGATTCCCGCCGCCCACGTCAGGCGGCCGGTCGCGAGTTCGAGCCAGGTCGCTGCATCCATCTCCACCACGTTCGGCGGGGTGCCGCGGGTGTGGCCGGGACCTTCGATGCACTGCACCGCACCGAACGGGGGCACCCGCACCTCGACCGTGTTTCCCTGGGCGGCGTCGGCCAGACACTGCAGGAGGTAGCGCGTGGCCGTGGCCGTCGCGTCGCGGGAGGCGGCGACCCCGTCTGCCGTGGCGGCGGCGATGGCCGCTTCGCCGTCGAGGGGCCGGATGCGAGTCTTTGCCATGCCTCCAGCGTAAGACGCCGAGGCGGCAGGGGTTTGTCATTCAGCGGAGGGTTTTCATGCAGCAGGGGTTTGTCATGCTGCACAGGGTTGTCGTGCGGCAGACCAGTCTCGGGGGGGATGAGTGGTCTGCCGCACGAGCATGGTTCGTGCGGCGGCGCTGCTTGGGGGGACAGTCGGGCCGCCGCACGAAGTGCTCCCGCACGGAGCACCGAGTCGGGGGGGGGGGTGAACGGTGCTCCGTGCGAAAAAGGCTTCGTACGGTGGCGCGAGATGGGGGAAAATCGGGCCGCCGCACGAAGTGTTCTCGTACGGCGGCAGGCCGAGGGGGGATGGGCTGCCGCCGTACGAAGCTCTGTGAAGTTGTCTCGCCGACGGTGTCATCAACCGCCTTCATAGATAAGAGAGTCGACCCGTCTGCATCTATTACGTCGATCGGGAGAAAAGTTTTCGGCGAGGTATGGGCGACGCGAAACGATCGTCCGGCTGCGCGAGCGGCCCGAGACGATCACTGTCGATCGGGGTGCGGACGCAGCCGAAGCTAAGCTGTGGGCTGTGAAGATTCTTGTCCTCGGATCCGGCGCGCGAGAGCATGCCATCATCACCGCGCTTCTTTCGGAGCCCGGGCAACACGACGTCGTCGCGGCGCCGGGAAACGCGGGCATCGCCCTCGTGGTTCCGGTCGTCGGCATCGACGCTGAGGATCCCGAGGCGGTGGTGGAATTCGCCCAGGACGGCGACATCGATCTGGTCGTGGTCGGTCCCGAGGCTCCCCTCGTTGCCGGCGTGGCCGACGCGCTGAGAAGCCGCGGGATCCCCGTCTTCGGCCCCGGCCGCGAGGCCGCCGCCCTCGAAGGCAGCAAGACGTTCGCGAAGCACATCATGGCCGAGGCCGGAGTTCCGACCGGCCGCGCCGAGCGCGCCGGCACCCTCGCCGATGCCGAGCGCATCCTCGACGAGTTCGGTGCGCCGTACGTGGTCAAGGCCGACGGACTCGCGGCCGGCAAAGGGGTTCTCGTCACCGAGAACCGCGACGAGGCGATCGAGCACTCGAGGCATTGGCTTGGTCACGGAGAGGTGCTCATCGAGGAGTTCCTCGACGGGCTGGAGGTGTCGCTCTTCCTTCTCAGCGACGGCCACACTGTTCGCCCCCTGTCTCCCGCGCAGGACTACAAGCGTCTGTCCGACGGCGACGCCGGCCCGAACACCGGGGGCATGGGCGCGTATTCGCCGCTCCCCTGGCTCGACGAGCGGTTCGGCAGCGAGGAAGCCTTCGTCGACGAGGTCATCGAGACGATCGCCCTGCCCACGATCCGCCAGCTCGCGGCCGAGGAGAAACCGTTCATCGGCCTGCTCTACTGCGGCCTGATTCTCACCGACGACGGCATCCGCGTCATCGAGTTCAACGCGCGCTTCGGCGATCCCGAGACGCAGGTAGTCCTTCCTCGCCTCGAGACGCCTCTGAGCGAACTGCTGTTCGCGGCGGCGAGCGGCACGCTCGTCGACCAGCCCCGCCCTGCCTTCTCGAGCGACGTCGCGGTCACGGTGGTCGTGGCGAGCGAGAACTACCCGGGCACGCCCGTGACGGGCCGTGCACTCTCGGGCCTCGTCGAGGCGGAGGCTGTGCCCGGCACCCATATCGCCCATGCGGCCACCGCCGTGCGCGACGGCGAACTCGTCGCCACCGGGGGGCGCGTGCTGAGCGTGGTGTCCACTGCATCCGATTTCGCCGAAGCTCGGCGCCGCGCGTACGAGGCCGTCGACCTGATCGGGCTGGAAGGTTCACAGCACCGCACCGATATCGCCGCGAAGGTGGCGACCTCATGACCATCGAGATCGAGGGCTTCACCGACGTCTACAGCGGCAAGGTGCGCGACCTCTACATTCCGACCGACGCCGTGAGCATCGATGATGCCGAGACGCTGCTCGTCGTCGCGAGCGATCGGGTCAGCGCATACGACCACGTGCTCGAACCGGGCATTCCAGGCAAGGGCGAGCTGCTCACGAGCCTGAGCCTCTGGTGGTTCGACCAGCTGTCGGGTATACCGAATCACCTCGTCGGCGACCAGGCCGACGTGCCGGTCGAGGTCGCGGGGCGCGCCATGCTGGTGAAGCCCCTCGACATGTTCCCCATCGAGTGCGTCGTGCGCGGCTATCTCTCCGGCTCCGGCTGGAAGGAGTATCAGCAGTCGCAGTCGGTGTGCGGGGTCGCGCTGCCTGCCGGCCTCGAGAACGGCGACAGGCTGCCCGAGCCCATCTACACCCCCGCGTTCAAGGCCGAGCTGGGCGAGCACGATGAGAACATCACGTTCGAGCGAACGATCGAGCTCGTCGGCGCCGACGTGGCCCAGCGCCTGCGCGACCTCTCGCTCGAGATCTATTCACGCGCATCCGCCATCGCCGAGGCACGCGGCGTCATCCTCGCCGACACCAAGTTCGAGTTCGGCGCCGATCGCGTCTCCGGCGAGATCACCCTCGCCGACGAGGTGCTCACGAGCGATTCCAGCCGCTACTGGGACGCCGGGGCGTACGCGTCGGGCGATCGCCTCGCCAGCTTCGACAAGCAGATCGTTCGCAACTGGTTGGCGGCGAACTGGGACACGACCGATGCCTCGGCCGGTCCTCCCCCCACGCTGCCCGAGCACATCGTGGAGCAGACCGCGGCCCGGTACCGCGAACTCCTGATGCGGCTCACGGCCTAGCTCACGCGCCTCGTCGACGCCAGCGAGTATCGCGGAACGTGAGCCTCCTCGGGCAGCAGCGGTGAGCCCGCCTCGGCGAAGGCGCGGGTGGCCGAGCGCACGAGCGCCCCGCTCCAGACCTCCGGATGCGGCAGGCTGCGGTCGACCAGAAGGCAGTCGAGCCGGGTCGGGTGGGCAGATGTTGCCGGCCCCCACCAGATGGCACGAGCAAGCGGACGACCGTCGAGAAAGGCGAGCCAGGTCCACTCGTCACGGTATGTGCCGGCGTCCTGGCCTGCGAGGAACTGCAGGGCGTCAACCCACGGCTCGGGGCCGGGCGACGAGAAGGAGAGAACGGCACCGAGGTCGGCGCCGGTTGTTGAACGAAACACGAGAGTGTCCTCCGAGAGAAGTGGAGGCGCTGGTCGTCTTCGGGATCAGTCGATGAGAACCGAAGGGAGGAGCGCCGGGATAAGGGATACCGTGCGGGAATCGCGTGTCGCGATCGCATCGTTCTTGTCCATTGCCATCAACTCCCTTCCTGATCAGGCACGCCCCGTTTGGCGTGCTCACCGACAGTAGCGCTCATACTCAGCAGATCTCAAGGTGGCGTTATCGACCTGTTACATTCTCTTTCGCGCATATGGGCGCGCAGGGCGGTCGATCAGCCAGCGAATGCGCCTGTCAGCCGCACGGCGCCGCCATCGACGCCCTTCGCGCCTTGCTCGAATCCGGCGAGGTCTCTGGAGCCGATCGTGACGACGCCCGCCTGCCAGGTCGCAATTCCATCGGCCGTCAGGGCCGCGGCGACCGCAGTCGCTGCATCCGGTCGCACGACCGCGAACATTCCGATGCCGAGGTTCCAGGTGCCCTCGGAACTCTCGAGGGTGGAGCCGGCCAGGTCGGAGAGGACCCGGAAGACGGGGGCCGGAGACCAGGTCGAGCGTTCCAGTTCGACCCACGATCCCTGCGGCAGCACGCGGGCGAGGTTCGCCGCGATACCGCCGCCGGTGACGTGCGACAGCGAGTGCACGGCGCCCGCGAGCGCCGGCTCGCCGAGCACGCGCAGCAGCGGCGACGTGTAGAGACGCGTGGGCTCGAGCAGGACCTCGCCGACGACACCGCCGAGATCGGCCGAGGTGTCGGCGTAGTCGATCCCCCGCGACGAGAGGATGTGGCGCACGAGCGAGAATCCGTTGGAGTGCAGCCCGGACGACTCGAGAGCGAGAACGACGTCGCCGTCTTCGACGAGGTGCGCGCCGAGGAGCGCGTCGGCCTCGACGGCGCCCACCGCGGCACCTGCGACGTCGTAGTCGTCGGGGCCCAGCAGGCCCGGATGCTCGGCCGTCTCGCCGCCGACCAGCGCCGTTCCCGTGTCGGAGCACGCTCGGGCGATGCCCGCCACGATGTCGGCGATGCGCTCGGGCACGACCTTTCCGCACGCGATGTAGTCCGTCATGAAGAGCGGCCTGGCTCCCACGACGACGATGTCGTCGACGACCATGCCCACGAGGTCCTGTCCGATGGTGTCGTGCTTGTCGATCGCCTGCGCGATGGCGACCTTGGTGCCCACGCCGTCTGTCGATGTCGCCAGCAGGGGGCGCTCGAACTGCTTGAGCGCGGAGACGTCGAATAGACCGGCGAACCCGCCGAAGCCGCCGACGACCTGGGGGCCGTGGGTGTTCGACACGGCCGCCTTCATCAGCTCGACGGCGAGGTCTCCGGCGTGAGTATCGACGCCGGCCTGGGCATAGCTGTTGCTCATGCCGTTCATTCTTCCCTATGTGCGCCTCTTACAACTGTCGTAGCAACATCTGTCCACCCCTCCCCCGCTGTCGGTCGACGGGAGTAGCGTGATGCTCGAAGGTGGCCAGACATCCACCGTGGGAGGAGAACCGATGGGTATCAACGACGAGGACATCACATCAGGAACCGATAACGCAGGCGAAGGCCCCGCCGATGGCGGAGCCAACGTAGGCGGTCACGATGGTGGCGCGGATGGCGCGGCCTCTGCGGGCGAAGGCCCGGCAGACGGCGGCGCGAACCCCGACGGCCACGACGGCGGAGCCGACGGATCGGCCGACGAGGGAGAGGGCACCGCTGACGGCGGAGCCAACCCCGACGGCCACGACGGCGGAGCCGACGGATCGGCGTGATGAACCCTAGCCCTCACGAAGCGAGGGCCGAGCGCGGGTCGGGAAACCGGCCCGCGCTTTCTCGCTGCATCAGCATCGACGCCGACGAGTTCGCCGCCGACTACTGGGGCCGAGGCCCCCTCCTCTCCCGGGCCGACAGCCTCGAGAGCGATTTCTCCGACCTCTTCTCCACCGAGGCCGTCGACGAGCTCGTCTCGGAGCGCGGCCTCCGCACGCCGTTCATGCGCATGGCCGTCGAGGGCCAGGTGCTCGCCAAAGACCGGTTCACGGCATCGGGCGGTTTCGGGGCCGAGATCTCCGATCAGGTCTCCTCCGACAAGGTGCTCGCCGAGTTCGCCGGTGGAGCAACCATAGTTCTGCAGGGTCTGCACCGCACGTGGCCTCCGATCATCGACTTCACCACACGTCTGGTGGCCGACCTGGGGCATCCTGTGCAGGTCAACGCCTACATCACCCCGGCGTCGTCGCGCGGCTTCGACCCCCATTACGACGTGCACGACGTCTTCGTTCTGCAGATCTCGGGCGAGAAGCGCTGGAGAATCCACTCCCCGGTGCATACCGATCCGCTCGCCGATCAGCCGTGGTCGCAGCATTCCGCGGCCGTCGCCGACGAGGCGAAGAACGCACCCGTCATCGACGAGGTGCTCCGGCCCGGCGATGCTCTCTATCTTCCGAGGGGGTGGATCCACTCGGCCGAGGCCCTCGGCGACACGTCCGTGCACCTCACGATCGGCATGAGCGCCTTCACCCGCGCCGATCTCGTGGCCCAGGTCATATCGAAGACGCGCGCCGACGCATCCCTTCGTTCGTCGCTGCCGCTCGGCCTCGACCTCGGCGACCCGGATGCGTTGGCCGAGGTGCTCGCCGAGACGCTGGCCGACCTCGTGGCCGCCATCCAGAGCGACCCCGTCACGCCCACCGCGGCCGCGGCATCCCTCGCCCGCAGACTCACGAACACCACCCGACCCGAGCCGGTGAGGCCGCTCGCGACCGTGGCCGGTCTGGCCCGACTCGACACGGCATCCGTCGTCCGCTGGCGGCTCGGTCTTGCGGGCTCGGTCACGCTTCGCGGCGACACCGTGAGCCTCGTGGCGGGCACCCTAACGCTCACGCTGCCCGCCACGACCCTGAGCGCGCTCGAGCACCTGCTGCTCGGCGAGTCCACCTCCGTGGGCTCACTGCCCGGGCTCGACGACGAGGATTCGATCGTCGTGTGCCGCCGCCTGGTGCGCGAGGGCGTTCTGGTGCTCGAGGCGTGACCGACCTCAGCGCTCGGGCCGTGCTTCCCGACTGGCGGCCCTGCAGCGATCGTTCCCGCGAGCGCGGCGACCCGCTGCCGGGCACGGGATCGCGCGGAACCGAGTGGTTCCTCGTCGAGATCTCGGGAGCCTGGGGCCAGCACGCGTTTCTCGAGTCGACGCTGCCTGCCGAGGTGGGTCGGGCGCTCGTGAAGAAGGTCGAGGGCGCAGGCATGCGACCTCTTGCGATCCGACGGACGGGCAAGCGGGCGCCGCAAGACGGCTACCGCTGGGCCTACGTCGACTCCCGACCCGGATCCGAGGGCGTGCGCTGGGGGTGGGTGGAGACGGCCGAGGAGCTGCTCGACGTTCCGCTCGACGGGTCGACCGGCGTCGTCTCGCACAGGCCGATCGTCGCGGTCTGCGCCCACGCGCGGCACGACCAGTGCTGCGCCGTGCGCGGTCGGCAGGTCGTGAAGACCCTCGCCGAGGCCTTTCCCGAGGAGACGTGGGAGTGCTCGCACCTCGGCGGCGACCGCTTCGCGGGCACCCTGGTGCTTCTGCCGCACGGGCTGTACTACGGCCGTGCAGACGGGGCGGATGCGGTCGGCCTGGTCACCCGTTACCTCGAGGGCCGGGTCGACGAGCGCTTCTTCCGCGGCCGCAGCTCGCTGCCGAACGCCGTGCAGGCCGCCCAGCACCACGCCAGGGCCACGCTCGACGACGAGCGCATCGACATCCTCGGCCCGACCTCGGCGCAGTTCGCCGACGGCGTCTGGCGCATCGAGCTGGAATACCCGGCCGCGACGATCAAGGTCATGCTCGCCGAGACGCTGTCGGAGCCGCTGCTGTCGACCTGCTCGGCCACCCGACCGGGCCGCAGCCGCGAGTACCGCCTGCTCTCCGTCGAGATCGCAGACGCCCCACCGTCGTGACCCTCCGCATCGGCACCAGCGGCTGGAGCTACGACCACTGGCAGGGCGTGCTCTACGCGCCCGGACTGCCCGCGGCCCGGCGTCTCGCGGTCTACGCATCGGAGTTCGACACGGTCGAGCTGAACGCCAGCTTCTACCGCTGGCCACGCGACACCACATTCGCCGGGTGGCACGACCGGCTGCCTCCGGGGTTCGAGCTGGCCGTCAAGGCCCCGCGTGGCCTCACCCACGGTCGCCGGCTCTACTCGCCGGAGCCCTGGCCCGAGCGCATCCGACACGCGATGCACGCGCTCGGTGACCGCCGAGGCCCCCTGCTCGTGCAGCTGCCGCCCGGCCTCGAGCGCGATGACGCCCGTCTCGACTACTTCCTCGGCACGCTGCCCGATTGGATGCGTGTGGTCGTGGAGCCGCGGCACCCCAGCTGGTTCGACGAGGGCGTCTACGAGCTGCTCGAGCGGCACGGCGCCGCCCTCTGCGTCATGAGCGGCGCCGGCCTGCCGTGCGTTCTCCGAGCGACGGCCCCGTTCGTCTACGTTCGACTGCACGGACCCGACACGGGCACGCTGTACGCCGGATCGTATTCCGATGACGATCTCGCCTGGTGGGCGGATCGCATACGCGAGTGGCAGTCTCAAGGTCGGGATGTCTCGGCCTACTTCAACAACGACGGCGACGGTCACGCGGTGCGCAACGCCCGCACCCTCCGCGCGATGCTGTCCTAACCCTCCGCCCGCTGGGTCGGCCGCGCGCGGCGCGTTCCGCCGAGGCGGAATGCGATGCCCGCGAACAGGAGCGCGATGACCCCGGCGAACAGCGGCGCCGCGTCGAGGCCCGTCGCGGCCAGCGCGGCCTCGCCCGTGGGCACCGTCGGCGCGGTTCCCGGCGCCGGGGCGGGCTCGGAGGGGGTCGGCTCGGTCACGATCGGATCGACGGCGAGCTCGAACACCCTCACGTAGTCGAAGGTGGTCGTGAAGCCGGCGCCGGCCATCGAGACGAGACCGATCCTCGGGGTCGCGCTCTCGTCGAGCGGAGTCGTCCACGTTCCCGCCTCGTCCCATGACGAGCCATCGAGGCTGGTGAACGCCGTGTAGAGGTTCTCGGTGTCGCTGTGCTCGCGAACGAGCCGGAGATAGGTCTGCTCACCGACCGGTCCGCCGACCGTGTTGCCGTAGACGGGGTTTCCCGGTTCGCTCCGCTTGCCGAACTCCGTCTGCCGCGTCTCCCAGATCGAGGTGACGCCGAGCTTGATGTAGTGGCCGTCGTCGGTGTAGACCACCAGGCCGCCCTGCACGTAGTTCTGGCAGCAGCCGTCGGAGGGCAGGTCGATCGACACCTTCGTGTCGACGACGTAATCGCCGTCGGGAGCGGCCTCGGTCACGAGTCCGGCGGCGCCCTGGCCGAGGTTGAGGTCGCCCTGCTGCGTCTGCCATGAGAAGACGCCGTCGGCGACGCCGTGGCCCGCCGCGTCCGGCTCCCGGATCCAGCTCCACTGCTCACCGAGCTCCGTACCGTCGAACTCGTCGGAGAGGGAGGAGATCGGCTCACCGGGCTGCGGCGCCTCGGCCGGCACGGGTGTGTAGCCGACCGTCTGTCCGGGTGCCGTCACGGGTGCGGGCTGTGGCGAATCGGAGGGACCCTCGCCGCCTCGCGTCACCGGCCAGCCGTCGACCCAGTCGAGCGGATCCATGAGCACGGGACGCTTCGTGTAGCTTCCGTCGAGGAACCAGGGATCAGTGCGGTCGACCGCGTGGTAGACGATCCACTGCTGGCCGGAGAGATCGGTGACGACCGTGTTGTGCCCGGTGCCGACCCAGCGGTTGCCGTTCTGGTGCAGCACGGGTGTGCCGCCGACGCGGCCCGCGAGCAGCGAGGTTCCTGTGCGGTCGACGAAGGGTCCGGTCGGGCTCTGCGAACGACCGGCGAAGACCGAGTACGCGGTGAGGGGACCGTTGCAGCAGTTCGTCGCCGAGGCGAGCAGGTAGTACCACCCGTCGTGCTCGACGATGTTCACTCCCTCGTAGCGGTTGGAGATCGCGATCTCGGTCTGGCTCGCCGGGTCGGAGGTCAGGCCGTCAGCCGAAAGGGTGCGCACCGAGATGCCGCCGAAGTAGCTGCCGTAATAGATGTACGCGGTGTCGCCCTCGACGAGCACCTCCGGGTCGAACGTCCAGCGTCTGCTTCCCTCGACCGGCGTTCCCGGCGGGGTCTGCGGTTCGACGACGGGTGCGCCGGAGTCCGTCCACGGACCGGCCAGGCTCGGGCTCGTGGCGACGCCGATGGCGCTTCTCTTGTTGTCCGGGTTCGGGTCGGGGTTGTCGGCGGTGTTCGTCGCCGTGTAGTACAGGTGGTAGCTGCCGCCCACGAATGCCACGTCGGGCGCCCACATGTCGCCGTCGCCGATCCAGGCCGGCTTGGTCGGCAGGGCCTCGCCCTGGAACACCCAGTCGACGAGGTTCGTCGACCGGTAGCTCGGAATGCTGTAGAACACGGGATCGCCGTCTCCGCCGACCTCGCCGGTGACGAGGGCATCCCGGGTGCAGAAGAGATACCAGGCGTCATCGCCCGGTGTCTGCGACCGGATGACGTCGGGATCTGCGCACTGCTCCGCGCTCACGCCGTCGGGCAGCTCGAGGTTCAGCGGGTTGCTGTATGTCGCAGCCGGGTCGGCTGGCGCCGCGACGGTCGGTTCGGCCGCGGCGAACGCGGGCGTCACGCCGGCGACGACCGCGAGCGCCGCGATCAGCGCGCCCGCTCGAATCATCTTCTTCATGGGTCCTCCTCGTTGAGGTCGTGCGATGGATTGTGGGGATGTCAGGGGGTGACGACGGGCACGCCGCCGGACCACTCGAGTGCGGAGACGATCATGCCGCGGTACGAGAACGCCGGGTCCCACGAGTGATAGACGATGCGGTCGCCGCCGTCCGGCGCCGCCACCACGTCCTGGCCACCGGGGCCGAGAGCACCGCCGCCGCTCAGGGCGGTGGTGAAGAGCGGCTCGTCGCCCTTCGTGTAGGGTCCTGCGATGGATGAGGCGAGCGCGTAGCCCATGGCGTAGTTCTCGCCGCCGTAGTCGTTCGCCGAGTAGAAGAGCGCGTACTGGTCGTCGTGGCGCACGATGACCGGCGCCTCCACGAGGTCTCCCTCCCACTCCTCGGTCTGCTTGACCAGGTCGACAGGCTCTCCGACCACGGCCAGGCCGTCTGCTGTGAGCGTCGACAGCCTCAGCCAGGTGTCGAGTCCGCAGCAGTTGCCGTCGTTCTTCCAGACGAGGTACCGGCTGCCATCGACATCGACGACGCTGCTCGCATCGATGGCTCCGCCCTCGCCGACCGGGCAGATCAGGGGCTCGGGCGCATCCGATACGAACGGACCGATCGGGGCGTTCGCCACGGCCACGCCGATGCACTGGCGCCCCGACTCGCGCTCCTGCGCCGTGAAGTAGAGCGCGTAGCGGCCTTCGGGCAGGGCCGACACATCCGGGGCCCACGTGCGACCCGTCTCTGCCCAGGCCGGGAGCTCGGGGAACACGTCGTCGAGAGAGACGGTCCACGTCTTCAGGTCGGGCGACGTGGCGTACTGCACATTCGCCGCGCGGGTATTGGTCGCGTACGCGTAGTACAGCCCGTCGACGTCGATCACGTCGGGATCGGGGAAGTCCTGATCGATGGCGAACGATGGCGAGGCATCGCCGTCGACGGATGCGCCGCCCGAGCCGCCGTCGCCCGTCGCGTCCGCCGAGCATCCGGCCAGAACGATGAGCCCGGCCGACGCCAGCGCGACCAGCGGCACGAACGGGCGGTGCGTCATCCCTTGACCGCGGAACTCGCGACGGACTCGACGATCTGCTTCTGCGCGATGCCGAACAGGATGAGCACGGGCACCGAGGCGATGACGGCACCGGCCATCACGATGCTGAAGTGCGTCGAGTAGGTCCCCTGCAGCTGCGACAGTCCGGGCTGCAGCGTGAGGCGTTCGGGGCTGAGCAGCACGTAGATGGGCCAGAGGAAGTCGTTCCAGTTGGCCAGGAAGCTCAGGATCGCGAGCGTGGCCAAGGCCGGCCTCGACAGCGGCAGCACGATCTGAGTGAAGATGCGCAGGTCGCCGGCCCCGTCGATGCGGGCAGCCTCTTCGATCTCGGCCGGCAGTCCGATGAAGAACTGGCGCAGAAAGAAGATTCCAAAAGCACCCGCGGCGCCCGGCACGGTGATCGCCCAGATGGTGTCGAGCCATCCGAGGTTCTGAACGATGAGGTAGTTGGGGATCAGGAAGATGACCGGGGGCACGAGCAGCGTGCCGATGATCACGCCGAAGACGATCTTCTTTCCGCGGAACTCGAGGCGGGCGAGTGCGTAGGCACCCAACGACGCCGTGACCAGGATGATCGCGGTCTGCAGGGTCGCCGCCAGGAAGCTGTTGAGCAGCCAGAGGAAGATCGGCTGCTGACCCTCGGCGAGGGTGCTGTAGGCCTCGGTCGAGGCCGGATCGGGCACGATGCCGTAGGGGTTCGAGATGACATCGCCGTCGGTCTTGAACGAGGTGATGAGGATCCAGACGAGCGGCAGGATGATGGCCAACGCGACGAAGATCAGCACGGCGTAGAGGCCGGCGGTGCGGGCCGCGAGTCCCTTCGGCCTGCGCCGGGGCGTCTGAACGGAGGAGCCCGCCGATGACGCCGCCGCCGAGCGCGAGCGCGATGGCGCGGGCGTCTTCGGCACTGTGGTGGATGACATGCGCTGTCCTTACTCTGTCTTCTCGCGCTGCAGGCGGAAGTTGATGACGCTGATCACCGCGAGGAATGCGAAGAGGATGTAGCTCATCGCGGCGGCGGGGGCCATGTTGTTCTGCGAGAGGCCCTGGTCGGAGATGTACATGATCGCGGTGCGGGTGGTGTTGGCGGGCCCTCCCTTGGTGAGGATGTAGGACTGCCCGAACATGTTGGCCGATGCCAGGATCGTGGTGGTGCTGACGAACAGCATCACCGGGCGCAGGCCCGGGAGCGTCACACTCCAGAACTTGCGGAACATGCCTGCGCCGTCGAGAGCCGCTGCCTCGTAGAGATCGGGGTTGATGGCCTTGAGGCCGGCGAGCAGGATCACCGCGTTGAACCCCAGGGTCCACCAGACCGTCACGATCACCAGTGAGACCCACGCCCACGGAACGTCGACCGTCCACGGGATGTCGCTCGGCAGACCCAGCATCCCCAGGATGTGGTTCAGCATGCCCGACTGGGTGTCGAGCAGGTACTTCCAGATGACGCCGATGACCGCGACGCCCAGCACATACGGCGCGAAGAAGATGGCGCGGAACGCCGTGCCCCCGCGGATGTTGTTGTTGAGCAGGATCGCGATGAACAGGGGGATGATCAGCAGGCAGGGAACACTGAGCACCGTGAAGATGCCGGTCGCTCCCATGCTCTGCCAGAAGTCGCCGAACGTGATCGAGCCGGGCGTGAACAGGTCGATGTAGTTCTGCAGCCCGATGAAGTTCTGGGTGTCCTTGAAGGGACTCCAGTCGGTGACGCTGATCCAGAGTCCGAAGATCGACGGGGCGACGACGAACACGGTGAAGAGCACCAGGAACGGAGCGAGGAACAGGTAGGCGGTGCCCGTGTGCCGGGCGGCCCCCGTCCTCGCGACGCGGGGGCGCCGTGAGGACGGGAGCCGGGTGGCGAGATTAGTCACCGTACTTGGCTGCATTCTGCTTGAGGATCTCGTTCGCCTGCTTGGCGGCGTCGTCGAGAGCCTCCTTGGGCTCCTTCTTTCCGGTGACCGCCTCGTTCAGCGCCGTCGTGATGAGGGCGTTGGCCGCGGTGATGCCGGGGGCGCTCGTCTCGTAGTGCGCGTAGGGAAGCGAGTCGATGAACGGCTTCAGGTTGGGGTACGTCTCGACCAGTGCCGGGTCGTTCCGAACGTCGTTCGCAGCGGGAAGCTCGCCGGTCTCGGCCCAGCCGGCCGAGTTCTCGTTCATCCACTTCACGAAGGTGGCGGCGGCAGCCGTCTTGTTCTTGTCCTGGCCCTTGTTGTTCATGAACATCCAGTGGGTCGAACTCGACCACACGGCCTGCTCGGTACCGATCTGGGGCACGGGGGCGACGGTCCAGTCGATCTCGTTGAACGACTCGTTGGTCGTCTGCCAGACACCGTTCCAGTTGTAGGCCGTCTGTCCTGCGAGCAGGCCCTTAATGTTGCCGTCCTGTGCCACGTTCGGCGGGCTGTAGCCCTTGTCGATGAGGTCGACCATGTGCGTCAGCGCCTGAACGCCCGCGTCGGAGTTGAAGGTCGCCTCGGTGACATCGTCGTTGTAGAGGTCGCCGCCGAACTGCCAGAGCAGCGACTCGAACTCGAATGTGCCGGTGAACACGTAGCCGTCGACCCATTCGCCGGAGATGCCGGCCGCCTTGAGCGCTTCGAGCGCCTTCATGTAACCGTCCTTGTCGGTCGGCACGGTGGCGGGGTCGATGCCGGCGGACTTCAGGACATCATTGTTGACGTACAGGCCCATGGGGGTGACGCTCCACGGGATTCCGTACTGGGCACCCTTGTATGCGCCCGCATCCATCAGGCCCTCGGGAAAGTCGTCGGCCGAATAACCGAGCGCGTCGACGATGTCGTCGGCCGGCAGCAGGAGTCCCTGCGCCGCGTACGTCGCGACGTCGTCGCCGTGCGCCACCGCGACATCCGGGCCCTTGCCCGCCTTGACGGCGAGCGGCATCTTCTTCGAGATGTCTCCCCATTCCTGCGGCACGTTCTTGACTTCGATGTTGTCGTGCTCGGAGTTGAACTTCTCCACGAGTTTCGGAACGAGCACAGGGGCGGCTCCGCCCGTCCAGCCGTTCCAGAACGTGATCGACACCTTCGGTCCGGTGTAGTCCTCGCCGGGAACGGCGTTTCCGCCCGCTCCCGCTCCGCCGCCGGAACACCCGGCCAGCGCGATACCGACGCCCAGGGCCAGCGTTGCTGCGACCGCCCTGCGTGCGATGCCCTTCTTCATATGACTCTCCTTCGAGTTGTGATCGCCGAACAAGGCGAGGCAAGGGTTTGCCGCTTCGGTCGGACGCGGATGATTCCTGAGACCGAACGAAGACTTCGCGTCGAACTTACAGCGCTAGAAGTTTCGGGTCAAGGGGGCCTCGGGTTACAGCGATGCAATAGTGACAGCGACCGAGCCGCTACTATCGGAAGCCACGCATGCCGGCCTCTCCGCCGGGCACTGCGACGGCGTTATCCGGGAGGATCGATGGCTGGAGTCCGACTGCAGGACGTCGCCGAGCACGCCGGCGTCTCGATGAAGACCGTCTCGAACGTCGTGCACGAGCATCCGCATGTCTCGCGCGCCATGCGCGAACGGGTGCAGAAGGCCATCGACGAGCTCGGCTACCGCCCCAATGCGCTTGGCCGCCGTCTCGCCACGGGGCGGACCGGCCTGCTCGCCCTCGCGTTCGCCGACGTGCGGCTCCCCTACTTCTCCGAGCTGGCCAATCTCGTGTCCCGGGCGGCGGCGCAGACCAGTCCGGGCTACCGTCTGCTCCTCGAGGAGACGGAGGGAACCCTCGAGGGCGAGCGCGCCGTTCTCTCCGCCAGCGAGGCGGGCCTCGTCGACGGGATGCTCTTCCAGCCGTCGCAGATCTCGTCGCGCGAGATCGCCGAGCGCCACGGCGATCTGCCCATGGTGCTTCTCGGTGAGGGCCCCGCGCCGCTGAGCATGGACCGCGTGATGATCGACAACGTCTCGGCGGCGGCCGCTGCCACGCGTCATCTCGTGGCCCTCGGTCGGCGGCGCATCGCATTCCTCGGCCACGAGGCCCAGGCCCTCTCGTCGACCTCACGCCTTCGGATCGTGGGCTATCAGGAGGGCCTGGAGCAGTCCGGACTCTCGCCCGACCCGTCTCTGCTCATCGCCAGCGACGAGATCACACCCGCCGCGTCGGCAGTGTCGCTCGGCGCCGCGCTCGACGCCGGCCTCGAGATCGACGGCATCGTGTGCCGCGACGACCTCGCCGCGATGGGCGCGCTGCGAGCTCTCCAGGAGCGCGGCATCCGCATTCCCGACGACGTCGCGATCGTGGGCTGGGACAACATCTCGTTCACCGCGACGACCTTTCCGAGCATCACCTCGATCGCGCCCGACCTCGATGCGCTCGCCCGCGTCGCCCTGGAGATGCTGGGAGAGCGGATCGCCGGCTTCGACGGGCTCGGTCGGCACCGTCTGGTCGACTACGAGCTCGTCGTGCGCGAGAGCGCGCCACCCGTCTGAATCCGGGCGCCGGACCGCACCCCCAGGCGGTCGAACGGCCGCGCGCCATGTTCCATATTTACAGCGCAGTAAATTTGCTGACATGATGGGCGCATGAGCAGTGACGCCCTTTCCCCCACCGCGCACGATCGCCCCTCCGGCAACCACGACGGCACCTATCCGCGGCCCCAGCTGGTGAGGGCGCGGTGGAGCGAACTCGACGGCCCTTGGCGTTTCTCGTTCGACGACACGGACTCGGGACTCGACGCGGGCTGGCAGAACGCGGCGGACTTCGACCTCACCATCGCCGTGCCGTACCCGTTCGAGTCGGCCCTGTCCGGCATCGGCGACACCGGCTTCCACCGCGTGGTCTGGTACGCCCGCTCCGTGAGCGCGGACGAACTGCGCGAGGCCGGCTTCGGCGGCATCGATTCGGGCAGCGACGACGCCCCGCGGCTCATGCTGCACTTCGGCGCCGTGGACTACCGCGCCATGGTCTGGCTCAACGGCGTCTTCCTCGGATCGCACGAGGGCGGCCAGACCCCGTTCTCGTTCGACATCACCTCGGCGCTCGACGACGAACGCGCCGAGCAGCTCCTGGTCGTGCGCGCCGAAGACGACCCCGCCGATGTCGCGCAGCCCCGGGGCAAACAGGACTGGAGGCTCGACCCCCACTCGATCTGGTACCACCGCACGACCGGCATCTGGCAGCCCGTCTGGCTCGAGGCGACCCCGGCCGTCGCGGTTCGCCTCGTGCACTGGGTTCCGGATGTGCCGGGCGGCACTGTCGCGGTGCGCATCGACCTCGCCCGCGATCCGAAGCCGGGAACCGTCGTCGACATCGCGCTCTCCTTCGAGGGCCGCGTCGTGGGCGAGCTCACCCTGCCCGCCGCGACCAGCAGCATCCACGGAGTCGTCGAAGTGCTCGAGCAACGGAACGGGCAGGCCTACGAGGAGCTCCTCTGGTCGCCTGAGCACCCACGCCTGATCGACGCGACCGTGACAGTACGGCACGGCGATGTCGCCATCGACACCGTCGCCTCCTACCTGGGCCTGCGCTCTGCCGCATGGGGAGGCGGCCGCTTCCTGCTCAACAATCGGCCGTACTTCGTGCGCTCCGTGCTGAACCAGGGGTACTGGCCCGAGTCGCATCTGGCCAGCCCGGGCCCGGATGCGCTGCGCGCCGACATCGAGCTCACCAAGGAGCTCGGCTTCAACGCCACTCGCCTGCACCAGAAGATCGAGGACCCCCGGTTCCTCTACTGGGCCGATCGGCTCGGGCTCCTCGTCTGGGCCGAGACGCCCGGAGCCTTCGAGTTCTCGAGCACCGCCGCCACGCGCCTGCTCGCCGAGTGGACGGCCGTGATCGAACGCGACCTGTCGCATCCATCGATCGTCACCTGGGTGCCGCTCAACGAGAGCTGGGGCGTGCAGCACATCGAGCACGACCCGGCCATGCGCGCCTTCGCGCGAACCCTCGTCTCGCTCACCCGCACGCTCGACGGCTCGCGGCCCGTGATCTCGAACGACGGCTGGGAGCACGTCGATTCCGACATCATCACCGTGCACGACTACGAGTCGTCGGGCGCCGTGCTGGCGAAGCGCTATTCCGACGACGACGCGAAGGAGCGGCTGCTCGACGGCTTCGGCCCGGCCGGACGGCGGATCCTGCTCGACGGCCAGCAGGTCGGCGAGCGCCCCGTGATGCTCACCGAGTTCGGCGGCATATCCTTCGCCACCCGCTACGCCGATACGGATGCCTGGGGATATTCGAGCGCGTCGGGCGCCGACGATTTCGTGGCACGGCTGCGTGCCGTCGTGGGCGCCCTCGACGAGAGCACGTTCCTGGCCGGCTACTGCTACACGCAGCTCGCCGACACCCTGCAGGAGACGAACGGACTCGTGTCGGACGACCGCGTTCCGAAGGCGCCGATCGAGGTTCTCCGCGCGATCTTCACGGGCGACCGGCCCTCGGCATAGCCGGGCGGGGCACCGGTCGCCGAGGCTCCCGTAGAATGGAGCACGGCCTATTTCTCTACAGTGTCTGGAGTCCGCCCGGTATGTGCGGCATCGTCGGTATCGTCTCGTCCGGTCCGGTCAATCAACAGGTGTACGACAGCCTTCTTCTGCTTCAGCACCGCGGGCAGGACTCGACAGGCATCGCCACAGCGGACGGCTCGACGTTCCACATCACGAAGGCCAAGGGGCAGGTCCGTGAGGCGTTCCGCACACGCGACATGCGCTCTCTTCTCGGAAACGTCGGTCTCGGCCACGTTCGCTACGCCACGAAGGGCGTCGCCGGCAACGAGCAGGAGGCCCAGCCGTTCTACGTGAACGCGCCCTACGGCATCGTGCTGATCCACAACGGCAACCTCACGAACACGCGCGAGCTCAACCAGGAGCTCTTCCACATCGACCGCCGGCATCTCAATACCTCGAGCGATACGGAGCTGCTGCTCAACGTTCTCGCCACCGAGCTGCAGAGCCAGGTCTCCGGTCTCGACCTCGAGCCCGACCAGGTCTTCGACGCCGTCGCCAACGTGCACGAGCGCATCGAGGGTTCCTACGCCGTGATCTCGCTCATCGCCGGTCACGGGCTGCTCGCCTTCCGCGACCCCTTCGGCATCCGCCCCCTCGTGCTCGGCAAGCGCAGCGACGCGAACGCCCTCGCCGGCGTGCAGCGCGACGAGTGGATCGTGGCCAGCGAGTCGCTCGTGCTCGAGGCCTCCGGCTACGAGGTCGTGCGCGAGGTCGCTCCGGGCGAAGCGATCTTCATCACGCAGAACGGCGAGATGTACTCGCGGCAGTGCGCCAAGAACCCCGTGCTCGTGCCGTGCTCGTTCGAGTACGTCTACCTCGCCCGCCCCGACAGCGTCATGAACGGTATCTCGGTCTACGAGGCCCGGCTCCGGCTCGGCAACCGCCTGGCCACGACCATCGCCGATCTCACCCCGATGGGCGACATCGACGTGGTCATGCCCATTCCCGACTCGTCGAGGCCCGCTGCCATGCAGGTCGCCCAGAAGCTCGGCGTCGAATACCGCGAGGGCTTCTACAAGAATCGCTACGTGGGCCGCACCTTCATCATGCCCGGCCAGGCCGAGCGCAAGAAGAGCGTGAGGCAGAAGCTCAACGCCATGTCGACCGAGTTCAAGGGCAAGAACATCCTGATCGTCGACGACTCGATCGTTCGGGGCACGACCTCAAAGGAGATCGTCGAGATGGCTCGGGCCGCCGGCGCCAACAAGGTCACGTTCACCTCGGCCGCTCCCCCCGTGCGCTTCCCCCACGTCTACGGAATCAACATGCCGTCACGCGAGGAGCTCGTCGCCCACGGCCGCAGCTTCCCCGAGATCGCCCGCGAACTCGGCGCAGACCACCTCATCTATCAGGAGATCTCCGACATGGAGAGCGCCATCCTCGAGGGCAGCCAGGTGAAGAACCTCGAGATGAGCTGTTTCACCGGCGAGTACGTCACCGGCACGGTGAGCCCCGAATACCTCGCCTGGGTCGAGGCCACGCAGCGCTCCTAGTCGCACGCAGAACAGCTCAGGCCCGGAATTCTTCATTCCGGGCCTGAGCTGTTTTCGAGCTGTGGTACTACGAGCCGTTCAGCGCTCCGCGGCGACGGCGCACGACCAGCAGCGCGCCCAGGGCGAGAAGCAGGCCGGCCCCGAGAAGCGGAACCGTCGCATCCAGACCCGTTGCGGCGAGCGCAGCGGGAGCGGTCGGCGTGGCGGAACCCGGCGTGCCGGCACCCGTCGACGGCGAAGTGGGATCGACGATCGGGTCGTCGAATCCGCCCGTGATGACCACAGGGAACGGAGCCGGAACAGTTGCCCCTCCGACGCGGAACGAGATCGTGTGGTCGCCGTTTCGCAGTGACGCCGGCAGGGTGAACGCGACGGTTGCCTGGCCCTGCTCGTCGTACTTGTCGACGACCGCCGGATCGATGTCGGCGCTCGCGATCTGCACGTCGTCGAAGAACACCTGCACCTCGGTGGCGGGCGTCGGGATGCCGCCCAGCAGCAGCGAGCTGAGGGCGAACTGGTACGACGTGCCGGGCTCCGTGGTGCCGAAATCGACGGGCGTGCCGGCCGGGTCGGCCAGGTTCGTGATGCCGACGGAGCGAGTCGAGTAGTCGGGCGTCAGAGGCTCGTTCGCGCCGATGTAGTTCACGAAGGCGTCGAGGTCGACCCGGCCGGTGTCGGCCTTGCCCTGACCGTTGGCCAGTTCGAGGAACCCGTCGCCGCCCGCAGCCAGGAAGCTGTTCGTCACGATCTTGAACGTGTCCTCCGCAGCGATCGGAGCGCCCTTGTAGAAGATCTGCGTCACGTGCGAGCCGTCGGCCGCGGCGGGGTCGTAGGTGTAGGTGAGATCGGCGCTGATGCCGAGCTTCAGGAACGGACGGGTCTGCCCGGTCTGCCACTGCTGCTCGAGCACCGTCTTGACCTGTGCACCCGTGACGGTCTGCGTGATCAGCGTGTTCGCGAAGGGCTGCACGGTCGCGGCCTCCTCGTAGGTCACGTTGCCGTCGCTGTCTTCCGGGTTGGAGGTGTTGGCCGCGAAGTCGATGTTCGTGCGGAGTCCGCCCGGGTTCATGAACGCGAGCTGCGTTCCGAGATCCCGTGTCGCCCACAGCTGGGCGTCGGCCACCTCGTTGCCGAGATCGGACTCGCCACCGCGGTTCTCGGTCTTTCCGTCGCTCTGCAGGGCTCGAGTGAACGACGCGGCGATGCTGCCGATGGATACGCGTCCGATGATGCTGGACTCCGCCTTGGCAGTGGCCACAAGTGCCGCGACCTCGGGATCCTGCGCGTACACGGCGGACGCCGGGGCGCCACCTGTCACGGCGGGCGTCACGAGCCGGATGGTCTCGCCGGTGGCCGACGAGATCTGCTTCGTGGTGGGGTTCACCTGGAAGTTGAAGTGGCCCAGGTTCGACCCGTAGCTGCCCGTCTGCAGCACGGGCAGCGATTTGCCGCCGACCGTCACGGTCTGCGAGTAGAGGTTGTGAGTGTGACCGGATGCGATGGCGTCGACATACGGCGCGGTTCCGGTGACGATCTTGCCGAACACGGTGCTGACGTCGGTCATGTTCGCGGTCGGGCTCGCGGCGCCCTCGTGGATGAGGAGGACGAGCACGTCGGCCTCGGCGTTCGTGCCGTCGTCGACGCCGTCGGTGAGCTGCTGCGCGACGGCGTTGACGCTGTCGACGATGCCGCCGACGGCGAGCGTGTCGATGCCCGTCGGGCTCACGAGAGAGGGCAGGTCTTCTGTGACCGCCCCGATGAAGCCGACCTTGACGCCATCGAAGGTCTGGATGTCATAGGGCGCGAACGCGTGGTCCGTCGTGCCCTTGTTGAACAGGTTCGCCGAGATGAGGTCGAAGTCGGCCAGGTCGGAGACTCGGCCCTCGAGGTCGGCCCGACCGTGGTCGAGTTCGTGGTTTCCGATGGCCGAGACGCTCAAGCCGATCTTGTTGAGCGCGTCGATCGTGGGCTCGTCCTGCTGCGCCTGCGAGATGAACGGCGAACCGCTGATGTTGTCACCCGCCGACACGAGGGTGCTGTTGGGGTTCGTGGTCTTGAACGTGTCGAAGGCGGTGGCGATGCTGGCCGCGCCGGCTTCTCCGTTCGGCAGGTTCTGCTCGAGGTGGCCGTGGAAGTCGTTCATCGTGTACACGTCGATCGACACGTCTCCGGGTGCGGCCGCGGCGGGAAGAGCGGCGAACCCGACGAGGGCGATGGTGGACGACACGAGAAGCGCGGCGGCGCGCACAGGGCGCCGCCGTGGTGAGGATGGCTGCATGGGGTGTGATTCTCCAGGAATTGATTCAGGGGCGACTCCCAGCAAACGCGACCGGATCAGCGCCGTCAACGAACACCCCGAAACGAAACCTGTTGTTCACAAACGACAAAAGCTCAGCCCGCGCAACCTCCAGTTGTGGGGGTGCGCGGGCTGAGCGTTCGCTATGCGGCGGCTACGAGCGAGCGGCGGCCTTCCGTCGTGCGAGCAGCAGCACGAGGCCTCCTGCCAGCAGCATTCCCGAGAGCGCGATCCAGCCGCCGACCTCGAATCCGGTGTTCGGCAGAGTCGACGATCCGTTCTTCGGGGTCGTCGTGCCCGCCGCCGCGGTGTCCGTCACGGTCGCACCGCCGCCGGAGACCGGCGTCGTCGGAGCCGCCGTCACGGTGACCGCAGCCCACCCGACCAGTTCGCCATCGACATCCTGCACAGCCAGGTGGTGATCACCGGGAACCACGCCGGCCAGGGCCACAGTGATCTCACCGTCGGCGTCGGCCCTGAACCAGCCGAGCTGTACCGGCTCGGAGAAGGCGGTGACGAAGTACCACTCGCCGGCCTTCAGCCCGGTGACGACCACGGTGCCGTCCTGCGCCACCGTTCCCGGATCGACGGACAGGCCGTTGCGCGTGTCGTCGGTGAGCTCATCGATCGAGACCGTCGTGGCGGGCGCCGCAGTGGGGCCGCCGGTGACGACCGAGCCCGACGACTCGGAGACCGCAGACGAGCCGACGGCATTCGTCGCGACGACCGTCGCCGAGTACGACGCGGAGTAGCCGAGACCCGAGAACGTGGTGGAGAGCGCGTCACCGGCCACGTCGATCGTGTCGACGACGTCACCGTTGCTCGACAGCACGACGGTGTAGCCGGTGATCGCAGATCCGCCGGTCGCGGGTGCGACCCAGGTGACGGTCACGTCGGTGCCCGACACGGATGCCTGCGGTGCGGCAGGCGCCGACGGTGCGATGGCCGGAATGGTCACCACTGCTGATGCTGCCGACGCGTTCGACGCCCCGACGCTGTTGTTCGCCGTGACCTGCGCCGTGTACGACTGGCCGGGCACGAGTGCCGGGAACACGGCCGTCAGCGTGTCGGCCGCGACCGTCTGACTGCCGACGACGGAGCCGTTGCTCGAGAGCACGACCGTGTAGCCGGTGATCGGCGTGCCGCCTGTTGCCGACGGAGCCGACCATGCGACATCGATCGCCGTGCCACCCGAGAGCACGGCGCCGGGAGCAGCGGGTGCATCGGCGACGTCGAACGTGGTGACCGGGGTCGACTCACTCGAGGCGGCGCCCGTTCCCGCGGCGTTCGCCGCGGCGACGGTGAAGGTGTACTCCGTGCCCCGGGTCAGGCCCTCGACCAGAACCGAGGTGCCGGTGGCGGGCACGGTCGTGACGACCGAACCGCCCTGCAGAACGGAGACCGTGTAGCCCGTGACGGCGGAGCCGCCGTCGGCCGGAGCTGCCCAGGCGACGTTCACCGATGTGGAGCCCGCCACCGTGGCGACGGGTGTTCCGACCTCGGCCGGAGCCTCGGCGAGCGTGCGAACGGTCGCTGCAGCAGACGCGTCGGAGGTGCCGACCGCGTTCGTGGCCGTGACCGTCACGCTGTAGTCGGTCGCGCGGCTGAGCCCCGTGATGGTCGCAGCCGTCGTGCCCGCGGCGATCGGCGTCGTCGAGATCACCGATCCGCCCGAGCTGACGACGACCGAGTAGCCGGTG
>Ga0247732_10000204_pt1 | contig 36331 bp, 30 predicted proteins | sample UWRJL163409C2_FD_180940 | JGI IMG/M metagenome (GOLD analysis project Ga0247732, IMG submission 180940) | Plant litter microbial communities from Arlington Agricultural Research Station in Wisconsin, United States - UWRJ-L163-409C-2 | ecosystem: Environmental > Terrestrial > Plant litter >...
GAACCCGGCCATCCTGTCGGCGCTCTCTCCGAACGCCGACGAGAACCACGACTTCTTCTCGGGCTCGGGCTCGTCGTACGTCATCGGCAAGGCCGTTGTCACCGAAGACGAGGACTGGGACTTCTAGCCCCCGCCCTACACGCAACGAACGCGGGTGTTCCCGCCCAGCGCAGTGGTTGAACCACCGCGCCAGGCGGGAACACCCGCGTTCGGCGTAGAGCGGACCCGCTAGACGATGGCGGCGCGCAGCTCTGCGGCAGCGGCTCCCACATCGGGGGCTCCGTAGATGGCGCCTCCGGCGACCGCGACCTGGGCGCCCGACTGCTGAACGGAGGCGATGGTCGAGGCGTTGATGCCGCCGGCCACCGAGAACGGCACGCCGGATGCCTTGCCGTCGTCGAGCAGTGTCGAGAAGGTGAAGCCTTCTTCAGCCTGCTCGTCGAGGCCCGCGTGCATCTCGACGAACTCGGCGCCCAGGGCCACGACCTGCTGGGCGCGCTCCGACTTGTTGGCGACGCCGATCAGGTCGACGACGATGCCCTTGCCGTGCTTCTTCGCGGCCTTCACGGCGCCGACGATGGTGCTGTCGCCGGCGGTGCCGAGCACGGTCACGAGGTCGGCTCCCGCGGTGAACGCGATGTCGGCCTCGAGTTCTCCGGCATCCATCGTCTTGAGGTCGGCGAAGACGATCTTGTCGGGGTGGGCGGCCTTGATGGCCGTAACGGCCGAGAGACCGGCGCTCTTGATGAGCGGGGTGCCGAGCTCGAGGATGTCGACGTGCGGCGCGGCCGCTGCGGCCAGCTCGAGGGCGGCTTCGGTGGTGAGGGTGTCCATGGCGAACTGCAGTTTCATTGTGTTCCTTCGTGTTGCGGGTGGAGGGAGGGGGAAGTCGAATCGAGCCGGGTCACTCGAGGTTCGCGTGCCGCGGCCAGAGCTCGTCGGCCGTGCGGCCCGAGCGCTGCCACAGGGTGTGGAAGAGGGCGTCGCCGACCAGAACGACCGTCTGCTCGAAGAGGCCGCCGGCGTATTGAGCGGATGCCGTCATCGACCTGTCGAGTTTGGCCGCGGCGGGCACGACGAGGGTCGCCGACGCGAGTTTTGCAAGGGGAGAGTCGGTCGCGGTCGTGATGAGCGCGACACGGGCACCGGCCTTGACCGCGGTGCGGGCGGCCCGCACGATGCTCTCCGTGGTGCCGGAGCCGCTGGCGGTGAGCAGCACGTCGCCCTCGACGATCGCCGGCGTCGTGGTCTCTCCGACGACGTGCACATCGAGGCCCAGGTGCATCAGCCGCATCGCCGTCATGCGCAGGGCGAGACCCGAGCGGCCGGCGCCATGCACGAAGACCCTGCGGGCTCGCGCGATCTCGTCGACCAGCGCCTCGGCAGAAGCATCATCGGCGGCGGCGAGCCGCTCGACGACCGATCCGAGCTCCTCGGCGATCAGGGAGAGGGAACGGTCGAACCCGGGTACATCTGAACTCATTCCTCCAGTCTTCGCGGGTCGGCAGGCCGGTGCCCCCGCCCGGACGGCCGGTTTCTCCTATACCGATGGGTAGGTGCGGCGCCTGCGGGTAGGGTGGCCGGATGCCCGACCCCGACGTGAACGACACCGCACTCGACGACGCCCCCCTCGACGACACCGCCTTCGACGACACGGTCTCGGCCGCCAGCCGGAGGTGGCGAGCCGAGCAGGCCCGCCTCTCCGCCGAGCAGACCGATAAGCACGCCGTGGCCCTCGAGTCTGTGCTCGCCGTGCTCAGATCGACCCGGCTCGACGATCGCGCATCCAGGGCCATGGCCATCGACGTGGCCGCGTCGGCGCTGGTGGGCCTGCGCACGGCGAGCGACGAACGCTCGAGCGTTCAGCTCGAGCCGGTGGTCGGAGCATTCGCACGCCTGCGCAGCGACCTGCGCCCGCTCGTTCGCTTCGGCGACCTCGACGTGCAATTCGTCGAGCCGCCGTCGACCGGTCGGGCGCTTCCCGGCGAGGTCGCGCACGCGGCCCGCGCCATCGTGCGCAGCGCCGTGCTCGCGCTCGTCGACGCGGGCGAGAGCCGCAAGGTGCGCATCCAGTGGGACTGCGACGGCCTGAACCTGCTCATCGGAATCCGCGACGACGGGGCGGGCGAGCTCACGCCGCACGACGACTCGCTGCGGCCGATCGCCGAGCGGGTCACGGCCCTCAACGGCGGCTTCGACGTCACGGCGACTCCAGGGTGGGGATCGTCGGTCGCGATCACGCTGCCGCTCGACCCGCCCGCCGTGCCCGAGCCGCTCGCCGATGTCGTGTCGCTGTCGCCGCGGGAGCGCGAGGTGCTGAAGCTCGTGGCCTCGGGAGCGCAGAACCGCGCGATCGCCGAGCAGCTGGGCGTCAGCGCGAACACGGTGAAGTTCCACGTGTCGAACGTTCTGCGCAAGGCCGGGGTGCGCACCCGCGGCGAGCTCGCCGCCGTGCTCAGCCGCCCGGGCGCGTAGCGGCCGCCCCGACACGGCGGGGTTCTAAGAGCCCTCGAGCCGGCCGATGATGGTGCCGTCGGCCGACTGCACGGTCATGACGCCGGCCTGCACCTGGGCGGTCGCGACCTGGGCGAGCCACGTGTCGATGCCCTCGCAGGCGATCTCCGTCGACGCGATGTCGCCCAAGACCACCCCGTCACTCTCCGCGTAGGTCCACGTGCCGCTGAGCGTGTTGCATCCGTCGCTCCCTCGAAATATGCCGTCTTTCTCGAGGGATATGTACGGCTGCAGGAGGGAATCGCTCCCGTCTTCTGTCCACGTGCCGACGAGCCCGCCGGGGAGGAGGACGACGGTCGACGCGGGCGTCGAGGCAGGTCCGCCGAAGGCGCAGCCGGAAAGGAGGAGCGATGCAGCGAAGGCGGATGCGGCCCCGACAAGGCGGAGTCGGCACCGTGGGGCGTGTCTCACCTCAGCTCGCCGTCGTCGTCCGCGGGGGCATCGGCCAGCAGCGCTCGCGCCGCCATGCCGATCACGGCACTGTAGGTGGGGTAGGCGAAGCGCACGTTCGCGAGGGTCGACACGTCGACTCCCGCTGCCATCGCGGTGGTCACCGACTGGATGACCTCGATCGCGTTCTCCCCGACGGCGTGGGCTCCGAGGATCAGCTCGCGTCGTGGGTCGGCGATGAGCTTCAGGAAGCCCGTCTCCCGGTCGTCGATGACCGCGCGGTCGACGGCGGCGAATCGAACGGTCGCAACGACGCAGTCGATGCCCCTCTCCCGTGCCTGCTGCTCGGTGAGCCCCACGCCCGCATAGTCAGGGTCGGTGAAGCCGCCCGCCGGCAGCAGGTGATGCGGCGTTCGACGGTTCGCCCCCAGCACGGCGTTCTCCGCTGCGGCCTCGCCCTCGAACTGGGCCGCCTGCACGAGCATGTCCCGTCCGTTCGCGTCGCCGACGGCGAAGATGTGCGGAACCACCGTGCGGAAATACGCATCGGCGGGAATGGCCGAGCGCACGACCTCGATGCCCGCCTTCTCAAGACCCAGGTCTTCGACGTCCGCCGGCCATCCGGTCGCCATGATGACGGCGTCGACATCGGCCGAGTGCGCGGCGCCGCCGTCTCTCCACGACAGGGTGATGCTGCCATCGTCTGCGCGCGCCAGCCCGTCGACGCCGTCGATGCCGGTTCGCACGTCGATTCCCTGCTCGACGAACGCGGCGGCCACGGCCTCGGAGATCGACGGGTCTGACGGCATGAGCACCCGCGGGGCGAGGTCGAGCACGGTGACCTGCGACCCGAAGGAGCTGAACACGGTGACCAGCTGCGCGCCGGTGTTGCCCGCGCCGATCACGGCGACGCGGCCAGGCAGCGACGGCAGGTCGAGCACCTGTTCGGGCACCGTGGCGAGCTCGGCGCCGGGAATCGGCAGGCGCCTCGAGTGACCGCCGACGCACACGAGGATCGACGCGGCCGTGATGCGTCGACCGCTGTCGAGAACGAGTGTCTTGTCGTCGGCGAACCTCGCGCGTCCCTCGTGAATGAGGTCGATACCCGCCTCGGCGAATCGTTCGGCCTCGCGCTTGATGGAGCGCACCCGGTCGACGCGCTCTCTGACGCGGGCGACCGTGGTCGCCCAGTCGATCGTGGGAGCCGCGACCTCGACTCCGTAGACGTCGGCATGACGGGTCTCGCGAATGAGTCGCGCGGTCTTGGCAAGCACGCGCGTGGGCACGCATCCCGTGTTCACGCAGGTGCCGCCGACGCGTGCCGCCTCGAGAACGACGACGCTCGCGCCGAGCTCTGCCGCCCGGAGAGCGGCGGCCGTTCCCGCGGGGCCGGCGCCGATCACGGCCACGTCGTAATGATCCCTGTAGTCAGTCATGGTGGGAGAGTAGCGCGGTCGACCACGAACCGGGCAGGGGTGGCGCGCGAAACGGTGCAGCTGGGGCCCGACCTCGTCGAGGAGCAACGCGGACGAACGCGGGCTGAACAGAATCGCAATGGGTGCACCGCGAGGCGGATGCGAGCGTATGATTCTGAAGTCGTCCGCACCCGGGCTTCGTTCGTGCGATCTGTTCGCACGGCTGATTTTGAGTCTGAAAGGCCCGTTCGTGGCTGAAACCGTCCGGGGCGACGCCCCCGCCTCCTCCTCTCCCTCCGCTCCTCCCGTCGTCTCGCGTCGGGCCTGGCAGGCGCTCATCGTGCTGCTCGCCGGCATGTTCATGGCGCTGCTCGACACGACCATCGTCAACGTGGCCCTGCCCACGATCCGCACCACGCTCGACGCCAGCGAGGGCACGCTCTCGTGGATCATCTCGGGCTACGCGCTCGCGTTCGGCCTCGCCCTGATTCCGGCGGGCCGCGTGGGCGACCGCATCGGCCACAAGTGGGTGTTCTTCACCGGGCTCGCACTGTTCACCCTGGCCAGCCTCTTCTGCGGCCTCGCCCAGAACGACCTGCAGCTCGTGATCGCCCGCGTCGTGCAGGGGCTCGCCGGCGGCATGTTCGTACCCGCCGTGACCGCGTTCATCCAGCTTCTGTTCCCCGGCCGCGTGCGCGGCAAGGCCTTCGCCATCATGGGCGCCGTCATCGGGGTCTCCTCCGCGCTCGGTCCGATCATCGGCGGCCTCCTCATCCAGGCCTTCGGCGAGACCGACGGATGGCGACTCGTGTTCTGGGTGAACCTGCCCATCGGCATCGCGACGCTCATCGCGGCGGCCATCCTGCTGCCGAAGCAGAGCGACGAGGAGGCGAGCCACGCCGACCGCTCCGGCCTCGACTGGATCGGCCTTGTGCTGGTCTCGGCGAGCCTCATCGCTCTGCTCGTTCCGCTGATCGAGGGCCAGGACACGGGCTGGCCGCTCTGGACGATCCTCTCCCTCGTCGCGGGCGCGCTGCTCATGGTCGCGTTCGGTGCGTGGGAGGTCGCCTACACGAAGCGTGGACGCAGCCCCCTCGTTCCGCCGCGGCTGTTCTCGCACCCGGCGTTCACCGGCGGAGTCATCCTCGCGCTGGTCTACTTCGCGGCCTTCACCAGCATCTTCTTCACGATCTCGATCCTCTGGCAGTCGGGCCTCGGCCACACCGCCCTCGAGTCGGGCATCGTGTCGATTCCGTTCGCGATCGGAAGCATCGTGGGCAGCTCGCAGAGCAACCGGCTCACGCAGCGCCTCGGGCGCACCGTGCTCATCGTCGGTACGCTGCTGGTCGTCATCGGTCTGGCCTGGCTGTGGCTGGTGCTGCTGCTGACAGACGCGTCCGACCTCACCAACTGGCTGCTCATCGCCCCGTTGCTCATCGCGGGCCTCGGCAACGGACTCTTCATCGCCCCGAACGCGCAGTTCATCGTGGCCACGGTCGACCGCCGCGAGGCGGGCGCGGCCAGTGGCGTGATCGGCGCCGTGCAGCGCATCGGAAGCGCCGTGGGCATCGCGGTGATCGGCAGCGTGTTCTTCGGCAGTCTCGTGATCGGCGGCAAGACGCCGGATGCCGTGGCCACCGGATTCACGGACGCGGCGGCCGCCGCCATGGTCGTCTCCCTCGGCTTCGCGGTGCTGGCGTTCATCCTGGTGTTCGCGCTGCCGCGCCGCACGAACACGGGTCACTGACCGCTAGCGCGGGAAGGATCAGGCGGTCGCGCGGGCCTCGTCGTAGGTGGCGCGCGACGCCCCGATGCCGTCAGCGGATGCCTCGAGCAGGTCGGCGAGGGTGCGCAGGTTCTCGGCCACCAGGGCGCCGAGCGCCGTGAGGGAGTACTCGACCCGTGGCGGAATCGTGGAGTGCACCTCGCGCGTGACCATTCCGTCGCGCTCGAGGGTCTGCAGCGTCTGGGAGAGCATCTTCTCGCTGACGCCTTCGACCTTGCGCCGCAGAGCGTTGAACCGGAAGTCGCCTTCGCCGAGAGCAAGCAGAGCGAGACTCGACCACTTGGTCGACACGTCTTCAAGTGCCGCGCGTGACGTGCAGTCGCGCGCGAAGACAGAGGTGACGAGCTCGTTGCTCGGAGTTTCCTGATCTGTCATGTCTCTATCGTAACCTGTGCTGCGCATTCGTGGGTACTGTGTAATAGTTAGTGCTACACGAACGAAAGCCCTCGAGAAGGAGCAACATCATGACCACCTACGCCGTAACCGGAGCATCAGGACCGTTCGGTCACCACGCCATCACCGCACTGGTCGAGGCCGGAGTGCCCGCGAGCGACATCGTCGCCCTCGTGCGCACGCCCTCGAAGGTTCAGGACCTCGCCGATCTGGGCGTCCAGGTCCGCGTCGCCGACTACTCCGACGCCGCCACGCTGCCGGACGCCCTCGCGGGTGTCGACACCCTTCTGCTCGTCTCGGGCAGCGAGGTCGGCCAGCGCGTCCCCCAGCACACCAATGTGATCGACGCGGCCAAAGCGGCCGGCGTCTCGCGCATCGTCTACACGAGCGCGCCGCGCGCCGACACGACCGAACTGGTTCTCGCCCCCGAGCACAAGGCGACCGAGGAGGCTCTTCGGGCATCCGGCGTCGCCTTCACGATTCTGCGCAACGGCTGGTACATCGAGAACTACCTCGGTCAGGTCGAGCAGTACCGCGCCACGGGCGAGATCGTCGGAGCGGCCGGAGACGGACTCGTCTCTGGCGCACCCCGCGCCGACTTCGCCGAGGCCGCGGCCGCCGCACTCGTGCAGCCCGGCCACGAGAACGCGGTCTACGAGTTGGGCGGCGCTCCGGCCTTCACGATGACCGACCTCGCGGCGGCGCTCTCCGCGGCCACGGGCACCACGATCGTCTACCGCGACGTGACCCCCGACGAGCTCGTGGCCACGCTCGAGGGCGCAGGCCTGGATTCGGGAACGGCCGGGTTCGTGACGGCGCTCGACGTGGCGACCAAGCGCGGCGACCTCTTCACCGACTCAGGCGACCTGCAGCGACTGCTCGGGCGCGAGAGCACGCCGCTCGCCGACGCGATCGCCGCTGCGCTCAGGTAGCCCACAGAGAAGACGTGGATGCGCGGGAGTTCCCGCCGAGAGCCGTGGCCCAGCCACCGCGCTCGGCGGGAACTCCCGCTCTGCTGTGCGGAGTCAAGTGGGGCAACCCCCAGCTTGTGAGGAACTAAACTCTCCTGTGGACGATCGCTCAGTTTGCGAGCCGCACCCCACGAACACAACTCGATAGGAACCTCCGTTGGACGGAAACGCTACGACGACTCACCGCAATGTCGCACTTCTGTCGGTCGCAACCACCATGGCGACCCGAATCACGACATCAGCCGAGATCGATCGTCGTCTCGCTCCCGCGCTCAAACGCCTGAAACTGCCCACCGGCCTCCTGCAGCGCGTCGCCGGCGTGCACGAGCGCCGCAACTGGGGTGAAGGGCAGACCTTCGACGACGCAGCCATCGAGGCCGGCAAGAAGGCGCTCGCCGAGGCGGGCATCCGGCCCGACCAGGTGGGCCTGCTCATCAACACCTCCGTGACCCGCAAGCACCTCGAGCCCTCGGTCGCCGTGCGCATCCACCACGGGCTCGGCCTGCCGAGCTCGGCCACGAACTTCGACATCGCCAATGCCTGCCTCGGCTTCGTGAACGGCATGGCTCTCGCCGGCCAGCTCATCGACGCCGGCCAGATCGACTACGCGGTGATCATCGACGGCGAGGACGCCGACGAGATCCAGGTGAACACCATCGAGCGTCTGGGCCGCGAGGGCATCAAGCGCAAGGACTTCATGAGCGAGTTCGCGAGCCTGACCCTGGGATCGGGCGCCGCAGCGGCCGTCATCGGCCGGGCCGACCTGCATCCGGAGGGCCACCGCATGCTCGGCGGCATCACCCGCGCGGCCACCCAGTTCAACGACCTCTGCGTCGGCAGCGTCGACGGCATGTTCACCGACGCCAAGGCCCTGCTCAAGGGCGGCATGGAGCTGGTCGTGAGCGCCTGGAAAGACGCGAAGCGCCAGTGGAGCTGGTCGCACATGGACCGCTACATCATGCACCAGGTCTCGTCGGTGCACACCAACGCCATCGTCAAGGCAGCAAACCTCGACGCCACACGCGTGCCCGTCACGTTCCCGCTGCTCGGCAACGTGGGCCCCGCGTCGATTCCGATCACGCTCGCGCAGGAGGCCTCGAAGCTCGTGCGCGGCAATCGCGTTCTGCTGATGGGGGTCGGCTCCGGCCTCAACACCTCCATGATGGAGATCGCCTGGTGAGTCACGGCTCCTCCCGCCTGCCCCGGTCGGCGGGTCGAACCGCGGCCGCGTCTCTTCCGCCCGCCGGTCTGCCCGGCATGGATGCGCGGTTCTCCCGCCTCGTCGAGGTCGCGGACGGCGGCTCCGGTCGCCCGGTCACCTGGCATCTGCTCGACAACGGCCCCGTGCTCGACGAGCTCGGCGTGACCCCCGTGGGCACGCTGCTCTGCGTTCACGGCAACCCCACCTGGTCGTATCTGTGGCGCGGGCTCGTGGCCGCAGCGACGGATGCCGCCACCACGGTCGCAGAGACGGGCTCGGGCTCGGGTGATGTGTGGCGGGTCATCGCCGTCGATCAGCTCGAGATGGGCTTCTCTGAGCGCACCGGCACGGAGCGGCCGCTCGAGCGCCGGGTCGCCGACCTCTCCGCGCTCACGAGCGCTCTCGAACTCACCGGCCCCGTCGTCACCGTCGGCCACGACTGGGGCGGCGTCGTCTCGATGGGCTGGGCGGTCGACCACCCCGAACTGCTCTCCGGCGTCGTGCTGCTGAACACCGCGATCCACCAGCCCGAAGACCGCGCCATTCCGTGGCCGCTGCGCCTCGCCCTGCAGCGCGGGGTGCTGGGGCGCGCGACCGTGGCCACGCCCGCCTTTCTCGAGACGACGCTGGCGCTGGCGCATCCACCCCTTTCTGCCGAGGTCAAGAACGGCTACCGCGCGCCGTACCGCTCGGCCGACCGGCGCGGCGGCATCGGCGCGTTCGTCGCCGACATTCCGGTCGACGAACAGCACGAGTCGTGGAACGAGCTCGAGCGCATCGCGGCCGGCGTTCGCGAGCTGGGCGTTCCGTCGCTGATGCTGTGGGGCCCGCGAGACCCGATCTTCTCCGACACCTACCTCGACGACCTCGCCGAACGGATGCCGCAGGCCGACATCCACAGGTTCGAGGGCGCCGGCCACATGATCGCGGAGGACGTGGAGTACGCGCCGGTCGTTCTCGACTGGCTGGGTGGCCTCGATACGGCCGCGGGCGGCCCACTCGACCAGCGCACGGGGGAGGACCGCGCTGGTCGAGTAGCCGCGCGAGGAACGAGCCGGCGTATCGAGACCACTCCGTCCGAGCGCCCCCTCTGGAGCGTGCTCGACGAGTTGCGCGACAGCACCGAGACCGCACTCGTCGACATGAAGCCCTACCGCACGGTCTCGTGGAAGCTCCTCTCCAAGCGCGTGCGCCAGCTCGCCGCCGGCCTCGTGCGCGCCGGAGTGAAGCCCGGTGACCGCGTCTCCCTCCTCATTCCGCCGAGCGCCGATCTCACCGCCGTGCTCTACGCCTGCCTGCGCATCGGCGCGGTCGTGGTCGTCGCCGACGCGGGCCTCGGCCTGCCCGGCCTGACCCGCGCCGTGCGCGGCGCCCGCCCTGACCACGTGATCGGCGCCCTCCCCGGACTCACCGTGGCACGCGCGTTCTCCTGGCCCGGCCAGAAGATCTCCACCACCACGCTTCCCCTGCCCACCGCGCTCGCCCTCGGCGTGCGTCACTCCCTCGGCGAGGTCGCGCGGCTGGGGGCCGACGAATCCCTGCCCGAGCCGCCCGCGGCATCCGCCGTCGCCGCCGTTCTCTTCACGTCGGGATCGACCGGACCGGCCAAGGGCGTCGTGTACACGCACGCGCAGCTCGAGGCCGTGCGCGACGCCCTGTCGTCTCAATACGACGTGGGCGTCGGCACCGGGCTCGTCGCCGGCTTCGCCCCGTTCGCGCTGCTCGGCCCCGCCCTGGGTGCGCGCTCGGTGACTCCTGACATGAACGTGACGTCGCCCCGCACCCTCACGGCGAAGGCCACCGCTCGGGCGGCCGCCGCGGTGGATGCCTCGGTCGTCTTCCTCTCGCCGGCGGCGCTCGCCAACGTGGTCGCGACGGCGGATGCCCTCGACGCCTCCGACACGGCGGCGCTCGCGGCAGTGCACACCTTCCTCTCGGCGGGCGCGCCCGTGCCCGAGTCGCTGCTCGCCGCGGCCGGTCGCCTGATGCCGAACGCCACCCCGCACACCCCCTACGGCATGACCGAGGGACTGCTGATGACCGACATCACCCTCGACGGAATCCGTGCCGCCGCCGAGGATGCCGCCGCGCTGCCCGACGGCGAGCACGCGGGCGGCGTCTGCGTCGGACGCCCCACGGGGTCGGTGCGTGTGCGCATCGCGGCCCTCGACGGCGACGGGATGCCCGTGGGCGAGCCGAGCGAGCAGCCCGGTGTCACGGGTGAGATCGTGCTGTCGGCCCCGCACCTGAAGCAGGCGTACGACAGGCTCTGGGCCACGAACCGCGTCGCCGACGCCGACTCCGTTCCGGCCGTCGCCGGCGAGCAGGGCGAGCGGTGGCACCGCACCGGCGACGTCGGCCACCTCGACTCCGTCGGACGCCTCTGGGTCGAAGGCCGCCTTCCCCACGTGATCGTCACGGCTCAGGGAGTCATCACCCCGGTCGGCCCCGAGCAGAGGATCGAGTCGCTGCTCGGCGTGAACAGGGCGGCCCTCGCCGGCATCGGTCCTCGCGGAACGCAGCAGCTCGTCGCCGTGCTCGAGACCGAACCTGCCGCGAGCCGCCCCGCCGCCCTCGCCGACAGCGACCTCGTTGCCGCGGTTCGGCACGCGACCGCACTCGACATCGCGGCGGTCCTCGTCGTCGCCGTCCTGCCCACCGACATCCGGCACAACTCGAAGATCGACCGCTCGGCGCTGTCGCGCTGGGCCGAGGGAGTGCTCTCGGGTGCGAAGCTGAGCGCGCCGTGAGGGTTCTCGTCACGGGTGCCAGCGGCTTCCTCGGAGGCGCCGTCGCTCGCGAGATCGCCCGCGCCGGGCACGATGTGCGCACGTTCCAGCGGCGGCCATCCGGTGTCGACGGCATCGACGACGTTCTCGGGTCGCTGACGTCGCCGGTCGATGTCGAGCGCGCCGTCGAGGGCATGGATGCCGTGGTGCACCTGGCCGCGAAGGTCTCGCTGGCCGGCGACCCGGCGGAGTTCGAGGCCGTGAACGTGGAGGGCACGCGCACCCTGATCGCGGCGATGCGGCGGGCCGGGGCCGGCCGTCTCGTGTTCGTGTCGTCGCCGTCGGTGGCGCACGCCGGGGCATCCATCGTCGGAGACGACGCGCGGCCGGCCGACCCCGCGCACGCTCGGGGCGAGTACGCCCGCACCAAGGCGCGCGCCGAGCTGCTGGCGCTGGGATCGGACTCCGAATCGCTGCGAGTCGTGGCGGTGCGGCCTCACCTGGTGTGGGGCCCGGGCGACACGCAGCTCATCGAACGCATCGTGGAGCGCGCGCGGGCGGGGCGACTTCCCCTACTCGACCGGGGAGCGGCGTTGATCGACACGACGTATATCGACAACGCCGCGACCGCGATCGCCGCCGCCCTGGAGCGCGTGGACGAGGTGCACGGCAATGCCTACGTGGTCACCAATGGTGAGCCGCGCCCCGTCGCCGAGCTGCTCGCCGGAATCTGCGCTGCCGCGGGTGTTCCGGCGCCGGCGTGGTCGGTTCCCGCCGGGGTCGCCCGGGCCGCGGGCTCTCTGATCGAGGCCGTCTGGCGCGTGAAGCCGGGGGTGGACGAGCCGCCGATGACGCGGTTCCTCGCGGAGCAGCTCTCGACCGCGCACTGGTTCGACCAGCGACGCACCCGCGCAGACCTGCGATGGCAGCCTGCGGTGAGCCTCGACGAGGGGATGCGCCGCCTCGCCGCGCACTACGCGACGCCCGCTCCGTCCGTTCCCTGAGCTTGTCGAAGGGCCGTCTCGACAGGCTCGACGAACGGGCAAGGGCCGTCTCGACGGGCTCGACGAACGGGTCGCGACGAACCGGGCCGGTAATGTCGAAGGATGCGTTTACTGCTGATCCGCCACGGCCAGACCCCCTCGAACATCATCGGAGCCCTCGACACCGGCGTTCCCGGACCGGGGCTCACCGAGCTCGGCGTCGAGCAGGCCGCCGCGGTTCCGGGCGCGCTCGTCGACGAGACGATCGGTGCGATCTTCGCCTCGACGCAACGGCGCGCGCAGCTCACCGCGGCGCCGCTTGCAGAGGCCCGCGGTCTCACTGTCGAGATCCGCTCCGGCCTGCGCGAGGTGGATGCGGGAGACCTCGAGATGCGCAACGACGATGAGGCCGTGCGCATCTACATGGAGACGGTGATCGCCTGGGCAGACGGTGACATCGACCGCCGCATGCCGGGGGCCGAGTCGGGAGCCGAGGTGTACGCCCGCTACGACGAGGTGATCGCAGAGGCCGCCGCCACCGGCCACGCCACCGTGGCGATCGTGTCGCACGGAGCCATCATCCGATCCTGGGTCGGAGCTCGCGCCGAGAACGTGAGCGCCGACTTCTCGGCCGAGCATTCCCTCAGCAATACGGGCGTGGTCGTTCTCGAGGGAACTCCGGAATCCGGCTGGCGCGCGCTCACCTGGATGGGCCAGGCCATCGGCGGGGCCGCCGTCGACGACGCCGCCCACGCGGGCCCGGCATCCGAGACCCGCTGATCATGACGTCCGCATCCGAGCTGTCTGCAGACGTCGTCGCGCGCCTTGGCGCCTGGTTCGACGACACCGAGCTGGTGAGCCCGTCGATCAGCTACGCGGTGTTCGATCGCAGCGGGGTGCTGATCCACAACGGCATCGGCGAGTTCCAGCTCGATGGCCGGGCGCCCGCCGAGAACACCATCTACCGCATCGCCTCGATGTCGAAGAGCTTCTGCATCGCCGCCGTGCTCGTGCTGCGCGACCGCGGACTGCTCTCGCTCGACGATCGGGTCTCCGATCTGGTGCCGCAGTTCCGCGAGCCGGTCGACGACGCCGGCGTCGTGCAGCCCGTAACGGTGCGGATGCTCATGAGCAACTCCTCGGGGCTGCCCGAGGACAACGGGTGGGCCGACCACGAACTGGCCCTCTCGCGCGCCGACTTCCTCGACGTCATCGGGGCGGGCCTGGGGTTCGCGGGCCTGCCCGGCGTCGGCTTCCAGTACTCCAACGTGGGCTTCTGGCTGCTCGGCGTGATCGTCGAAGACCTCAGCGGCCAGGGCTTCGAGCAGTTCGCCCGCGAGACGTTCCTCGAGCCGCTCGGGCTCTCCTCCACCGGATACAAGCCTGCCGACTTCGCGGACGACGGCAAGAGCGGCGACGGCATCGCGCACGGCTACACGAGTTTCGACAAGGGAGCCAGCTGGGTCTCGCGCCCCGTGGTCGGGGGAGGCATCGGGGCCTGCGCCGCGAGCATGTTCAGCACCCCGCCCGACATCGCCCGGTGGAGCGCCTGGCTCTCGAGCGCCTTCGACCCGACGAACATCGACGACGCGATTCTCAGCCGAGCGTCGCGGCGTGAGATGCAGCGCATCCACACCGTGGCGCCGGGAGCCGCCGACCGCACCGCCGAGCCGACTCTCGAGGCACAGGGCTACGGCCTCGGCCTCTACGTCGAGCACGACGTGCGCTTCGGCCGGTTCGCCCAGCATTCGGGTGGGCTGCCCGGCTGGTCGTCGAACATGCGCTGGCACTTGGAGTCCGGCGTCGGCGCCGTGGTCTTCGGCAATACCAACGGTCTGAAGCTGTCGCTCGCGGCGGCCGGCATGCTGCGCCTGGTTCTGGAGTCGCGCGACGAACCCGCCCGGCGCATCCCGCTCTGGCCCTCGACCGTGCAGGCGGCCCGCGCCGTCGACGCGGCCGTTCGCGGTTCGGGGCGCATCCTCGATGCCGCCGCACCGCCCACGATCTTCAGCCCGAACCTGCTCGGCGATGTGCCCGCCGACGTGCGCGATGCGCGCATCGCGGCGGCGGTCGCCGAGGTCGGCGGGGTTCTGGATGCCGACGGCACGCCGCCGCTCGACGCCCGGCTCATCTGGTCGGTCGCGCCGGCCCACGTCGCCTGGACGATTCCCGGCCGCACGGGCGAACTGGAGTGCCGCATCGAGCTGACGCCGACCACGCCGGCGATGCTGCAGCGCTTCGACGTGGCGGTGCGCACGCCGACCACCCCGCTCTCGCCGGTGCTGCGCCATTACCGGCCAGTCGACGCAGCCGCGCAGACCGACTAGGCCGAGGCCTGCCCTTGTCGAGGGGGACAACTCCCCATCGTGATGCGGGAGCGGGCGACTTAGGCTCGTCTGACGCCTCCTGAGTGAGCAGGAGATCGAACGAAAGGTGCGTATGCGGGGGTCGAGGGTGATGATGCGGACGTCGCAACGAGTCGGGTTCGGCATGCGGGCCGCGGCCATCGCGCTGGCCGGTGCGCTGCTGCTGGCGGGCTGCGCGACGCAGCCCGAGGCTGAGCAGGATCCGTTCGATGCAGCCACAGCGGAGCTGCGGGTGCAGCTCGAGCAGATCGACGGCATCGCGGATGTCAGACATGTGCTCAACGCGCTCGATTTCTCGATCTCCTATTCCATCACCGACCCCGCTCGGGCCGAGCAGGCGACTCTCGAGGTGATCGACACCTACGAGGCATCAGACGTGCCCGGAGCGCTGAAGACGGAGACAGCCGCGTATGACGACGACGCTCAGCTGTCGCTCAACATCATCGAGGTCGGCGCCCCCGGGGGCGACATACCGGACCTTGAGCTTTCGGTCGCCCCGGACGCAGACGTGACGACCATCGCGCGGGGTGTCGCGGCCTGGGCCCGCATGGAGGCGATCGATGGAGTCGAGCTGCGAACGAGCACGTTCTCTGCCGGCGGGTTCGACCTTGCGTATACGGTCGACTACGGCGGACTGCTCGACGGAGTGCGCCCGACCGCTGTCACTGCACAGATGAGTCAGATCATCACCGACAGCGGTGTGGACCCTTCCACGTCGACATTCGCGGCCGCCCTCCATGCGCCGGAGCTGCTGAATTCCGTCGACGGCGAGCCCCAGTACGTGCAGGGCTCGAGCCTGAACCGCGCGGATCAGCCGCTCAAGGCTGTGGCGGGACCGAATTACGGCTCGGTGCTTTACTTCGCTCCCGAGAACTTCACGTTGGACATCGTGCTGCTGCCGTCGTTGGCACCTGACGGCACGCTGCTGCCGCTCGACCTCACGGGTGAGGCGGTGCTCGCCGCGGCTCCGGTCATCCAGGCCGATATCGACAGTCGCTGGAAGCTGCGCGACGTCGTCGTCTTCACCCAGGACGGGTCGCAGACCTATCCGATGAGAGCATCCTGAGTCAGCCCATGACGCCGTTCAGTCCTCAGAAGAACCGACCAGGCACGCCGCCGTCACGTGCGTTGACCGTCGTCGGGCTGATCCTCAGCTCACTCGGGGTGCTCGGGCTGCTCGCGGGCGCGTTCCTGGTGTTCGGCGCCGGGTTCCAGCTGGCACCGGCCGTGCCGTTCGGCGAGGTGATGACGGTGGAGGTGTCACGCGGAGACCACGCCGTGTACGTCACGCCCAACGACCAGTGGGGCGACATCTCCTGCACCGGTGATCTCGACGGGGAGGAGTTCGCGCTCAGACCCGATATGACCCAGCAGGGGCTGCTTCTGCCGGAGCGGTGGGACGCTCAGGGAAGCTTCGCCGCGGACACGGCGGGCGTGCTTCGCGTCTCATGCGACGGCCCTGTGCCGGACGGCCGTTTCACCGTGGGCCCGGTCGTGTCGTTCTTCTCCATCGTCGGGGCCGTGGCGGTCGGTGCGCTGGCGATCCTTTTGCTGGTCGCCGGCCTGGTGCTGCTGGGTCTTGCACGGAGAAGAGTCCGCCGGTCCGCTCAGCCGAGCGCCGGCTTGCCCGCCGTGTAGATCCAGGTGTCGAAGAGCTCCGTGAGGTCCTGGCCCGAGACGCTCTCGGCGTAGTCCACGAACTGCGTCGTCGACACCGAGGTGCCCGCGTTCTCCGTGGCCCAGCCCTTGAGGATGGCGAAGAACGCCTCGTCTCCGACCTCGTTGCGCAGCGCCTGCAGGGTCATGGCGCCGCGAGTGTAGACGGCTGGATCGAAGATGCCCGAAGCGCCCGGGTCCGCGACGATCGTGTTCCAGAAGTCCGGGATGCCTTCCGCGACATAGTCCGTGTCGTAGGCCTCCTGGAAGCTCTCCTGAGTTTTCGGCCCGCCTTGATTCTCCGCCCACAGCCACTCGGCGTAAGTGGCGAAGCCCTCGTTGAGCCAGATGTCAGACCAGCGGTTCATCGACAGGTCGTCGCCGTACCACTGGTGGGCCAGCTCGTGCACGACGACGCTGGCGTCACTGTTCGCTCGGAATGCCCAGGCGGGGTAGATCGGTCGCGTCTGGTTCTCGAGGGCGTAAGGCAGATCGTCGCCGGTGTCTTCGTCGATGTAGCCGATGGCGATGCCGCCGGCTTCGCTGAACGGGTAGGGGCCGAAGTATGTCGACAGGAAGTCGATGACCTGAGGCTCCGTCTCGAAGATCCCCTTCGCGACGTCGCCTACCTTGACTCCGCTCCCGCCGCCGCCGGCGGCATTGCGCGAGAACAGCGTCGGGTCGATGGCGTCGACGTAGGTAATTCCGTCGACCGGTGTGGTCTCGACGTCGAAGTCGCCCAGGGTCGCCGTGGCCAGGTAGGTGGCCATGGGCTTCTCCATCTCCCAGTCGAAGGTGTCGAGGCCGGCCGCCGACGTCTGCGAGGCGAGTCGCCCGTTGCCGATGACCTCGAGGCCCGTGGGAACGGACATGCGCGTCGAGAACGTGGCCTTGTCGCTGGGGTGGTCGTTCGACGGGAACCAGGTGGCGGCCCCGCGAGGCTGGCCCACGATGACCGCACCTGTCGGGGTGGGGAACACCCCGGCCGGACCGAAGGCGTCGTCGACGACGATCGGCACGCCGCTGTAGGTGACGGCGGTCGTGATGGTGGCGCCGAGTGGGATGCCCGCGGGCGGCACGACTGTCAGCTCGGTGCGTGGGGGTGTGGCATCGTCGTCTGTCGAACCTTCGACCTGCGGCTGGCCGGTGTCCATGCTGATCTGGGTGGTCGCGAGGCTCCATTCGGCGGGCACGCCGTCGACGGTGATCGACGAGATGACGATCGCGTCGTCACCGTTCACATCGCGCGTGTCGAAGTCGAGGTTGAAGGCCGACAGATTCTGGGTGGCTGTCGCCGTGACCGTGGTCGTGCCCGAGAGCACGTCGGTGTCGGGCGCGTAGGCGAGGTCCAGGTCGTAGTGCTGCACGTCGTAGCCGCCGTTGCCGTCGAGCGGGAAATAGGAGTCGCCGATGCCGGCGGCTCCGGGCTCGAAGTCGACGGGCGTGACCGGGTCGGTTGTGGCGGGGGTCGTCGCCACGGGAGCGCTCATGCCCGGCGGGCATGGTTCCGCGGCACTGGCCGGAGCGGGTGCGATGCCGCCGGTGGCGACGAGGGCCAGCAGCAGGAGCGGGACGGCGGCGAACACGGCGGCCTTCGCGCCGCGCTTGCGACGCCCGAGCAGCAGCCAGGCGGCGCTTCCCGTCGCGAGAAGAAGTACGGCGATGATCAGGAGCGTCGGCCCCGAATCGAATCCGGTCGCGGCAAGAACACACGTCGTCACAGAAGGCCCCATCTCGTTGCAATCTGGTGACCATATCGGGATTCCGCGCATCGGCACCAGACGCGGACGAAGTCGCTTTGTTACAAGTGCGTTTCATGGAGTCGCGGAGCAGTCCGTACCGTGGGCAGCTGCTCTACGAAAGCACCTGCTCCACCGAAAGGAAACACCCATGTCCCTCACCAAGAAGATCCTGGCCGCAGCAGCCGCTCTTCCGTTGATCGCCGTTCTCGCCGGCTGCGCCGGATCCGCTGGCGACGCCGAGAAGGGCACGGAGGACAACCCCGTGAAGATCGGTGTCGTCGGCGCCAGCGACCCCTACTGGGAGATCTACAAGAAGGCCGCAGCCGATGAGGGCATCTCGGTCGACATCGTCGACTTCACCGAGTACCCGCAGCCCAACCCCGCTCTCACGGAGGGCGAGATCGACCTCAACCAGTTCCAGCACATCGTCTACCTCGCGCAGTACAACGAGGCATCCGGCGAAGACCTGGTGCCGGTCGGCGCCACGGCCATCTACCCGCTCGCGCTGTACTCCACGAAGTACGACTCGGTGAAGGACATCAAGAAGGGCGACACCGTCGCCATTCCCAACGACGAGTCCAACCTGTCGCGTGCGCTGCTGGTGCTGCAGTCTGCCGGCCTGGTCGAACTGAAAGACGGGGGAAGCATCTTCTCGACCGTCGACGACGTCGACACCGACACGTCCACCGTCAAGGTCACCACGCTCGAGGCATCGCTCACCCCCACGTCGCTGCCCGACGTGGCCGCCGCGATCATCAACAACGACTTCGTCGCCGATGCGGGCCTGACGTTCAAGGACGCGATCGCCCAGGACGATCCGGCCGACCCCAACGCGTTGCCCTACGTGAACATCTTCGCCGCGCGCGCCGAAGACAAGGACAACGAGACATACGCCAAGCTCGTGAAGATCTACCAGGACACGAAGACCGTCACCGACGCCGTGCAGGAGAACTCCGGCGGAACCGCCGTGTTCGTGAAGACGCCGGTCGAAGACCTGCAGTCCTCGCTCGAGAAGGTCCAGTCCGACATCAAGGCCAAGGGCTAGCCGCAGCTGCTCGCCACCCCTTCGACGAGCTCAGGGAACGGACCCGTTCCCTGAGCTCGTCGAAGGGCATCCGCCGTTAACAGAGAGACCCACCCGATGCCCCTCATCAGTCTGCGAGACGTCACCAAGTCGTATCCGCCGTCTCAACGCGGCGGCCCCGTCGTGAACGCCGTCGAGGGGGTGAACCTCGACATCGATGCCGGCGACATCTACGGGATCATCGGCTACTCGGGTGCAGGCAAGAGCACCCTCGTGCGCCTCATCAACGCCCTCGAGCAGGCGTCGAGCGGAAGCATCGTCGTCGACGGCGACGAGGTGACGACCATGAAAGAAGGAGAGCTGCGCCGACTGCGCCTCGGCATCGGCATGGTCTTCCAGCAGTTCAACCTCTTCAACTCGAAGACGGTGGCCGGCAACGTCGCGTACCCCCTCGAGGTGGCCAAGACGAAGCGGGCGGACATCGCGCCGCGCGTGGCAGAGCTGCTCGACTTCGTCGGCCTCGCCGACAAGGCGCGCAACTACCCCGAGCAGTTGTCGGGAGGACAGAAGCAACGGGTGGGCATCGCTCGCGCCCTCGCGACGTCGCCTCGCATTCTGCTCGCCGACGAGGCGACCAGTGCGCTGGATCCCGAGACCACCCACGAGGTACTCGACCTGCTCACGCGCGTGAACACCGAGTTCGGCGTCACGATCGTGGTCATCACGCACGAGATGGATGTCATCCAGACGTTGGCGACGAAGGTCGCGGTCATGGATGGCGGGCGCATCGTGGAGCAGGGCGACGTGTTCGACGTGTTCTCGAAGCCGACCGAGGCGTCGTCGCGGCGGTTCGTATCGACCGTGGTGAGGGGGGTGCCCTCCGGTGCGGAACTCGTGGCGCTGCGGCAGAGGCATCCTGGTCGCATCGTGACGTTCTCCTTCCGCGACGGCAACACCTCGCAGGGGCCCGTGTTCCTGGCGCTCGCCGAGGCGGGCGTCGCGTTCGAGCTGATCTACGGCGGCATCAACGACATCCAGGGCCGCGTGTTCGGCCACCTCACCCTCGCGCTCACGGCCGACGGCGACGCCATCGACCGAGCGCTCGCCGCGATCTCCCCGCAGGTGGACGTGACGGAGGCACCGAACCATGGATGACCTGATTCCCCTCCTGCCCAAGCTGTGGCAGGCCAGCTACGAGACCCTCTACATCGTGGGCCTCAGCCTGCTCTTCGGAGGCATCGGCGGGCTCATCCTGGGCCTCGGTCTGTACACGACGCGGTCGAACAGTCTCTTCGCGAACAGGCCCGTCTTCGGCGTGCTCAACGTTCTCGTCAACGTCTTCAGGCCGATCCCGTTCATCATCTTCCTGGCCGCCGCGCAGCCTCTCGCGCGCTTCGTCACGGGCACGGGAATCGGCAACACGGCCATCATCTTCACCCTGTCGCTGGCCGCGGCCTTCGGTATCAGCCGCATCGTCGAGCAGAACCTGCTCACCGTGCAACCCGGAGTCATCGAGGCGGCGAGGTCGGTGGGCGCGAGCCGCAGCCGCATCATGCTGACGCTGCTCATCCCCGAGGCGCTCGGCCCGCTGATCCTCGGATACACGTTCATCGTGGTGGCGCTCGTCGACATGTCGGCCGTCGCCGGGTACGTCGGCGGCGGCGGACTCGGAACGTTCGCGATCCAGTACGGCTACCGCCAGTTCCACCCCGTGGTCACGTGGGCCGCCGTGCTCGTGATCATCGTGATCGTGCAGCTGGTTCAGTTCCTCGGCAACTATCTGGCTCGCAAGGCGCTCCGCCGCTAATCGAGTGGATGCGCCGGTCGAGTAGCGAGGCACGAGCGGGAGTATCGAGACCACGCTCCTCGGCCAGTTCGGCCAGGCGGGTGAGGATCGCGCGGGCGACCTTGTCGTTCTCCCGGAACGAGATCGCATTCGTACGCGGGCGCGAGAACGCCCCCACGAACGGAGAGTTCGTGTACGGCCCGATCGCGTACTGGCGTGAGGAGTGCGAACCGCCCGCGCCCAGCAGTCGCGTGTCGAGCTGCCGCACCGACAGCCTTCCCGTGCTGGCCGAGTACGCTCCGTCGCTCACGATCTCCTCGAGTCCGGCGCCGCTCGTGACCAGCGACCTCAACAGCTCGTTGTCGCTGCGCGAGATCGCGGTCTCGGGCAGCCGCGCATCCACCAGGGCGCTCGCGGTGACGGTCGCGGGTGTCGTGGCGCTGCCCGCGCGAAAAATGCCTGAAACCTCGTCGGCCTCCACCCAGATGCCGGCGCCGAGGAACTCCACGATGCCCGCCTCGGACAGAGCGACGAGCTCTTCGAGCCGGTGCGCGGGCGGCCCGCTGGCGATGAAGCTGAAGTAGCCGAGCCACCAGCCGTGGATGTCACGCACCCGCGACTGGGCGGTCCACTTGGGGGAGTCGACGATGTCAGACAGGGTGAAGAGGCTCGTGAGAAGGGCGATGAACAGGCCGAGCGTGGCGCTGTGCTCGGGCCGGGTGCGCAGCTGCAGGTCTGTGCGGATGTAGTCGCGCACGAGCTCCTGCAGCTCGCCCGGGTCGGCGACGAGGGCGCCGCCGAGAGGCCGGTCGAGCTCCGGCAGGAAGAGCCTGTCATCCGCGTAGGCGACCGTGCCCTCGACCAGGTCGACGAAGGTCCGCGCGTCGCGGGCGATGTGCTCGTTTTCTCCCTCGAACGACGGGATCGCGTGGCCACGCGGTGTGCTGTCGGCGACATCGATGTGCGGGGCGGCCAGCAGCAGCGCCCGCGGGTCGAGCCGGTCGAAGACGTGAACGAACGCATCCCAGCTCGACTCCACCCGCTCGGGGTGTCCGGTGAACAGCTCGCGGTAGTACCCCCACAGCATGTCCTTCGCGATGAGCGGCCACACGTCGACGCTGAGGTCGAGCGACGGCAGCGACTGCTCGAGCGCTCGCGCGACGGCCGGCGTAAAGTACCGGGCCTCCGGACGCTCGCCGGCCAGCGTCGACGAGATCTTCGAGTGATACGGCACCCCACGGCGCGATCCGAAGTACAGCCGCGGCTCGAGCCCCGATGCCGTGTAGCGCAGCACCCCGTCGTCGCCGCGGCTGAAGCGGCCGCCCCGGCCCTCGGTGAGCAGCACCGTGAGGTCGACGGCCGCGAGGCCCATGCCGCGCACGATCACACGCTGGCCGGGCACGATCGCGCGGGTGTCGGCATCCGCCGTGAACGCCGGGGGCAGGTAGAACAGCTCGCGGCGGCGCGCGAAGTCGATGAGATCGGCGTGCTCCGGCTCGGCCTCGGCCCCGGTGTGGCCGAGCGAGTACAGCACCACGTCGGCCGCGATCGAGACGCCGTCGTCGAGCCGGATGCGATGGGTTGCCCCCTCGTCGACGGTCTCGACGGCGGATGCCCGGTGCACGACGACCGTGACGGTCGCGGGGAAAAGACCCACGGCATCCTCGAAGAACCAGCTGAGGTAGAGGCTCTGCAGGCGGCGCGTGGGAAAGCTCGCTGGCGACAGATTCTCGATCTCCTGGCGGAGGCGCGCATCGACGCGGGGAATCGCGATCTCGCCCGCGTTCACGAGGTCGGCCCACTCGATGAGCGACGGGCCGGGCCGCACCGGTCCCTCGATCGTCGACGACTCGTCGGTGAACATCGTGACATCAGCCGCCATGGAGTTGAGCTTGAGAAGAGGGGACTGCGCGTACCGCCAGATGCGGCCGGGGCCGGCCGGATGCGGGTCGATCACGTGGATGACGATCCGTGCGTCGGTGGTCCACAGCTGGGGCAGGTTGGCGGCGAGGCGCTCGAGGACGCCGGCTCCGCGGGGGCCGCCGCCGATGAGGGCGACGTGGAGCTCGGGCGAGGTGGCTGAGGAGTGGTGCGCGTGCGACATCCCACAACCGTCGACGTTTCGTCCACCGAAATCGAGGAATGTGACCCCGCGTGACGACGTGACGAATTGTGAACGAAACCGCTTGGCCGGCTTGCGCGAGCACACCTAACGTCTCTCCAACGCGACACGGCCCGTGTCGAGACCATGAGAAGGAGGCAGACATGCCCATCGAATTCCTCGGCATCGCCGGGCTCAATGACGGCGGCGAGACCCAGTCGCGTTCCGGCGCCAGTTTCGACAAGGACTACACGCTGCGGTTCGCCCGAGCCCATGAGGACAACGGCTGGGACCGCATCCTCTTCGCCTACCACTCGGGCTCGCCCGATCCGGCGACCGCGGCGGCCTACATCGCGTCGAAGCTCGACCACCTCAAGATCCTGCTGGCGCACCGGCCGAACGTGTCGTACCCCACCTATGCGGCGAAGGTCTTCGCGACGCTCGACCAGATCAGCGACGGACGCCTGAACGTGCACGTCATCACGGGCGGATCGACGGCCGACCAGGCGGCGGAGGGCGACTTCCTCACCAAGGACGAGCGCTACGCCCGCACCGGCGAATACATCCAGATCGTGAAGAAGGCGTGGACCAGCCGCGAGCCGTTCAGCTTCGACGGCGCGCACTACCGCTTCGAGAACTTCGTCAGCGACATCTGGCCGGCGCAGCAGCCGCGGCCGCAGATATCGTTCGGCGGCTCCAGCGACGCCGCGTACCGCATCGGTGCGGCCGACGCCGACATCTACGCGCTGTGGGGCGAGCCGCTGGCGAACACCGCCGAGCAGATCGAGCGCATCACGGTCGAGGCGCTCGCGGCCGGACGCACCGAACGGCCCCGCATCCAGGTCGCGTTCCGCCCGATCCTCGGAGCCACCGAGGAGCTGGCGTGGAAGAAGGCAGAGGAGATCCTCGGAAAGATCGAGGCGCGGCAGGCGAAGGCGGCGCCGAACTCGTTCGTCGGCGACCTGAAGAATCCCGAGAACGCCGGATCGCAGCGGCTGCTCTCGATCGCGAGCCAGGGCGACCGCTTCGACCGGGCGCTCTGGACCAGACCCGCCGCGGCATCCGGCGGTCGGGGCAACTCGAACGCCCTCGTCGGCACACCCGAGACGGTGGCCGCCGCCCTGCTCGACTACATCGACCTCGGAGTCGACATCATCTCGGCCCGCGGCTACGACTTCGTGAACGACACGATCGACTTCGGCCGCTACGTCATTCCGCTGGTTCGCGACGAGGTCGCGAAGCGCGACGCGGCCGCGGCGACCGCGTCCTCTGCAGCCGGGCCGGAGGCATCCCGTGACGCTGCATGAGCACACCGTGCAGGTGACCGACCGCTTCGTCTACGTGGCGGCCGACGACGTGCTCGCCGAGCCCCTGCTGCGCGAGCTCGAGCAGGAGTACGACGCGCGCTACGGCGAGTTCTTCGGCGAGAAGGCGTCGGCCGAGATCCGGCGCTATCCGGTCGAGGCGTTCTCGCCCGAGCAGGGTGGTGCCTTCGTGCTGCTGCTCCGGGGCGGCGTGCCCATCGCGGGAGGTGCCTACAAGAGGTTCGACGAGCGCACGGCCGAGTTGAAGCGCATCTGGACCTCGTCGGCGCACCGCCGCCAGGGACTGGCCCGCCGCGTCGTGAGAGAGCTCGAAGACGAGGCCGTGCGCCGGGGCTACACACGGGCCTACCTCACCACCGGTCCGCGCCAGCCCGAGGCGAAGCACCTCTACTTCCAGACCGGCTACACGCCGCTCTTCGACACCACGCTCGACCCCGAAGAGGTGATCGTGCACGGGTTCGCCAAGAGCCTGGATGACGAGCCGCTCGACGTGGCCGGCATCACGACGGCCCATGACGCGAGCCTCGCCGTGCGTTCCCTCAACCCGTCGAACCGGGATGCGGAGGAGCCCTTCGACAAGCTCAGGGAACGAGGATCCTCCACGCCCGAGGTCGTCAACGTGGCCCCCGCGAAGCGCGTGGTCCCGGAGGCCGTGAAGGTCGTGCCCACTCGGCACTGGTGGCGGTGGGTGCTCAGCGCACTCGTCGCGTTCGTCGTGCTGCAGTTCGTGTGGTCGCTCTTCACGAACCAGCAGTACGAGTGGAACGTCTTCGCCGAGTACTTCTTCTCGCAGTCGGTGCTGAACAGCCTCGGCGTGACCCTGGGTCTGACGGTCGTGTCGGTCATCGGAGGATTCATCCTCGGGGCCGTGCTCGCGAATTTCCGGCTCTCGAAATCGCCACTGCTCAGCGGTGCCGCCTACGCCTACATCTGGTTCTTCCGCTCGGTGCCGCTGCTGGTGCAGATCCTCGTCTGGTACAACCTCGGCTACCTCTATCCGACGCTGGGGCTGGGAACCCCGTTCACCACGGACTTCTGGCTCGTCGAGTTCTCGACCACCACGCTCATCACGGCGTTCGCCGCGGCGACCATCGGACTCACGCTGCACCAGGCCGCGTATTTCGCCGAGATCATTCGCGGCGGCATCCTGTCTGTCGACCAGGGGCAGCTCGAAGCGTCGGCCGCTCTCGGCCTGCCGCGCCGGGTTCGGTTCTTCCGCATCATCCTGCCCCAGGCAGCGCGGGCGATCCTGCCCAACTTCTTCAACGAGGTCATCGGTCTGGTGAAGGGCACCTCGGTGGTGTTCGTCGTGGCGCTGCCCGAGCTGTTCTACACGGTGCAGGTCATCTACAACCGCAACCAGCGCGTCATTCCGCTGCTGCTCGTTGCCGTGGTCTGGTACGCGATCATCACGACCGTGCTCTCGATCATCCAGTTCTACGTCGAGCGGCACTACGCCCGCGGCGCGCATCGCGAGCTGCCGCCCACGCCCATCCAGCGGGCCACGGCCTGGATAAAGCTGCAATGGGCGCGCCTCGGCGACGAGACCGGTGACGACCCGCTCGCTGCCGAGAAGAACCGACGACACGACACCGTTCTGGGGAGTGGATCATGAGTACACCGACGTTCATCCGATCCTTCGACGAGCAGGCGATCCCGCTCGCGCTTCCGGTCAAGCCGGTTCGCGCCACCGTCGGGCTCGTCGAGATCACCGACGTCTCGAAGAGCTACGGCGCCGTGCGGGTGCTGCGCGACGTCTCCCTGACCGTGCAGCCCGGCGAGGTCATCGCCCTCATCGGGCCGTCGGGTTCGGGCAAGTCGACGCTGCTGCGCACGATCAACCACCTCGAGACGGTCGACTCCGGATCGGTGACGGTCGACGGCCAGTACATCGGCTACGAACTGCGCTCGGGCCGGCTGCACGAGCTGCCCGAGAAGAACGTGCTCGAACGCCGCACGCAGATCGGCATCGTCTTTCAGAACTTCAACCTCTTCCCGCACCTGACCGCGCTCGAGAACGTCGTCGAGGCGCCGGTCGCTCTCAAGCGGGCCACCAAGGCCGAGGCCCGCGAACAGGCGAAGGCCCTGCTCGCCCGGGTCGGGCTGGCAGACAAGGAGCACCACTACCCGCGGCAGCTCTCCGGCGGTCAGCAGCAGCGCGTGGCGATCGCCCGAGCGCTGGCCTTGCACCCGAAGGTGCTGCTCTTCGATGAGCCGACCAGCGCGCTCGACCCGGAGCTCGTCGGGGAGGTGCTCGACGTCATCCGGGAACTGTCGAAGAGCGGCACGACGCTCATCATCGTGACCCACGAGATCGGTTTCGCCCGCGAGGTCGCCGACCGCGTCGTGTTCCTCGAGCAGGGCGAGATCCTCGAAGAGGGCACGCCGAGCCAGGTGCTGCTGAAGCCGCGCCACCCCCGCACCAAGGACTTCCTCCGCAAGGTGCTCTGACGATCCGTCTCAGCCCGAGCACCGCCGCATCATTCCACCGCACCATCACAGCATCACCTCAGAGAGGCACCACCAGATCATGGCAATCAACAAGAAGCAGATCGGGGTCATCGTCGGCGCCGTCGTCGTCGTGGCCCTGGCCGGAGGGGGCATCGCCCTCGCCGCCAACGCGAACAGTTCCACCTCGGCCGACGTCAAGCCGACCGGCTCGACCGAGGAGCAGGTCGCCGCGGCCACCTCGTTCGACCTCACGTCGAAGAACGCCGACGACCGGCCGAGCATCGACCCCGTCGCCGACGCCGTCGCATCCCTCAAGGCGAGCGGCTTCCAGCCGATCGAACCCGGCAAGCTCACCGTCGCCCAGACCGTCGCGAGCGGTGCCCCGCCCCTGGTCTTCGCGGCATCCGATGACAACACCACCGCGCTGGGAAGCGAGGCCGACTTCGCCGCGCTCGTCGCCGACGGACTGGGCCTCGAGTACAACCCGGTCTCGGTCGACTGGGCAGACTGGCCGCTGGGAATCCAGTCGGGCAAGTACGACATCATCCTCAACAACGTGACCGTCACCGAGGAGCGCAAGGAGCTCTACGACTTCGCCAGCTATCGCGTCGACCTGCTCGGCTTCTATGTGAAGGCCGACAGCGACATCGCCTCGATCGAGGAGGCCAAGGACATCTCCGGACTCACCGTCATCGTGGGATCGGGCACCAACCAGGAGAAGATCCTGCTCGCCTGGAACGAAGAGCTCACCGCCGCCGGCGACAAGCCTGCCGAGCTCGTGTACTACAACGACACGGCGGCGGCCAACCTCGCGATCCAGTCGGGTCGGGCAGACGCGTACTTCGAGCCGAATGCGACCGGCGCCTATGCGGCGGCCTCGACGGGAGACACGAAGCTCGTCGGCACGATCAGCGGCGGATGGCCCCAGACGGCCGACATCGCGGCGGCCACCAAGAAGGGCAACGGCCTGATCGACGCCGTGAACATCGTGCTCAACGCCGCGATCGACGGCGGCGAGTACCAGGAGGTGCTCGACCGTTGGGGCCTCGACAGCGAGTCCGTGCCGACGAGCGAGGTCAACCCTCCCGGACTGCCGAAGACCGACTAGCCGATCCGGCCCATCGACAGGCTCGGGGAACGAACTCCGTTCCCTGAGCCTGTCGCTGTTCTGCTCAGTCGAGGTCGTAGCCGAAGGCCAGGAGGTCGACGAAGAAGCCGGGTTCGACCTCGATGCGGCCCTCGCGCTCTGGCAGCCGCACGAAGCCCAGCCGTTCGTAGAGGCGTTGGGCACCGACCATCGAACTCCCGGTGTTCAGAACGACTCGACGAACGCCGCGGATGCGAGCGAGACCGATCACGTGCTCGGTGAGGGCCGCCCCGATGCCGCGACCACGGGCATCCGGGGCCACGGCGAGCAGCCGGAAGTCGAGCTCGTCGTCACGCGCGACGTCGGACAGGCGCGAGCCCTCGCGGGGCGTCCAGACGGTTCCGAGGAGTTCGCCGGTCGCCGTGTCCTCGGCCACCCACACCTCCCCGGAGCGTGCCCGGTCGTGCACCTCGACGAGCGATCGGCGGTAGGTCTCTGAAAGCCGGTAGTCGCGGGTGTAGGCCTCGACGGTGAGCCGGGCCACGGCATCCAGTTCGTGCGGCCGGACAAGACGGATGCGCACGGGCGCGTCATCGTCGAACGCGTAGCGGTATACCTGTGGGGTGCCGATCCCGGTCTCGGTGCCGAGTTCGCGCGCGACGACCCGCTCGAATCCGGCGCGCAGGTAGTTGCGTTGCGCGGTGTGGTTGAGGGGGCCCGTGTCGAGCACGAGACCGGTTGCGCCCCAGCCGCGGGCCAGGTCGATGGATGCCTGCACCAGCGCCTGCGCGACGCCGCGACCCCGGGCGGCCGGGTCGACCGCGACCAGGCGCAGCTCGGCTTCGCCGTCGCGCGCCTGGCGCGAGATCGGGTTCTCGGCGCGCGTGACCGTGGCGGTGCCGAGGAGCCTGTTCGTGTCGTCTTCGACGGCGACGAGCAGTCCGCCGTCGCCGGCACGGGCACCCGCGTCGCGCTCGAGGGCGACGCGTTCGGGTCGGCGGGGCAGATGGGCGTAGGGGCCCGTGGTGAAGCCGAGCGAGGTGAGTTCGCCGGTGGCCTCGTACTCGTCTTCTCGCGCCTGCCGCACGGTGAAGGCGAGGGCGGCGTCGGGCTGGGTTTCGAGCGGTTCTGGCACCAGTCGAGACTACGAGATGCGGCCTGGGAGGCTGGACCCGCGTATTCATACGGCGTCATACCCCGTGAAGCGGTCGAGTAGGCCGCCTGCGGCCGTATCGAGACCACCTCGCCTCGTCTACTCCTCCACAGGGCGACGATTCCGGCGGTTATGCACAGGTCTAACACCTGATCAGACCTCGATTGCGCCAATCGACTCACTGTCGGTGGCTGCTGTTTGACTTCTCCCATGACACCAGCCGACGTCCCTCCCAATCAGTCGCCGTACGTGGCGGCGCTCGAGCGAATAGCCGCCCGCGATAAACAGATAGCCGAGCTGTCTGCGTTGCGGGCCACTGATGTGCACGACGCCTGGCAGCACCTGCTGGCCGAGGCCCCGCACGACCAGTCCACGGCGGGCCCTCTGTGGTCTCCTCAGCGCGTCGCCGAGGTGGAGTTCTTCACCGAGATCGCCATGCTCACCCATCGCACCGAATACCGCGCTCGCACCCTCGCCGATACGGCGATCGCGCTGGTCTCGACGCTCCCGGCATCGTTCGCGGCGCTCGCGGCGGGCCACATGTCCGAGGAGCACGCCGCGGTCATCGCGACGCACTCCGACGGGCTGGATGGGGAGGCGCTCGAGAAGTACGACGCTCGCATGGCCAGGCTCGCCCCTGGGCTGACCTACAAGCAGCTCGAGTACCGGGCCCGCTCGCACGCGCAGACCGCAAAGCCTGAGACGGTGGTCGAGCGGGTCGAGAAGGCGGTCACGACCCGCCGCGTCACGGTCGACCCAGCGAAAGATGGCATGGCCTATCTCACCCTGTTCGCCCCGGCTCCTGAGGTGTATGCGATCGCGAACCGGGCGGTGGCTCTGGCGAAGGGCCTGAAGGTGGGAGGGGACCCGCGCAGCATCACCCAGCTGCGAGTCGATGTGCTCTCCGACCTGATGCTGAACGGCGAGACCTCGATCCCCGGCGCAACCACCGGTATCCGGGGTCGGGTGCATGTGATGGTTCCCGCGATGACGCTGCTCGGTGTCGGCGACGAGCCGGCGATCCTCCGCGGCTACGGTCCGATCGATCCGGTCACCGCGGCCAGGCTCACGGCAGATGCGACGTCCTGGCGGCGCATCCTGACCGATCCGGTCACCGGTCGCATCCTGCAGTTGAGCCCCACCGACTACCGGCCCACCCAGGAGATGCGCGATCACGCAACGCTGGTGCATCCGTACTGCGTGTTCGGTGGCTGCGCCGACGACTCCGTGGGCGCCGACATCGACCACACCCGCGACTTCGCCGGCGGCGGGCCCACCGAAGACGAGAACCTTGCACCGCTCTCGCCCACCCATCACCGGGTGAAGCACCACACGAGATGGCAGATCGAACACGGAGACGACAACACCCTCATCTGGACCTCGCCCGCCGGCCTCGTCTACGTCTTCGAACCCCAAGGCATGATGCGACCCGCCCCGAAGGTGCTCGTCGACGCGATCGAGAAGGCCAGACCGGGGGAGGTAGCCGCAGAAGAACCCTGCCCCTTCTGATCCCGCGAGCTGATCCCACGAGGTTTCGTGCCCTCGCGATGCGGAGGGCTGCTGTCGGCTGTGCAGTGGGTCAGGGCGCAACGCGGTACTGAAACGTCGAGCCGGAGTGAGTATTCAGCGCGCCCGGAACGTGACGACGATGAACGCGCGTCACGGGGTCGTGATCGGAGGGGCGTCATGGGAGAGGTCGCTTGGCGCGGCAAGGCGCCGGGCGGCTGGTGCGAGTACGGTGCCGGCGATGACGGCCGCGACGATCAGCAGCAGGGCGCAGAGCAACAGTCCGTTGCGGAGACCCTCCGGTGTGGCAATGCCAGACGCCGTACCGATGACGAGTCCCGTGGCGAGGGCGACGCAGAAAACGGAAGACAGCCGCTGGGAGAGCTGCAGGAATGATGCGGCGACTCCGCGGTAGCCGTCCGGGGCGAACTCGAGCGTCGCCGCGCGTAGGGGCGGTTCGACGAAGCCGGCCATCACGCCAACCCAGCACTCGATCACGACGATGAGCACCAGCAGTGTGTCGCCGGTCAGCACGAGTGTGCTGCCGATGAGCGCGACCGTCGACAACGCCTGCGCCGACAGCCCCACGGTGATGATCCGCTCGCCGAACCGCGAGTACAGGCGCGAACTCCAACTCGACGAGACGATGCGCACGAGCGAGGCGGGCACCAGAATCAGGGCCACCACGAGGGGCTCGCGTGTCTCGAGAAGAAAAAGGGTGACGACCGTGATCTGCGACACGACCGCGCCGAACCAGAGCAGCGCCACGAGGTTGCCGCCGATGAAGCCGCGCGACCGCATCAGTGCGGGGACGAAGAGCGGCACGCGCCCCCGCGCCGCGTACCGCCGCTCCCAGAACACCAGGCCGGTACCGAGAACGAGGATGCCCGCCACGATCACCCAGAGAAAGGCCTCGGTGACGCCGGGGTCGATTACCGGCAGGGTCACGAGCAGCACGATGATCGCGAGCGCGGCGATGCCCGGCACGTCGATATCGACGCGGCGCTGGGCCACGGCGCCGGCGACGGAGGGCGAGGGGACCGGCTTCGCGAGCACGAGGAACGCGAGCACCGCGGTGGCCAGGATCACGGGAATATTGAGCAGAAGCACCGCGCGCCAGCCGATGTCGGCGGGCAGCCAGGTGAGCGCCGCGGCCGCCGCCAGGGGCCCGACGATCGCGGCCGCCGCCCCCGCCATCGTGTAGAGGGCCAGGGCTTTCACCCGCGCGGTACCGCGGAACTCGTCCTGGATGATGGCCAGCACCTGTGCGCTGATGAGTCCGGCCCCGAAGCCCTGGGCCACGCGGGCCAGCACGACGATCCAGATCGTCGGCGCGAGCCCGGCCGCGAGCGCGCCCGCGATGAAGACCACGAGTCCGCCGATGAAAAGGCCCCGCCGACCGTAGACGTCGCCGAGTCGAACAGCGTGCCGAAGCCGGCTCCGAGGCAGCAGAGGAGCGCGAGTCGCCTACGCCGATCGGAGGCCACGACCCTCCCGCCCGGTGTGCCCGTCACGCCTCGTCAGCGGATCGCGCAGGCCGAGGTTCTCGCGCAGGGTGGTACCCGCGTACTCGGTCGCGTACACGCCCCGTTCCTGCAACGCGGGAATGAGCAGGTTGACGATGTCGTCGAGACCCGACGGAATCAGATACGGCGAGATGTTGAACCCGTCGACGACGCCCGCGTGGGCGTACTTCGCGAAGCGGTCGGCGAGGCTCTCGACGCCTCCCACGAAGCTCCGCTTGCTCGACAGGTGCACCACGAGCTGGCGGATGCTCAGAGCCTTCTCCTCGGCGAGCGACCGCCAGCCTTGCGCGATGGTGAGGGCCTGCCGCCCCTGGAACTGCGCCCCTCGAGTGCCTCCCAGCTCCTCCACCACCGGGTCGATGTCGGGCAGCGGGCCGTCGGCGTCATAGCTCGACAGGTCGGTGCCCCAGATCTGCTCGAGGTAGGCGAGGGCGGTCTGCGGGCTCACCTGGTGTTCACGGATCCACACCTCCTTGTCGCGCGCCTCGCCATCGGTCGCCGCCACGATGATCTCAGCGCCCGGGTAGATCTTCACGTCGTCCTGCGGCCGGCCGACGGCGGCGAGCCGGGCGCGGATGTCGGCCGCGAATTCGCCGGCCTTGTCGAACTCCGGATGCGCCGAGAAGATCACGTCGGCCTGTCGTACGGCGAAGTCGCGACCCTCGCTCGAGTCGCCGGCCTGGAACAGCACGGGATGCTGCTGCGGGCTGCGCGGAACCCGCGACCGAACGGTGACCTCGCCGTACTCGTCTGCTGCGGTCACCGAGGAGAAGCGCCCGTCCTCCGACGCGTCCCAGATGGCCTTCGCCGTGCGCACCACGAACTCGGCGTGGCTATACCGGTCGGCGTGGTCGAGGTAGCCGCCGCGGCGAAAGTTCTCGCCCGTCCATGCGTTGTCGGTCGTGACGATGTTCCACGCGGCACGACCCCCGCTCAGCAGGTCGAGGCTCGCCAGCCTGTGGGCGAGCGAGGAGACGTCGTTGTAGGTGGTGTTCTGCGTGGCGACCAGGCCGATGTGCGTGGTGACCGCGGCCAGCGCGGCCAACTGGGTCTGGGCATCCGGTCTGCCCACGATGTCGAGCTCGTGCAGCTCGCCGCGATGCTCGCGCAGCCGCAGCCCCTCGCCAAGGAAGAATGCGCTGAACAGGCCGCGCTCCGCGGTCTGGATGAGGCGGCGGAACGACTCGAAGTCGGTCTGCGATCCGCTGTCCTCATGGCTCCAGACGGTGCCGAAGTTGACCCCCTGGAAGAAGACGCCGAAGCCGATCGTGCCGGCAGGTGTGTGTGACGTGGTCATGATGCCTCCTCGAAGCGGTTGGCCGGCCGGGCCAGGCCGATGATGTCCCTGAGCGTGTTTCCCACGACGGGAGGGGTGTGCACGCCGCCCTGGCGGAGGGCGGGCAGCACGCGATAGCCGATCTCGTCGAGGTCGGTGTCGAGCGAGGCGACGTGCAGGCGCACCCCGTCGAGGTCGGCGGCCAGGCGGGTGAGCAGCTCGGTCAGTCCGTCGCTGTCGCCCACATAGCGCAGGCGTGATGCGGATGCCCAGGGCTGGGCCGCGTCGAGACGCTCGACCCGGGCGCGGGCCGGCTCGCCCGCCGCGTCGAGGGCCACCTCTATCTCGGCGAACACCCGCGCGGCTCCGCGCCCACGCGCGCTCGCGGCGGACCGGACGAGTTCTGCCTCGGACGCCCCGTCGACGAGAACGACGTCGGCGTCGATATCAGCAGCGAGCGTCAGCGACCCCGGCGCGAAGACCACGAGCTGTCCCTGCGGAGGCCGCGAGATGATCGACGGCCCTGTGATGCTGAACCTGCGCCCCTCGAACCTCGGGTAGTGCACGCGATCGCGGTCGATGTAGCGGCCGGTCGGCCGGTCGCGGATGACGGCGTCGTCGCTCCAGGAGTCCCAGAGCTGCCGGCTGACGGCCACGACGTCGGCCGCCTCGTCGGCGATCTCGTTCGCGTCGGCTGTTTTCCAGGCCACAGCGGCCGCGGCGTCGTCGTCGAGCTCTGCCCGCACGATGAATCCGGCTCGTCCGCGGGAGGCGTGGTCGAGGCTCGCCAGCTGTGTTGCGAGGTGGAACGGTTCGCCGTAAATCACGTCGGAGACCGGCACGAGTCCGATCGACGAGGTCGTAGGCGACACGAACGCCGCGCGCAGGATCGAGTCGACGAGTGCGTCTCCGTTGGCCGGAGCCGAGGCGGAGTCGTCGAAGCTCGCGAATGAGAAGCCGTGCGTCTCGGCGGCCGAGACGAGCCGCGCGAGGCGTCGGACTTCCGCCCCGTCGAGTTCGATGCCGATCGTGAAGGTGTCGCTCTGCCTGCTCATACGTGGATCTCCGTTCCGTGTGCCGCGGCCTGCGCCCCGGGATAGTGCTCGTCGAGCAGGCCGCCGAGGTAGCGGGCGATCGACGCGGGCCCCGATGCCGGTGCGCTGCGCTCGACCTCTGCGTTGTAGTTGGTGTTCGTGTTCACGTCATAGACGACACGTCGGCCGTCGGCGGTCTCGATGAACTCGACGCCCGCGATTTCGATGCCGCGATCACGGGTGAACTGCACGAGCGTCTCGACGAAGTCGCGATCGACGTCCTGCCGCCACGAGAACAGGCTCACGCCGGGCAGGGGAGCGGCCTCGGCTCCGGGAGGAGTGACGGGCAGGCCGGTCTGCGGATCGATCGCGCACGCATCCGCCGGGCAGAGCTGGAAGCCCCCGTGCACGGTGTCGGCTGCGATGGCGTAGACGAACTCGCCGCCCACGATCTCGACCCGGGTGATGAAGCCGCCGGCTGGGCGCAGGTACTCCTGCACCAGGGTGATGCCGTCGGCGGGCTCCTCGAACGCATCCGAGGAGACGTATGCGGCGAACTCCTCGCTCGTCTGGAACAGTCGCACGCCGAGGCCCTTGCCTCCCTGATTGTGCTTGGAGATGAACGGGCCCGCGAACCGGCGCGACGCATCCACGAGCCCGTCGCGACCCACGACCGCGATCGTGCGCGGGGTGTCGATGCCGGCGGCGCGCAGGGCGGTGAGCTGATCGATCTTCGAGACCTCGGTCTCGAGCACGCGGCGCCCGTTCACGGTGCGGCGGCCGGATGCCTCGAGCCACGACAGCAGGCCCCTCGCGTAGTCCTTCGACCGGGTGTGGCCGCGCGTGTGCGATGACGCGCTGATGCGCGACCAGAAGATGCCCTCCGGTGGCAGCGCGTCGATGTCGAGCGCGCCGTCGACGAGCAGCCACGGCTGAACGGGAACGCCGGCTTCGGCGAACGCGGCCTCGAACGGCGGCCACCAGTCGGGGTTCTCGTGGATGGCGTAGATGACGGGTCGGCCATCTGCTGCGAGGGGAAGAGTTCCGATGCTCATAAGAAGTATCCTTCGACGTCGAGGGGGCCGCCGGCTTCGGTGAAGTCGGCGGCGACGGCGTCGCGCAGGGCGCCGTCGAGGAGGTAATCGGCCGCGACCGCGGCGAGGCCGTACACGGCGTCGGCCAGGGCGCAATGCCCCGCCTCGCTCGCCGCGTACTCGGCGAATTCGCGGGTGTGCAGCGACACGTCGGGCGGCGAGATGGCGATCACGGGGTGGATCCCGGGAACGCGCACGCTCACGTTTCCGAAGTCGGTCGAGGCGGCCAGGTGGGAGGGCACGCTCTCCCTGGAGAGCACCTTGCGTCCGCGCTCCGCCTGGCGTTCGGCCCATCGCGCGGCGAGCGGCGCGTTGTGCCGGATGGGCAGCGAGAAGGGCTGCGGATCCCACTGCACCTCGACGCCGGTGCCCGTGGCCAGAGCGATGCCGTTCGCGATGTCGACGACCCGGTCGCTCAGCTCGCGCAGGGTGTCGGCGCGCTCCGAGCGCACGTAGTACTCGAGCTCGGCCTCCTCGGGAACGACGTTCGGGCGCTGCCCACCGTTCACGATGACACCGTGGATGCGATCGCCCGGGTAGAGGTGCTGCCGCAGCAGTCCCACGGCCTGGTAGTTGAGCGTCGCCGCGTCGAGGGCGTTGCGCCCCTGAAACGGCGTCGCCGACGCGTGCGCCGCCACCCCGTGGTAGCGCACCCGCACGATGCGGCGCCCGATGAAAGGTTGGTCGGCCACGTCGTAGCCGAAGGGGTGCACCATGATCGCGGCGTCGACGCCCTCGAAGGCTCCGGCCCGAGCCATCAGCTCCTTGCCGTTCCCGCCCTCCTCCGCCGGGGTGCCGAGAAGCAGGATGCGCCCCGGCAGG
>Ga0247732_10000205_pt1 | contig 36327 bp, 20 predicted proteins | sample UWRJL163409C2_FD_180940 | JGI IMG/M metagenome (GOLD analysis project Ga0247732, IMG submission 180940) | Plant litter microbial communities from Arlington Agricultural Research Station in Wisconsin, United States - UWRJ-L163-409C-2 | ecosystem: Environmental > Terrestrial > Plant litter >...
GGCGACCGGCCGAGCACGCATTCGGGTCACGACGCATGCGTCGGATACCCTTGCTGCCGATGACAGCTCCTACCTCCCGGGTCGCTGCGCCCCAGCCCACCGGCAGCTTTGACCTCATAATCGTCGGCTCCGGCTTCTTCGGTCTGACGATCGCCGAACGCGTGGCCACCCAACTCGACAAGCGCGTCCTCGTGCTCGACCGACGGTCACACATCGGCGGAAACGCCTACTCGGAGCCCGAGCCGCAGACCGGCATCGAGATCCACAAGTACGGCGCCCACCTCTTCCACACCTCCAATCAGCGAGTGTGGGACTACGTGCGGCAGTTCACCGAATTCACGGGCTACCAGCACCGCGTCTACGCCATGCACGCCGGCCAGTCCTACCAATTCCCGATGGGACTCGGCCTGGTGTCGCAGTTCTTCGGCAAGTACTTCACCCCTGACGAGGCGCGCGCGCTGATCGCCGAGCAGGCCGCCGAATTCGACAGCAAGACAGCGCAGAACTTCGAGGAGAAGGCGATCAGCCTGATCGGGCGCCCGCTCTACGAGGCGTTCGTGAAGCACTACACGGCCAAGCAGTGGGAGACCGATCCGACGAACCTGCCGGCCAGCAACATCACCCGCCTGCCGGTGCGGTACACGTTCGACAACCGCTACTTCAACGACACCTACGAGGGATTGCCGGTCGACGGCTACACCGCGTGGCTGGAGAACATGGCCGCCGACGACCGGATCGAGGTCCGGCTGGACACCGACTGGTTCGACGTCCGCGACGAACTCCGCGCGGCCAACCCCGACGCCCCCGTCGTCTACACCGGCCCGCTCGACCGTTACTTCGACTATTCGGCCGGTCGCCTCGGTTGGCGCACGCTCGACTTCGAGACCGACGTCCTCGACACCGGTGACTTTCAGGGCACGCCCGTCATGAACTACAACGACGCCGACGTGCCGTACACCCGGATCCACGAGTTTCGGCACTTCCACCCCGAGCGGGCCTATCCGACCGACAAGACCGTGATCATGCGTGAATACGGTCGGTTCGCCAAGGACGACGACGAGCCCTACTACCCGATCAACACCCCCGAGGACCGGGCGATGGTCACGGCCTACCGTGAGCTGGCCCGCGCCGAGACCGCGTCGGGGAAGGTCCTGTTCGGCGGACGGCTCGGCACTTATCAATACCTCGACATGCACATGGCGATCGCCAGTGCGCTGAACATGTACGACAACACGCTGGCGCCGCACCTGCGCGACGGCGGTGCGTTGTCGACCGCAGACGATCAAGAAAGCAGTTGAGCATGAGTGACACTCCGTCGGGCGCGCTCGACACCGGACAGTCCAAGGCGGTCAGCCTGCTGTCGCGCATCATCTTGCCCCGCCCCGGTGAACCGCTGGACGTGCGCAAGCTCTACATCGAAGAATCGAGCACCAACGCGCGTCGCGCACACGCCCGCACGCGCACCACGCTCGAGATCGGCACGGAGTCCGAAGTGTCGTTCGCGACCTACTTCAACGCCTTCCCCGCCAGTTACTGGCGTCGGTGGTCGATTCTCGAATCTGTGGTGCTGCGCGTCGAACTGACCGGCAGCGCCCGGGTCGACGTCTACCGCTCCAAGTCGACCGGAGCTCGAATCACGGTGGGCGGCAGCGCCGTAGCGAGCGCCGACGCCGACACCAGCGCCGTCGCCGAGTTCGAAATCGGACTGGACGCCTTCGAAGACGGTGGCTGGATCTGGTTCGACATCACCACCGACAGCAACGTGACGGTGCACAGCGCAGGGTGGTACGCGCCGCAACCCGCGCCGAGCCGGGCCAACGTCGCCATCGGCATCCCCACCTTCAATCGCCCGTCGGACTGCGTCAGCGCACTGGCGACCCTGACGTCGGATCCTCTGGTCGACGAGGTCATCTCGGCAGTCATCGTCACCGACCAGGGCACCAACAAGGCCGTCGACCATCCCGGCTTCGCCGAAGCGGCTGCGGCCCTTGGCGACCGGCTGCGGATTCACGACCAGCCCAACCTCGGTGGGTCCGGCGGATACAGCCGGGTGATGTACGAGGCGCTGAAGAACACCGACTGCGAACAGATTCTGTTCATGGACGACGACATCCGCATCGAGCCCGACTCGATCCTGCGGGCGCTCGCGTTCAACCGCTTCTCGAAGGTCCCGACGCTCGTCGGCGGTCAGATGCTCAACCTGCAGGAGCCGTCGCACCTGCACGTCATGGGCGAGATGGTCGGCCAGGCGGACTTCATGTGGACCAACGCCGTGAACACGGAGTACGACCACAACTTCGCGAAGTACCCGCTTGCCGCGGAAGAGGAGTACCGCAGCAAGCTCCTGCACCGCCGCATCGACGTCGACTTCAACGGCTGGTGGATGTGCATGATCCCGCGGTCGGTCGCCGAGGAGCTCGGTCAGCCGCTGCCCCTGTTCATCAAGTGGGACGACTGCGAGTACGGCCTGCGCGCAGGCGAGCACGGTTATCCCACGGTGACGTTGCCCGGCGCGGCCATCTGGCACATGGCGTGGAGTGACAAGGACGACGCCATCGACTGGCAGGCGTACTTCCACCTGCGCAACCGGTTGGTGGTGGCCGCCATGCACTGGGACGGCAGCATCGCCGGCCTCGTCGCCAGCCACCTTAGGGCTACCGTCAAACACCTTCTGTGCCTTGAGTATTCGACGGTCGCGATTCAGAACAAGGCGATGGACGACTTCCTTGCCGGCCCCGACCACATCTTCTCCATCCTGGAGTCGGCACTGCCCGCGGTGCGCAAGATGCGCACGGAGTTCCCCGACGCCGTGGTGCTGCCGAGCGCGACGTCGCTGCCGACGCCGTCGGACAAGCGGTGGCGCAAGAAGGTTCAAATTCCGGTCAGCCCGCTCGCGATCGCGGTGCGGCTGTCGCGCGGCGTGATCCACCAGCTGAAGGCCCACGATCCGCAGCACCACGTTCGGCCCCAGATCAACGTCGCCACGCAGGACGCGCGCTGGTTCTCGCTGTCGCGCGTCGACGGCGTCACCGTCACCACCGCCGACGGTCGGGGCGTCGTGTACCGCCAGCGCGACCGGGCGAAGATGTTCGAGCTGCTCCGCGAATCCCTGAAGCGGCAAGGCCTCTTGCTCCGCAAGTTCAACAGGATGCGCAAGGTGTACCGCGGCGCCCTGCCCGAGCTGACCAGCACGCAAAAGTGGGAGACGGTGTTGTTGCCCGCTGCGAAGGCTCCCGCGGAAGTGTCCCGGTGACCGACACCCTGCGGGGCGAGGATGCGGCGCTGGTCGCGGTGCAGTCGACCCTCGCAGGACGCCCCGGCGTCCTCCCAGGAGCTCGCGCGCTGTCGCATTTCGGCGAGCACAGCGCGGGTTGGATCGGAGTGTCCGTCCTCGGGGCGCTGCTGCAGCCGAAGCGCAGGCAAGCCTGGCTGACGGCCGGGGTCGGGGCGTTCCTCGCCCATGCTGCCGCCGTCGTCATCAAGAGGGTGGTCAAGCGTGAGCGTCCGCACCACCCGTCGATCGCCGTCAACGTCTCGACGCCGAGTCGCCTGAGTTTCCCGTCGGCCCACGCCACGTCGACCACCGCCGCAGCGATCTTGCTGGCCAGGGCGTCGGGGGTTCGGCTGCCCTTGCTGGTGGTGCCGCCGATGGCGGTGTCCCGCTTGGTGCTTGGCGTGCACTATCCGACGGACGTGCTCACGGGAGTGGCAGTCGGCGCGGTCGTCGCCAAGGCGGTCGGTGCGGTTGCAGACCGGAAGGAAACAGGTGAGCGCGCATGAGTGAGGAAGCTCCCCCGGTGGCAGGCCCGCCGAAGAGCCTCGCCGCCGGATTGGTCAAGGCGGTCCGGCCACGCCAATGGGTGAAGAACCTCCTGGTGCTCGCGGCCCCGGTGGCAGCGCTGGGTCGCGACGTCCGATTCGGCTTCGACGACGGCGTTCACGTCCTGATCGCTTTCGTCGCGTTCAGTCTCGCGGCGTCGTGCGTCTACCTGGTCAACGACGCCCGCGACGTCGAGGCCGACCGCGCGCACCCCACCAAGCGCAACCGCCCGATCGCCGCAGGCGTGGTGCCCGTGCCGCTGGCGTACGGCTTGGCGGTGGCGCTGGGCCTGGTCTCGATGGCGCTGTCCTGGTACGTCTCGCCCAACCTGGCTTTGGTCATGGCGATCTACATCGCGGTGCAGATGGCCTACTGCTTCGGTCTCAAACACCAGGCCGTGCTCGACATCTGCATCGTGTCGTCGGGCTTCCTGATCCGCGCCATCGCGGGCGGCGTCGCGGCCAACATCCCTCTGTCGCAGTGGTTCCTGCTCGTCATGGCGTTTGGATCGCTGTTCATGGCGGCCGGCAAGCGCTACGCCGAACTTCAGCTCGCCGAGCGCACCGGTGCCAAGATCCGCAAGTCTTTGGAGCGGTACACCAGCACCTACCTTCGTTTCGTCTGGACGCTGTCGGCCACCGCGGTCGTGCTCTGCTACGGCCTGTGGGCCTTCGAGCGTGACCGCATGGCGGGCGGCTCCCTGTACGCCGTGTCGATGGTCCCGTTCACCATCGCGATCCTGCGCTATGCCGTCGACGTCGACGGTGGCCTCGCCGGCGAGCCGGAGGACATCGCGCTGCGCGACCGGGTGCTTCAGCTGCTTGCCGTGGCATGGATCGGAAGCGTCTGTGCAGCGGCCTACTTCAGCTAGAGGGCCTGACTTGGCGGTCTGGCTGGCGCGCTGGCCAGCCTTCCGCTTCACCCCCACGGTCCGGATCAGCCTCTGGTCTAGCGTCGTGGTGGTCGGGGCCCTGTTCGCGTGGGGCGCCTGGCAGCGTAGGTGGATCGCCGACGACGGTCTGATCGTCCTGCGCACCGTGCGGAACCTGTTGGCGGGCAACGGCCCTGTCTTCAACCAAGGTGAGCGGGTCGAGGCCAACACGTCCACGGTGTGGACCTATCTCGTCACCTTTGCCGCCTGGATCGGCGGCCCACTTCAGCTCGAGTACGTGGTGCTGACTCTGACGTTGGTGCTCAGCGTCGCAGGCATCGTGTTCGTGATGCTCGGCACCGGGCGGCTATACGCTCCCGGCCTGCGCGGCCGACAGGCACTTCTCCTGCCCGCCGGGGCAATCGTGTACATCGCGATCCCGCCGGCGCGCGACTTCGCCACCTCCGGGCTCGAAAACGGTTTGGTACTGGCCTATCTCGGGCTGCTCTGGTGGCTGATGGTCTGCTGGTCCCAGGCGCCGAGGATCAATCGGCCCGCACCGAACGAGCCCGGCGGCAACGCGACGGGGCGGGTCTTCGAGGCGGCTTTGGCGTTCATCGCGGGACTCAGCGTGCTCATCAGGCCAGAGCTCGCGTTGGTCGGCGGAATCGCCCTGGTGATGATGCTCGTCGCGGCACACGGCTGGCGCAGGCGGACGCTCATCGTCGTCGCGGGCGGCCTGCTGCCCGTGCTGTACCAGGTGTTCCGGATGGGTTACTACGGACTGCTGGTGCCTGGCACCGCCGTCGCGAAGGACGCGTCGGGCTCGAAGTGGTCGCAGGGTTTCGTCTACCTCACCAACTTCAACCATCCGTATCTGCTGTGGATCCCGCTGGTGCTGCTTGGGGGCCTAGGTCTGCTGCTGCTCGGGGTGCGGAGCCTGCTGTGGCGCAAGCGCGGACCAGCCAGCCGGACCCGCGGCCGGTGGGCGAGCCTGGTCCAAAGTCCCACTGCGGTAGTCGTCTTCATGGCAGGCAGTGGTCTGGTCCAGGCGGTCTACTGGGTCCGCCAGGGCGGCGACTTCATGCACGGCCGGGTGCTGCTGACGCCGCTGTTCTGCCTTCTCGCGCCGGTGTCGGTGATCCCCATCGTGCTTCCGTCCGGAATGCGCGCGGTCCAAGGCCCCGGCTATCTACTTGCCGGCGCGTCGTCGGTGTTCTGGTTGGCGATCGTCGGCTGGTCGCTGTGGGCGGCGAACTCGCCGGGTCTCGGCAGCGACGCGACCCGGGTGACGTACTCCGGCATCGTCGACGAACGTCGCTTCTACGCCCAGGCGACTGGCCACGCCCATCCGCTGACCGGCGCCGACTACCTCGACTATCCGCGGATGCGCGCCGTCGTGGCGGCCATAGACAACACCCCGGAGGGTGCGCTTCTGCTGCCGTCGGGCAACTACGACCAGTGGGACGTGGTGCCCGCGATCCCGAAGCCACCCCCGCCGCCCGGCGAACCTCCGTTGACGGAGAAGCAGCGCCGCGGCCCGCACACCGTCTTCTTCACCAACCTGGGCATGCTCGGCATGAACGTCGGACTGGACGTCCGGGTGATCGACCAGATCGGGCTGGCCAACCCGTTGGCCGCCCACACCGCACGCATCGACGACGGTCGCATCGGGCACGACAAGAACCTGTTCCCCGATTGGGCGGTCGCCGAGGGGCCGTTCCTGCCGATGCGGCCCTACATTCCGCCCTACCTCGACGAGGATTGGATCGCGCAGGCCAAGGTCGCGCTCGCGTGCCCAGAGACCGACGCGATGCTGACGTCGGTGCGGGGTCCGCTGGGACTCAAGCGGTTCGCCTCGAACGTCGTCAACGCGTGGACGTTCACCAAGTACCGGATCGACCGCGTCCCCCGCTACGAACTGGCCCGATGCGGACTCGAACCGCCGCCGCCGAAGGTGCCGCCATACACCGGCATGCCTGCCACGGGACCGTGACCAACCCCGGCGTGTAACGGCCCGTATGGGCACGGCGATACACAGACCGATGTGGATCAAACCGGACTTCGCCGCGTATTGCCGGCGCTCTCCAGGCCCTCAAATGCTTGAGAGGGTGACCAGGCAAGACACGTGCGAGAGAGAGTTTTCGCTCTCGTGTGTGGTTGACTACAGCGGCACGCAGCGGGTCTGTCGTGCAGCATTCAAACGAAAAGGATTTATACAAGCATGAGTTTCGTAGGGAAGATGGCGCGCCGCGCTGCGGTTGCGGCCCTCGCGGTGGCGACACTGCCCGGACTCGTAGGCGTCGTCGGCGGCTCTGCTACGGCAGGAGCGTTCTCGAGGCCGGGTCTGCCGGTCGAATACCTGATGGTTCCGTCGGCCAGCATGGGCCGCGACATCAAGGTTCAGTTCCAGAGCGGCGGCGCGAACTCTCCGTCGATTTACCTGCTCGACGGTCTCCGCGCGCAGGACGACTTCAACGGCTGGGACATCAACACCCAGGCATTCGAGTGGTACGAGGGCTCCGGCCTGTCGGTCGTGATGCCCGTTGGTGGCCAGTCCAGCTTCTACACCAACTGGTACAAGCCGGCCTGTGGCAAGAAGTCCGGCACCTGCTTGACGTACAACTGGGAGACCTTCCTGACGTCCGAGCTGCCCGGGTTCTTGGCGGCCAACAACGGCGTCGACGCGACCCGTACCGCGGCGGTCGGCCTGTCGATGGCCGGTTCGGCGTCGCTGACGCTGGCCATCCACCACCCGCAGCAGTTCCAGTACGCCGGTGCCCTCTCGGGCTTCCTGAACCCCTCCGAGGGCTGGTGGCCCGGTCTGATCAACACCGCGATGGGTGACGCCGGCGGCTACAAGGCCGACGACATGTGGGGTCCGGCTGAGACCGACCCGGCGTGGAAGTACAACGACCCGATGGTCCCGGCCAACATGGCGACGCTCGTCGCAAACGGCACTCGCGTGTGGATCTACTGCGGCAACGGCACCCCCGGCGGCCTTGGTGGCAACAACCTGCCAGCCAAGTTCCTCGAGGGCCTGACCCTGCGCACCAACAAGCAGTTCCAGACCGACTACCTGGCTGCCGGCGGACGCAACGCCGTGTTCAACTTCCCGGAGAGCGGCACGCACGATTGGCCGTACTGGGGCCAGCAGTTGCAGGCCATGAAGCCGGACATCCAGCGCGTCCTCAGCGCAGTTCCGGCGCCCGCCTCCTAGGCGCTAGCAAAAACAGATCGACTGGCGGCGGCGATCCCTTCGGGGGTCGCCGCCGCTACTCGTTTACGGCGCGCCCCGTCGTCGTGATGTGGTTCACTACAACGCGAATCAACAGATTGGTGACATGGGTATGAGGCTGCTCTCGACGCTGTTCAAGACGATGTGTGCGCTGACGCTGGCCGTCGGGCTGTGGCTGGCAAGCCCCCACACCGCCAAGGCCGAGGGCGTCGAATACCTGATGGTCCCGTCGGCGGCGATGGGCCGCGACATCCCGGTCGCCTTTCAGGCCGGTGGTCCGCACGCCGTGTTCCTGTTGGACGCCTTCAACGCCGCTCCGGACACCAGTAATTGGGTCACGGCGGGCAACGCGATGAGCACCCTGGCTGGCACTGGCATCTCCGTTGCCGCACCCGCAGGCGGTGCGTGGAGCATGTATACGAACTGGGAAGCCGACGGCAGCAAGCAGTGGGACACCTTCCTTTCCCAGGAGCTGCCGGACTGGCTGGCCGCAAACAAGGGTCTGGCCCCGAGCGGACACGGCGTCGTCGGTGCGGCTCAGGGTGGTTACGCCGCCATGGCGCTCGCCGCGTTCCACCCGGACCGGTTCCGGTACGCGGGCTCGCTTTCGGGCTTCCTTACGCCGTCCCAGACCGCCTACAACGGCGCCATCACCGCCGGTCTCGCCAGTTTCGGCGGGGTCAACACCCAGGCCATGTGGGGTGCCGCTCAGCTCGGTCGCTGGAAGTGGCACGATCCCGATGTTCACGTGAACCTGTTGAATGCCAACAACACTCGACTGTGGGTGTACAGCCCCGGCACGACGGACTGCAGTGACCCGGCGGCCATGATCGGCGTCTGCGACCAGACCGCAGGCAGCAACCGCACGTTCTACCAGCACTACCGCGGCGTCGGTGGGCACAACGGCCACTTCGACTTCCCGACCTCTGGCCAGCACGACTGGGGCAGCTGGGCTCCGCAGCTCGCCGCACTGTCGGGCGACCTGTCCGCCGCCATCCGCTAGGCGCACTGCCGATAACATCTGGCAAACGTTTCCCTGGGCCGCTCATTGGAGCCGGTACCTTGGAGGCGTGCATCTAGGCGGACCTCGAACGGCAAGCGCGGCCATGGCCTGCGCAGCGCTCGTGGTCAGTGGTTGCGGCATGGGTGACGACGTCATGGCAACCATGGGAATGCAGCCGTCGGAAACCACCGCCAACGGCAGCAGCGCGCAGTCGTTCGCTGCACCGCCGGCCGTCGAGCCGGGGGAGGACCCCGAGTTGGTGGTCAGCCCGGCGCAGCAAGAGTTCCTCGACGCCCTGTCCGAAGCCGGTCTGAACCCGTCGAGCGAGCTGTCCGCACTCAACATCGGCTCCTGCGTGTGCCAGGCGAAGGCGGCCAGGCAGAGCGACCAAGAGGTCTGGGACTTCGTCCTGCCGATGGTGCGTGGCGACGTCAGGGATTCCTATGCCGAGTCGGTGGCGCCACCGGCCGGTCAGGTCAACTCCGACACGTCCGACTACATTCGCATCGCCACCGAAACCCTCTGTCAGTAGGAGACCTCCCCACTTCATGGCTACCAATCGCCAACGCAAGCGTCACCGGCTCCTCGCTCTCGTAGCGGCGGCGTCGGTGGCGGTGCTGGTCGGTCTCGTCGTCGTCGGGCTCTGGATCCTGATGCGGGCGCCCGATTCGCCGCCAAGCGCGACGCCGCCGACGGCTCAACCGTCCCCGGGAATTCCGACGACGCCCGGTTCCAAGCCGCGGCCGGAGTCCCAGGACGCCAGCTGCGCAGACGTGATGGTGCTGTCCATTCCTGGGACCTGGGAGTCATCGCCGCAGCTCGATCCCGCCAACCCGACGCAGTTCCCCATCGCGCTGCTGCTCAACGTCACCAACCCCATTCGGGAGGCGTTCGGCGCGGATCGGGTCGAGACGTACACGGTTCCGTACACCGCCCAGTTCCACAATCCGTTCGCAGCCGACAAGCAGATGTCCTACAACGACAGCCGCGCCGAGGGCACCAAGGCCGCGATCAAGGCGCTGACGGACATGAACAACCGTTGCCCGCTGACGAGTTACGTCATCGTCGGATTCTCCCAGGGTGCAGTCATCGCCGGCGACCTCGCCAGCGACATTGGCAACGGCCGCGGCCCGGTCGACGCCGACCTGGTGCTCGGCGTGACGCTGATCGCTGACGGGCGCCGGGAGCCAGGCGTCGGGCAGGACATCGGCCCCAACCCGCCCGGCCAGGGCGCGGAGATCACGCTGCAGGAAGTGCCGACCCTGTCGGCCCTCGGTCTGACGATGTCGGGTCCGCGGCCAGGCGGATTCGGATCCCTGAACGATCGCACGAACCAGATCTGCGGCACCGGCGACCTGATCTGCTCGGCGCCTGAGGGTGCGTTCTCGATCGTCAACCTGCCCAAGACGCTGGAGGTCCTCAGCGGTGGGGCAGCGGGCCCAGTGCACGCGATGTACAACACGCCGGACTTCTGGGTGCTGGACGGGCAAACCGCGACGCAGTGGACTCAGTCGTGGGCGCGGGGTCTGGTCGACAACGCACCCCACCCGAAACACGGGTGAGCTGCGCACGGGGATTTGGCCTCTGCCGCAAGCTCACCTAACATTAAGAGAAAAGTAAGACCACCCGTCCCTGAAACCCGGCGGGTCGGCTACAGAGTGGGTCCCGAGGCAAACGCCTGCCCACCGATATGATCTTGAGGTTTGGCCTGGGCCGGTTCGCTTCGGCAGGGGCAGCGTCGACAGAGGAGTGACATGGGATTCCACAACCCGTTCTTGAAGAACGGCCTGATCAGGTTTCCCGACAGCGGCAACCTGGTCAAGCACGTCGAGAAGTGGGCAAAGGTGCGTGGCGACAACCTCGCCTACCAGTTCATCGACTTCTCCACCGAGCGCGACGGGGTGGCACGCAACCTGGGTTGGCGCGACTTCAGCGCCCGCAACAAGGCGGTCGGGGCCCGGCTTCAGCAGGTCACCCAGCCCGGTGACCGCGTCGCCATCCTCTGCCCGCAGAACCTGGATTACCTCGTCGGCTTCTTCGGAGTCCTCTACGCCGGCCGCATCGCCGTCCCCCTGTTCGACCCGTCCGAGCCCGGCCACGTCGGCCGCCTGCATGCCGTCCTCGACGACTGCCAACCCACCGCGATCCTGACCACCACAGATTCGGCCGAGGGCGTGCGCAAGTTCTTCCGCACCCGGCCCGCCAAGGAGCGGCCCCGCGTCATCGCCGTGGACGCCGTGCCCGACGAGGTCGGCGCCACCTGGGTGCAAGAGGACGTCACCCACGACACCATCGCCTACCTGCAGTACACGTCCGGATCGACCCGTGTCCCCACCGGCGTACAGATCACCCACCTCAACCTGGCGACCAACATCGTCCAGGTCATCGAGGGCATCGGCGGCGACGAAGGCGACCGCGGCGTCACCTGGCTGCCGTTCTTCCACGACATGGGCCTCATCACCGCGATGATTCCGCCCGTCGTGGGGCACTACATCACCTTCATGACGCCGGCCGCGTTCGTTCGCAGGCCCGGTCGCTGGATCCGCGAGATGGCCCGCAAGGACGACGACACGGGCAGCGTCATCTCCGTTGCGCCGAACTTCGCCTTCGATCACGCGGCCGCCCGTGGCGTCCCCAAGGACGGCGAGCCGCCCCTGGACCTGTCGAACGTCAAGGCGGTCCTCAACGGAAGCGAACCGATCTCCGCGGCCACCGTGCACCGGTTCAACGAGGCGTTCGCGCCGTACGGCTTCAACCCCAAGGCGCTCAAGCCTTCCTACGGGCTGGCCGAGGCCACGCTGTTCGTGTCGACCACGGCCACCGACGAGCCGCCGAAGATCGTCTACGTCGACCGTGAGCAGCTGAACTCCTACCGCTTCGTCGAGGTCGCCGAGGACGCTCCGTCGGCCGTCGCGCAGGCATCTGCAGGCAAGGTCGGCGTGTCCGAGTGGGCCGTCATCGTCGACGCCGAGAGCGCCACCGAACTGCCCGACGGGCAGATCGGCGAGATCTGGATCAGCGGCCAGAACATGGGCACGGGATACTGGAACAAGCCGGAGGAGACGGCCGCGACATTCCAGAACATCCTCAAGTCCAGGACCAACCCTTCGCATGCCGAGGGCGCGGCCGACGACGCCACCTGGGTGCGCACCGGCGACTACGGTGCCTTCTACGAGGGCGACCTCTACATCACCGGTCGCGTCAAGGACCTGGTGATCGTGGACGGCCGCAACCACTACCCGCAGGACCTCGAGTACTCGGCGCAGGAGGCCAGCAAGGCGCTGCGCACCGGTTTCGTCGCGGCGTTCTCGGTGCCTGCCAACCAGCTGCCCGACGTCGTGTTCGAGAACGCGCACGCCGGCCTGAAGCGCGATCCCAGCGACTCGTCGGAGCAGCTCGTCATCGTCGCCGAGCGCGCCGCCGGCGCCAACAAGATGGACCTCGAGCCGGTGGCCGACGAGATTCGCGCCGCCATCGCGGTCCGGCACGGCGTGACGGTGCGTGACGTGCTGCTGACGCCCGCCGGTGCGATTCCCCGTACCTCGAGCGGCAAGATCGGGCGGCGGGCCTGCCGGGCCGGCTACCTCGACGGCAGCCTGCGCAACGGCAAGATCGCCAACGACTTCCCCGACCAGACGGACTAACGCGCTCCGTCGGTCAACCCAGGCCGCACCTCGGCGAAAGTGACTGTGAATATGACTGAATCCGAAGACAATTCGCCATCGCTCGCCGGGGGCGGCTCGTCGGCCCCCACCGACAAGCCGGCGCGCACCGATAAGACGGTCGCCGAAGTGCGCGAGTTCCTGCGCAACTGGATCGCCGACGCCACCGGACAGTCCGCCGACGGCATCGACGAGTCCGCGCCGATGGTCGAACTGGGCCTGTCGTCGCGCGACGCGGTGTCGCTGGCAAGTGACATCGAAGACCTGACCGGTGTCACGTTGACGGCCACCGTGCTGTTCCGGAATCCCACGATCGAGTCGCTGGCGACGGTAATCGTCGAGGGTGATCCCGAAGACGAGGCTCTGGTCGACGAGGGCTACGACTGGTCGCGGACCAAAGAGCTGGACGACATTGCGATCGTCGGCATCGGTACCCGGTTCCCGGGTGACCTGAACACCCCCGCCGAGATGTGGTCGGCGCTGCTCGATGGCAAGGATTCCAGTTCCGAACTGCCTCCCGGCCGGTGGGAGGAGTTCCTCTCCGAACCGAGGATCGCCGAGCGCGTCGCGAAGGCGCACACCCGCGGTGGCTACCTCTCCGACATCAAGGGCTTCGACTCCGAGTTCTTCGCGCTGTCGAAGATGGAGGCCGACAACATCGATCCGCAGCAGCGGATGGCCCTCGAGCTCACATGGGAAGCGTTGGAGCACGCCAGGATTCCGGCGTCCAGCCTGCGCGGTGAGAGCGTCGGCGTCTACGTCGGCAGCTCGAACAACGACTACACGTTCCTGAGCATCGCCGATCCCACCGCCGCTCACCCGTACGCCATCACTGGTACCGCCAGCTCGATCGTCGCGAACCGGGTGTCGTACTTCTACGACTTCCGCGGTCCGTCGATGTCCATCGACACCGCGTGCTCGTCGTCGTTGGTCGCCGTGCACGAGGGCGTCAAGGCTCTGCGCGCCGGTGACGTCGACGTGGTGGTCGCAGGTGGCGTCAACGCGATGATCACCCCGATGGTCACCCTCGGCTTCGACGAGGTCGGCGGGGTGCTCGCGCCGGACGGTCGATGCAAGTCGTTCTCGCAGGACGCCAACGGCTATGCCCGCTCCGAGGGCGGCGGCATGCTGGTGCTCAAGCGCGTCGCCGACGCCCGTCGCGACGGTGACGACATCATCGCGGTGATCGCCGGCAGCGCGGTCAACCACGACGGCCGGTCCAACGGACTACTGGCTCCGAACCCGGACGCCCAGGCCGACGTGCTGCGCAAGGCCTACAAGGACGCGGGCATCGACCCGCGCACCGTCGACTACGTCGAAGCTCACGGGACGGGCACCATCCTCGGTGACCCGATCGAGGCGGACGCGCTTGGCCGGGTGGTCGGCAAGGGTCGCGCCGCCGACAAGCCCGCACTGCTTGGTGCGGTGAAATCCAATCTGGGACACCTGGAGTCGGCCGCCGGCGCGGCCAGCCTTGCCAAGGTGGCGCTGTCGCTGCGCAACGACAAGCTGCCTCCGTCGATCAACTACACCGGCCCCAACCCCTACATCGACTTCGACAAGATCCACATCAAGGTCAACGACACCGTGTCCGACTGGCCGCGGTACAGCGGTCACGCGATCGCCGGTGTCTCGGGCTTCGGCTTCGGTGGCGCCAACGCGCACCTGGTGTTGCGAGAGGTGCTGCCGTCCGATCTCGTCGAGCCGGAACCGGCTCCCGATCTGACCGTGGTGACGCCGGCGACCGACGAGGCCAACGCGGTCTACGTCGGTGGCGTGCGGGTCGACGAGTACGGCGACATCCTCGACGACGATGACGACGATGACGACGAATTCGCCGCCACGGCAAGCCTGGAGGACGCCGAGCCCGAGCTGCCCGGCCTGACCGACGAGGCGCTGCGCCTGCTCGAGGTGGCGCGCGAGGAGCTCGCCGACGCAGAGCCAACCACACCGATTGTGCCGCTTGCGGTTTCGGGATTCCTGACGTCGCGCAAGCGGTCCACCGCCGCCGAGCTCGCCGACTGGATCGACAGTGCAGAAGGTCGGGCGTCGTCGCTGGAGTCGATCGGCCGGTCGCTGTCGCGGCGCAACCACGGGCGTTCGCGCGCAGTGATTCTCGCTCACGACCACGACGAGGCGGTCAAGGGGCTGCGCGCGCTGGCCGATGGCAAACAGTCGCCGCTGGTGCTCGCCGCCGACGGCCCCGCCACCACCGGGCCCGTCTGGGTGCTCGCCGGATTCGGCGCCCAGCACCGCAAGATGGGCAAGAGCCTGTATCTGCGCGACGAGATCTTCGCCGAGTGGATCAACAAGGTCGACGCGCTGATCCAGGACGAGCGCGGCTACTCGATCGTCGAGCTGATCCTCGACGACGCAATCGACTACACCGACGAGACCTGCGACTACCCCATCGAAGTGGTCCAGACGGTCATCTTCGCCATCCAGATCGCACTGGGCGAGCTGCTCAAGGCGCATGGCGCGAAACCCGGTGCGCTGGTGGGACAGTCGCTCGGCGAGGCGGCCGCGGCCTACTTCTCCGGTGGTCTGTCGTTGGAGGACGCCACCCGCACCATCTGTTCGCGGGCGCACCTGATGGGTGAGGGCGAGGCGATGCTGTTCGGCGAGTACATCCGCCTGATGGCGCTCGTCGAGTACTCCGCCGACGAGATCAAGACGGTGTTCTCCGATTACCCCGACCTCGAGGTGTGCGTGTACGCGGCGCCGACGCAGACCGTGATCGGCGGTCCGCCCGAGCAGATCGACGCGATCATCTTGCGCGCGGAGTCCGAGGGCAAGTTCGCCCGCAAGTTTCAGACCAAGGGCGCCAGCCACACCCAGCAGATGGACCCGCTGCTCGGTGAGCTCTCGGCGGAGATCACGGGCATCGAGCCGCATCCGCTGGGGACGGCGTACTACTCCACCGTCCACGAAGGCCAGCTGATTCGCGCCGGTGCGGAGCCCATCCACGACGTCGACTACTGGAAGAAGGGGCTGCGCCACAGCGTCTACTTCACCCACGGCATCCGCAACGCCGTCGACAACGGGCACACCACCTTCCTCGAGTTGGCGCCGAATCCCGTGGCGCTCATGCAGGTTGGGCTGACCACGGCGTCGGCCGGCCTGCACGACGGGCAGCTGATCGCGACGCTCGCCCGCAAGCAGGACGAAGTCGACTCCATGACCTCGGCCATGGCGCACCTCTTCACCTACGGCCATGATCTGGACTTCCGCACCCTGTTCTCCCGCGGCGAATATGCCGCCATCCCGCCGACGCGGTTCAAGCGCAAGCCGCATTGGCTCGACGTCCGGTTCACCGGTGACAGCTCCAACCTGATGCCAGGTAACCACGTCGCCATGCCCGACGGTCGCCACGTGTGGGAGTACTCCCCGCGGGCGGCGACCGACTTGGCCGCGCTGGTGAAATCCGCTGCCGCGCAGGTGCTTCCGGACGCCAAGCTGACGGCCTACGAGCAGCGCGCGGTCCCGGCGGACGACGCGCGGCTGGTCACGACGCTGACCCGTCATCCCGGTGGTGCAACGGTGCAGGTGCACGCCCGGTTCGACAACGGGGCCGAGTCGTCGTTCGCCCTCGTCTACGACGCGATCGTGACACGCGCCGGTCAGGCCACCGCGTTGCCGACCGCCGTCGGTGCCGCGGTCTCCGAGGTCGCCGTTGCCGCGCAGGCTCCGGTCGAGGACGAGCCCGAGGATGACGCCGCGATCCTGCAGGACAACCTCACTGCCGGTGCGGGTTTGGCAGCCGGCTTCGCCAAGTGGTCACCCGACTCGGGCGAGTCGATCTCCGAGCGGCTGGGCACCATCGTCGGCAGCGCCATGGGTTACGAGCCCGAGGACCTGCCGTGGGAGGTCCCGCTCATCGAGCTGGGCCTGGACTCCTTGATGGCGGTCCGGATCAAGAACCGCGTCGAGTACGACTTCGACCTGCCGCCAATCCAGCTGACCGCGGTGCGCGACGCCAACCTGTATGCAGTCGAGAAGCTCATCGAGTATGCGATCGAGCACCGGGACGAGGTAGATCAGCTCGCCGAGGTGCAGAAGACGCAGACCGACGAGGAGATTGCCGCCGCGCAGGCCGAGCTGATGGGTGGAGCCACCACCGTGGCCGAGCTCGAGGAGATGCTCACCAAGAAGGCCGCCGAGGCCGAAGCGGTGACCGTCACTCCCGAGGCGCCCATCGAAACCGCCGGCATCGTCCCACCCCCGCCACCACCACCGGCCAATCCGGCCGGACCGTCGGCCCCGGCGAAGTCGCCGAACCTGGCCGGTGCGGCGCAGGTGCTCAACCAGCAGGCGATCTCGGAGGCGTTGAACTCCGACGTGCCACCGCGTGACGCCGCCGAGCGCGTGACGTTTGCGACGTGGGCGATCGTCACCGGCAAGTCGCCCGGCGGCATCTTCAACTCGCTGCGCGAGCTGACCGACGAGGAAGCGCAGAAGATGGCGCAACGTCTGTCGGAGCGCGCCGAGGGAACGATCACGGCCGAGGACGTCAAGAAGGCACAGACCATCGAGGAGTTGTCCTCCACGGTGCGCGAGTTCCTCGAAGCCGGTGAGCTGGACGGTTTCGTCAGGACCATCCGCAAGGCCGAGCACGAGAGCGACGTTCCCGTCTTCGTCTTCCACGCGGCCGGCGGCTCGACGGTGGTCTATGAGCCGCTGCTCAAGCGGCTGCCCGCGGGCACGCCGATGTACGGACTGGAGCGCGTCGAGGGCACCATCCAGGAGCGGGCGGCGCAGTACGTGCCGAAGCTGTTGGAGCTCAACGGAGACAAGCCCTTCATCCTGACCGGCTGGTCGCTGGGCGGGGCGCTGGCGTACGCCTGCGCGATCGGGCTCAAGCAGCAGGGTGCCAACGTCCAGTTCGTGGGCCTCATCGACACCGTGCGTGCCGGCGAGGAGGTTCCTCAGACCAAGGAGGAGACCCGCAAGCGCTGGGACAGGTACGCGGAGTTCGCCGCCAAGAACTTCAACGTGGAGATCCCGCCGATCCCGTACGAGGAGCTCGAAGGACTCGACGACGCGGGGCAGGTGCAGTTCGTGCTGGACGCCGTGCAGAACGCGGGAGTGCAGATTCCTGGCGGCATCATCGAGCATCAGCGGACGTCCTACCTGGACAACCGTGCGCTCGAGACAGTCCAAATCGAGCCGTACGACGGCCACGTCACGCTGTACATGGCCGACCGCTACCACGACGACGCCATCAAGTTCGAGCCTCGCTACGGCATCCGTCAGCCCGACGGCGGGTGGGGTGAGTTCGCTTCCGATCTCGAGGTCGTGAACATCGGGGGCGAGCACATTCAGGCGATCGACGAGCCGTACATTGCGAAGGTCGGCGCGCACATGAGTGAGGCGATCAACCGCATCGAGAGCGAGCAGAAGTGACCCAGGAAGCGGCCCCCGTCGCCAGCAGAGCCCACACCACGGCCGAGAAGTTGGCCGAGCTCCGTGAGCGGTTGGAGCTCGCCAAGGATCCGGGTGACGAGAAGGCGAAGGCGCGACGGGACAAGAAGGGCATTCCCAGCGCCCGCGCCCGGATCTACGAACTGCTCGACCCGGGCAGCTTCCTGGAGATTGGCGCGCTGGCGCGCACCCCCGGTGACCCCAACGCCTTCTACGGTGACGGTGTGGTGACCGGCCACGGCACGATCGACGGTCGCCCGGTCGGCGTGTTCAGCCACGACCAGACGGTGTTCCAGGGTTCGGTCGGGGAGATGTTCGGCCGCAAGGTGGCCAGGCTGATGGAGTGGGTGGCCATGGTCGGTTGCCCGATCATCGGCATCAACGACTCCGGTGGCGCCCGCATCCAGGACGCCGCGACGTCGCTGGCGTGGTACGCCGAGCTCGGCCGGCGGCACGAAATGCTGCGCGGCCTGGTTCCCGAGATCTCGCTCATCTTCGGTAAATGTGCTGGCGGAGCGGTCTATTCGCCGATTCAGACCGATCTGATCGTCGCCGTCCGCGACCAGGGCTACATGTTCATCACCGGGCCCGACGTGATCAAGGACGTCACCGGTGAGGACGTCACCTTCGACGAGCTGGGCGGCGCCGACGTCCAGGCGCAGCGCGGCAACATCCACAAGGTGGTCGAGTCCGAGAGCGCGGCGTACCAGTACGTGCGGGACTACCTGAGCTTCCTGCCGCCCAACCACTTCGACAACGTGCCGATCGTGAACCCCGGGCTGGAGCCCGAGATCACGCCGTCGGATCTGGAGCTCGACACGATCGTCCCCGATTCGGACAACCAGGCCTACGACATGCACGAGATTCTGCTGCGAATCTTCGACGACGGTGACGTCTTCGAGATCGCCGAGCAGCGAAGCCCGTCCATGATCACCGCGTTCGCGCGGGTCGACGGCCACCCCGTCGGGGTGATCGCCAACCAGCCAATGGTCAACGCCGGCGCCGTTGGCAACGAGGCCTCCGACAAGGCCGCCGGTTTCATCCGCTTCTGCGACTCGTTCAACCTGCCGCTGGTCTTCGTCGTCGACACCCCTGGCGCCATGCCGGGTCTCGAGGAGGAGAAGGGCGGCATCATCAAGCGCGGTGGCCGGTTCTTCAACGCGATCGTGGAAGCCGACGTGCCGAAGGTTACCTTCGTGATCCGCAAGGCCTACGGCGGCGGGTACGCGGTGATGGGCTCCAAGCAGTTGTCCGCCGACCTGAACTTCGCCTGGCCCACCGCGCGCATTGCGGTGATCGGTGCCGAGGGTGCGGCGCAGTTGTTGGTGAAGCGCTTCCCCGATCCGACGTCGCCCGAGGTGCAGAAGATCCGCGCGGACTTCATCGAGGGCTACAACCTCAATTTGGCGACGCCGTGGATCGCCGCAGAGCGTGGCTACATCGACGGCGTCATCGAGCCGCACGAGACGCGGCTGCTGCTGCGCAAGTCGATGCAGTTGTTGCGGGACAAGCAGAACCGCAACAAGACGCTGCGCAAGCATGGGCTGACGCCCCTCTAAGTCGTCGGATTGGCCTGCGCCACTGACACTTTCGGAGTTATCCACAGGTCTATCGTTGGGCCTGTTGCGCGTCGGTGTAGGCGAGTAAATTCGAATGCATGTTCGACTCACTCGTTGCCGCTACGACTGACACCTCGGGTGCTGGTGCGGTGGAGTCGTGGTCGCGGGTGGAGTCCGCCGCCTGCGCCCGTCGCGTCGCGGCGATGGCCGCCATGTTCGAGACCGCCTGCGCCGCCGACGGGTCCGCTGAGCGAGACCTGTGGTGCACCGACACCTGGGACGCCGTCGCCGCCCACATCGGGGCCGCCCAGCGCATCACCCATGGCGCGGCGTCCAATCAGCTCCTCGTCGCCGTCGCGCTGCACGAACGCTTCCCACTGGTCGCAGCGGTATTCGCCGACGGGCTCATCACCTACCAACTCGTCCGGACGGTGGTGCAGCGCGGCGCCCTGGTCGTCGACCCATCGGCCTTACACGAGCTCGACCGGCTGCTGGCCGAGGCGCTGAGCACCCGGGAGCCGATGTCGGTCGCGGCCCTTGAGAAGACGGTGGACGCGTTCGTCGCCCAGGTCGACCCCCAGGCGGTGCACCGCATCGAGACCCGCGCGCGGGGCCGCAGCGTGGACGTCGGGGAGGACGACGGCAGTGGAATGGCCACGGTGTTCGCCACCCTGTTCGCCACCGACGCGAAGGCCTTCGACACCCGCGTGGACTCCCTGGCCCGCACCGTCTGCCCGGCCGATCCCCGGACCAAGGATCAGCGTCGTGCTGACGCCATCGGGGCGCTGGCCCACGGCAACGACCGTCTGGCCTGCCTGTGCAAAACAGACGACTGCCCCGCAGGGGAGAACCCACCCTCGACGGGGGTGGTGGTCTACGTGATTACCCACCAGGACACCCTCGACGGCCGGCCCACACCGCCGCCACCTGCGCCCGAGCCCACTGTTCCCGACGGTGAGGACGCCAAGCAGTCCGCAGACGTGAACGAAGCTTCTGCAGTTGACACCTCGAACGAGCGCACCGCCCTCGACGGCGAACCCCCAGCCATGTTCACCAAACCCCTGCGCGAACTGACGCTCACCGAAGCCCTCACCCCCACCCCTGGACGCCTCGCCAACCTCCGGCCCGGCGCCCTCATGGGTGGACAGTTCCTGCCCGGCGCCATCGCCTGCCGCGCCACCGTCGGGGCCACCATCACCCGCATCGTGCATCCCGGACAGGCGCCACCGGAACCGCGATACCGACCCTCCAAAAAGCTGGCCGACTTCGTCCGGTGCCGCGACTTGACGTGCCGCTTTCCGGGCTGCAAAGTGCCTGCGACCCATACCGACGTGGACCACACGATTCCGTGGCCCTACGGGCCGACAACAGCATCCAACCTGAAATGCCTATGCCGAAGACACCACTTGCTCAAAACGTTCTGGGGCGGCCAAAGTGGTTGGCACGACGAGCAACTCGACGACGGCACCATCATCTGGACCGCACCCGACGGCCGGCAGTACATCACCACACCGGGCAGCCGCCTGCTCTTCCCGGAACTCAGCGAGCCCACCGCCACGGTGGTCGTAAACGGGGTGCCCACGCCGCGTACCGGCGGCCTCACCATGCCCCGCCGCAAGACCACCCGCGCCCAGGATCGTGCCCGCCGCATCCAACGCGAACGCGAGCGCGAGTATCCCTAGATCCCCGGCAGGTCCAGCCAGTCGTCGACCTCGAACCGGTCGCCGCGGGCCACCAGCGTCGCACCGCCGTGGCCCGGGTAGTGCGCGGGAATCACGGCCGCACGAGCACGCGAAGCCTCGGTGAAGACCCGCTTGCGCGTCACCGCCGCGGCGGCCGCGTCCACGTCGAACCCGCATGGGTCGTCGGGCCGGGAGATCTGGATCGGGCAGTGCGTCATGTCGCCGACGAACACCGCGGGTCGGCCCGCGTCGAGCCACAGCACCGACGACCCTGGGGTGTGTCCGGCGGCGGGGCGCAGTCGCAGCGACTGGCTGATCTGTAGGTCGTCGCTCCACAACTCCATCTGGTCGGCCACCGGAAAGATGCTGTCCTGGAATACGATTTGCGATCCGTCGGAGGCTCCGGCTCCGTCCGGCGCAAAGAAGCGGTAGTCCGCCTCGGGCATCAGATAGCGGGCGTTGGCGAACGTCGGCACCCAGTCGCCGTCGACCAGCCGGGTGTTCCAGCCGACGTGATCGGTGTGCAGATGCGTGTTGACTACCACGTCGACCTCGTCGGCCGCCACCCCGGCCCGCTCCAGCGCGCCGAGGTAGTCGGTGTCGAGTCCCGACAGGGCCGGAATGTGCGGACGATCGCGGTGGTTGCCAACACCGGTGTCCACCACGACGGTCAGTCCGTCGACCTCGAGCACCCAACTTTGCAAGGCCACGCGCCAGCGCCCGGTCTGGGGTCTGTAGAACGTCGGCACCAGGAGTTCGGCCTCGTCCACCCACGCCTGCGCGGGCGTATCGGCGAATAGCCCGGTCCCCACGTCGAATTCCCACTCGGGCACACGGATGATCGTGGCATTGCCCAGCGTGGTGCGGTCGTTCATGCGTCGACCCTACGACGATGCCGTCAGACCGACGGTCGGACGAGCTCGTCGACGACCCACTGGGCGACGCCAGCGGGGTAGGGATCCGGCAGCCCGAGGATCACGTGGCCGAAGCCTGCGTCGAGGGCCTGGCCGATTGCGGAACGCGTGACATGGGGCTGGTCGTAGGAGACCGGCACGTGCATCGACCGCACGATCGCGGCGGGGTCGCGCCCAATCTCGTGGCAGTAGCGGTCCAGCCGGGCGCTCCGCTCGACGGCGTCGTCGACGTCGCCGCCTGGGATGTTCCAGACGTCCGCGTGTTCGGCGACGACGCGCAGCAGCATGGCCGACCGCCCACCGATGACGATCGACGGATGCGGCCGCTGAAGGGGCTTCGGATTGCCGAATGCCCCGGTGACCGTGACGTGGCTGCCGGTGAAGTCGAAGGGCTGGGTCTCGGTCCACGACTTCTTGATGACCACCAGCGCTTCGGCGAGGCTGGCGACGGAGTCGGTGAAGTCGTCGTAGGGCAGCCCGTGCGCCTCGTACTCACGCCGGGCCAGGGGGTGGCTGGGTCGCGATCCGGCGCCGATGCCGAAGTCGAGACGCCCTCCGGAGACGACGTCGACCGTGGTGGCGATCTTCGCCAGCAGCGCAGGCGGCCGAAAGCGGTTGCTGGTGACCAGCAATCCCACTCGGAGTCGGCGCGTCTGGCCGGCGAGTGCGGACAGCAGCGTCCACCCCTCGAAGATCGGACCGTCCGGATCGCCGCCGATTGGCATGAGGTGGTCGAACAGCCAGGCGTGCTCGAGCTCGGGAAGTGCGTCGGCTTCCTGCCACACGCGCAGCACGTCGGCGTAGGTGACCTGTTGCGGGGCCGTCATGATGCCGAACCGCACCGCGGATGTCACCGGGGATGAATTTGTCACGTGAATGCCTCCTCGAGGCCGATAGACTGACGAAACGGAACATCGTTCCTCATGCCGGACTATACGGAACCATGTTCCGTTTCGCTGGGAGTGGTTCATGACGGCGCCCCGCAAGCGCTCAGACGCCCGCCGCAACGAAGAGGCCCTGCTCGCCGCGGCCGCCGCCGCATTCGTCGAGTCCGGAGTCGACGTACCCGTGCGTGACATCGCGGCCGCGGCCGGGGTTGGAGTTGCCACCATCTACCGGCACTTCCCGACACGGGCCGACCTCATCGTCGCCGTCTACCGCCACCAGGTCGAGGCCTGCGCAGAGGCGGGCCCAACGCTGTTGAGCGCCAACGACTCTGCCTACGACGCGCTGGCGAAGTGGATCGACCTGTTCGTCGACTTCCTGGTCACCAAACATGGTCTGGCGCACGCCTGGCAGTCGGACTCCGCGGGCTACGAGAGCCTGCACGCCTACTTCCTGAGCCGCCTCGTCCCGGTGTGCGGCGAGCTACTCGCCGCCGCTTCCGACGAGATCATCCCCGACGTCGACGCCCTGTGGCTGATGCGCGGGGTCGGCAACATCTGCATCGGCGCCGACGGCGATCCGGGCTACGACGCCCGCCGCATGGTGCGGGTCGTCATCGCAGGTCTTAAGGCTTGATCCGGATCTTGCCCGGCGAGTACAACCCGCTGTGGGTCGCGGAGCCCAGCTCGACCTGAGCCGGCTGTGCTTCCACGACGGTGTCGAACTTGCGCAGCGATCCCCAGTCCCGACCCCAGTCGTGGTTCAGGTACGTCGCCATCAGGTTCTGCCGCAAGAGCAGGTCGGTGATCCCGAGCAGGCCGCCGTTGAGGCCGTCCTGCCAGGTGTCGGTGTCCTTGCGCTTGGCGTTGTAGTCCGGCGTGATGCGGAACTTCGGAATCTCGGTGACCCCGTTGGCGTGCAGCATCGGCTGCTGGCATGGGAATGCCAGGCCGACGGCCCAGTCCAACAGCACCGGCTGAGTTGAACCGACGTACTGCTGCACGGTCTTCAGCTCGGGCACGCGCGGCGGGGTGACGGCGATCCAGTCACCGGGCGTCAGCGACAGGTCCTCGGCCACGATCCGCACCGACGTCGCGTCGGCCGGAATCTGCGAGCGGTCGAAGCGCAGGTTGCGCCACGACGGGATGGGGCCGATGTCGTACGGCGTCACGCGACCCGCGGCCTGCGGTGCGCCGTCGGGACCCGTTCTGGCGTACTCCAATTCGATGCGCTGGCCCTCGGTGCGACCGTTGAAGATGCTGTTGCCGGTGATGCTGCCCGCGGCCGTGACTACGACCAGTGGGTGCGCGGCGTCTACGGCGGGCAATTGGTACCACGCCGAGGTCAGTCGACTCTGTTGTTGCGCAGGCCCGTTGACGTACGTGCCGGCGAGCGGGACGCGTCGGGGGTCAAGGCCGTAGGGCAGCGGAACCGTCGACCCGTTGACCCCTGGGCTCGACAGCTTGACCGGTGCGTCCCAGTCGTAGTCGGTACCCGGGGTCGGCAGGTCGTTGCGGATTGCCTCGGCGACGATGTGCTGGGGCACGCCGTTTGGGGTGAACCCAACGGCGCCAACACCACCCAGCGGGCCGAGGGGGCCGTAACTGCCCGGCAGAGCCGCCAGGAAACCGGCGTTCGAGTCCGGCTCGACGAGCACGTCGTCGGCCAGGCCGCAACCTCCGGTCAGAGCCTTGAGGTTCGAGGATGCATTCGAGTACGTCGGGTACTGCCGCACCACGCCGACGAGCATCGAGCCGACGAACACGACGACCATCAGCCCCGCCGTGACCGGAATCGGTGCCGCGGTCACCACCCGCACCACCTTGCTCTCGGTGCGGTTCTTGGCAAGGTGCAACCAGAAGGCCCACAGTGCGGCAATTCCAAAGAGCGCGAAGAAGATCGAGCTGACCGTCACCCCGCCGATCTTCGGCAGCGCGTTGTTGAACGGGACGCCGTAGCTGGAGACGTACCACCAGCCGTTGGTGCTGGAGAAGGTCAATGCGATGAGGAACAGCACCGCGGCGGTGAACGCCATCCGGTTGCGTGCCGAGCGCAGCACCGCGCGGGACACCAGCACCGTCGCGACCGCTGCCATGGCCGCGCCGACGGCGGCGAACAGCCCGAAGTGGTGCACCCACTTGGTGGGCGTGAACATCAGGAAGAACATCGTGCCGAAGATGATGCCGACGAGGCGCCACACCGGACCGCGCGCGACGCCGGGGACCCTGCCGCGCCGCAGCATGATGAACAGCGAGGCGAACAGGCTCAGCGCGGTGATGAAGAACCCGAACCGGCGGGACAGCGAGCCGTCTACCGTCGGCAAGAACAGGTAGTAGTAGCGCAGGTTCTCGGTGTACCACTCCTGGCTTGGACCGATCGCCGTGCGAATCTTGGTGGCCTCCAACACGGTTGCCAGGGTCTGATCGGCGAAGACGACCGCGAGGATGACGGTGCCCGCGGCCAGCAGCGGCAACACCAGCGGCCACGTGCCGACGACGCGGTGACGTCGCACCAGGATGCGCAGCAGTGGACGACCACCGGCCAGCAGCGCCGCGACGGCGATCAGGCCGGTCGGCTGGATGCCGAGGGTGAACGCGGCCGAGACGATGGCAAGCGCGGCCGGGGTGAGCCGGCCGGAGATGATGGCCCGCTCGATCAACACGTAGGTGATCAGCGCGCCGGTGGCGATCTGTCCCTCGGGCCGCAGCCCGTTGTTGAACGGCATCCACGCGGCCATCAGCACCAGGCCGGCGGCCCAGGTCGCCGAACGACTCGAGGCGACCGACGGGCCGAGCCGGGGCAGTACCTCGCGGGACAGCAGCAGCCAGCACAGCAGCGCACAGATCAAGTCCGGCAGGCGCATCCAGATGCTGGCGTCGCTGACGTGGGTCATCAGCGCGAGCACGTTGTAGAACCACCCGAAGGGGTCTTCGGGGCTGCCGAACCACCGGAAGTAGTTGGACATGTAGCCGGCCCGGTCGGCGACGCGGGCCATCTGCAGGATGTAGCCGTCGTCGGAGGAGTTGGCACCTACGACGTGCCACGTCACGAATCCGAGGACCACTGCGACGTCGGTCGCCGAGAAGGTGCGCCAGCGCGACGGGATGATTCGTTGCATGCGGCGGCCGTCGAGCTGGTCGAGGCGCCACAGGGCGACCAGCGAGATGACGGTGGCCACGATGGCGAGCAGCATCGCCGCCAGCTTGACGGCGGTCGGCTTGGTGGTGAACCGGGTGTCGACCGTCGCCGTCACCGAGAGTCCTTGCGGCGCAGGTCCGGTGAGGTCGGTGAAGATGCCGACGAAGTTGGGGCGCAAGTTGGGGTCGACGAATCCGGAGCGGAAGTCCTTCTGCGGGTCGGTCGGATCGCTCATCCCGGGGAACGTGGCGAACGTGCCCGCCTCCGACGAGGTGATCTCCATGCGCGTGCATTCGGGGCCGAGGGCCCGGTACATCGGCATGGTCGCGACGACGACGTTGCGGTCGGTGACGGTGATGCGCTGGTCGTTGAGCTTGCCGCTGACGTTGACGAACAGCGAGTTGAGCGCGGCGTCCTTGGTGTTGGGCGGGGCGGTGCCAAGCACCGTGCCGCCACCGCGATTCGCCATGTCGCGCAACACGTCACACGGCACGGTGGCCGTCAAGGTGACCGGTGTGAGCGTGATGAGCGGGGCGGTCACGTTGCCGACCTGTCCGCCCTGCGGCCAGTTCACCGTCGCGGTGGTCTGCACCACCGGCAGCAGGGGGGTCAGCACTGACAGCACGAAGCCGATCAGCCCCGAGATCATCGCCACCCAGCGGGTAGTCCTCACTTGTCCGTCTCCAGTGGCAGGGCTCTGATGGGTCCGCGGCGGGTCCAGCCCAGAACCGTTTCGGCGCCCTGGTCGACGGTCACCTCGGGAGCGGTTTCCGCGGGGACGATTCGGTCGTAGCGCTCGATCGTTCCCCAGTCGCGGTACCAGTCGCCGCTGAGGTACGTCGGAACCGTCGACGTGCGCAGCAGCGCCTGAATGTAGAGGAAGGGTCCGCCGTCGTCGGCCGACTGCCACTGGTTGGACGACACCACGACCTGCTTGGCGTTGGGCAGGATTCGGTAGTCCGGCAGTTCGGCGATGCCGAGGTGCTGGGACGCCGGTCGCTGGCACGGGAAGTTCGCGGCGGTGGCGATGTCCATCAGCACCGGTGTCGTGGACCCGAGGAACTGTTGCGCGGACTCCAGGGCCGGGACGCGCGGCGGGGTGAACGCGAACCACTGGTCGGTGGACAGGTTCGGGTCGTCGGCGACGATGCGGGCGACGTTGGCCTCCGGTGGCGCAGCTGCCAACGGGAAGCGCAGGTTGCGCCACGCCCGCTGCGGCACCAGCGGGTCGATCGGCTCGACAGCGGCGAGCGCGCGGAAGCTGCCGTCCGGATTGCGAACGCCCCATTGAAGTTTCAGCGACTGGCCGTAGTTGAAGTCGCCCTCTTCGTCGACCGACCAGATCGCGCCTGCGGCGGCGACGGTGACCAGCGGCCGGTCGGGCGTGCGGGGCGGCAGCCCGTACCAGGCCGACGTCGCCTTGGCGGCGGCGGTGTTCTCGTCGTAGCTCCCCATCACGGGGGTGCGTGCGGGGTCGAGCCCGAAGGGCAGGAACACGCGGGAGCCGTTGACGCCCTCGGGTCCGTACCCACCACCGGTGCCCGCGGAGAACCCGATGCCGACGTTGGGCTTGTCGGCTGATCCAGGGGAGTTGACGGTGCCGGGGTTGGCGGTGACGGGCTCGGGCGGCAACAGGCTGTCGCTGACGCCGTTGGGCGTGAAGCCCTGGGGGTCGGTACCGCCGAGGGGGCCGTCCGGGCCGAACTGCTGACCCGAAACGGGTTGCAGCAGGCCGGCATTGGGATCGGTCTCGACCAGGACGGCGTCGGCCATCGCGCAGCTCGTGGCGCTGAGACCGGAGGCCAATGCGTCGACGTCGGCCTTGGCGGTGGTGTAGTTCGGGTAGCGGGCCGCGGCGCCCTTGACCATCGAGCCGACCTCGAGCAGCACCATCAGCGTCGCGACCACCAGTAGCGGGGTGGAGGCCAGCACCCGGTTGCGCCGGGTGTTCTCGACCTCGACGTGCCCGGTGTAGTCCATGCGGAAGTGCAGCCAGCCGGCCAGCAGACCAGTCAGGATCGCCAACCCGAGGAACAGCGAGGTCACGGGCTGGCCCACGATCACCGGCTGCTTGTCGAACCACGGCACGCCGTAGTTGCCGACGTAGAACCAGCCGTTGATGCCCGAGGTGGCCCAGGCAAGGACGAACAGCAGAGCCGTGACGTAGAGCGCGAGGTTGCGGCGGCTGTGCAGTCCGACCCGGGAGAAGGTAAAGGCCGTGACGGCGCCCAACGCGCCTGCCAACCCGGCGAATGCGCCGAACTGGACGGCCCACTTCGTCGGGGTGAACGTCAGAAGCAGCAGGCCGACCGCGGTGGTGCCAAGCAGCCGCCAGACCGGCGCGGTGGCCATGCCGGGCAGGGTGCCGCGGCGCAGGATGACCGCCAGCAGGCCGAAGAGGCACAGCAGCAGGATCAGCACCGAGAAGCGGCGGGTCAGCGAGCCGTCGACGCTGTCCTCGACGGTGAGGAAGTAGTAGCGCAGGAACTCCTGGTACCAGGAGATGGTGGGGCCGACGGTGTACTTGATCCTGGCGGATTCGGCGACGGTCGCCAGCGTCTGGTCGCGGAAGACGATGACGAAGACCACCGACAGGGACGCGGCGAAGGCGGCGATCGGGGCGAGCGCGCCGGTGCGCCTGGCGCGGACGTTCCTGGCGATGGCGCGAGAGCCGACCAGCAGCGGGGCGATTGCGATGAGGCCCTGCGGGGCAAGCGTGACGCTGAACATCGCGACCACGATCGCGACTGCCGCGGGCCAGGATCGACGTGCGCCGATTGCGTATTCGACGAGGACCCACGTCAGCAGCGCGCCGAAGGCGATGAGCGGTTCGGGTCGCAGGCCGTTGTTGAACGGCAGCCATGCGGCGAGGAACACCGCGGCGCCGGTCCAGACGGCTACCCGGTTGTCGGCCAGTCGCCTGCCGAGGCGCGGCAGCACCCAGCGGCTCAGCAGCATCCAGGTCGCCAGGGCGGCCAGGGTGGCTGGCAGTCGCATCCACACCCCGGCGGTGCTGATCGCCGCGAGGTGCGCAAGCACGGACTGATACCAGTCGAAGGGCGCTTCGGTGGCGCCGAAGTAGCGGTAGTAGTTGGCGGCGTAGCCGGCGTCGCCGGACACCCGCGCGATGGTCAGGTTGTAGCCGTCGTCCGAGGAGATCGCCCCGACGACGTGCCAGAGCAGCAGGGTGCCGACGACGGCGCCGTCGGCGAGCCAGGTGGCCACGCCTGCGCGCCAGAACCGGCGCCACGCGCCCTTGGTGCGACGTCCTCTATCCAGCAGGGCCAGCGCCACGATCGAGCCGATGGTGGCCAGCACCCCGAGGACCATCAGCGCGGTCTTCATGGCGGTCGGTGAGGTGATGAAGCGGGTGTCGACGTCGACCCGGGCGGAGAGGCCGGGCTGGGGAGCGACCTTCAGATCGGTGAAGAGACCGGCCACCTGAGGCTTCTTCTCCGGGGCCAGGGTGCCGGTGGCGCCGGGGATGCCGACGAAGTCGGCGCCGACGCCGCCGACGTTCGCCCACACGTGCAGCGAGCTGCAGGCGCCGGAGGTTACGGCCTGCCGCGGCGCGACGGCGGCCACCGAGTCACGGAACGCGACGATGACGCTGTCGGCGGTCGCCCTGACGAAAAGGCCGTTGCGGCCGGCGTCGATGCCTCCGTCGGGGATGGTCGACAGGACGACGCCGCCCGCGGCGGGCAACGTGGAAATCGCCTGGCAGGGGATGGTCGCGTCGAGCGCCAGCGGCGCGCCGGAGACCAGCGGAGCGGTGACGTCGGTGATCAGACCGTCGGCTCCGACGCCTTGCGGCCACAGGATCGCGGCCGTCGTCTGCTTGACGGGAAGGAGGGGAGTCAGAGCGCACAGCAGGAGTCCCAGGGCCCCCGCGATGATCGCGATGAGTCGTAGGGTCCTGGCGGGCACGAGGTTCGATGCTAGGCGACGTACTCGTGTGCGCTGCGTCGCCATGCGGGCCTCAGCTCAAACGAAGGGGCCCGGGGCTCCACAATCCGCTGCGTGTAGCGGTGCCCAGATCCAGCCGCGCGGGCTGGGCGTTGGGGTACCACGGGGTCAACTTCTGCAGGGCGCCCCAGTCGCGGAACCAGTCGTCCTTCAGATACGTCGGCACGGGCACGGCACGCACCAGGAGTTCGGTGATGCCGAGCGGCCCGCCGCCGAGGTAGTCCATGACGGGCGAGTTGGCCTCGGCGCCGAAGCGGTCGGGCAGGATGCGCCACTTGGGTACTTCGGTGACGCCGTTCTGGTGCCCGAACGGTCGCTGGCAAGGGAACGCCAGCCCGACGAGCCAGTCGAGAAGCACGGGGTCGGTGGAGCCGACGACCTCTTGAAGCGTCTTCAGCAGCGGTATCCGCGGTGGGGTCACCGCGATCCAGTGCTGGGGTGCGAGGTCCTGGTCGGAGGCGACGAGCCGAACCTGCGTGGCCTGCGACGGGATCGCGCTCAGTGGGACGCGGAGGTTGCGCCACGCCGGGACCGCCCCGACGTCGCCGAACCCGACGCTGCCGCCGGGCTCGTTGCTGGTGGCCTGGGCGTCGGTCGCCCACTGCACCATCACTTCACCCGGGTCGAACCGCCCTGCGGCGGCGACCACGAGCAGTGGACCCGCCTGATCGCGCGGGGGCAGTCGGTACCAGGCCGACCGCAGCTGGGCCGGTTGCTGCGTGCCCGAGCGCCAACTTCCCATCACCGGCGTGGTGGCGGGGTTGAGGTTGTAGGGGAGTCGGGCCTTCGACCCGTTGACGCCTGCGGCGGCCGTCGTGCCGCCCTCGGTACCCGGTTCGCTTCCACTGGAGGCCGCTCCGTCGGTGTCGGCGAAGTTGTCGCTGCCCTGCGGTTCGGAGACCGGGTCGGCCGACACATCCGAAGGAATTCCGTTGGGGCCGAAGCCTTGTGACGACGGACCGAGGGCCACGCCCACCGGGGAGCTGACCGGCGTCAGCACGCCCGCGTTGGGGTCCTGCTCGACGAGGACGTCGGTGGCCAGCCCGCAGGTCTTGCCCGTGAGCGCCTCGAGGTTGGACCGGCCGACGGTCCAGGCGGGGTACTGCTCGACCATCGCGACGGTCAGCGACATCACCTCGAAGACCACCAGCGCCCACACCACGATGGTCAACGGCACCCCGGCCACCCCGGACCAGCGCCGTGGCTTGCTCGGTGGCGTCGCGTCGCGGCCGGTGAAGTGCAGCCACGCCGCGACCAGGAGGGCGACGACGGACAGGCCCAGCAGGATGGTGGTGAAGCCGAACTTGTACTGCGGGAACTGGTTCGACCACGGCACGCCGAAGTTCGACACGTACCACCAGCCGTTGACGCTGGCGAACGAGAACGCCGTCATGAACAGGACGATGGCGGCGAAGATGGTGCGGTTGCGGCGCGACCGCATTGCGGCGGCGGCGACCGCGACGGCCGCCAGCGCCCCGAGTGACCCGGCGAGCCCGGCGAAGACGCCGAAGTGGTGGGTCCACTTCGTCGGCGTGAACATCATCATGAGGAACGAGATGATCGTGATGCCGATGATGCGTCTGGCGGGTCCCGCGGCGGTGCCGGGAATTCGGCCCTTGCGCAACGACATTGCGACCGACACGGCCAGTGCGAGCAGTAGCGCGAGGACGGCGAAGCGGCGGGCCACCGAACCGTCGGGGCTGGCCATGAACAGGCGTTCGTAGCGGATGTGCTCGTCGAACCAGGCCAAGCTGGGGCCGACGGCTGACTTGAACGCGCTGGCCTGGAGTTCGGCGGTCATGGTCTGGTCGCGGAAGATCAGGAAGATCGTGACGGTGCCAGCCGCGGCGATCGGCGCGAGCAGCGCCCAGTAGCCGAACCTCGAAACGTGAGCGGCCACAATGGTTTTCAGCGGCCCGATGGCGACAAGCAGCGCGCCGACCGCGGCGATGCCGGTGGGCCCGGAGAACAGCGTGAGCGCACCGATGATGATGGCGATCGCGACCGGGAGGAGCCTGCTGGTGGCGACGCCACGTTCCACCGAACACCAGGTGAGCAGGATGCCCAGTGCGATGATCGGCTCGGGGCGCAGACCGTTGTTGAGCGGCAACCAGAACGCCAGAAACAGCCCGGCGGACGTCCACGCCGCGGCCTGGCTGTGCTTGACGGCGGTACCGAGACGCGGGATGACCTCGCGGCTGATGACCCACCAGCACGCCAGCGCCATCAACAGCGTCGGCAGCCGCATCCACACGCTCGCGGTGCTGACGTGCGCCCACAGGGCGAGCAGGTCGTAGTACCACCCGAACGGCGCCTCCGGCGTGCCGAACCAGCGGTAGTAGTTGGCCATGTAGCCGGCGTGCTCCGACACCCGCGCCATCGTCAGGATGTAGCCGTCGTCGGAGGTGTTCGCGCCGACGAAGTGCCACCACAGCAGGACCGCGGTGACGAGGCCGTCCAGCGGCTTCAGAGACCACCAGCGGGGCGGGAGGAACCTGCGGTGCCGTACCCCGTCGGCGGTGTCGAGGACGTGCAGGGCGCCGAGGGAGACGACGGTCAAGGCGATGCCGACGATCATCGCCAGCAGCTTGAGAAGCGTGGGGGAGGTGCTGTAGCGGGAGTCGACGGTGGCCGAGAACTGGAGGCCGGGCGGAGCGGGCCCGGTGAGATCGGTGAAGACGCCGACGACCTGTGGTCGGAAGTCGTACCCGCTGCGTTCGCCTCGGAGCGGGTCGCCGGGCTTGGCCTGACCCTCGGCGTCCGGTCCCTCGACGAGCCCGACGAACTCGGCGGTGACCTTGTCGGCGTGCGCGGTGAAGGTCAACTGCTGGCAGGCGGGGCTGAGCACCTCGGTCAGCGGCGCGCTGACCACGGGGGTGTTGCGCACGATGACCAGCAGGTCACCCCCGACGCGCTCGACGAGCAGTCCGCGGTCGACGGCCTTGGGTGCCTGCTTCGGGACGGTGGACAGCAGCACGGTCCGGTTGGCGTTCTCGGCGCCCATCAGACCCGCCACGGCGCGACAGGGGATGGTCACGTTCATGTCGGTCGGCACGTAGCCGATCAGCGGAGCGTCGACGCTCTGCATGACGCCGTTCTGCGGCCAGTTGATGGTGGCGGTGGTCTGGGTGACCGGCAGGAATGGCGTCGCGATCGCCAGCAATGACCCCAGCAAACCGGCGACGATGGCGACGAGGCGGGCGGTTCTGTGGTTGGCCCCGGCACCTGTCACGGGGCTAGATGATAGTTCCCCGCTCGTGGGGACCTCACCGGTCATGATCATTCACCGCCGGATCGCCAGGACGAACGGCCCGATGTCGGACACGGCCCACCGCGGATCGTCGAAGAGCGCGGCGTCGAGTGCCACCTGATAGCGGCGCACGTTGGGCTGATTCGGGTACACGTCGCTGGCCAGCCGCAGCGTGTAGGTGTCGTTGGCGCCGTGGCGCATCAGGAAGACGGTCGGCGCCTGCCAGGGCAGGGTGTCGAGGGCGGCGACGAACTTGTCGGGTGAGGTGATCGTTGCCCAGTTCTCGATGGCCGTCGACCGCTCCTTGAACTGGGCGAGGGGGTTGGCGTAGTGCGACGTCAGGCCCTGGAAGCCGTAGTAGGGGTAGTAGGCCAGGAAGCTGTAGTCGGCGGTCAGCACCACGGTTTCGTTCCGGGGTTTGCCAGTGACTTCGGCGATCGTGGCGTCGACTTCGCGGTAGTACTGTTCGGCGCCCGGGGGGCGACGGTCGGCGCGTTGACCGCTGCCGTCGGTGTCGGTATAGGCCACGACGATGTCGGGTCGCAGCACGTCGGGGATGTCCTGGGTGAACGTGATGGCACCGAGCGCGCCGACGGCCGCGCCTGCGGCGACGACCCGTTGCCGGGTTCGTGGGGTGTATCTGGCCGCGACGGCAAGCGTCGCCTCTACGAAGCCGAACGTTCCCGCCGCCGTCAGCAGCACCGTGAGGGTGGGTTGCAGCCGGAAGGACAGCAGCGTGGTGCCCAGCAGCGTGGTCACCATCGACAACAGCGACCACGCGTAGACGGCGAGGACGCCGACGGCGAGGGCACCCGCGCGCGTTGAACTGCGCGCGTAGACCACCAGCCACAGTGTGCCGACCATGCACAGCGCGCCCAGCAGGGTGAAGTCGAGCATCGGGAAGGTCAGTTGGGCGCCGTCGGCGGGAAGGTAGTGCAGTGCGGTGCCGGTGTCGGCTGGCACGCCCTTCGACGCGGCAAGGAAGTACGGCCCCCAGTGGATCAGCGCGATGACGCCTGCGATGACGGCGATGACGGCGAGCCGCAGCACGGGCCCCCAGCTGCGCCTGGTGACGGCGGCGAGCAGCGCCATGATCGTCACGGTGAACGCGGCATACCCGAGGAGCAGCGTGTAGAACAGCGCCGCCAGCCCGAGGAAGAGCCCGACGCCGACGACGGCCGCCCAGCCGTTGCCCTTGTCGCGGTCGGCTCGTAGCCCCGACCACGCCAGTACGAACACCGGCGGCAACAGCACGGTGATGATGGCGGCGTACGGCTCGGCGGGGGCGTAGGCGAGCGTGGCCGCGGCGGTCGCCGTCGACACCACCAGGGCGAGCTCGAAGCGGATCATCGCCGTCCACAGCACCAACGCGACGACGATCGCAGCCGTGATCGACACGATTGACCACGGCTTGAACATCTCCCAGGCGGGTGTGCCGGTCAGGTCGGCGAGCCTGCCGCCCAGCCAGAACCAGCCGCTCGGGTAGTACGGCGGCAGACCGATGTAGGTCATGTCGTGCGGCGCCGCGGTGTCAGCGAAGCGGGTCAGGTATTCGGTGCGGAACTGCTGGTCGACGGATACGCCGAAGAGGTACAGCTTGGTGGCGCCCAACGGCATTGCCAGCGTGACGGCCGACAGCGCGGAGAGGAACAGCACCGAGACGGCCCTGGCGATCAGCCGCCGGTTGGCGCGCCACAGCCAGCCCGCACCGAAAAGCCCTGCAAGGCAAGTGAACTGACCGACGGTGGTGAGTGCGTGCAGCTGGTTCGACGAGTTGAACGCAGGCCATTCGACCCGTGCGATCGCCACCAGCGAGATGCCGGCGACGACGACCGCCACGACGACGGCGGCCGCCATGTGGGCAGCGGTCCGCAGCGCCTGAGACACGAGGATCAGATCGGCAGCTTGCGGAAGATCGGCCGCGGAACGTGCCGCAGCACCATCATCACGTACCGGAACGCGCCAGGCGCCCACACCAGGTCCTTGCCCTTGGCGGATGCGGTGACGGCCAGTTCGGCGACGTACTCCTTGTCAACGGTCATCGGGGCTTCCTTCGCCCCGGTCGCCGCGAGGTAGTCGACGGTGGTCTTGGTGCGCACCTGTCCTGGCCGGATCACGAGCACGCGGACGCCGAACTCGCGCAGCGCTTCTCCCAGTCCTAGGTAGAAACCGTCGAGCCCGGCCTTGGTGCTGCCGTAGACGAAGTTGGAGCGTCGTACCCGTTCGCCTGCCGCGCTGCTCATGGCGATGATCCGACCGGAACCCTGGGCGCGCATCTTCTCGCCGAGCAGGACGCCGACGGAAACGGCTGCGGTGTAGTTGATTCCGGCGATCTGAACGGCCTTGCGCTGGTTCTGCCACAGCTCCTCGGCGTCACCGAGCAAACCGAACGCCACGACGGCGACGTCGACGTCCCCGTTTGCCCAGGCTTGGTCGATCACCGCGGGGTGGCCGTCGGTGTCGACGCCGTCGAAGTCGACCCACTCGACGGACTTGGCTCCTGCGGACGTCATCGCGGCGATGGCGTCGGCCTTGCGGGGGTGGTCGGGCAGGTCGGCGAGGATCACGCGCGCCGAGGCGTCGCGCAGGAAGCGCTCGGCGATGGCCAGCCCGATCTCGGACGTACCGCCGAGGACGAGGATGGCCTTGGGGTTGCCCACGGCGTCAAACACCATTTAGAGAAGCTCCAAACGTCGGGCCATGTCGGAGGCGAAGACGCCGGCGGGGTCGACCCTGCGGCGGACCCCGATCCACTCGTCGATTCGCGGATACATGGCGTGGAAGGTCTCCGCGGTGGTCCGCGAGTCCTTGGCGGTGTAGAGGCGGCCGCCGAATTCGAGCACCCGCCTGTCGAGCTCGGTGACGAATTCGTTGAGTCCGGCCTTGATGGGGAAGTCGACGCAGACGTTCCAGCCGGG
>Ga0247732_10000206_pt1 | contig 36318 bp, 38 predicted proteins | sample UWRJL163409C2_FD_180940 | JGI IMG/M metagenome (GOLD analysis project Ga0247732, IMG submission 180940) | Plant litter microbial communities from Arlington Agricultural Research Station in Wisconsin, United States - UWRJ-L163-409C-2 | ecosystem: Environmental > Terrestrial > Plant litter >...
AGGATGACCGCGTCGGGGCGGATCTCCCGCGCCTTGTCCAAGGCCGCGGGCCCGCTGGACGCGGTGTGCACCTCGAAGCCCTGGAACTTCAGACTCACCGAGAGCAACTCGACGATGTTGGTTTCGTCGTCGACGACGAGGATTCTCGCTTCGGGGATGAACTCCGGAATTGCAGCCATGGCCATGTGAACAATGTCCTCCCATTCACATGGTCTGACGCTGCAGGAGCGCTGTGAGATTCCTGTGAGTTGCTTCCAGGGTTTCTCGATGTGACCGTCGCCATAGACTGGGGACCATGAATCTCGGCAAAGCCCTCGTCGACGTGGCGACCGCACCGGCCCGCATCGGCCTTGCCGTCGCCGACATCGGTCTCGGCATCGCCACCGAGACGCTCGCCGTCGTCCAGCGCGGGCTCGGCGAGGGCACTCTCCCCGCCAGCAGATCGTCGCTGGCAGGGATGCTGGGACTCGAAGACGCCGTCGAACGCGCCAACCGCCTGGCCCGTTTGATGGACGACGACGCCCCGCTCGGGCGGGCGTTGGCCCCCGACGGACCGCTCAACAGACTGCTGCGACCGGGCGGGCTCGTCGACCAGCTCACCGCCGAGGGCGGCCTGCTCGACCGGATGACCGCCGAGAGCGGTCCCGTCGCCCGTGCGGTGGCACCCGGCGGGCTCATCGACCAGTTGACCTCCGAGGGCGGTCTCGTCGACCGTCTGACCACTGACGACGGAGCGGTGTCCCGGGTAATCGCGCCGGGCGGCCTCGCCGACCAGTTGCTAGCCAACGACGGTCTGATCGAGCGCATCCTGCGCGAGGACGGCGTCGCCGACAAGTTGCTCGCCGAGGGCGGTCTGCTCGACACCCTCACCGCCGAGCAAGGCGCACTGATGAAGCTCGCCGACGTGGCCGACACCCTCAACCGGCTCGCCCCAGGACTCGAGGCGCTGACCCCGACGATCGACGCGCTGCACGAAGCCGTCATCACCCTCAGCCAGGTCGTAAATCCACTGAGCAACATTGCGGGCCGAATCCCTCTGCCGCGCTCGCGGGGGAGGCGGCCGAACCCCCGGCCGGTGACCGCCCCACAGGTCATCGACGCGGAAGAGTGAGCCGTTAAGCTAGGCGCGCACGCCTCCTTAGCTCAGTGGTAGAGCTCCCGCCTTGTAAGCGGAAGGTCATCGGTTCAATCCCGATAGGGGGCTCCAAGGACCGATCTTGTCGGTGGGCGGTCGTAGCCTCGCACGCATGAGGCAGTGTCGCCATTGCGGTTCGATCCTCTTGCGGCGCAGCCAGAAGGTGTACTGCGACAACACTTGTCAAGCATTGGCCCGGCGTGACACCGGCACCAAGCTGTGGCTCGAGACCGGTGAGGCGTCGGTCGACAGCCGTCGCACCCACTACATCCGGCAATACCTTTCTGACGCGCAGGGCGGTTGCTGCGCGATCTGCGGCGGAGCGAACACGTGGTTGGGCGCTCACCTCGCCTTGGTGTTGGACCACGTCGACGGCAACCCAACCAACAACCGACGGGAGAACCTCCGGCTGGTCTGCCCAAACTGCGACTCGCAGCTGGTGACGTACAAGAGTCGCAACCGTGGCAACGGCCGACACTCCCGCCGCCAGCGATACGCCGACGGGCAGTCGTACTAGCCCCGATCCGGGCCCAACGGCCGGTAGTGTCCGCAACGAACGTAGCAATCTGCCGAGGGGGAGCCAGTGTCGCAAGCCGGTGTGTGGGTGTCCTGGGGAATTCCGGCCCGCGGACGCGAGAGCCAGGCGCTGGCGCTTCTGAAGTCGTCGCTGACGACTTACCTCGAACAGCTCTCCGCGGAGGGCCGGATCGAGCGCTTCGACGCCGCGATCCTCAAGCCGCAGACCACCGAGCTTGGCGGCTTCATCCTCATCCAGGGCACCCACGACCAGATCGAGGCGCTCCGCACCGACAAGGGCTTTCAGACGTGGGCCACCCAGATCCAGCTGGTGGCCGACAAGGTCGGGATCGTCGACGCCTGGGTCGGCGACGGACTGTCCGAGGCCTTCGCGCTGTACGAAGACGCCTTGAGGAAGCTCGACTGACAGATCTTTCGGTAACGCATGCGGCCCCTGCGACGAAGGCAACAGGAGTGAACGTTGTGAAAGTCAGCCTTCACCGGGGAAGAGCAGTTCAGCGCATCGGGAGGGGCAGTCATGGGAGCGTCGAGACATATCGGTCGAGTGGGCGGTCTAGCCGTCGCATTGGGAGTCGGGACCGCGGTGGCGACGGGATACGGCGTCGCCAACGCCGACGAGACGTCCACCAGCTCGTCGAGTAGCCAGTCGTCGAGCGCCAGCGCCTCCGGCGCAGCATCGTCGACCAACACCGGCACCTCGACGACCACCGGCAGTAGCACCGCGGACGCCACCCCGGCCGCACCGCAGGCCTCGACCGCGCCCACCGGGTCCGACGACAAGCCAACGGGCTCGACGACCACCTCCGGATCGGCCACCAGCGGGGTCGTCAGCGCCCAGACCAACACCGGCAGCTCCGGCAGCACGGCCTCCCCCACTCCAAAGCCGACGCCCGAACCAGAAGCCGAGCTCGAACCCGAGGCGACAGCGCCGGAAGTGCCCGACAGCACGCCGACGCCCACGCCCACGCCCGGCCCGACGCCCACCAAGAAGCCCAAGCCAAACGCCCCCGCGGCCGCGTCCACCCCAGCGCCCACGTCGGCTGACATCGTCAAGACGGACACCGCGAAGACGGACACGGGCAAGACATCCGACCCGAAGACCGTCACGACAACCGCTGCCAAACAAGACGTCGACCCGGCCCCCAACACCGCCAGCCTCGCCGTCGTCTCGGCCGCCGCAAAGTCGGCGTCCCCCGCGCAGGTCACCCTCGTCACGGTCACTCCCGACGCCCCCGCACCCCAGGCACCACCGAACCCGCTTGCCGTGGTGGGCAGCGTGGTGTCGAGCGTCGTCAACTGGATGCTGACTCCGTTCATGGGCGCGGGCTCACCCGCTCCCGCCGAACCGCCGCTGGCGTGGTCGTTGCTTGCGTTCGCGCGTCGCGAGTTCGACCACTTCGTCGACGCCGTCACCGGGCGCGCCACCCAGACCCCGGCAATGGCCGTCGACGCCACCAGCGTCTCGTTGGCCGCCGCCACCGCGGCCTTCGCTCAGGCGGCTGCGGTCAACGTGCCCGGATTCCCGCTTCCCGGTGCGCAATTGAGCCCGTCGACCCAGTTCGTCCAGTGGGTGACGGGCAACTACCAGACCGGCAACCCCTTGATCGCCGACACCCTGAAGCGTTTCGGCATCAACGGCACCGACGTCGGCGTCATGTGGGACAACGGCATGGTCGACGATCCCACTACGCCGTACAACGAGCACCAGGTGCTGATGGCGTTCGGCGACACCTTCAGCGGCGCCAACATGACCGGCAACTGGCGTTTCAACGTGCTGCTCCGCAGCGCCGACACCGTGCTCTCCGATGGCATGACCATCCCGAACGGAGAGTGGTTCAACGGCAACATGTTCGGTGGCACCCCGTTGAGCAGCCCGACCACCGCGCGGCAGATCATCCACCCCTCCGGGCTGCCCGCCGGGGTCACTCTCATCCCCACAGCGGGCATCTCCATCCCGACGCCCGGTACCCAGTTCGGCGTCACCCAGTACGTGAACTTCATGTCGGTGAGCAACTGGGGCGCCGCCGGCCAGTGGTCCACCAACTACTCCGCGATCGCCTACTCCACCGACAACGGCGAGAACTGGACCGTCGCACCGACTTCGGTGCGGTACAACTCGCCCGTCGGCGGCAACGACAAGTTCCAGCAGGGCGCCTTCGTCCGTCCTGGCGACGGTTACGTCTACAACTACGGCACGCCGAACGGCCGCCAGGGCGCCGCGTACGTGTCGCGCGTCGCGGAGAAGGACATCCTCGACACCAGCAAGTACGAGTACTACAGCGCCGGGTCGGCAGGCGGCTGGTTCGGTTGGGGCGCTACCCCGTCGGGTTGGTACAAGAACCAGCCCGCCAAGGCCTCGGCGGTCTTCGGCCAGGACACCGGCGCCTGCGGCGTCGCAAACCCCGGCAATCAAGTCAGCGAGATGTCGGTCCAGTACAACAAGCAGTTGAAGAAGTACGTCGTCCTCTACGGCGATCAGTTCAACAACATCGTGATGCGTACCTCGGACACCCCTCAGGGCGGCTGGTCGGGGGCGAAGGTTCTGATGGCGCAGCAGCCCGGCGGCATCTACGCACCGATGATGCATCCGTGGTCGTCGTCGACGATGGGCACCGGCACCGACCTGTACTGGAACCTGTCGCTGTGGTCGGAGTACAACGTGATGTTGATGAAGACCGATCTCACCAAGGTCTAGGCCGAATTGTGTTGCGCTGCATCGTGATCGGGGTGGCGGCGGTGTTGTTCGCATCGCCGCCGCTGGCGGTCGCCAACGCCGATCCCGTTGCGCCCCAGCCGAATGCGTCGTGCACCGCGGAGGTCAAGGATGCGCTGACGTTGCCTGCTGGTGCCACCGCACCGATCGCATGCGACGGAACCAGCTGGCAACCCGTCGCCGATCCGTATCCCATGAGCGACGAGTGGCTGAGCACCGGACCCGTGATGACACTGCACGGCCAGGGCCGGCGCAACCCGATGCTCGAGTCGGGACGCTGGACGGCCACCCCGCTGACACCTGAGAGCACGTGCGGGGCAACTCAATTCGCGGTTGTCTCCGGCACCCCGACCCTGACTCCGCCGAAGTCCGATCGAGGCGAACCCGGTCAGCCGCTGACGCTGGAGGTGGTTCCCCGGCTGTTCACCATCGAGCTGACCGGCGACTGCCTGTGGCAGCGACTGCCCTAGTGGCCGCCGCCCACGTCGACCCCGCCACCACCGAGGTCGACACCACCGGTGGCCACGTCGACTCCGCCACCCCCGACGTCGACGCTGTCACCACCCATCGGCGCCTCGGCTGCCGGGGCGAAGAAGTCACTGGCCGGCGGCGCGAAGTCGTCCTGTGGCGCCGGGGCGGGGACGTTGCAGTTGCCGTCGACGACAACCTGGCCGGGCTCGCAAACGATGGTGTCGTCGGCAGCGGCGGTTGGCGCGTACACCGCTGCCGCCACGGCGAGGGCGGCGCCAGCCGTAATGAGGACTCGGGATCGCGGTACGTTCATGGCATGCCTCTCGTCTGTTGCTGAGCTCGCCAAACTAGCACCTCGAACTGGGTTTTGACAGAGGTAACAATTTTGCCCGCTACGGTGCGAAGAAGACCGACTTCTCCGAGCAGCCCGTCACCGCGTGACCCGGCGGGAACGAGCGGGGATCGGCGTCGACGATGACGTCGTCGCGGTAGAACGCGTGCGTCGCGTCCGCGGCACACTCGAAGTCCGCGTTCAACACGTGAAACGTGCCGCCGTCGGCGTCGGGAATCGGCGTGCCCATCCAATAGCCGTGGCGGGCGTCGCGTGCGAAGGGACCTTCGAGCGCGTCGAACGACGGGACGTCGGCGTCGGCGATGCGATTGGGGCCGTAGAAGATGCCGGCATCGTCGCGCGAGTAGCCGCCTTCGAGTACCCGGAACGTGGCCGGGTCGGCACCGACGACGGGGTTGCCGTTGACGTGCACGGTCCGGTCGTCCTTCGTGAACAGGTAGTAGTCCGAGTCCGAGACGATCGAGAAGTGCGTGGGATCGTCGGACAGCACCCTGCCGTCGGACCAGTACACCGCGCGGCCGTCCTTGGCCAGGTTGCCGTCGAGCAGCTCGAAGTTCGTCGGGTCGTCGCTGAGCACCGTGTCGCGTTGGTAGACGTGGCCGTCGTCCTTGGCGAAATCGGGCCGGTCGAGCAGGACGAAGCTGTCTGGATTCGCCTCGGGAAGCGGCCTGCCGTCGACGTACACCGTCGAGCGGTCCTTCGCGAAGGTCCGGTCCAGCGGGGCGAACGACGCCGCGTCGGCACCGTCCACCTGGGACGCCTTGCCGGGAAAACCCCGAAGGTAGAACACCGTGTCTCCGCGGACGTGATAGCCGGCCGACTCGAACAGGGAATTGGGTGCCGCGTCCCGGCCACAGGCCGTCATCGTGGCCACGACGGCGACGCACGCGACGGCGATGAGCCGCCGCCGTCGCCGTGGCGGACGCGGCGATCCTGTCATGGGACAACGGTACTCGGCCACACCTACACTCGACACGTGCGTGACGTGCTTGGCGAGCTGCTCGCGGTGTGGCGCGCCGGGGGGACGGCGGGTGTCGCAACCGTCGTGCGCACCATGAAATCCGCCCCACGGGCCCCAGGCGCGGCGATGGTCGTCTCGCCCGACGGCTCGGTCGCCGGCTCGGTCTCCGGGGGATGCGTCGAGGCCGCCGTCTACGAGTTGGCCGGCGAGGTGGCGCGAACCGGACGGCCGCAACTGCAGCGGTACGGCATCACCGACGACGACGCGTTCGCGGTCGGATTGACGTGTGGCGGGATCATCGACATCTTCGCCGAACCCGTTTCCCGTCAAACGTTTCCGCAACTCGGCGACGTCGCCGACGGCATCGACGCGCACAACCCCGTCGCCGTGGCCACCGTCATCACCCACCCCGACGTCGGGTGGGTCGGGCGGCGCCTCGTCGTCGGCGAGGACAGCGCCGAGGGATCGCTGGGATCCGCTCGGGCCGACGACGCCGTCGCCGACGACGCCCGCGGGTTGTTGGCCGCGGGGCGCACCGCCGTCCTGACCTACGGCCCCGACGGTCAACGCCAGGGCGAGGGCATGGAGGTCTTCGTCGCCAGCCATGCGCCACGGCCGCGCATGATCGTGTTCGGTGCCATCGACTTCGCCGCCGCGCTGACCCGCCAAGGCGCCCTCCTCGGTTACCGCGTCACGGTATGCGACGCCCGCCCCGTGTTCGCGACGCCGGCCCGGTTCCCCGCCGCGGACGAAGTGGTCGTCGACTGGCCCGACCGCTATCTCGCCGGCCAGCAGGAGCTGAACGCGATCGACGCCAGGACCGTCATCTGCGTCCTGACCCACGACCCCAAGTTCGACGTGCCGGTGCTCGCAGTGGCCCTGCGCCTGCCACAGGTCGGCTACGTCGGCGCGATGGGGTCACGCCAAACGCACGTCGACCGCCTCGACCGGCTGCGCGAGGTGGGCCTCACCGACGCCGAGACGCGTCGGCTGTCCAGTCCGATCGGACTCGATCTCGGTGCCCGCACGCCCGAGGAGACCGCGGTGTCGATCGTCGCCGAGATCATCGCGCGCCGTTGGGGTGGCGGCGGCCGCCCGCTTGCCGAGCTGGACTCCCGCATCCACCACGACGGCTCGTAACACCGATCCCCAACCAGCCGATACCCGTATGAGAATTTGCTGACGTATGGTCGGACCGTGGTTCTCGAGACAGGGGATGGCATGAGCGCGAAGAACATCGGTGCGGCGCTTCTCGCCGCTGCCGCGTCCGTTGTCCTGGCGACGGCGGTCCCGGCCCACGCGGACCCCACCGACGACGCGAAATCAGAACAGATCGACCAGGTGTTCCTCAAGGCCGTCAAGGATGAGGGCCTTAAGTTGAAGTCGGACGGGTTCGCCGTCGACCTCGCCCACTCGACGTGCGACGTGTTGACCCGTACCGGTTCGGTCGACAGCGCGTTGCGCCACATCCAGAACGCCACCGACTGGTCGGACGTCAAGAAGATGGGCTCCTTCGGCAGCCTCGCGATCCGGGCCTACTGCCCGTCGTCGATGCCGAAGCAATAGCCCGGTTTCTAGCCGACCACTCCGCGCAGACCGTCGGCGCCGAAGACGGGTTCGAGCATCGCCGAGTAGTCCGGGCCTCGCCGCACCAGCTGGCCACCGTCGACGTTGATCACCTGCCCGGTGATCCAGCTCGCGGCGTCGCTGAGCAGGAAGACCGACGCGTTGGCGATGTCGTCGACCTCACCGACGCGCGGCAACGGTGTGCTGATTCGGTAGTCCTCGCTGAGTTCCGGCGAATCAAGCACCAGCGCAACGAGTTCGGTGCGAATCAGCCCCGGCCGAATCGAGTTGACCCGCACCCACGACGCGCCAAGCTCGTCGGCTCCCAGCTGCATCATGTGGTCGATCGCCGACTTGCTGACGCCATACGCCCCGAACCACCGGTGGGTGTTGCTGGCCGCCACCGACGAGATGCCGACGAATGAGCCGCCGCCGCCGCGGACCATCTCCCGCGCGGTGTGCTTGAGCACGTACATGGTGCCGTTGACGTTGAGGTCGACGGTGCGCCGCCAGGCCTCGGAGTCGACCTGGGTGATCGGGCCGATCGTCTCGGACCCACCGGCGCAGTGCACGACGCCGTTGAGGCGACCGCGCCAGGCGGTCGCCGCCGCCACCATCGCGGCGACCTCGTCCTCGTTGGTGACGTCGGCGGCCTCGTACCTGACCTCACCCGAGCCGTCACCCGCGGAGGCGGTGATCTCCTCCTGTGCGGCGGCGAGGCGGTCGACGTTGCGCCCGACGAGAACCACGTCGCCACCCGAGGCCACGACGGCAGTGGCAACGCCCTTGCCGATGCCGCTTCCGCCACCCGTGACGATGATCGTCCGCTCCGCCAATGAAAGCTGCACATCGCCCCCGTCGAGAGAAACTAGAACACGTTCTCGTCATGTAACCACACCTGATTTCATGGTCGTCGGCGTATCGTCGACGCCGCAGTTGGTTCCCGCGCACGACGGGGCCCACCGGAGAGAAAGCGTGGCGATGACGACTCCACAGACCTCAGTACGACGACTTCTCCTCGCCGGCGGTTTCGCCGTCGCGATCGCCGCCGCCCCCGCGGTGGCCGCGTTCGCCGGCCCGTCGGTCGCACCGTCGTTCGGGGCGGCCTGCCCCGCCGGCGAGACCGAGGACGCCTTCACCGACGTGTGCACCCCGGACCTCGTCCCGAACTCCCCCGAGATCACGCAGTCGCCGGGCGGCCTGCCGTCGGTCGACGGGATTCCCTGCACCGGCGGAAACTCGGGACAGTGCATTGGTCTGTCCGAGGACGCTCCTCAGTACGTGCCGCCGTCGTCGTCGGTCGGGTCCAGCCCGACCGTCACGGGCTCCACCAACTAGCCGAACGAAATGACACGCTTCGGCAGATAACTCGCAGTATGTGAGCAGATTGCTGGCAGCTTCCATACAATCCACGCATGCCGCACTTCGAGTTCTCTGCACGACGCCTCATCCTTGCCGGCGGATTCGCGCTCGCCGTCGCCGCCGCACCGGCCGTGACCGCGATTGCAGTCCCCTCGGCCCCCGGCGCACAGCTGGCCGACAACTGCGCCGCGGGAGAGGACACCGATCAGTTCACTGGCTCTTGCGTCCCCTTCATGGTGCCCAATTCACCGGCGGCGCCGGTGTTCACCACGCCCGCTGGCAACCCGGACATCCCCGAGATCGACGGCGTGCCGTGCACCGGGCGTGACTCGGGTGCGTGCATCGGTCTCGCCGAGGACGCCCCGCAGTACGTGCCGCCCACGTCGTCGGTCGAATCGGATCCGACGATCACCGGCTCGACCAACTAACGGCGGCCGCTCTAGGGAACACGTGGAACTCGTGCAGATTCCCGACAGCTTCCCTACAATTCCTGCGACGAACCGTCAATATTCTCGGGCAACACGAAAAGTCCGGGAAACCACAGAAAGCGTGACAATGCCGCACCTTGAATTCTCTGCTCGACGAATCATCCTTGCCGGCGGATTCGCGCTTGCCTTCGCCGCCGCTCCCGCGGTGGCCGCCTTCACCGTTCCCGTCGCCGCGAATGCCGCGCCTGCGGCGTCGTGCCCGGCTGGCGAGGAAGAGGACATGTACACGGGCTCCTGCCTGCCCCACACGGTGCCGAACTCGCCGACGAACAACGGCCTGCCGCCGTCGCCGATCTCGCAGTCCCCCGGCGGCCTGCCGTCCGTGGACGGCATCCCCTGCACCGGCGAGAACACCGGTCAGTGCATCGGTCTGCAGGACAATGCGGACAAATTCGTGCAGCCTCCGACGAGTATCAACGGCCAGTAACACCGATCAGGCTCTAGGCGGCTCGTCGAGTCGCCTAGAGTTGGTCCATGGCTGCAAAACCTGATCCTGCCGAAATCGGTGACGTCGAGCCCTTGGCCGACAGCACCGCCCGAATGGCGAGGCGTGTCGTCGCCGCGTACGCCACTGACGCCGACGAATGTCGGGTGTTCTTGTCCATGCTGGGCATCGGACCGGCGAAGCAAGAGGCGTAGATGAGCTCAGGAGTAGGCGAAGCAGCCGACTCCGGGCACTCTGAGGTCTTCGAGCTCGACCCGGTTGCAGAGGGCGAGTCCGACTTTGTCGTCGTCGCCAACCGGTTGCCGATCGACATGGAGCGGCACCCCGACGGTTCGACTACGTACAAGCGAAGTCCCGGTGGCCTCGTCACGGCGCTGGAACCGCTGCTGAGGAAACGACGGGGTGCGTGGGTCGGGTGGCCCGGTGTCACCGACGGCGACGAGGAACCGATCTTCGAGGATGACCTCGAGATGCGACCGGTGGTGCTGTCGGCGGAGGATTTCGCCGAGTACTACGAGGGTTTCTCCAACGCCACCCTGTGGCCGCTGTACCACGACGTCATCGTCAAGCCGATCTACCACCGAGAGTGGTGGGATCGCTACGTCGAGGTGAACCGTCGTTTCGCCGAGGCGACGGCCAAGGCGGCGGCGCACGGCGCGACAGTGTGGGTTCAGGACTATCAGCTACAGCTGGTGCCGAAGATGCTGCGCATGCTGCGGCCCGACCTGACCATCGGCTTCTTCCTGCACATCCCGTTCCCGCCCGTCGAGCTCTTCATGCAGATGCCGTGGCGCACCGAGATCATCGAGGGGCTGCTCGGTGCCGACCTGGTCGGCTTCCACCTGCCCGGCGGCGCGCAGAACTTCATGATTCTGGCGCGACGCCTCCTGGGAGCCAACACCTCACGGGCCAACGTCGGCGTGCGGTCCCGGTTCGGCGAGATCCAGGTCGGCTTCCGCACCGTGAAGGTCGGTGCCTTCCCGATTTCGATCGACTCCGAGGAACTCGACACCAAGGCACGCAACCGCGACGCCCGCCAGCGCGCAAAGGAGTTGCGCGCCGATCTGGGCAATCCGCGCAAGATCCTTCTCGGCGTCGACCGACTCGACTACACGAAGGGTATCGACGTTCGACTTCGGGCGTTCTCGGAGTTGCTGGACGAGGGCAGGATCGACCCCGACGACACGGTGTTGATCCAATTGGCGACGCCGAGTCGCGAGCGCGTGCAGAGCTACAAGGTGATGCGCGAGGACATCGAGCGTCAGGTCGGGCACATCAACGGTGAGTACGGCAAGGTCGGGCACCCGATCGTGCACTACCTGCATCAGGCCCTACCGCGCGACGAACTGATCGCGTTCTTCGTCGCGGCCGACGTCATGCTGGTGACGCCGTTGCGCGACGGGATGAACCTGGTCGCCAAGGAGTACGTTGCCTGTCGCAGCGATCTCGGCGGCGCCTTGGTGCTCAGCGAATTCACTGGCGCTGCAGCCGAACTCAGGCAGGCCTACCTCACCAACCCGCACCACCTCGACGGCGTCAAGGACGCGATCGAGGCGGCGTTGGCGCAGACCCCCGAGGAGGGGCGTCGCCGGATGCGGGCCCTGCGTCGGCAGGTCCTGGCCCACGACGTCGACCGCTGGGCGCGCTCGTTCCTCGAGGCCTTGGCCGCCACCCAGGACGTGGACACTCCTAGATCGGAGTGATGTTCTTGATCCGCCAGTCTTGGCCCACCTTCTGGTAGTCGACCTTCAACCGGCTGCCGTCGTATAGCGGCTGCTTGGTCTTGTCGGTGAGCACACGGTTCATGTAGACCATCACCGAACCCGAATCACGGTGCGCGTCAAGCATTCCGACGCCGACGACGTTGACCTGGCTGATGAGCTGACGCTCACGCGCGGCAGGGATCACGTTCTTGGTGGTGTCGTCCTCGTACTCGCGACGGAAGTCCGAGGTCAGCAGCCGGTAGGCGTCGGTCCGGCTGCGTTCGATCGTCTGGTAGTCGAAGCCGAGGATGATCGGGATTTGCTGGGCTGCCAACTGCGGCAACTCGGTCCTGGCTTCCTGCTCACCGACTTGCTCGACACGATTCCAATACAGAGTGCCCCCGAAACCGGCCAACGCGACGAAGCCGGCCGCGAACAGGACGGCGACGAGCACCGTCAGCCGGGAACTCAAGCGACCCATCAGTTTCCCCCGTCGGGATATTTCAGGTCGTAACCCGTCATGCGTCCGTTGTCGTCCTCGTGCACGATGACCCGCAACCGGTACGGCTTCGATGGCGCGTTCACGCCGTCGAGATTGGTCACCGTCACCCGCACCGACACCAGAACCGAGGCGTTGTCCGCCGTGTCGTCGACCTTTTCCAGCGCCGAGCCGTTGATCACGGCCTCGGAACTGGCGTTCGTGTCGCGAAAGATCGCCTTGAGGTTCTCGACGTTGTTGCCCTGGCTCATCATGTCCCGGAGCGGGCCGCTGATGCCGTTGACGAACCGGTTCACGCTCTCGTCGATGTCGTTCTGGGTGTAGCTGAACATGTTCACCACAGTCTGCGACGCGGTGTCGACGAACTTCTGATCGCGCGCTTCCGCTGCCTGCGCGTGGCGCTGCTGGGCGAACATCAGCGCGACCACACCGGCCATCGCGGCGACCAGGACGGCCGTGACGCCGAGGGCGAGTCCCGCGACCAGCATGCGGTGCGGTTGCCGCCGGGGCGGAGGCCCGACGGGCTTGACGGGCCGCACCTTGGCTGCCGTCGGGGTGTCGACCACGTGCGCGGTTGGCTCGGGAACCGCTCCGGCCGGACCGGCCGCCCTCGACGCGCGGCGCCGCGCAGCGGCCTTCTTCACCGACTCCGGGGTCTCAGTCGACGATTCGCCGGATGTCGTGTCAGTCAATCCATTTCCCTCGGGTCGCGTCGCTCTTGCTCATTCGGAGCGGTACTCAAAAATTACGCCTGCCGTGGATCCAACATCAGATCCACCCACGTCTCCGCGGAGTTCACCTTGTCCATGCCGTCGGCGTAGACGCCCGTGCCCCCTGCGGGGTCGACGAAGACGCCGCTCTTCGAATCGTACGTCGCCGTGGTCGGACCACTCGCCTGCGGTGGCACCGCCTCCGAAGGGAGGAGCGGCCCCTGACCCGGAGGTAGCTCGGCCGGCGGGGGTGGCGCGATCGCGGGCGGCGGAACTGCGCCCGGCGGTGTCCTGCCGTACGGCGGGACGATCTGGTCCGGCGGTGCGTAGAACGGCAGCGGCGGTGGCGGCGGCCCAAGGTCACTTGGCGGCACCGGCAGCGGGAACGGGGCGTTCGGGGCGGGCCCCGGTCCTGGCGGAACACCGGGCGGCAGTTGTACGACGGGTGGTCCCGGGTCGTAGTCCGCCCCCGGCGGGATGTTCGGGAACTTGTTGGGGGGCGTGATGTTCCGGCCGTTTTCCACCGGAGTGCCGTAGGGCACCGGCGGGCCGCGCCACGGGTTGTTTCCGATTGGCACGTAGCCGCGCGGATCCCGGCACAGCTGGACCGTCGGCGCACGCTTGCCGGGGAACTCCTGGCACGGGTAGTTGCGGGCACCGCGCACCACCGACGGGTCGTTCTGAGCGGTCTTGCAGTACAGGTCGGTGGGCAGCTCTCGCAGCGTGGTGTCGGCGGGCGACCGGATCATCGCCGGCGGGATGAAGCCCGTCGAGCAGGGCGGGGCGTCTCCGAGGTTGACCTTGAAATCGAGCTTGCCGCCCTCGTCGGCGGGCAACCCGCCACCAACGGTGAGCAGCGCGGCGAACAGGGCCGGCAGGATCACCAGCGCCTGTTCGATCGACTTGCGGTAGATGACGCCGATGCGGCCGGCGTTGGCCAGGTTGGCGGCGAGCATCGGGAAGTTCGGGCGGATGCCGTCGAAGGTGGTGTTCGCGGCCTGCGCGGCGCCGGGTGCGGTCTGCAGTACCGATCGGACCTGTGGATCTGCCTTCGCGAGCTGGGTGGTGAAGCGGGCAAGGCCGTCGGCTAGCGACTTGACGTCGTCGCCGCTGCGGATCTGCGCATCGAGGAACGGTCCGGCCTGGTCGATCAGCTGCGATGTCTGGCCGTAGTTGTTGTTGGCCTCGTCGACGAGGAGCCGTGACGACTGGATCATTCGGGCCAGCTCGGGGCCGGATCCGTTGAACGCCTTGAACGTTTCGCGCAGCAGGTCCTGTATGCGGGCGTCGCCGATGCTGCTGACCAACGTGTCGGCCTGCTCGAGAAGAACGGCGATGTCCTGCCCGACGGCGGTGCGGTCGAGGCCGATGTTGGCGCCGTCGCGGAGCAGCTTCGACGACGCGTCCTTCGGCGGGACCAGGTCGACGTACTGCTCGCCGATCGCGGACACGCTCTTGACGGTCGCGGTCACGTTGTCGGGTACGTCGGTGTCGGTGTTGAGCCGCATCGAGGCGACCACGCCGGTGTCGTCGAGGCTGACGTTCTCGACGCGGCCGATCGTCACTCCGCGGTAGGTGACGTTGGCGTTCTGGTACAGCCCGCCACCGGCCTTGAACTCCGCGGTGATGTGGTACGCGCCGATGCCGACCGCGGCGGGCAGGTGGAGATAGAACGCCGAGATGGCGCCAACGCAGACGACGGTGACGATCGAGAAGATCGTCAGCTGAAGACGTGTCAGACGGTCCAGCACTAGGGAGTCCCCCCGTCGTGCTGGGTCGCCGTGCCCGGCGGGATCTTGAACGGGTCGGCGGCCTGCCCCGAGAGGTTCGCCATCGCCCCGACGAGGAAGTCGGGAGGATTGATGATCTCGGACATGTGCTTCATGTTCGGATCGAGGCCCTTCGAGGTGGTGAAGACCGATTCACCCGTCCGTCGCAGCGTCAGGTCGAACGTCACGAACACGTTCAGGTAGTCGCCACGGACCGCGTTGCGCAGGTACTTGTAGTGGAACGGGAACGTCGGCAGGATCTCGAGATCCTTGATGAAGTCGTCGGCATTGTCGTTGAGCGCCTTGATGATTGGATACAAGTCCGTGAAGTCGGCAACGAGGTCGACCTTGGTCTCCGACAGCACGTGCGACGCCACCCCGGCGAACGTCTGCAGCGCGGTGAACGCGTCGACGATGTTGCTTCGGTTGTCGTTGAGCACCTTCAGCGCCGCGGGCAGCGAGTCCAGCGCGCGTCCCAGGCTGTCCCTGCCGTTCGCGAGGATGCCAGCGAAGCGGTTCAGCCCGTCCATGGCGGCGACGATGTCGTTGGTCTGCTGGTCGAGGGACGAGGTGAGCTCCGCCAGTCGCGGCAGCAGGTCGGCGAACTGACCGGAGCGGCCCGCGACGGCGTTGTAGAACTCGTCGGTGATGTCTTGCAGCGCACCGAGATTGCCCTTGTTGACCACCACGCCCAACGAGGAAAAGACTTCTTCGGTGGTGGGATAGCGGCCGGCGCGGGACAGCGGGATGTTGGACCCCTCGCGGAGTTTGCCCTGTCCCGCCTGGTCGACGGGCGTGGCGAGGTCGATGTGCTGGGACCCGAGCAGGGAGGTCTGAGCCACCTTGGCGGTCGCGTTCTCCGGGAGGTCGACGCCCCCGTCCAGCGACACCTTGACAGCCGCGTAATACGTGCCGTCGGGCCGCTGTATCGCCTCGATGCCAGACACACTGCCGACCGTCACGTCGTCGATCATCACCGGCGAGTTCTGCGGCAGCGTGGCCACGTCGGGAAGCTCCACCGTGATGGTGTACGAACCACTGCCGTGGCCCGCGGTGCCCGGCATGTCGAGGGAGTTGAGCCCGCCGAACGCGCAGCCCGCCGACAGCACAGCCGCCGAGCCGATCGCCACGGTGCTGCGCCCGATGCGGAGCGCTCTACGAGTTGTCTTCACTGCTAACCACCCCCCGCTTCGGCTGGTAACGGCGGACCGGGTGCCGGCCCGGGCAGCGGACCGCTTCCGTCCGGCGGGGGTCCGTAACCCTCGGCCGGCGCACCGACCTGCGACACCTGTCCGGGAACCGGTGGCGGCGGCAGGAGCAGGTCGGTCAGCCTGCCGTCGGATCCAATCGTCGGCGGCGTCACGCCGGGGGCGGGTTGCCACTGCAGGTAGGGCACCGGCGTCTGGGCCTTGGCCTCGGTTTCCGGTGTGTCGTAGTTGATCTGGCCCTTGTAGGCCGTGATGCTGTTGATCGGGTGGAACAGGATCGGCGGGTAGTTCACCGCGAGACGCTTCAGGACCGGCGCCATCCGCTGCCGGCAGATCTCGGCGCGCTTGAAGTTGTCCGGCGAGGCGCCGACGTCGAACGTGCCACCGCAGATGAACTGCACCGGGTTGGCGAAGTTGGGCAGCGACAGCAGACCGCCGACGGTGCCCTGGGCCGGGTTGTAGATGTTGTAGAAGTTTGCGAGGCCGTTCGGCGTGATGTGCAGAACCTGTTCGATGTCGTCGCTGTGCTCGGTCAACAGGTTGGTGAAGTCGGTCAGCTTGCCGATCTGCCCGATCAGCGCCTCGTTGTTCTCGTTGAGGAAGCCCTTTACGTCGCCCAGCGCCTGGTTCAGCGCACCGAGCGTCTGGTCGAGGTCCTTGGAACTGTCGGCCAACACCTGCGACACCGAGGCGACGTGATTGGAGAACTGGACGATCTGTTCGTTGCTGTTCGCCAACGCGTTCACCAGCACCTGCAGGTTGCGCACGGTGCCGAACAGGTCGCTGCGGGAGTCACCGAGGCGCCCCGCCGTCTGGGACAGTTCGCGCAGCGCGTTGCGGAAGGAGTCGCCGTTGCCGTCGAAGGTGTCGGCCGCCTGATTCACGAACGTGGCCAGCGGTCCTTGCATGTCACCCTGCTTGGGTCCGAGCGACGCGCTGAGTTGGGTGAGCTGGGTCTTGACGTCGTCCCACTCGACGGGGACGCCGGTGCGGTCGAGGCCGATCTGGGCACCGTCGGCCATCACCGCCCCACCGGTGTACGCGGGGGCGAACTGGATGAACCTGGCCGACACCAGGTTCGGCGCGATGATGAGGGCACGCGCGTCGGCGGGCAGCTTGACGTCGCCGTCGACGACCATCGTGACCTTGACGTCGTCGGCGCGCGGTTGGATCGACTTGATCTTGCCGACCGGGACACCGACCACGCGGATGTCGTCACCCGGGTAGAGACCCACCGTGGACGGGAAGTACGCGACGACCTCGTGGCCCTTGGCCGACGGCCACACCACGTACACGCCGCCGATCAACGCGGCAACCAACATGGCGACTACTGCAAACCGCAGAAACCTGTTGCGGGAACCAGTCGAGTTCTCTTGTGTCATGGCGACTTCGGCCTAATCACCATGCGCTCGGAAATGAATCCGCGCAGGTAGTCGGCCAGGCTGTCCGGCAGCTTGCCCGGCTGGAAGTAGGTGTCCAGCAAGACCTCGGAGAGCGTCGCGGGAGGCAGGCCGTAGAGGTTGATGTTGAAGCCCGGGCCGTTGCCGACGACCTCGCCGAGCGCGGTGGCGTACGGGGGCAGCCTGCGGAGGGCTTCGCCGATGTGCTCCTTGCGCTCGAGCAGGTTGTCCAGCACGGCGTTCAGCTTCTGCAGAGCCGGCCCGAACTCCCGCTTGTTGTCGGCGACGAAGCCCGAGAGTTGTTCGGACACAGCCTGAATCCCGCCAATCAAGTTGCTCAACGCCTGACGCTTCTCGTCGAGTGCGGCGAACAGCAGGTTGCCGTCGGTGATCAACTGGTTGACCTGGCCGGAGCGCTGCGCGAGGGTGTCCGACACCTTCTTGGCATGCGCGAGCAACTGTTCCAGCGCCTCGTCGCGCTTGTTGATGCTGCGGGACAGATCGGTGACGCCGTCCAGCGCTCCGCGCAACTGCGGGGTCGCGTCGCGCAACGTGTCGGTCAGCACCTGAAGGGCCTGCTCGAACTTGGGCTTGTCGAGCTCGCCCGCGTTCTGGCCGAGGTCTTGCAGCGCGGTGTTGAGCGTGTAGGGAGTGGTGGTGCGGCCCAACGGAATCATCGTCGTGCTGCCCGAGCCCTTCGGGGTCACCGAGAGGGACTTCTGGCCGAGCACCGTGTCGGTCTTGATCGCCACCAGGGACTGGTCGCCGACGCGCACCTTTCGGTCCGCGGTGAACTTCACCAGGGCCGAGTCGCCGGCGAGCTCGACCGAGTTGACCTTGCCGACCTTGATGCCCGACACGTTGACGTCGTTGCCGGGTGTGATGCCGCCCGCGTCGGTGAAGTACGCCTCGTAGTTCTTGCCCTGGGGCCAGAACGGAAGGCCGGTGTAGCCAAACGAGACCAGCACCAGGCACACCACCAGGGTGATGCCGAAGACACCGGTGCGTACGGGGTTGCCCTCGCCGGGTCTAGCCATTCTCCGAGCACCTCCCCTTGGTCGGATCGGCCGGACCGCCGAACGGAATCAGGATGTCGCTGCCCGCAGGGCCGTTGATCTTCATCCGGATCGAGCAGTAGTAGATGTTGAAGAACGATCCGTATGCGCCGAGGGCGTTGAGCCGCAGGTAGTTCTCCGCCAGCGGTTCGATGACCTTGTTGACGTCGGCCTTGCGCTCGTCGAGCCGCTGCGCCAGGGGCCGGAGGTTCTCGACGACACCCTGAATGGGGCGCCGCCCCGTTTGCAGCAGATCCGTCAGATCGTTGGTGGCCGACGCCAAGGGAGGAATGGCGCCCGCGACGGGGTCGCGATTCTCCGCCAGCCCGGTGATGAGCTGCTGCAACTGGTCGACGGCCGTGTTGAACTGGGCGCCCTTCTCGTCGACCGTGCCGAGCACGGCGTTGAGGTTGTTGATGGTGTCGCCGATCAGCTGGTCGCGGGCGGCGAGATTCTGGGTGAACGACGACGTGCTGGCGAGCAGTGTCGACAACGAACCACCCTGTCCCTGAAGCAGTTCGATGACGGCGTTGCTGACCTCGTTGACCTTGCTGCCGTCCAGGCCCTTGAGCACGGGTTTGAGTCCGCCGAGTAGGGCGTCGAGGTCCAGTGCGGGTTCGGTGTTCGCCGTTCCGAGGGTCGCGCCCGCCGGAAGCTTGCGCAGATCGCCGGGGCCCGACGTGATTTCGAGGTAGCGGTCACCGACCAGGTTCTGGTAGCGGACCAGTGCCCTCGTCGAGGTGTAGAGCTGATACCGGCCGTCGACGTCGAACGCGACGTCGACGGTGTTGTCGGGATTGAGCTCGACGGACTTCACCGAACCCACCGGGACACCGGCGATCCGGACGTCCTGGCCCGCCTTGAGGCGCGAGGCCTCGGTGAACGTGGCGTGGAAGCTGTTGCCCGACCCGAAGCGGAACTGCCCGAAGACGACCACCAGACCGGCCGCCACCAACAACATGGCGACGGTGAAGATGCTGACGTAGACCACCGTCTTGTCCGTCTTCACTAGAAATCGTCCCTTTCCGCGTACGCACCGTGGAACAGGAACTGCAACGTCGACGGTGCGTCGAACTGCAATTCGGTGTTGGGCTGGTAGGGAATGTAGGCGTTGTCGGTGACGAGGAAGGGCGGCCGCCACCAGGATCCGCCGTACTGCTTGCTTGGAATGTTCGGCAGCCCACGGCAATTGGGGCCGCCCGAGGCATTCACCATCGGCAGGCTCTCGGGGTACGTGTACGCGGGAGCACCGGGCAGGAAGTTCGACGCCACGAAGAGGCCGGGGCGAATGCCGCCGATCACCGGCGCGAACGTGTCGACCGCCTGGGCCACGCCGGTGAGCAGGCAACCCAATTCCGGTGAGTAGTCACCGAGGACCTTCAGCGGCGCGCGCAGCCGCTGCACCGCTGCGATCAAGTCCTCGGCGCCCGGTTGCAGGGTGGCCGTGCCGTTGTTCGCCAAGCCGGTGGCGGCCAGCAGGGTCGCGTTCAGGTTGTCTTGCTGGTCGACGACGGTCTTGCTGATCGTCGGCGTGTTCTCGAACACCGTGACCAGGTCGGGTGCCGCGTCGGCGTAGATGTTGCCGACGACGCCGGTCTTCTGGAAGACCTCTTGCAGCTGGGGCAGTTTCGGATTGAACTGCTGCAGATAGGAATTGAGACCCGAGAGCGTGGCGCCGAGATCATCGCCGTTGCCCCGCACGCCCTCTCCGAGCGCGCTCAGCGTGGCGTTGAGGTTGATCGGGTCGACCTTCTGCAAGGTGTTGGTCAGCGATTGGAAGAGCGTGTTGACCTCGAGCTGCACGTCGGGAGCATTCACCTGCGCGCCAGGACGCAGCGAGCCGCCCTTCGGCTCCTCGGGTGTCAGGAATTCCACTGCCTTGGCCCCGAAGACCGTGGTGCCCGCGATCCGCACCTTCGCGTTCGACGGGATGAACTTCAGCTGGCTGCTGTCCATGGCCAGGGTCAACTTGGCCTGCTCACCCGCGTACTCGATGGACTCGACCTTGCCGATCTGGATGCCTCGGTACTTCACCTTGGCGTCGGTCTCCATCACCAGGCCGGCGCGCGGGGCGGTCACAGTCACCTTGTCGGTGCGGGTGAACGCCGCCGTGTACGAGAGGTAGGTGAAGACGACGGCGGCCAACATGACAGCCGCGAGGATCGCGGCGGCGATCCTCACATGACTGCGCTTGGCGTCACCCATCTCGCGACCCGCCTATCCGGACAAGTTGAAGTTGCCCGACGCGCCGTACGCGGCCAGGGAGATGAACAAGGTAATGGTGACCACGACGATGAGCGAGGTCCGGACGGCCTGACCCACGGCGATCCCGACGCCGACGGGTCCGCCGGATGCGTTGTAGCCGTAATACGTATGCACCAGCATCACCGCTATCGACATGACGATGGCCTGAAGGAAGGACCACAGCAGGTCGGTCGGCACCAGGAAGGTGTTGAAGTAGTGGTCGTACAGCCCCGCCGACTGCCCGTTGATGAACACAGTCGTGAAGCGTGCGGCGAAGAACGCCGCCAACACCGACAACGAGTACAGCGGGACGATCGCGATGAGTCCGGCGATGATCCGCGTCGACACCAGGTAGGACACCGAGTGCACCGCCATCGCCTCGACTGCGTCGATCTCCTCGGCGACGCGCATGGCGCCCAATTGGGCGGTGGTGCCTGCGCCGATCGTCGCGGCTAGGGCGATGCCTGCGATCACCGGAGCCACGATGCGCACGTTGAGGAACGCCGAGAGGAAGCCGGTCAGCGCTTCGATGCCAATGTTGCCAAGCGACGAATAGCCCTGGACCGCAATGACACCACCGGAGGCCAACGTCAGGAACGCAGCGACACCGACGGTTCCGCCGATCATCACGAGCGCACCCGCGCCCATCGTCATCTCGGCGATGAGACGGATGGTCTCCTTGCGATAGCGGGTCAGCGCGTTGGGGATGTAGCGCACGGACTCCCCGTAGAAGAGCGCCTGCTCCCCGATGGTGTCGATGGCCCTTGGCACGCCGCGGAAGAACCGGCGGATGCGCAGTGTCGCGTCGTAACTCATCGTGCCAACACCCGGACACCGACTGCCGTCAGGATCACGTTGATCACGAACAGGCAGATGAAGGCATAGACGACGGTCTCGTTGACGGCGACGCCGACGCCCTTGGGGCCGCCCTTGACCGTCAACCCGCGGTAGCACCCGACCAGGCCTGCCATCAGACCGAACAGGAGGGCCTTGAACATGGCGAGCACCAGCTCGCCGAGACCGGTGAGGATGGTGAGCCCGTTGATGAACGCGCCGGGGTTGACGCCCTGGAGGAAGACCGAGAACACGTAGCCGCCTGCGATGCCGATGGCGCAGACGAGACCGTTGAGCAGCAGCGCCACCAGAGTCGAGGCCAGGACCCGGGGGACGACGAGGCGCTGGATCGGATCGATGCCGAGCACCCGCATCGCGTCGATCTCTTCACGGATGGTGCGGGCGCCGAGATCCGCGCAGATCGCGGTGGCGCCCGCGCCGGCCACGACGAGCACCGTCACCACCGGGCCGAGCTGCGTGATGGTGCCGAATGCGGTGCCCGCGCCGGAGAGGTCGGCCGCGCCGAGCTCGCGGAGAAGGATGTTGAGCGTGAACGCCACCAGCACCGTGAACGGGATGGCGACCAGCAGCGTCGGGACGAGCGAGACGCGCGCGATCATCCACGTCTGGTCGAGGAACTCTCGGAACTGAAAGGGCCTGCGGAAGACCTTGACGAAGGTGTCCAGTGACATCTCGAAGAATCCGCCAACGGCCCGCGCCGGAGCCATCAGCTGTTCCTTCAACCTGGACTCCGTTCTCGGGTCGGGTGGTCGAAAAGCGGTGACGGCGAATAGTCAGTGACTATGAGCCGCGACAACCTTCCAACTACTCGGTTTAACGCCGCTCTTAGTGAGCCGGCTCATATTAACTAGAACACGTTCGCAGTGTCAAAGAACCGCGATATCCGTCAATGTTGACCAATCGCCGCAGGTCAGAGCCACTGTGACATAGGTCATTCTATAACGTGTTCTAGTGGTCTTCACGTGGTGACAACCGAGACTGTCAGTCTCGCGAGGACATCAAGGCATTGGCCGAGAATCCCAGCTCGGGATCGCGACCAGCAAAGTACTGGCTCATCGTCGAGCCGAGGTCGTCGGCGGCCCACGCGTCCGCCCCCGCGGTGAAGTGCTTCTCGGCGGTTGGCGCCGCCACCAGCGTCACGGTTGGACCATAGACGATGAAGAGCTGTCCGTTGACCGCTTCCGATGCCGGTGAGGACAGGTACTGGACCAGGGTGACGACGTGCTCTGGCGAGAGACCGTCGACCTGCCCGTCGTCGAGCGCCGGGGCGTCGCCGAAGACGTCGGCCGTCATCGCCGTTCTGGCACGCGGCGCGATCGCGTTGGCGCGCACGCCGTAGCGCCCGAGCCCGCGCGCAGCCGTCAACGTCAAAGAGGTGATGCCCGCCTTGGCCGCGCCATAGTTGGCCTGCCCCACCGGACCTGCCAGGCCGGCTTCGGACGACGTGTTGACCAGCCGGCCGTAGACCGTTCCGCCGTTCTCCTTGGCCTTCGCCCGCCAGTAGGTCGCGGCATTGCGCGTCAGCAGGAAGTGACCGCGCAGGTGGACGGCGATGACGGCGTCCCAGTCTTCGTCGGTCATGTTGAACAACATCCGGTCGCGGGTGATCCCCGCGTTGTTGACCACGATCGACAAGCCGCCGAGGCCGTCGGCGGTCGAGACCAACTCGTCGGCCGTACTGCGGGCACTGATGTCACCGGCGACGGCGACGCCCTTCGACCCGACGGCGGCGATCTCGTCGAGCACGTCGGACTTGTCGAGCGCCCCGGCGATGTCGTTGACGACCACCGTCGCACCGACTCTGGCCAAGCCGATCGCCTCCGCCCGGCCCAAGCCCGCTGCCGCGCCGGTTACGACCGCGACCAGTCCGGACAGATCCGTTGAGTTACCTTGCGTGCTCAATTTATGAATACCTCTAGTCCTTGCGAATGAGGGCTGCTCTTGGGCATTCGGCCACCGACTGCTCCGCCACGTCCTCTTGGCCATCCGGCACGGGGTCGGCCTTGATCACCGCATAGTCCTCGTCGTCCAGATCGAACAGGTCCGGGGCAATACCCACGCACACCGCGTTGCCTTCACAGCGATCACGATCGACTTCGACTCGCATCAACAACCTCCTCGAAACCCGTGCGGATCTCCGCCCGGCGTCGGATCAGAATAACCGTGCCTGGATTCCAAGACTAGAACGTGTTACAACCGGGGAGGACCATGGGTCCCCCAGACCCGAGCGGACACAGTGAGGACAGCAGCGATGCGGATCGGCTACAGCCCCGAGCAAGAGGAGTTGCGCCGCGAGTTGCGCTCGTACTTCACCAAGTTGATGACCCCCGAGCGCGCCGAGGCGCTCAGCGCGGGTGACGGCGGCGAGATGGGGCGCGGCAGTGTGTACCGCGACACCGTGGCGCAGATGGGCAAGGACGGCTGGTTGACGCTGTCCTGGCCCAAGGAATTCGGCGGTCAGGCACGCCCGCCGATGGACGGGCTGATCTTCAACGACGAAGCCTCGATCGCCAACGTCCCGGTGCCGTTCCTGACGATCAACAGCGTCGCGCCGACGATCATGCACTTCGGCTCCGACGAGCAGAAGAGCTTCTTCCTGCCGAAGATCGCCGCCGGTGAACTGCATTTCTCGATCGGCTACTCCGAGCCCGGCGCCGGGACAGACCTTGCCGCACTGCGGACCACCGCGGTGCGCGACGGCGACGACTACGTGATCAACGGTCAGAAGATGTGGACCAGCCTGATCGCCTACGCGGACTACGTGTGGCTTGCCGTCAGGACGAACCCCGAGGCCAAGAAGCACCGCGGCATCTCGATGCTGATCATGCCCACGACCGCCGAGGGCTTTTCGTGGACTCCGGTGCACACCATGTCTGGCGTTGACACCAGCGCCACCTACTACCAGGACGTCCGCGTGCCGACGTCCGCCTTGGTCGGCGAGGAGAACGCCGGCTGGAAGCTGGTCACCAACCAGCTCAATCACGAACGCGTGGCCCTGGTTTCGGCGCAGCCGATCTACTCGGCTCTCGACGGTGTCCGCGAATGGGCGCAGAACACCAAGAACGTGCACGGCAACCGGATGATCGACTCGGAGTGGGTGCAGCTGAACCTGGCCCGCGTGCACGCCAAGGCCGAGGTGCTCAAGCTGATCAACTGGGAGCTCGCCTCGAGCGACGCCGCTCCGTCGCCTGCCGACGCGTCGGCTGCCAAGGTCTACGGCACCGAACTGGCCACCGAGGCCTACCGGCTACTCATGGAGGTGCTCGGCACCGCGGCGACGCTGCGCACCGACACTCCCGGCGCGCTGCTGCGCGGTCGGATCGAGCGCATGCACCGCTCCTGCTTGATCCTGACCTTCGGCGGCGGCACCAACGAGATTCAGCGCGACATCATCGGCATGGTCGCCCTCGGCCTGCCCCGAGTGAATCGTTAAGGGACCCACCATGGATTTTTCAACACCTGAGGCCGCCACCGATCTCGGCGGGCTAGCACGCTCCATCGTCGACGCGATCTGCACTCCCGATCGTCAGCGCGAACTGGACAAGCAAGACGAGCGCTTCGACCGTGAGCTCTGGTCAAAGCTCGTCGACGCCGACGTTCTGTCCACCACCGCCCCGGAGTCGTTGGGCGGCGGCGGTTTCGGGGTTCTCGAGGAGACCGCAGTCTTGGTCGCCCTCGGACGCCAGATCGCGGCGGTCCCCTACCTGGAGTCGGTCGTGCTCGCGGCGGGCGCCCTGGCGAAATTCGGCTCGGAGTCGCTGCAACGTGATTGGGCGACGCCTGCGGTGGCCGGCGAGAAGATCCTGACGGTCGCATTGGACGGCGACATGGGCGAGGGTCCGGTCCAGGCCCGGTCCGTCGACTCGGGCTACCGCCTCACCGGGTCCCGAGCGTTGGTCAGCTACGGGCCCGTCGCCGACGCATTCCTGGTACCCGCCGAGACCGACGCGGGCACCCGGGTCTTCCTCGTCTCGGCATCCGACGACGGGGTCTCGACGACCTCGCTCGACACCACCGGCCACGGCAGCGTCGGCCACCTGGACCTGCAGGGGGTCGAGCTCGACGGCGGTCGACTGGTCGGTGGCGACGAGGTGCTGCCCTGGCTGACCACCCGAGCCACGCTGGCGCGCAGCGCCTTTCAGCTCGGAGTGTTGGAGCGCGCTCTGGAGCTGACCGCGCAGTATGCCCGCGAGCGCGAACAGTTCGACCGACCCATCGGCAGCTTCCAGGCGGTCGGCCAACGGCTCGCCGATGGCTACATCGACATCAAGGGCCTGCGGTTGACGGTGACTCAGGCGGCGTGGCGGTTGTCCGAGGATCTGCCCGCCGATCTCGAAGTCGGCACCGCCGCGTTCTGGGCGGCGGAGGCGGGCCACCGCGTCGCGCACACCGCGGTCCACGTCCACGGCGGCGTCGGCATCGACGTCGACCACCCCGTGCATCGATACTTCCTCGCCGCCAAGCAGACCGAGTTCGCCGTCGGCGGGGCGACCGGTCAGTTGTTGCGCATCGGCCGCGAGTTGGCCGAGACGCCCGCCTGACAGGTGTCCGACCACCGCAACCCGACCGTCACGGAACTGCTCGCGCCGCTGGCCGACGTCACCGATCGCGGTGTGTACGAAGGTGATTCGTTCGTCAGCTGGCGCGAGCACCTTCTAACCGGGGCTCGGGTCGCCGCGGCCCTGACCGCGCGCCTCGACCCGGCCAGGCCTCCGCACGTCGGCGTGATGCTCGGCAACACCACGTTCTTCTCGTCGGTCCTGGTGGCGGCCGGCCTCTCCGGGCTGGTGACGGTGGGGCTCAACCCGACCCGGCGGGGCGATGCCTTCGCCCGCGACGTTGCCCGCGCCGACTGCCAACTGGTGCTGACCGACGACGTCGCCGCCCTTGGCGACGGAGTGCCCGACGGCGTCGTCGTCGTAGACGTCGAATCAGCCGACTGGGCGGCCGAATTGGCGTCGCACGACGGAACGCCGGTGACGTTCGCCGACACCCGTCCCGACGACCTGTACATGCTGATCTTCACCTCCGGCACCAGCGGTGAGCCGAAGGCCGTCCGCGTCACGCACGACAAGGTGGCGTTCCCGGGCACGATGCTGGCCGAGCGCTTCGGGCTGGGCCGTGACGACACGTTCTACCTTGCGATGCCGATGTTCCACTCCAACGCCATCATGGCGGGGTGGGCGGTGGCGGTGGCTGCCGGAGGCTCGATTGCGTTGCGGCGCAAGTTCTCCGCGTCACAGTTCATCCCCGACGTGCGCCGCTTCAACGCCACGTACGCCAACTACGTGGGTAAGCCCCTGAGCTACGTGCTCGCCACCCCGCCCCGGGACGACGACGCGGACAATCCGTTGCGGTTCATGTACGGCAACGAAGGTGCGCCTCGCGATCTGCCGCGCTTCGCGGAGCGCTTCGGCACCTACGTCGTCGACGGGTTCGGCTCGACCGAGGGCGGTATCGCCATCGCCCGAACGCCCGACACCCCCGAAGGATCACTGGGACCGTTGACCGACGAGATCGCCGTCGTCGACGTCGAGACCGGCGAACCGTGCCCACCGGGAAAGGTCGGCGAACTGGTGAACCCGCGGGGCCAGGGTTGGTTCCGCGGTTACTACGGTGACGAGGCCGCCGAAGCCGAGCGGATGCGCGGCGGCGTCTACCACAGCGGCGACCTGGCCTACCGCGACGACGCGGGCTACGTCTACTTCGCGGGGCGCCTCGGCGACTGGATGCGGGTCGACGGCGAGAATCTGGGCACGGCACCAATCGAACGAATCCTGTTGCGACACTGCGACGTCGTCGAGGCAGCCGTCTACCCGATCCCCGATCCGGCCGTCGGCGACCGGGTGATGGCCGCGCTGGTCCTCACCGACGGCGCGGACTTCGACGCCGGGGCGTTCACCGCCTTCCTGGCCGATCAACCGGATCTGGGGCCAAAGCAGTGGCCGTCGTTCGTGAGGATCGGCAACGCCCTGCCGCGCACCGAGACCTTCAAGGTGCTCAAGCGCGTGCTGTCGGCCGAGGCATTGGACTGCACCGACCCGGTACACGCCGTCGGTCGGTAACGTGGGGCCATGGGTTACCGCGAGACGGTGCCACCTACCGGCCTGGACGATCTCGTCGAGGCGGCCTGGACGGCCGACGGCGGAGCCGACGCGGTCCGCATTCTTCCCGACGGGTGCATGGACCTCATCGTCGTCGGCGGTCGCGTGGTGATCGCCGGCCCCGACACCTCGGCGCTGATCACCACTCGCGGTCCGCAAACGCTGACGGGCTTGCGGTTTCGGCCAGGCGTCCTGCCGCGGCTCCTCGGCGTTCCTGCGGCCCGACTGGTCGGTCAGCGGGTCCCTCTCGACGAGGTTCGACCGGTCCGCAACCAGACCAGCCTGATGGCGGTCACGACAGAACTGTCGAGCCGTCGAGAGCGAACCGAGACCGCACCGTGGTCCCTCGAGGCGTTGCGGCACGTCACCACCACGCTGGCGACGGGCGCGACGGTCGAACAGGTCGCCAGCGACACCGGTTGGTCCACCCGCACGCTGCAGCGGCAATGTCAGGCCGTGTACGGGTACGGCCCCGCGATGCTGCGCCGCATCTTGCGCTTTCGCCGCGCCACGGTGCTGTTGCAAGCCGGCCGGTCCCCCGCCGACGCGGCCGCCGCTGCCGGTTACGCCGACCAGCCTCATCTGCATCGCGAGGTTCGGGCGTTCGCAGGCACCACGGTGACGGTTCTGGCGACGGGCGGGCGCTAGCCCAAGGGCGCGAACAGGTCCACCGATGTTCCGTCGGGATCCCGTACCGTCGCATAGCGCTGACCCCAGGGCGCGTCGTAGGGCTTCAGAGTGCCGGGATGCCCTGCCGCGGTGAGCCGTTCGAACATGGCGTCAACGGTTGCGGGCACACCCAGCTCGAAGGCGATCGCCACCCGTCCGGGCCCGGTCGGCGGTGTCCACCCCGGATGCATGCTCGCGATCACCTCCTCGGTGTCGAATGCCAACCGGTTGCCGCCCGGCAGGGCGACCTCGACATGGGGGCCATCGGGATCGGGTATCTCCAGACCGAGCAGACGGTAGAACTCGACCGTCCGGGCCACGTCATGCGCGACGATCTCGACGACGACGGATTGCACTGAAGCGTTCATCCACCCAACGGTAGAAGGCGGCGAGGAGCCCGTCGTGAACGAATCGGACACGTTGAGCCAAGATCGGCCATCGCGAGCAAATGATCGTCAGGCCGCGCCACGATGGTCTGAAATCTCGCCGGCACCGCGATGCGAGATATTGAGTAGTTATACCCACCCTGCACAGGGCATGTTTTGAGCTACGCTTCGGACCGGAATGGACAGCCTCATCGCTTGCCAGCAGTCTCCACGAACCAAGTTTCCGAATACGAGGAGTTAACGAATGAGAACTTCGGCGCTTACCGGTGTGGCTGCGACCGTCGCCGCCCTTGCCGTCGTCCTGTCCGGCTGTGGCTCGGACACCAAGACCGCGACGTCCAGCAGTTCCGAGACGAGCAAGTCGTCGTCCAGCAAGGAGACGACCACCTCGAAGAAGCCCACGGTGACCGAAACTCCCGAAGCCGCGGCGGGTCCGAATCCGACGATCGCCGATTACATCGCCGAGAACAAGATTCAGGAGACCGGGGTCAAGATGGGCGATCCCAACGCTCCCGCGGTCAACCTGCCCGTGCCGGACGGCTGGCAGGTCCTCCCGCCGGAGCAAGCACCCGAGTACGCATACGGCGCGATCGTCTACACCGGACCGGAATTCGAGGCAGACCCGCCGAACATCGTCGCCTTGATGTCCAAGCTGGACGGTGACGTCGACCCCCAGAAGATCATCGACCTGGCACCGGGCGAGCTCAACAACCTGCCGGACTACAAGCCCGGCAACGAGGGCGAGACCAGCACCTTGGGCGACTACCCGGCATACGTCCTCGGTGGCACGTACACCAGGGACGGCGCGACGCGCTTCATCGCGCAGAAGACCGTCGTGATCCCTGCCGCCGACGGGCTTTACGTGCTGCAGCTCAACGTCGACGGACCCGACGCCGCGGGCGACGTGTTGGCGTCGGCGACCGAGAAGATCGACAGCGACACCACGATCGGCTGACACCGCCGGCGAAAACCCAACGCCGCCACAGTGATCGAGCACTGGGGCGGCGTTCGGCGTTTCAGCCGGGTCAGCCGCGGATGTCGTCCAAGCGCCGAGAGGCCGCCTCGAAACCGGTGACCAGTTCATTCATGATCTCGGCGACGGGACGAATCTCGTTCATCCGTCCCACGATCTGACCGACCGGCATGGCGACCGCCGTCGGGTCCTTCGCCTCGTTCATGCGTTGATGTGCTTCGCTGACGAGGATGTTCTGCAGCGGCATCGGCAACGGCTCCGGCGCGCCGTCGGCGTCCCAGGCCTCCGTCCACCGCGACTTCAGCAGTCGCGCAGGCTTGCCGGTGTAGATCTTGCGACGCACGGTGTCGCTCGAGGACGCGGCGAGCATCGCCTCCTGAATCACCGACACACCCGAGGAACCCCGCACCCCGAGGTCGTATTCGGCCGCGGTGAGGAACGCCGAGCCCATCCACACACCCTGGGCGCCGAGCGCCAGCGCCGCCGCCACCTGCCGACCGGTGCCGATGCCGCCTGCGGCCAACACCGCGGCCTTGCCGTCCAGCGCGTCGACCACCTCCGGCACCAAGACCATCGACGCGATCTCGCCGGTGTGGCCGCCTGCCTCGTGCCCCTGGGCGATGACGATGTCGACCCCGATGTCGAGGTGCCGCAGCGCGTGCTTGGCGCTTCCCGCCAGGGCCGCCACCGGAACTCCCGCGGCGTGCACCTGGTCGATGACGTCCTTCGGCGGGGTGCCGAGTGCGTTGGCGATCAGCTTGATCGGATGCTTGAGCGCCACCTCGACGTGCGAGCGGGCGACCGAATGCAGCCAGCCGAGAACGCCTTCGGATTTCGCCTCGTCGTCCGCAAGGGGCGGCACCCCGAGGTCGGCGAGCGTCTTCTCCACGAATTCGCGGTGCGTCTGCGGGATCAGCTTGTTGATGTCGACGCTGGTTCCTTCGGTGGGCACCTTTGCGGGCATCACGATGTCCACGCCGTACGGCTTGCCGTCGGTGTTCTCGTCCATCCACTGCAGGACCCGCTCGAGTTCGTCGGCCTGGTTGAACCGGACGCAGCCAAGCATGCCGAGCCCGCCGGCACGGGTGACCGCGGCGGCGACCTTCTCCGACGGGGTGAAGACGAAGATCGGGTATTCGATGCCGAACCGCTCACATAACTCTGTACGCATTACTTGGCTCCCACATGGTTTGCGTGAACGTCATCGGCCGGACGTTCCTCGGTGGTGTCCTTGGCCCAGCGGTAGTCGGGCTTGCCGGCCGGGGACCGCTTGACCTCGTCGACGATCCAGAGACTGCGCGGCACTTTGTATCCGGCGATCTCGGTGCGAACGAAGGCGTCGAGCTCCGCGAGCGTCGGCCTGGTTCCCTCACGGGGGTGGACGACGGCCGCGACGTGCTGCCCGAAGCGCGGGTCGGGCACCCCGACCACCAATGCGTCGAAGACGTCGGGGTGGCCCTTGAGCGCGGCCTCGACCTCTTCGGGGTAGATCTTCTCGCCGCCGCTGTTGATCGACACCGAGCCGCGGCCAAGCATCGTCACGCTTCCGTCGGCGTCGACCTCGGCGTAGTCACCCGGAATCGCGTACCGCACACCGTGGTACGTGCGGAACGTCTCGGCTGTCTTCTTCTCGTCCTTGAAGTAGCCGACCGGGATGTGGCCGCACTTGGCGATGATGCCGCGCACGCCGGAGCCCGGCGCGACCTCGTTGCCGTCCTCGTCGAGCACCTTGGTGTTCTTGTCGATGGTGACCCGCGGACCGCCGGTGTGCGACTGGCCCTTGGCCACGATGCTGGTGCCGCCGAACCCGGTCTCCGAGGAGCCGATCGAATCGGTGATGATCCGGTTGGGCAGCAGCTCGAGGAACTTCTCCTTCAAGCTCGTTGAGAACAATGCCGCGGTACTGGCCAGCAGGAACAGCGACGACAGGTCGTAGGTGTTGCCCTCGTCCTGGTGCGCGATCAACGCGTCGAGCAGCGGGCGCGCCATGGCGTCGCCGGTGAAGAACAGCAGATTCACCTTGTGCTGGTGGATCATTCGCCAGACCTCGTCGGCGTTGAACTCCGGTGCGAGCACCACGGTTTGCCCAGAGAACAGCGACATCCACGTGGCCGACTGGGTCGCGCCGTGGATCATCGGCGGGATGGGCAGCCGGATCATCGGCGGATTCGCCGCGGCGGCCTTGGACAGGTCGTATTCGTCGGCGATGGGCTCACCGGTGGCAAAGTCGGTGCCGCCGAACAGGACTCGATAGATGTCCTCGTGGCGCCACATCACGCCCTTGGGGAAGCCGGTGGTGCCGCCGGTGTAGAGCAGGTAGATGTCGTCCTCGCTGCGCGGCCCGAAGTCACGCTCGGGCGAACCCTGCTCCAGCGCGGAGTAGAACTCGACGCCGCCGTAGCGCTCGAAGTCGTCGTCCGACCCGTCCTCGACCACCAGGATGCTCTTGACCTTCGGCACCTCGGGGAGCACGTTGGCCACGCGGTCGGCGTAGCGGCGCTCGTGCACCAGCGCGACCATGTCCGAGTTGTCGAAGAGGTACTTCAACTCCCCCTCGACGTAGCGGAAGTTGACGTTCACGAGGATCGCGCCGGCCTTGACGATCCCCAGCATCGCGATGACGATCTCGATGCGGTTGCGGCAGTAGAGACCGACCTTGTCGTCCTTCTGCACGCCCTGGTCGAGGAGGTAGTGAGCGAGGCGGTTGGCCTTCTCCTCCAACTCGGCATAGGTCAGTTGTTGGTCGCCGGAGATCAGGGCGACGCGGTCTGGCACGGCATCGATGGCGTGCTCGGCTAGATCGGCGATATTCAGGGCCACGAGACCTAAACTAGAACCTGTTACATTTTGTGACAAGTCTCCTGCATTGACGCTGAAAGGCGGACCCCCGTGACCGAGCCCAAGAATGAGCCCGACGCCCTCATTGAGCAGCGCGGACACACGCTGATCCTGACCCTGAACCGGCCGGAGGCGCGCAACGCGCTTTCGACTGAGATGCTCTCGATAATGGTCGAGGCGTGGGACCGCGTCGACTCCGATCCCGAGATCCGGTCGTGTGTGCTGACGGGTGCCGGCGGCTACTTTTGCGCGGGCATGGACCTCAAGGCCGCGACGAAGGCCCCGCCAGGCGATTCGTTCAAGAGCGGCGGCTACGACCCCACCCGCATCGACGGTCTGCTGAAGGGGCGCCGGCTGACCAAGCCGTTGATCGCCGCCGTCGAAGGCCCCGCGATCGCGGGTGGCACCGAGATCCTGCAGGGCACCGACATCCGTGTGGCCGGCGAGAGCGCCAAGTTCGGCATCTCCGAGGCCAAGTGGAGCCTCTACCCCATGGGCGGTTCCGCGGTGCGGCTGGTGCGCCAGATTCCGTACACGATCGCGTGCGATCTGCTGCTGACCGGCCGCCACATCACCGCCGCCGAGGCGCTGTCATACGGGCTGATCGGCTACGTGGTGCCCGACGGCTCGGCGCTGGACAAGGCGCTCGAGATCGCCGAGGTGATCAACAAGAACGGGCCGCTGGCCGTGCAGGCGATCCTCAAGTCGATCCACGACACCGAGGGCATGCACGAGCTCGACGCGTTCAAGGTCGACACGAAGATCGGCATCGGCGTGTTCATGTCCGACGACGCCAAGGAAGGCCCGTTGGCGTTCAAGGAGAAGCGGGCGCCGAACTTCCAGATGAAGTAGGGAGGATGCGTCGAACGTGACGCCACCGCGACTTCGCGCCCCTTCCGCCGCAACCACGTCACGCTCGGCGACGTGTCGGACCGCGGATGAAGACTCACCCCATGGTGGGACCCTTCATCGGTAGCGAGGCCGTCACATCCGGCTCCGTGACATCGCACGCCCTACGAGCGAAGTTCACTGCGCTGCACCACGACGTCTACCTGCCGGACGGGGTTGAGCCGACGGCCGCGATGCGAGCGAGAGCCGCTTGGCTGTGGTCGAGGCGTCAGGCGGTGGTCGCCGGCGCCTCAGCCGCTGCGCTACACCGTGCGAAGTGGCTCGACCCACGCGCGCCCGCCGAGCTTCTCTACGACAATCGTCGTCCGCCGCCCGGTATCACCTGCTGGTCGGACGCCGTCGCCGACGACGAAGTGGTCCTCGTCGACGGAGTGCCGGTGACGACGCCGGCGCGGACCGCGGTCGACTACGCCTGCCGCTATCGACTCGACGACGCCGTGGCCGCCATCGACGCGTTGTCGAATGCCACCCGACTAAAGGTGGCGGAGATCGAGTCGATCGCCGAGCGCTACGGCGGACGGCGCGGGATCCGCCGGGCACGCCGAGCGATCCTCCTCGTGGACGGGGGCGCGCAGTCGCCACGCGAGACCTGGTTGCGCCTGTTGGTGGTTCGCGCCGGTTACCCGCGCCCGGACACCCAGGTGCCGGTCCACAACGAATACGGGATACCAATAGCGCAACTCGATTTGGGCTGGGAGGAGCGACGGCTGGCACTCGAATACGACGGCGCCCACCATCGCCTCAGCCGCGAGCAGTTCGCCTACGACATCCGCAAGCACGAACAGATTCGCGATCTCGGCTGGAACGTATTGCGCGTCACGTCGATGGATCCACCGGCGGTCATCCTCGATCGCCTTGCGTCACGTTGGCAGGGTCACCGAACGTGACGCCACTGCGACGAAACGGGCTGACGACCGCACTGACGTCACGTTCGGCGCAAGAGAGAGCAGCTAGTCGAGCACCCGCGCCGTCGGGGTGAACACCACCGGCATCGCCTCGGGTCCGCTGACGAAGTTGGCGGGCCGCAACGGCACGACCGCGTCGTCGGCGAGGCGCAGATCGGGCAGCCGCTCCAGCACCCGCTTGGTCATCATCGACAGCTCGAGTCGGGCCAGCTGGTTGCCGAGGCAGAAGTGCGAGCCGAAACCAAAGGCCAAGTGGCTGTTGGGGCTTCGGTCGATCCTGAAGTTCTCGGGGTCGCCGAACACCGCCTCGTCGAAGTTGGCGGCTTCGAACATCAGCATGATCTTCTCGTCCTTGCGCAGCTCCGTGCCGTGGAACGTGGTGTCCGCGGTGAGCGTGCGGCACATGTTCTTCACTGGCGAGGTCCAGCGCAGCATCTCCTCGATCGCGCCGGGCAGCAGGTCGGTGTTCGCGACTAGCGCTTCCCACTGATCACGGTGTCGCAGCAGCTGTTCGGTGCCGCCGGAGAGGGTATGACGGGTGGTCTCGTCGCCACCGATCAGGATCAGCAGGGTCTCCATGACAATCTCGTCGTCGGCCATCCGCTGGCCCTCGACTTCGGCGTTGACCAGGATCGAGAAGAGGTCCTCCGTCGGTTCCGCGCGCCGCTTTCCGATGCTCTCCATCGTGAAGGCGGTGTACCCGGCGAACGCCTCCATCATGGCTTGGGCCGAGGTCTCGTCGATGTGCGAGCTCAGGCCGGTGACCAAGTCGTCGGACCACTTCAGCAGCATGCCCCGCTCCTCGGGCAGCACGCCAAGCATGTCGCCGATGACCGCCATCGGCAGTGGCGCGGCGATGTCGCGGACGAAGTCGCACTCCCCGCGCTCGCACACCGAGTCGATGAGGGTGTCGCACAGGGTGGCGATCGACGGCACCTTGTCCATCACGCGCTTTCGGGTGAAGCCGGAGTTGACGAGCTTGCGGCGCAACACGTGTGCGGGGTCGTCCATGTCGATCATGTAGGGCATGCCCGGCGTCTCGGGTCGGATGCCGCCGGTGTTGGAGAACAACTCGGGGTTGCGTTCGGCGTCGAGCACCGACTGGTAGCTGGCGGCGGCGGCCAACCCGTTGCGGTCGCGGAACACCGGTTGGTTGGCCCTCATCCAGCGGTAGGCCTCGCGGGCGCCGCCGTCGGCGTAGAAGGTGCCGTCGGTGAAGTCGACGTCCGGCCGGGTGCTCAACACGGAAGTCATCGAATCTCCTTGGCGTCGGCGAACGTCATCTCGACGTTTTCGGCGGAACTCGAGATCATCGCGCGTTTGGGGAACCCTAGCGACGCGAGTTCCTCGGCGTAGGGGTGTTTGCCAAGTCGGACTCGCGCCCCGCCTGGTCGGTAGCGGACGCCGGAGAGCGTCATCTCGCCGGAGGTTTCGCGGGTGACGCCGTCCATGTGGGAGTAGGTCGGGTGCACCTGGGGCTTTGAGGTCAGTGCCGAGGGCACGGGCAGCCCGGGGCTGAAGTCCATGCCGACGGCGAACTGACCGTCGATGGCCACGTCGAAGGAGAACCGGTGGCCGTCGCGAATCGTGAAGTCCGCCAGCACCTTCGGATAGCCCCAGATCGTCCGTCCCGCCTCGCACGTGAAGGCGCCGTCGACCGGCAAATGGTGGATGAAGGCGCCCGCGGACTGCAGCGCCTTCAACCCGGTGGCGTGCGATCCCGGTGGGTTCACCATCACGTTGGTGCCGTACTCGAGGTACTCCCCCAGGTCGCCGTCGACGTAGTGCATGAGCATGAGGACGACGACGGCCCGCTGGGGCCGGAAGCGGCAGACCTGCATTCCGCTGTAGTCGATCATCCGCTGCGCGGCGTCGGCGTTCACCGAGAACATCGCCATGTGCTGAGTCGCGGAGCGGATCTGCACGGGCATGGTCACGACTGATCCTGCGATGGTGTGCTCGGTCACACCACGAATCTAGAACGTGTTCTAGACAACTTGCAAGAAGTGTCTACACCAGCGCGGCGAGATCCCTGATCTGCTCGGGCGAGCGGGCGCCGAC
>Ga0247732_10000208_pt1 | contig 36019 bp, 31 predicted proteins | sample UWRJL163409C2_FD_180940 | JGI IMG/M metagenome (GOLD analysis project Ga0247732, IMG submission 180940) | Plant litter microbial communities from Arlington Agricultural Research Station in Wisconsin, United States - UWRJ-L163-409C-2 | ecosystem: Environmental > Terrestrial > Plant litter >...
CGCAGGCGCTCGCGCTCCAGCTCGCGAGCGGGGTGCTGGTCACCCGGGTCGGGGACGGTCACGGCTCCTACGGCCGCGGCAACGCCTGCATCGACGCCGCGGTCGACGCCTACCTGTTCGAGGGCACGGTGCCCGCGGACGGCACGGTCTGCTGAGCCCCCCCTGCCGAATGAAGGAGATCTGCGCCGGCACGGCCCGCGATCCGCGCCGCCCGCGCCGAATCGGCGAAATCTCCTTCATTCGGCAGCAGCATTTGGCAGCGCGACGGAGGGCCACGGCGAAAACACCGCCGCACCCGGGTACGCTCGCTGCGGTATGAATCGCTCGCTCACCGCCCTCTTCGCCGCCTTCGAAGCCGCCCTCGTGGTGGCCATCGGCATCGGCATCTCCCTCGCGCCGCTGACGATCCTCTGGGCGGCCCAGTTCGGCTTCCAGGTGGACTGGGCCGTGTTCTGGCGCGCCTCGGTCGACATCTGGCTGCTCGGCCACGGCGCCGACATGATCGTGACGCTCGACCCCCTGGTCGCCGCGTCGCTCGGGCTGGCCGGGGCGGATGCCGCGTTCCAGCTGTCGATCGCGGCCCTCGGCTTCGCCGTGGTCTCCGTCATCCTCGGACTGCGCGCCGGACGCCGCGTGGCGGAGACCCGGTTCCTGCTGCTCGGCGAGCTCGTGGCGATCGGCACGTTCGGACTGCTCTCCCTCGCCGTGACCCTGAGCGCGCTGCATCCGCTGGCCCGCCCGTCGATCGTGCAGGGGGCCATCTTCCCGACGGCCGTGTTCGCGGTGGCCGTGGTGATCGGCTCGATGCGCGGCTCCGGACTGCCGAAGGAGACGAACCTCGCGCCGCTGCGCGTCTGGCTGGCCGCCCGCGTGCGCACGATCCCCGCCGACGTGCGCGCCGCGATCGCCACCGCCCTGCGCGGCGGGTTCGCCGCGGCGACCGCCGTGATCGGCTCCGCCGGCGTGCTGCTCGGCGTGCTGCTCGCCCTCAACTACGCCGCGGTCGTGCGCCTCTACGAGGGCCTGCACACCGAGGTGCTCGGCGGGATCTCGCTCACCCTCGCCCAGCTCGCCTTCGTGCCGACCTTCGTGATCTGGGTGGCGTCCTGGCTGGTCGGGCCGGGCTTCGCCCTCGGCGTCGGATCGAGCGTCAGCCCGATCGGCACCCTGGTCGGGCCGATCCCGGCGATCCCGATCCTCGGCGCGCTGCCCACCGGCACCGGGTCGTTCGCCCTCGTCGGACTCCTGGTGCCCGTGCTGGCCGGCTTCCTCGCGGCCGCCCTGCTGCGCCCGAGCTTCGTGCGCGCGCTCGGCGCGGCACCCCGCCTCGGCTGGGTGATCGCGACGGGAGCGGGCATGGGCGTCGTCGGCGGGCTGATCCTCGGGCTGCTGGCCGGGGCATCCGCTGGAGCCGCCGGCCCCGGACGCCTGCAGCAGGTGGGTCCGGACGCCCTGAGCGTCGGGCTCTGGGCCGCGCTCGAGATCGCGCTGGCCGCGACGCTCGGACTGCTCGCCGCGGGCAGACGCCCGGGCGCCCACCTCGACCTTCCCGAGCGCGCTGCCGAGAAGAGCAGCGAGTCCGCCCCGCGATAGGCTGTCTCTCGTGCTCTCGCTGGTCGTACTCATCTCCGGCGGAGGCTCGAACCTGCGCGTGCTCCTCGAAGCCGCCCAGGACGCCGAGTTTCCCGCCCGTGTCATCGCCGTGGGCGCCGACCGCGACGCGGAGGGCTTCGAGCACGCCGAGGAGTTCGGCATCCCCACCTTCTCGGTCGCGCTGTCGAACTTCCCCAGCCGCGAGGCCTGGGGCGAGGCGCTGCTCGAGCAGATCGCCGTCTGGAAGCCCGACCTCGTGGTGCTCAGCGGCTTCATGAAGCTGCTGCCGCCCGCCGTGGTGGAGGCGCTCAGCCCTAACCTGATCAACACGCACCCCGCCTACCTGCCGGAGTTCCCCGGGGCGCACGGGGTCCGCGACGCGATCAACGCCGGCGTCGACCAGTCGGGCGCATCCGTCATCGTCGTCGACAACGGTGTCGACTCCGGCCCGATCATCGCCCAGCAGCGCGTCGCCGTGCTGCCAGGCGACACCGAGCACAGCCTGCACGACCGCATCAAGATCGTCGAACGCGAGCTGCTCGTGCAGTCGGTCCTCGACATCGCCAATGGCCACATCAACCTGAAGGAGCTGTCACTCGCATGAGCGGCCCCACCCACGACCCAGCCCTGTACCGCGACCGCGACGTCGTCCAGATCCGCCGCGCGCTCGTCTCCGTGAGCGACAAGACCGGCCTCGTCGAGCTGGCCACGGCGCTCGCCGCCGCCGGCGTCGAGATCGTGTCCACCGGCGGGTCGGCGAAGGCGATCGCCGCGGCGGGCCTCCCGGTCACCGAGGTCGGCGACGTCACCGGCTACCCGGAGTCGCTCGACGGGCGCGTGCGCACGCTGCACCCCGTGATCCACTCCGGCCTGCTCGCCGACCTGCGCCTCGAGGCGCACGAGACCGAGCTGGCGAGCCAGGGCATCAAGCCCTTCGAGCTCGTGGTCAGCAACCTCTACCCCTTCGTGGCCACCATCGCCGCGGGCGTCACCGGCGACGACGCCGTGGAGCAGATCGACATCGGCGGGCCCGCCATGGTGCGCGCCGCCGCCAAGAACCACGCGAACGTGGCCATCGTCACCTCGCCCGACGCCTACCCGCAGATCACCAAGGCCCTCGCGATCGGCGGCACGACCCTCCGCCAGCGCCGCCGCCTCGCCGCGGACGCCTTCGCCCACACGGCCGCCTACGACACCGCGGTCGCCGGCTGGTTCGCGACGCAGCCCTTCGACACCGATTCGGCACCGGCCGAAGCCTCCGAGACCGTCGACACCTTCTCCGTCAGCGCCGACCTCAAGCAGGTGCTGCGCTACGGCGAGAACTCGCACCAGCCCGCCGCGCTCTACGTGCGCCCCGACGGCCACGGCATCGCCCAGGCCGAGCAGCTGCACGGCAAGGAGATGTCGTACAACAACTTCGTCGATGCGGATGCCGCGGTGCGAGCCGCGTGGGACTTCGACGAGCCCGCCGTGGCGATCATCAAGCACGCCAACCCCTGCGGAATCGCGGTCTCCCGCGGTGCGGGCGACACCATCGCATCCGCCCACAAGCGCGCGCACGAGTGCGACCCGGTCTCGGCCTTCGGCGGAGTGATCGCTGCGAACCGCACCCTCACCCTCGCCGCGGCGGAGTCGATCGTCGGCATCTTCACCGAGGTGGTCGTGGCCCCCGACTTCGAGCCGGAGGCGCTCGAGCTGCTCTCTACGAAGAAGAACCTGCGCCTGCTCAAGCTGCCCGCCGACTTCTCCCGCGAGACGACCGAGTTCAAGCAGCTCTCCGGCGGTCTGCTCGTGCAGGCCGTGGACAACTACGACGACTTCGACTCCTCCGCCTGGACCCTCGTCGCCGGCGACGAAGCGGACGACGCGATGCGCGCCGACCTCGAGTTCGCCTGGCGCGCGGTGCGCAGCGTGAAGTCGAACGGCATCCTGCTCGCGCACGACGGCGCATCCGTCGGTGTGGGCATGGGGCAGGTGAACCGCGTCGACTCCTGCGAGCTCGCGGTGACCCGCGCCGGCGACCGCGCCGCGGGCTCGGTCGCGGCCAGCGACGCCTTCTTCCCCTTCGCCGACGGCCTCGAGGTGCTGCTGAAGGCCGGCGTGAAGGCCGTCGTACAGCCCGGAGGGTCGATCCGCGACGAGGAGGTCGTCGCCGCCGCGAAGGCCGCCGGCGCCACGATGTACTTCACCGGAGAGCGCCACTTCTTCCACTAGGCCCCTGCCGAATGAAGGAGAAACCTCCCGCTGCCGACCGCCTCCCTGCGATCCGGGGCCCTCGGGGCGGGATTCTCCTTCATTCGGCAGCGGGTACCGTGTAGGGATGCAGCGCACCGTCCCGATCACCCGACGGCTCACTGCCGCCATCCTCACCGCCCTCGCCGTGGCGCTCACCGCCCACGTCGCCTCGGTGCTCGCCTTCTCGATCGCGAACAACTTCGCCGACAGCAGCCTCGGCCAGATGAACGCCTACTTCCTGCCGGCGACCCTGCTCTCCGTGGTGTTCCTGTTCCTGTTCGCGCTCGCCGGCGGCTTCCGGCACTGGTACACGGCCGTCGTCGCCGGCCTCGCGAGCGGGGTCGTCGCATCCGTTCTCGGCTCGCTGGTCGGCGCCAGCTCCCAGGGCGCCCCTATCACCGGCTCGATCGTCGGCCCGCTGCTCGGCACCCTGCTCACCATCAACCTGATCTTCCTCGTCACTAGCGTCGTCGCATCCGTCACCCTCGGGCGCCGGCTCTGGCTGTCGGTCGTCGACGCATCGACGGCTCGGGCGGATGCGCGACGCATCGCGCTGGTGCGGCCGCCGTCGGCGACTCTCGCCGCCGGGGTGGTCACCCACATCGCGCGGCAGGAGGTCGACACCGACCTCGCCGACGCGCAGTGGGACGCCTACGTGCAGGTGCTCGACGAGCACGGCTTCACGACGGTCGAGGTGGACGCCGCTCCCGACCTGGCCGACGCGGTCTTCATCGAGGACGCGGTGATCGTCTTCGGCCGCACCGCGGTGATCGCGAGCCCAGGCTCCGAGCACCGCCGCGGCGAGACCGCGGCGGCCGAGGCGGCCGTGGTGGAGCTCGGGCTGGCCGTGGAGCGCATCGAGCTCCCCGGCACCCTCGACGGCGGCGACGTGCTCAAGGTCGGCGCCACCGTCTACGTGGGGCGCGGCGGGCGCAGCAACGCGGAGGGGATCCGCCAGCTGCGCGCGATCGTGCGCCCGCTCGGCTACGACGTGGTCGCGGTCCCGACGGCGAAGGTGCTGCACCTGAAGAGCGCGGTCACCGCGCTGCCCGACGGCACCGTGATCGGCTACCCGCCGCTGGTCGACGATACGGGCGTCTTCGACCGCTTCCTGCCGGTGCCCGAGGACGGCGGCGCGCACGTCGTGGTGCTCTCCGAGGACACCGTGCTGATGGCGGCGTCCGCACCGCTGAGCGCCGCCCTGATCGAGAGCCTCGGCTACCGCGTCGTCACTGTCGACATCAGCGAGTTCGAGAAGCTCGAGGGCTGCGTCACCTGCCTCTCGGTCCGCATCCGCTGAGCCGTCCGCATTCGCTGGGCCGTCGCATCCGCTGAGCCGGCACGGCGAAAAAAGCTTGCCCGGGCGCGACGATCGGCCTACTCTGGAAGGCTGCCCAGCAGCACCAGTCCGCACATTCTTCGGCCGCGATCCGGCCGCGCTCTACAACAGGGGAACCCTGTCATGCCCGCACCACAGACCGGAACCGGTCACAGCTCCGCGCGCGGAGGCACCTTCGCCTCCATCCGCCGCCTCTACCCCTACGCCCGCCCGGCGATGCCGCGCATCTACCTCGGGATGGCGTCGGCGCTGGTGGCAGGTGTCGTGGCGCTGCTCATCCCGCAGGTGCTGCGGCAGCTCGTCGACGGCCCGCTGTCCGCAGGCGACTCCGAGCAGATCTGGCCGGCCTTCGCCATCGTGCTCGGCCTCGGCGTTCTCGAGGCCGCGCTGATCGCGCTGCGCCGCTGGTTCGTGCTCACCCCGGGCACCCACATCGAGGCGCGGATGCGCAACGCCCTCTACGCCAAGCTGCAGGACCTCCCCGTCGGCTTCCACGACCGCTGGCCCAGCGGGCAGCTGCTCTCCCGCGCCGTGAGCGACCTGGGGCTCATCCGCCGCTGGATCTCCTTCGGCATCGTGCTGCTCGTGGTGAACGTGATCACGATCCTGGTGGGCTTCGTGTTCCTGCTGAACATCTCCTGGATCCTCGGCGTCACCTTCATGGTCTGCTCGATCCCGCTGTGGATCTACGGCTACCTCTTCGAGAACAAGTACTCCACCGTCGCGCGGCGCAGCCAGGACCAGTCGGGCGACCTCGCGACGACCGTCGAGGAGTCGGTCCACGGCATCCGCGTTCTGAAGGCCTTCGGCCGCGGCAAGCACGCGCTGCGCAACTTCGCGGGCCAGGCGGACGACCTGCGCGGCACCGAGATCGAGAAGGCGCGCGCCATCGCCGGCATCTGGCTCTGGCTGCTGCTCGTGCCCGACGTCACCTTCGCGCTCTGCCTCCTCGGCGGGGTCTGGCTCGCGGTCGAGGGGCAGATCAGCGTCGGAGACCTGGTGGCCTTCTTCGCCACGGCGACCGTGCTGCGCTTCCCGGTGGAGTCCATCGGCTTCCTGCTCTCGATGACCTTCGACACCCGCACCGCCACCGACCGCTTCTTCGAGGTGATGGACACCGAGAACACCATCACCGACCCGGCCGAGCCGAAGACGATTCGCGACCCGCAGGGCAGGCTGGTGTTCGACGACGTGCACTTCCGCTACCAGGACGCGGTCGACGGCAGCACCGACGTGCTCGACGGCGTGCGCCTCGAGCTCGAGCCCGGCGAGACCATGGCGATCGTGGGCGTCACGGGCTCCGGCAAGTCCACGCTCACCGCGCTGACCACCCGGCTCTACGACGTCACCGGCGGCGCGATCCTCATCGACGGCGTCGACGTGCGCGACCTCGGCCGCATCGAGCTGCGCACCCACCTCGCCATGGCGTTCGAGGACGCCACCCTGTTCTCCGCCTCGGTGCGCGACAACGTGCTGCTCGGGCGCCCGGAGTCCACCGAGGAGGAGCTGGCAGCCGCGCTGCAGATCGCCCAGGCCGGCTTCGTCTACGACCTGCCGCTCGGGCTCGACACCCTCGTCGGCGAGGAGGGGCTGAGCCTGTCCGGCGGCCAGCGCCAGCGGCTGGCACTCGCCAGGGCGGTGGCTGCGAAGCCATCCGTTCTCGTTCTCGACGACCCCCTGTCCGCGCTCGACGTCGACACGGAGGCGCTGGTGGAGAACGCGCTGCGCTCCGCCCTCGCCACCACCACCGCGCTCATCGTGGCGCACCGCCCCTCCACGGTCACACTCGCCGACCGGGTGGCGCTGCTCGAGAACGGGCGCATCACGGCCGTCGGCACGCACTCGCGGCTGCTGGCCGAGAACGACCACTACCGCTTCGTCATCTCGTCTCTCGAAGACGAGGAGAAGCGGGAACGAGCGGATGCGCGGCTGGACGAGACGTCCGTCCAGGAGCAGGCAGCGACGACAGACCAGGAGGTGGGAGCGTGAGCATGGAATCCGTGCAGGGTGTTCGCGGCGAGGAGCGCAACGACCTGAGCAAGGCCGAGAGCGCTCAGGTGCGCGACCGCTCGCTGCGCCTGCTCGGCTCGCTGCTGCGGCCGGAGCGCGCCCGCGTCGTGCTGACGATGGCCGTGGTGATCGTGAGCACGCTCGCCCAGGTGGCCGGCCCCGCGCTCGTCGCCTACGGCATCGACCGCGGACTCCCCGCGCTGCTGAACCAGGACTGGTTCCCGCTTGGCGCCACCGTGGTGGTCTACCTCGCGGCCGGCGTCGTCGGCGCCGGGCTGATCGCCTGGTACACGGTGCTCACCGCGAAGGTCAGCCAGGCGATCCTGTTCGACCTGCGCACCCGCGTGTTCCTGCACACCCAGCAGCTGAGCCTCGAGTTCCACGAGAGCTACACCTCCGGGCGCATCATCTCGCGCCAGACCAGCGACCTCGACTCGATCAAAGAGCTGCTCGACTCCGGTGTCAACCAGCTGGTGCAGGGCGCGCTCTACATGGTGTTCGTCGCCGTCGCGATGTTCTTCGTCGACGGCGTGAGCGGGCTCATCCTGCTCGGCGCGCTCGTGCCGCTCGCCTTCCTCACACGGTGGTTCCAGAAGCGCTCGCAGCAGCTGTTCCGTCGCACCCGCGTGGCATCCGCTCGACTGATCGTGCAGTTCGTCGAGACGATGACCGGCATCCGCGCGGTGAAGGCCTTCCGCAAGGAGAAGCGCAACGAGAAGGAGTTCGGCGACCTGGTTGAGAACAACCGCTCGGTCAACGCGAAGGTGATCCAGCTGTTCGGCGTCTTCGACCCGGGTCTGGTGCTGATCGGCAACGTGGCGCTCGCCGTGGTGCTCGTGGCCGGCGGCCTGCGCGTGGCCGAGGGCAGCCTCGCGATCGGCGCACTGCTCGCGGCGCTGCTCTACACGCGGCAGTTCTTCGCGCCCGCGCAGGAGATGGCGATGTTCTACAACAGCTACCAGTCGGCGGCTGCCGCGCTGGAGAAGATCTCCGGCGTGCTCGAGGAGAAGCCAGGCGTGCCCGACCCGGTCACCCCGGTCGACCTCTACAGCGCGAACGGCGCCGTCGACTTCGAGGGCGTGGAGTTCGCGTACACGAAGGACAGGGTGATCCTGCCCGAGTTCGACCTCTCGATCCCGGCCGGACAGACGATTGCGCTCGTCGGGTCGACCGGGGCCGGCAAGTCGACGCTCGCCAAGCTGATGGCGCGCTTCTACGACCCGAGCTCCGGACGGGTGACGCTCGACGGCGTCGACCTGCGCGACCTGCACCCGAAAGACCTCAGGCGCGCGATCGTGATGGTGACGCAGGAGGCCTACCTCTTCTCCGGAACCGTCGCCGAGAACATCGCGCTCGGAAAACCGGATGCGACGCGCGAGGAGGTCGTGCGCGCCGCCAAGGCGGTGGGTGCGCACGAGTTCATCGAGTCGCTGCCCGGCGGCTACGACACCGACGTGAACAAGCGCGGCGGGCGGGTGTCGGCAGGCCAGCGCCAGCTGCTCTCGTTCGCGCGGGCCTTCCTCGCCGACCCCGTGGTGCTCATCCTCGACGAGGCCACCGCGTCGCTCGACATCCCGAGCGAGCGGCTCGTGCAGGAGGGGCTCACCACCCTGCTCGCCGACCGCACCGCGATCATCATCGCGCACCGGCTCTCCACGGTGGCGATCGCGGATCGCGTGCTGGTGATGGAGCACGGGCGCATCGTGGAGGACGGCACGCCGCGCGACCTGATCGCGGGCACCGGGCGTTTCGCGCAGCTGCACGCGGCCTGGCGGGAGTCGCTGGTCTAGCGGTTCCCGCCGCGCCGCCCCCGCTGATTGAGTAGCAGGCGAGCGAAGCGAGTCCGCGGATCGAAACCGCTACGCGCCGCCGCCGAGCAGCGAGTTCAGGCGGTCCAGCCCGGCACCGGGGAGCAGCTGCGCGGGCAGGGTGACGCGGGGGATGCCGCGGCGTCCGGTGATCTCGACGAACTGGCCCCGCCGCCGGGCGCGCAGGTAGGTCGAATAGGGCAGCTCGGAGGAGTTGACCGGTCCGCGCAGGCGCAGCGCATCTGCGCCGAATCCCAGCTCGTAGATCGAGCCGACGGGGATGAGGCGGCGCAGCTGGGCCCGCAGCAGCGAGAACGATCCGAAGACCGCCAGAGCGGCGAATCCGAGGAAGAATGCCGCCGCGGCGAAGATCGGCGCTATCTCGGCGAAGGGAATGTTGCCCGTGACCGCGAGGAGGAGACCGATCAGGCCGATCAGCAGGGCCAGGCCCCCGACGAGTAGGAGGAACCCCACGATGACGACCATGGCGCCTCGCGTGTACAGGCGCACTGTCGACGATCGAGCGAGTCGGCTCGCATAGCCGGTGTCAGTGACGTAGATCCATTCGAATCCCTCCGCGGGTCCGCCGGGGAGGGCCTTCGCAGCGGGGGCGGCGCCGGGGTCTGCCACGGCGGCTACCAGCTGGTCGAAGTCGCTGCCGGGGAAGAGCTCGGCGGGCAGGAGGACGCTTTGTCGCAGGGAGCGCAGGCGCAGCAGCACGAAGTCGCCGCGCCGTCGCGCCCGGTTGTAGGTGCTGTACGGAACATCGCTCGAGACCGGGCCGATTGCGATGTTCATGCTGTTGTCGCCGAGAGTGGCGGAGTACCGCGTGCCAAGCGGGGAGGTACGTTCGGCAATCCGCGCGCTCCAGAGGAGGAGGCCCAGGCAGACCAGCACGATGAAGACCAGGAACGCGGCCAGCGCGATCGCCCAGCCGAACCCCTCGCCGCCGAGCCGCACGACCCCGACCCCGAGCATGATGTAGACGAGTGCGACGGGTATCCAGGTCCAGCTGCTCAGGCCGGACAGCAGCTGCGCCCGGGCCAGCCGCATTGTGAAGCCGGGACCGGTGACATACTCGCGGGTTTCAGGATTGCTCACGTCCTCACCCTAGGGGAAGGCGTCCGTTGACGGGCCTCAGCCGCGGAAGGCGTAGGTCGTGCCCTCCTTCTCGAACACGCCCCAGTCGCCGCAGAGCAGGCCGTCCGCCGGCACGTCCGTCGGCCACCACCGCGCGCGCAGCGGGGGATCCTCGCTGAAGGACCCGGGCTGGCAGCCGTCGCCGAGCGGCTCGCTCGGGCTCTCGTAGCTCACGACCGAGCCGGAGCCGTCGGTCTGCGCCCGGATGCGCAGGTTCTCCGCGTCGGGCGGGATGAAGCTCGAGGGAACGAAGGCCTGATCTCCGCGCTGCGGGGCGTCCGCGTAGCTGTCGAAGCTGAGCTCCTTCTCGTTCGAGTCGAGGCCGAGCATCGAGCACCCCGCGAGAGCGCAGCCGGCGGCGATGGCGAGCCCGGCGAGGGCGACGGAGCGGCGCTGTCGTGTCATTCCCCCAGACAACCGCAGGAGGCCGCGGCGCGCGTCAGTCCGGCGGATGATCCCGGTTCGACCAGGGGAGGATCAGCCGCGGTGCCGCGCAGCCGCGAGGTCGACGCGGAAGACGCCGTTCGCCCACGTCACCGGGGTGTTCTCCGCCCGGTAGTACTCGAGTGCGCGCTGCTCGTGATCGACGGCGGGGTGCCCGCTCGCGCGGATCACGCGCCACCAGGCGACCTCCGACCCGTAGTGCGACATCACCGTTCCCACGGCGCGCGCCGCGCGGGTGCCGAGCGCGGCCGCCACATCGCCGTAGGTCATCACCTTGCCCTCGGGGATCGACTCGACCACCTCGAGCACCCGGGACACGAAGTCGTCGCCGGACTGCATCACGGAGCCCGGCGACTAGAGCGCCAGCGCGCCGATGTGCTCGCCGTACTGCGTCTCGCCGATGACCACGAATCCCACCGCGAGGAAGAACTCCTCTGGCCCTTCCTCACCCGGCTCCCAGATCACCGTGAGGCGCTCCGATCCCCGGGCTCGCGCCTCATCCGCTACGGCCCACACGGCGAACTTGCCGACGCCGCTGCCCTGCGCGTCGGCGGAGACGTTGATGCGCCAGATGCAGCTGCGGAACTCCTCCATGGGGTTGTCCGGGTCGAAGTTGCCGCGCACGAAGCCCACCACGGTGTCGCCGTCGAGCACAACGCGCGGCCAGGTGGTCAGCGGGTCGATGTAGGCGTCCGCGATGGCGTACGAGGTGGGGGTGACGAACTGCTCCTGCCCGGGTCGCAGGGTGAGGTTGTTCGCGGCCACGATGTTCTTGGCCGACAACTCTTCAAGTCTGTACTCAGGCATGCGAACAATCTAACCCCAGCCGCCTGAGCACCGCAGCAATTTGTTACGCTCCCCGGATGAGCGACGACGACGTCACGAACCCCCTACCAGCCCCGCGCACCGCGATCGTCACGGGCGCCGCCCGCGGAATCGGCGCGGCGACCGCCATCCGTCTGGCCGGTGCCGGGCACCGCGTCGCCGTGCTCGACCTGCGCGAGGAGGACACCGCCGAGACCGTGGCCGAGATCCGGGCGGCGGGCGGTGAGGCTGTGGGAATCGGGGCGGATGTCGCGGACTCGGCCGCGGGCGCCGCCGCCGTCGAGCGTGTCGCCGCCTCGCTCGGGGCGCCGACGATCCTCGTGAACAACGCGGGGATCCTGCGCGACAACCTGTTGTTCCGGATGAGCGACGGCGACTGGGACTCCGTGATCGGCGTGCACCTGCGCGGCGCCTTCGTGATGAGCCGCGCGGTGCAGGCGCACCAGGTCGCCGCGGGCTGGGGGCGGATCGTCAACCTGTCGAGCACCTCCGCGCTCGGCAACCGCGGGCAGGCCAACTACGCGGCGGCGAAGGCGGGCATCCAGGGCTTCACCAAGACGCTCGCGATCGAGCTCGGGCCGTTCGGGGTGACCGTGAACGCGGTCGCGCCCGGCTTCATCGCCACCGAGATGCTGCGCGGCACCGCCGAGCGGCTGGGCGCGACCCTCGAGGAGTTCCTCGCCGGCGCGGCGAAGGAGATCCCGGTGCGGCGCACCGGTCTTCCAGCGGATGTCGCGGCCGCCGTCGCCTTCTTCGCCAGCGAGGAGGCGTCGTTCGTGTCGGGCCAGGTGCTCTACGTGGCGGGCGGCCCGAAGGCCTAACTGTCTCGATGTCGAGATACTTATGCGAGGTAGGCTGGTAGGCGCACACCGCCCGACTCATCAATGAGGAGATTCGCTTGTCCAAGATCAAGGTAGAAGGCACCGTCGTCGAACTCGACGGCGACGAGATGACGCGCATTATCTGGCAGGCGATCAAGGACACCCTGATCCACCCGTACCTCGACATCAACCTCGAGTACTACGACCTCGGCATCGAGCACCGCGACGCCACTGACGACCAGGTCACCATCGACGCGGCCCACGCCATCCAGAAGCACGGCGTCGGCGTCAAGTGCGCCACCATCACCCCCGACGAGGACCGCGTCGTGGAGTTCGGCCTGAAGAAGATGTGGAAGAGCCCGAACGGCACCATCCGCAACATCCTCGGCGGCGTCATCTTCCGCGAGCCGATCATCATCTCGAACATCCCGCGCCTGGTGCCGGGCTGGAACAAGCCGATCATCATCGGCCGCCACGCCTTCGGCGACCAGTACCGCGCCACCGACTTCGTCTTCAAGGGCAAGGGCAAGCTCACCGTCGAGTTCACCCCAGAAGACGGCTCCGAGCCGATGAAGTTCGAGGTCTACGACGCCCCCGACGACGGCATCGCCCAGGTGCAGTACAACCAGGACGCCTCGATCCGCGACTTCGCGCGCAGCTCGCTCAACTACGGCCTGACCCGCAACTATCCGGTGTACCTCTCGACGAAGAACACGATCCTCAAGGCCTACGACGGCCGCTTCAAGGACATCTTCGAGGAGATCTTCCAGGCCGAGTTCAAGGAGCGCTTCGACGCCGCCGGACTGACCTACGAGCACCGCCTCATCGACGACATGGTGGCATCCGCCATGAAGTGGGAGGGCGGTTACGTCTGGGCCTGCAAGAATTACGACGGCGACGTGCAGAGCGACACCGTGGCCCAGGGCTTCGGCTCGCTCGGCCTGATGACCTCCGTGCTGTCCGTGCCCGACGGCTCGGTCGTCGAGGCCGAGGCCGCGCACGGCACGGTCACGCGCCACTACCGCCAGCACCAGGCCGGAAAGCCGACGTCGACCAACCCGATCGCGTCGATCTACGCCTGGACCCGCGGGCTCTCGCACCGCGCCAAGCTCGACGACAACCCGGCGCTCGCCGAGTTCGCCGCGACGCTGGAGGACGTGGTCATCAAGAGCGTCGAGGCCGGTCACATGACCAAGGACCTCGCACTGCTCGTCGGACCGGACCAGAAGTGGGAGACCACCGAGGAGTTCCTCGACACGCTCGACAAGAACCTGGCCGCGCGCCTGGCGTAGCCCGCAGCACCGAAGAACGCCCCCGCCGGTACCGGCGGGGGCGTTCTACGTTGCGGGGTGTGCGCGTGCCCGGGACGACTGCGGCCCGGCGGGCACGCGCAGCCGTCCCGAGCGCGCGCAGGCGCGGCATGCGAGGCGGCGGATGGTGTGCGCGCAGGCAGGGGGCGTGCGCGGCCGGGCGCCCGGCCGCGCACGCCTCGCGGGGCCGCGCACACCACCCGGGGCCGCGGCCGCCTCGCGCACTGCGCCGCCGGCGCGCAACGTACCGCCGCGCCCGGCGTGCGCATCCGCGCGCCGCGACTACGCGGTCGCGACGACCCCGGTGAACTCCGAGGGCTGGACGATGACCCAGCCCGGGCCGTGGAAAGCGTACTGGAAGGCCTCGCCCGAGCCGCGGCCGATGAAGGCGCCGGCGGTGAGGGAGCTCTTGATGCTCGGCTGCAGGTTGCTCGACCAGGCGACCGTGGCGTTGATGTCGGTGAACGTCGGCTGCTGCGAGCAGTCCAGGATCACCGGCGGGCCCTGCGAGGTGAGCGCGGCGAGGCCGTGGCCGCCGACGGTGGTGTTCCAGAAGCCGCCGGCCATCATGCTCGCGCCCTTGAGGCGGGTGAGGTCGTAGTGCAGGTCGGCCTGGAAGGCGAGCAGGTTGCTGCCGTTCACGGTGATCGCGTCGCCCTCGAGCTGCAGCAGGTGGATGTTCGCCCGGTTGTGCGCGAAGAAGACGTCGCCGTTGCCGGCGACCCGCATCAGCGGCTGGTCGTCGCTGGAGACGAGCTTGCGCAGCATCTGCCCCGCATCGCGCGAGCCCTCGTGCTTGAACTCGACCTGTCCCTGGTACGCGATCATCGCGCCCTTGCGGGTGATCAGGTCGCGTCCGGGCAGGATGCGCGAGCGCAGCGTGTACGGATTCTGGAGGGTCATGATCTCGTCGGACTCGACCTCGCTGTTGGCCTGGTCGAAGATGGTGGAACGCACGGCGGGGTCCTATCCGGTAGAGGGGCGAAGGGCACTGCCCGCCCAGCCTACGACAGAGCGAGAATCACTCGCCTAATTTCGCGGCGCATCCGCTCACGACAGCCCGGCGACCAGGTTGATGGTGGTGGCGAGGATGACCGACCCGAACAAGAACGAGAGCAGCGCGTGCCCCAGCGCCGCGCTGCGGATGGTGTGGGTCGTGATGCTCGTGTCGGAGACCTGGTAGGTCATGCCGAGGGTGAACGACAGGTAGGCGAAGTCCGTGTAGCGCGGGTCCTCACGCTGGTTGAAGTCGATGCCGGCGCCGGCGGCGTAGTAGAGGCTCGCGTAGCGGAGCGCGTAGAGGGTGTGCAGCAGCACCCACGACAGCGCCACACTCACCACCGCGAGGCCGGCGATCGCGGCGCGGGTGGTGCCGGAGGCGTCGGACGCGGCGACGAGCACGAAGCCGACCGAGACGAGGCTCGCGACGCTGAGCAGCAGCACGAGCGTGTCGCCCACGCCGCGCTCCGGGTCCTCGCGGCTCGCGTGCGCCCTCGTCTGCGCGGCGTCGAAGCGCAGCGTCGCCGCCCAGACGCTGCCGGTGTAGACGAGCGCGGCGACCGCCCAGCCGACCGTGGCCGCGAACTGCCACGACCAGAGGGAGCCGGTGGCGACCGCCGCGACCGTGCCGGCGGCGAGCATCGTGACGATCCGCATGGCGGTGAGGTGGCGGCGCATACCTGTGATTATGCCGTCGAAGCACCGGGGCCGCGGGCGTAGGGTCGAAGGATGATCATCACCGTCACCGGAGCCGCCGGACAGATCGGCTACGCCCTCCTCTTCCGCATCGCCTCGGGCGCCATGTTCGGCCGGGACACCCCGGTGAGCCTGCGCCTGCTCGAGCTGCCGCAGGCCGTTGCCGCGGCGGAGGGTGTCGCCATGGAGCTCGACGACTGCGCCTTCCCGCTGCTGCGGTCGATCGACATCAGCGACGACCCCGTGGTCGCCTTCGACCGCGCGAACGTGGCGCTGCTCGTCGGCTCGCGCCCCCGCACGGCCGACATGGAGCGCAGCGACCTGCTCTCGGCGAACGGCGCCATCTTCGCGCCGCAGGGCGCCGCCATCAACGCCGCCGCTGCGGACGACGTGCGCGTGCTCGTGGTCGGCAACCCGGCCAACACGAACGCGCTCATCGCTAGCGCGCACGCCCCCGACGTTCCGGCCGAACGGTTCACCGCGATGACGCGACTCGACCACAACCGGGCCGTGGCGCAGCTCGCGAAGGCGACCCGCGCATCCGTCTCGTCGATCTCGCGCCTCACCATCTGGGGCAACCACTCCTCGACGCAGTACCCCGACCTCTCGCACACGCTGATCGACGGCGCGCCGGTGCGGGTCGAGCGCGAGTGGCAGACCGAGACGTTCATCCCCACCGTGGCGAAGCGCGGCGCCGCGATCATCGCCGCCCGGGGCTCCTCGTCGGCCGCGTCCGCCGCGAACGCGGCCGTGGAGCACATGCACGACTGGGTGCTCGGCACCCCCGAGAACGGCTGGACCTCGGCGGCCGTGGTCTCCCGCGGCGAGTACGGGGTGCCGGAGGGCCTGATCAGCTCCTTCCCGGTCGTCTCCGACGGCGACGGCTACAGCATCGTGGAGGGTCTCGAGATCGACGACTTCTCGCGCGGGCGCATCGACGCCTCCGCCGCGGAGCTGGTCGAGGAACGCACTGCGGTCGAGGCGCTCGGGCTGCTCTAGTTAGGCTTGAGGGGCGAAGAATCGACCCTCGCGGTGCGCCCCGAGGTCGATTGCCCGCCCCTCTTCTCTCGAAAGGCACCCATGACGATCCGCGCGGCGGCAGACGGTTCAGCGCTCGGCAATCCGGGCCCGGCGGGCTGGGCCTGGTACGTCGACGACGGCTGCTGGGCGGCCGGCGGGTGGAAGCACGCCACGAACAACCAGGGCGAGCTGATGGCGGTGCTGCAGTTCTTCAAGGCCACCGCGCACCTCGACGACGACCTGCTGATCCTCTGCGACAGCCAATACGTGATCAACTGCATCTCGAAGTGGATGCCGGGCTGGAAGCGCAAGGGCTGGCGCAAGGCCGATGGCAAGCCGGTGATGAACGTCGAGCTGCTCAAGGAGATCGACGAGGCGATCGTCGGTCGCACGTACCGCTTCGAATGGGTGAAGGGGCACGCCAACCACCCGCTCAACGAGGCAGCGGATGCGCGGGCGCGGGCGGCTTCCGAGTCGTTCGCGCGCGGGCGGCCCGTACCCGCCGGCCCCGGCTGGGTGCGTCACGGAGACGCCGAGGCCGCGGCGCCCGCCGTCGCGTGGACACCGGTGGCGGAGCCCGTCGCCCAGGCGGCCCCGTCGCTGTTCTCCTTCGACGACGACGACGACGTCGTCGACGAGGCCGATGTCGCCCGTGAGCAGCCCGCGCAGACCGTCCCCGTGACCGCGCACCTCGACGACGCCCAGCTGGAGCGGCTGCGCGCAGCAGCGGCCCGAGCGGGCATCAGCGTCGAGCAGGCGCTCGCGAACCTGGTCTAGCGAGCGAACCCGACCGGCCCGCCCGCTCGATCAGAGGACTACGGGCAGGTCTCGCCGATCGCCGCGATGGCGGTCTGCACCTTCTCGGCGGACGCCTGGATCGCGGTCGAGTCGACGCTGGCCGGGTCGTCCGCGTAGTCGTGGATCTGCTCGTCGAACTCGGTGAGCGCGGTGGTCGCGTCGTCGGCGAGGTTCTTGACCTCGGTGTTGTCCACGTCTGCGGAGGACTTCTCGAAGGCCTCGGTGAGGGTGGTCACGGCGTCGGCCGCGGCCTGCGGGTCGGTCGCCAGGTCGCTCAGACCGGACTGCAGCTCGCTGGTGGTCGACTCGACGCCGGTCTTGAGGATGTCGCAGGCCTGCTCGGTCGTCTGTGCGGACGCGGTGGGCGCGCCGGCCGAGCATCCGGTGAGAACGAGCGCGGCGAAGGCGAGGCCGGCGAAGGCGGTGGTGCGGCGTGAAGTGGCCACGGTACTCCTTGGGGGTCTACGAGGCCGAAGTGCCTGCCGTCCAACCTATCGACCGTAGCTGAGTACCCCCAAATCGCGCCGTCCTAGTACCCGCTGAAGTAGTCCGCGGTGATGCGCCTCACGCCGCGGGCCCGCAGGGCCGAGCGGATGTCCGCCACCATCCCGGGGGGACCGGAGACGAAGGCGTGCCGGGAGCCGAGCGCCGGCACCGCGGATTCGAGCAGCTCGCCGGTGATGCGGCCGCTCCCCGCCCAGGTCCAGGTGGCCGGGAGGTCGTCGGGCAGCGAGGGGCTCACCAGCACCACCGGCACGCCGGAGCGCGCCAGCAGGTCGGAGTAGCCGAGCTCCTCGTTGTCGCGCACGGCGTAGACCACCACCACGTCGCGGGTCCTGCCGAGCTCGTGGTCGTGTGCGAGCTGGCTGGCGAAGGGCGTGATGCCGATGCCGCCTGCCACGAGCACGATCGGCGCCGCGGTGTCGCGCGGCAGGGTGAAGTCGCCGCCGACGCCGGTGGCGCGCACCCGCGCGCCGGGCTCCAGCTCGAGGAACGCGCGCTTGAAGGTGCTCGGCTTCTCGGGCACCGACAGCGCCACCGTCAGCGGCCCGTCGGCCGTCGGCGGGGAGGAGATGCTGAAGATGCGCCGGCTGCCGCGGAAGTCGGCCTTGGCGTGCGGCACGGTGACCTCGAGGTATTGGCCCGCGCTGAACGCCACCGGGCGCGAGGGCGCGAACGACAGCTCCCAGGCGGTGGGCGTGAGCTGGCGCTTCCCGAGAAACTCCAGGCGGATGCCGCGGCGCTGGCCGAACACGAAGGCGACGACGTTGCCCAGCACGAGCGCCAGCTCGGGCGTGCTGAACAGCGGGCCGAGGTGGATGGACGGGAGCGCGAACAGCACGGCGACGATCGCCGCGACCGTGAGCTGCTGCCAGCGGCGCGGGGGCAGGGTGAGCGGCTCGCTGAGCATAAACCCGACGAAGAACACGATCGGGAAGGAGGTGAACGCGAGGGCGAGTGCGCCGCCGAGGTCCATGCCGGATCCGTCGCCGAGCAGCCGCACCACCACGATGGTGGTGGCGATCGCCACGAAGACGAGCCCCATCGGCAGGCGCCTCGAGCGGTAGAGGATGAGGAATGCACCGACGGCGGTGAACGGCAGCAGCACCCCGGTGGCCACCCACCAGACCGCGAAGTTGAGTCCGAGCAGCGACACCACGACCGCGCCGATGGCCGCCGGGTTGAAGATGTGCCTGCCGCGGATCGCCAGCAGGTACTTCGACGCGCTCGCGATCGTGCCGGCCAGGGCCACACTGAGCAGGTCGTCGACCGCCGAACTGGGGTAGAACAGGAAGAACAGCAGGAACCCGGTGATCAGCGACGACTCCGGGTGCGGCCTCACGCGGAAGAGCAGCGCGAACAGCCAGCTGGTGACGACCGTCGAACCCACCGCGACGACGGCGCTGGCCAGGAGGTCGGCGGTGTTGAAGGCGAGCTGCCCGGCGAGGGACAGCAGGAGCGCCGCCGCGGTGGTCACTGCGAGCCACACCAGCACCATGCGGTACATCGTGACCTTGCCGGTGAAGCGGTCGAGCTGGCGTCTCATACGAAGAGGTCTCCATTCAGGGTGGGCGAGCTGTCTACCCGGCCGTCGGCGAACATCCGCACATAGTCGAAGGCGAATTCTCTGGCGAGCACGGCGGGCTCGGTGACGAAGAGCGCGGTGGCGAGGCCGTCGGCCTCGAGCCCCGTGGCGGCGACCGCCCAGGTGGCGATCACGGAGCGCACCGGCAGGCCGGTGGTCGCGTCGATGATGTGGTGCAGGCCGTCGCCCCAGCTGCGCCGGTTCGAGGCGGATGCGCAGAGCGCGCCGTTCGCGATGCTCACGACCCCGATAGCCCGGCTGGCATCGAGCGGATGCTCCAGCCCGACCCGCAGGGGGACGTCGCCCCGGTGCACGATGTCGCCGCTCGCGTCGATGACGAAGCCGGTGACGCCGCCCGCGGCCAGCACCCCGCCGACGATGTCGACGAGGTAGCCCTTGCCCGCGGCCCCGACGTCGAGCACCACGGGGCGCACGACGTCGAGCTCGTGGCCGTCCCAGGCCACGGCGTCCTCCCAGCGCGGGACGGCGGCGCGCTCGGGGGCCGCGCGCAGGCTGTAGGAGCGGTCGTATCCCATGCTCTCGAGGGCGCGGCCGACGAGCGGGCTGACCGCGGCGTCCGTCGCCTCGTAGAGCCTGCGGTACAGCTCGAAGAGCGGCGCGGCGTCGTCGGGGAAGGCGTAGCGTCCCGGCGTCGTCGCGATGCGGGCGACGAGCGAGTCCTCGCGGAATCGCGAGTAGGTGCGGTCGAAGGCCTCGACGCGGGCGTTCACCCCTTCGACGAGATCGGCGGGCAGCGGCAGCTCGGTGTCGATCTGCCAGCGCGTTCCGATCGCGTCGAAGGAGTGGGTTGCGCGGCCGGGGCTAACTGGCAGCGTCGGCCTTGATCGCGTCGATGGCGTCGTTGAAGCCCGCGCTGGTGAGTGAGGAGCCGGCGACCTTGTCGACCGAGATATCGTCGATGCTCTTGCCCACGACTACCGCGGCGATGCCGTCGGAGAACTCGCCCTGGTAGCGCTTAGAGTTGGGGTTGTCGCCGTCGCCGACCGCCTCGACCTCGGTGATGATGCCGTCGGCGAGGGTCACGGTGACCTCGACGGTCTCGGTGCCGCCGGGCGAGGTGTAGTCGGCGCTCTCGGTGTAGGTGCCGTCGGTGTAGCTGCCGGCGGTGGCGGCGTCCGAGCTGTCCGGTGCGGCGGACTCCGCGGTTCCCGAGTCAGTACCGGTGGCGGTCTCCTCGTCGGCGGCAGCGGTGCTGCAACCGGCGAGAGCGCCCACGAGCGTCAGTCCGGTGAGGATGGCGAGGGGGTATTTGGCTCGTTGCTTGTTCATACAACTATCATCACGTCCCCCCTGATGAATCGCCTATGCGACTGCTCAACATCCGGCGCATCTTCAGCTAGTCGAAACATCACATTCTCACATGCCCCCCGTTCGGGGGTCACGACCCGGGGCTAGGGTGAGCGCGTGCGCCGGGCTGGCGGCCGCATTGCAACCTGAGTGTGTGATGTGACTAAGGAATCCCTTGTGAGCATGAGTTTCGCTACGCCCGTTCATACCCGCCCCCTCCTCGCGTCCGTCGCCGTGGCCGGCTTCGTCGTATCGCTCCTCGCGACCGGCGCTCCGGCGCACGCCGAGGAGCCGGCGCCAGTCTCCTTCGAGCCCGGCCGCTACATCGTCACCCTGGCCGATCCCGCCGTCGCAGGCTACGAAGGGGGCATCAGCGGCTACCCCGGCACGGCGCCGGAGGGCGGCGAGCAGCTCGACGCCGGCGATGCGCCGGTGCAGAAGTACAGCGACCTGCTCGAGAACCGCCAGGACGCGGTGGCGGACTCCGTCGACGCGGGCGTCGACGTCTCGTACACGATGGCGCTCAACGGCTTCAGCGCCACGCTCACCGCGGCACAGGCCACCCGGCTCGCTGCAGACCCGGCGGTCGCGCACCTCACTCCCGACGAGATCGTGCACCCGGCCGCCAGCAGCGGCACCGCCTTCCTCGGCCTCGAGGGCGACAGCGGGGTGTGGGTGACGGTCGGCGGCGTCGAGAACGCCGGGCGCGGCACGGTGGTCGGCGTGATCGACACCGGGATCGCCCCCGAGAACCCCGCGTTCGTCGGCGACCCGCTCGGCACCGCGCCCGGTCCGGAGCCCTACCTGGCCGCCGACGGCGTGATCACCTTCGTCAAGGGGGACGGCGACACCTTCTCCGGATTCTGCGAGCCGGGCGAGCAGTTCACCGCCGAGGACTGCAGCACGAAGATCGTCGGCGCGCGCTCCTACCTGAGCGACCGCAACCGGCCGCGAGGCGACGCCGCGGTGGGCGAGTACGACTCGCCCCGCGACGGCAGCGGGCACGGCTCGCACACCGCGAGCATCGCCGCGGGCAACTCCGGCGTCGCCGCCGGAGTGCGGGGCCGCGACTTCGGCGCCATCTCGGGCGTCGCCCCGGCCGCGAGGATCGCCGCCTACAAGGTGTGCTGGTCGGGACCCGATCCGCTCATCACCAGCGACGACGGGTGCTCGACCACCGACATCCTCGCCGCCATCAACCAGTCGGTGAAGGACAGCGTCGACGTGCTCAACTACTCCATCGGGGGCCCGCCGGCGCAGACCACCTATTCGCCCACCGGTGCGGCATTCCTCGGAGCGGCGTCGGCCGGGATCGTGGTGACCGCGTCCGCGGGCAACTCCGGCCCGAGCGGGAGCACCCTCGACAACGCCGCGCCGTGGATCACCACCGTGGCCGCCAGCACCGTGCCGAGCTACTACGGCACCGTCACCCTCGGCGACGGTCAGTCCGTGGTCGGCGGCTCGATCAGCGTGACGGAGCCGGTGACCGGGCGGCTCGTGAACGCCTCGGACGTCGGAGCGGCAGGCGCCGACCCCTCGAAGCTCGCGCTGTGCTACCCCGACACCCTCGACCCGGCCCGGGTCCCGGCCGGCGCGATCGTGGTCTGCGACCGCGGCGTGATCGACCGCAACGCGAAGTCGGCGGAGGTGGAGCGGGCGGGCGGCGCGGCCATGGTGCTGGCCAACCTCGGCCCGGGCAGCCTCGACGAGGACGCGCACGGCATCCCCACGGTGAACGTCGAGTGGGCCTTCCGCGACCGCATCCGCGCCTACGCGGCGACGCCCGAGGCCACGGCGACCCTGACGCCCGGCGGCGAGGCGCCGGCGACCCCGCAGGTGGCCCCGTTCTCCTCGCGCGGGCCCGTACTCGCCGACGGCGGCGACATCCTCAAGCCCGACCTCGTGGCGCCCGGGGTGTCGATCCTCGCCGCCGGGGCGAACGCCCAGGGCGGGGCGCCCTCGTTCAAGTTCCTCAGCGGCACCTCCATGGCGAGCCCGCACGTGGCGGGGCTCGCCGCGCTGTACCTCGGCGAGCGTCCGGCGGCGACCCCGGGCGAGGTGAAGTCGGCCATGATGACCACCGCCTACGACACCGTCGACGCCGCGGGCGCCGCCGTGCGCGACCCCTTCGCCCAGGGTGCCGGGCACGTCGACCCCACCCGATTCTTCGACGCCGGTCTGCTCTACCTGAACGGGCCGCCGCAGTGGCGCGCCTACCTGCAGGGCATCGGCTACGACATGGGGGTGCCAGCGGTCGACGCGAGCGACCTCAACCTCGCCTCGATCTCGGTCGGGACCCTCGCCGCCCCGCAGACGGTGACCCGCACCGTGACCTCGACCGGGGCGGGCGAGTACACGGCGTCGATCCAGGGCCTGGCCGGTGTGCGCGCGGTCGTGCAGCCCTCCACCCTGAGCTTCGCCGCCGCGGGCGAGGAGAAGACCTTCACCGTGACGCTGACCAGAACGGATGCCCCGCAGGGAGTCTTCACCACGGGCTCGCTTCTCTGGACCTCTGCCGACACCGTCGTGCGCAGCCCCATCGCCGTGCGGCCCTCGACGCTCGCGGTCCCCGCCGCGGTCGACGGCACGGGCGAGACCGGGGCGGTCACGGTGGCCGTGACCCCGGGGAGCGACGGCGCGATCCCGTTGACCACGTCCGGCCTCACCCGGGGCGTGCGGCTCGACGACCCGAGCGGCGCCCTCGCCGGCCACTCCGGCGAGGGCGCGGCGGGGGAGAGCCGCAGCTACCGCACCGCGGTGGAGGCGGGCGCCGAGCTGGTGCGCTTCGACCTCGCGGCCACCGATCCGCTCGCAGACCTCGACCTCAGCGTCTACCGGCTCGATGCCGCCGGCGTGCGGGTGGCGGGCTGGGAGTCCATGACGGACGAAGCGAATGAGCGGGTCGACCTCGTCGCGCCCGTCGCCGCCGAGTACGAGGTCGTGGTGGCCGTCGGCGACGCGACCACGGCGGCCAGCTGGGATCTCACCGTCGCGCCCGTGCTGCCGAACGGCGACGTGCCGATGCTGCTCGACCCGTCGGTGCTCGCCGGGGAGGGCGGTGTCGAGACCACGTACACCGCCTCGTGGACCGGCCTCCCGCCGCAGTCCACCTGGGTGGGGGTCGTGCGCTACGGCGACACCGGCGTCGTCACCGTGGTGCAGGTGGAGTCAGGCGGCGAGGTGCCGCCGCCCGACCCGGTGGCGCCCGTGAACCTTGCCGCGCCGCAGCTGTCCGGCACCCCGCGGCCCGGGTCCACGCTCGCGGCCGGAACAGGGGAGTGGGACCGGCAGGGCCTCGACTTCGGCTACCAGTGGATGGCGAACGGGACGGCGATCCCGGGAGCCACGGCCTCCCGCTACGCGGTGGTCCCCGCGGACCAGGGCGCGGCGATCACCGTGGTGGTCACGGCCGGTGTCGGCGACGGGCCACGGGCATCCGCTGTCTCGTCCGGCGTCACCGTCGTCTGGCTCTCGACCACCACGATCGCGCTCGACCGCAACGCCGCCCGCCCCGGGCAGCCGGTGCTCGCGACCGTGACGGTGCGCAGCGGCTCGGGCGCGCCGCCCACCGGGTCGATCGTCGTCTCGGTGAACGGCTCGAGCGTGCCGGTGGCGCTCACCGCCGCCGACCGCGGCAGGGTCAGCGTGCGGCTGCCCGCGCTCGCGCCCGGCATCTGGGGCGTCTCGGCGGTCTACTCGGGCGACGCCGCGCTCGCCGGGTCGCGCAGCACGGCCACCCCGATCTGGATGTTCGCCTAGAGGTCGCGCGGCCCGCGCGCGGGTGTGCCTGGGGCGCCGTCGCGAGGTCGCGATGCCGCGAGGCCGCGAGGCCGCGCGCGGCTGTGCCCGGGGTGCCGAACGGGGCGCGGGTGTTCGTCATTCCGGACGGATCGTGCGCGTCGGCCGGCCGACCCGCGCGGGTGCGGGCCCGCGCGCCCGGCGCGACCCCGGGCATCCGGAATCACGAACGGCCCCGTCACAACTCAGGCACGTTGCGCGGCGCGGCGTGCGGGCCCGCGCGCCTCCGCGGGTCGCAGGCGCCGCGCGCGGATCCTGCCTGAGTTGCGATGGGCGGCGCACCCGCGCCCCCCGAATCACGAACGTGTTTCCGCACGTAACGGTTTTGTAAACAGTCCTAACGAATCGGGCGGGAGGTCTTGTGCGGCGGGGGTTCGTAAGGTTCACTAACAAACAAGTTTTTCCACTCGACCACCACGATCGCGAAGGAGTGCGGCATGCCCGGATCGTTCCCGCAGGGCCGCAGCGCGGGCGGCCTGTCCTCCACCCGCTCGCTGCGACCGAGCACCAAGGTGCTGCCGGAGCACGCCAGGGGCCACAACCGCTCGCTCGTGCTGCAGACCCTCTACCGGGCCGGGCAGCAGAGCCGCGCGGACATCGCCCGCGGAACCGGCCTCACCCGGGTCACCGTCTCCGACCTGGTGGCCGAGCTGATCGGCGAGGGCCTCGTGGTGGAGACCGGCCAGCGCGAGGACGCGCGCCCCGGCAAGCCGGCCACCCTGCTCGACCTCAACCGCCACGCCTTCCAGATCATCGGCGTCGACCTCAGCGGCTACGCCACCTTCCGCGGCGCCGTGCTCGACCTCGACGGCCTGCTGCTGCACCGCGCGGAGCTGCCGCTCGCGGGAAAGACGGGGGCGGATGCCGTGGACACGGTGATCGCGCTGGTCGAGTCCCTGGTCGCGAGGGCGACACTCCCGATCCTCGGTGTCGGCGTCGGCTCGCCCGGTGTCGTCGACCTCGGCGGCGTGGTGCTCGCCGCACCCAACCTGGGCTGGAGCGCGGTGCCCCTGCAGTCGATCCTCGCCGAGCACTTCGGGCTCGCCGTGCAGGTGGCCAACGACGCGAACGCGGCCGCCCTCGCCGAGCACAGCTTCGGCGACGCGACCAGCGACATGATGCTGATCAAGGTGGGGCACGGTGTGGGCGCGGGGCTGCTGCTCGACGGCACCCCGCTGTTCGGCAGCCGCTTCGCCGCGGGGGAGATCGGCCATGTGGTGGTCGGAACCGACGGCGGCGCCGCCTGCGTCTGCGGCAAGCGCGGCTGCCTGGAGACCTGGCTGGCCACCCCGAGACTCGACGCCGCCCTGTCGGCGGCCGTCACATCCGCTGAGAAGACCACGGTCCTCAGGGAGGCGGGCCAGCGCCTCGGCATCGCCCTCGCCCCCGTGGTCGGCGCACTCAACCTCGCCGAGGTCGTGCTCAGCGGCCCCACCGAACTGCTCGACGGCCCGCTCGCGGACGCGGTCATCGAGACGCTCCGCGCGCGCACGATGGCAGAGTTCCACGGCGATCTGACGCTGCGGATGACAACGCTCGGCGACGACATCGTGATGCGCGGTGCCGCCGTGATGGTTCTGTCCGGGCAGCTCGGGGTCTCCTAGACCCGCCTTCCACCAACCCTGTTTCATCCAGCTACAAAGGAGTATCGACATGAAGAGACGAATCATCGCGGTAGCAGCGGCCACAGCAGCCGCTCTTGTGCTGGCGGGGTGCTCCTCGCCGGACTCGGGCGAGGAGTCCGGTGGATCGGACATCACCCTGTGGCTCAACGGCGGGGACACCCCCGACGAGCTGCGCGACTACCTGAAGACCGAGTACGCGGACGCCACCGGGGGCGAGCTCACCATCGAGGAGCAGTCCTGGACCGACGCGCTCGCGAAGCTCACCACCGCGCTGCCCGACGCCGCGAACACCCCCGACGTCGTCGAGATCGGCAACACCTGGGCGCCGACCTTCACCCACGCCGGCGCCTTCACCGACCTGAGCGACATGTACGAGGAGCTCGGCGGCGAGAAGCTACTGGCGTCCTTCGTGGAGGTCGGGTCGGTCGACGGTGCCGAGTACGCGCTGCCGTACTACTTCGGATCGCGCTACATGTTCTACCGCAAGGACGTCTGGGAGAAGGCGGGCATCACGGTGCCGGCCACGCTCTCCGAGTTCAACGAGAGCGCGGCCGCGCTGAAGACCGCCGACATGAGCGGCTTCTACTTCGGCGGCGAGGACTGGCGCAACGGCGTCTCCTGGGTCTTCGCCAACGGCGGGGAGCTGGCCGTGCAGGACGGCGACGAGTGGAAGTCCACCCTCGCCGACCCGAAGACCGTCACCGGGCTCGAGCAGTTGCAGACGCTCTTCGCGGATGCCTCGCTCGCGCCGGTCACGGAGGCCGACAGCACGCCGTGGGTCAACCTGAACAACAACGAGACCACCGGTGCGCCGGAGGCCGCGACGATTATCGCGCCCGGCTGGGCGCACTGGTCGATCGGCGACGCCGCGCCCGACCCTGAGGATCCGACCAAGGTGGTGAACACCTGGAACGACGCGGTGTTCGGCACCTTCGTTCTGCCCGGCGTCGACGGCGGGGTCGCCCCGGTGTTCGCCGGCGGATCGAACATCGCCATCTCGGCGGCGAGCAAGAAGCAGGACGCCTCGAAGGAGCTGATGAAGATCATCTTCTCCGACGACTACCAGACGATGCTCGGCGAGAACGGGCTCGGCCCGGCCAACCTGGACTTCGCGTCCTCGCTCGGCGACGACCAGTTCGCCACGGCGCTGATCGAGTCGGCCGCCGAGTCGAAGCTCACGCCGGCGGCCCCCGGCTGGGCCGCGGTGGAGGGCTCCGGACTGCTGGAGGAGTTCTTCGGCAAGGTGAACGGCGGAGGGGACGTCGCCGCTCTGGCGAAGGAGTACGACGCGAAGATCGACGAGCTGATCAACGGATAGCACGGGTCGTGCTGCGGGGTTTCGATACGCGAACTCGCTGCGCTCGCCTGCTACTCAACCGGCGAGGGGAGGGATCCCGCTGGTTGAGTAGCCCGCGACGAAGGAGCAGGCGTATCGAAACCCCATCCATTCCAACCGAGAGAGACTCCGTGACGACCACCGTCGACCGCCGGCGCACGAACCGGTCCCCGTACCTCCTGCTGATCCCCGCCGTCGGCATCCTCGTGATCGGCATGGGATATCCGCTGATCTGGCAGGTGATAACCTCGATGCAGGAGTACGGCCTGCAGCAGCAGTTCGGCAAGCCGGCCCCCTTCGTCTTCCTCGACAACTACATCTCGCTCGCGGGCAACGCCGGCCTCTGGGCGGTCGTCGCCCGCTCGATCGCCTTCTGCCTGCTCACCGCGGTGGCCACGCTCGCCATCGGCCTGCTGCTCGCCCTGCTGATGAGCGCGGTCGGCCGCGCACCGCGGCTGATCCTGCAGATCGCGCTGCTGCTGGCCTGGTCGATGCCGGTCGTCGCCGCGATGACCGTGTGGATCTGGCTCTTCGACCGCCGCCGGGGCGCCGTCAACTACCTGCTCGACATGATCCCCGGCGTCGACGTCAACCGGTTCAACTGGCTCGAGTCGCCGCTGACCTTCTTCATCGTGGCGAGCGTGATCGTGATCTGGATGTCGGTGCCCTTCGTGGCCTTCTCCAGCTACGCCGGGCTCACCCAGGTGTCCGAGGAGGTGATGGAGGCGGCGCAGCTCGACGGCGCGAACGGCAGGCAGCGCTTCTTCGGGATCATCCTGCCGATGATCAAGCCGGTCATCGCCATCGTCTTCCTGCTGCAGATCATCTGGGACCTGCGCGTGTTCACCCAGATCACCATGCTGCAGGACGCCGGCTCCAAGTCGGGGGACTTCGACCTGCTGGGAACCTACATCTACAAGCTCGGCACCAAGTCGCAGGACTTCGGGATGGCCTCCGCCGTCTCGATCCTCGTGCTGGCAATCACGATCGTGCTCAGCTGGTTCTACATCCGCAGCCTGCTCAAGGAGGACGAGGCATGAGGGCACGCACTTCCCGCACCCTGCTCGGCGCGCTCGCGATCGTGCTCGCGCTGCTCTGGGTGTTCCCGGTGTACTGGATGGTGAACTCCTCGCTGCTGCCGAACACCACGCTGCAGTCGTTCATCCCCACCTTCGTGCCCTTCGGCGGCTCGCTCGACAACTTCGCCGCCGCGCTCGCCGACGGGGAGTTCTACGCGTCTCTCGGCATGAGCGTCTCCATCACGCTGATCGCGGTGTTCTTCTGCCTGATCTTCGCCTTCCTCGCCGCGGTGGCCATCAGCCGCTTCCGCTTCCGCGGGCGCAAGAGCTTCATCGTCGCCGTGCTCGTGGTGCAGATGCTGCCGGCCGAGGGGCTGTTCATCGCCCAGTACAAGATGGTCGCCAGCGTGAACCTGCTCGACTCGGTGATCGGCGTCAGTGTGATCTACATCGCGGCGGTGGTGCCCTTCACCATCTGGATGCTGCGCGGCTTCGTCGCGGGTGTTCCGGCCGACCTCGAGGAGGCGGCGATGGTCGACGGGCTGAGCCGCTTCGGCGCCTTTATGCGCATCACCTTCCCGCTGCTCGCGCCCGGCCTCGTCGCCTCCGGCGTCTACGCCTTCCTCCAGGCCTGGAACGAGTTCACCGTGGCGCTCGTGCTGCTGCCCTCCGAGTCGGCCCAGACCCTGCCGCTCTGGCTGCGCGGCTTCGTGCAGGCCAGCGCCACCCGCGAGACCGACTGGGGCCAGGTGATGGCCGCGTCCACCCTGGTGGCCGTGCCGGTGATCGTCTTCTTCCTCATCGTGCAGGGGCGCCTCACCTCCGGCCTGGTGAGCGGGGCGGTGAAGGGATGACGCTCCGACAGGCTCGGCCCGAGCCGGCGACGGTGCTGCTCCCGGGCTTCGTCGGCACCACCCTGCCCGACTGGCTCGCTGCGCGGCTGCGCGGCGGTCTCGCCGGGGTCTGCCTCTTCGGCGAGAACATCGTCTCCCGCGAGCAGCTGCGCGCGCTCACCGCGACCATCACGGCGGCCAACCCGAACGCGCTGATCGCCATCGACGAGGAGGGCGGCGACGTCAGCCGGCTGTACCAGCGGGAGGGCTCGCCCTTCCCCGGCAACGCCCTGCTCGGCCGGATCGACGACCTCGAGCTCACGGCGGCCGTGGCCGCCGCTGTCGGCACCGAGCTGCGATCGGTGGGCGTGAACCTCAACTTCGCACCGGATGTCGACATCAATTCGAACGCGCTGAACCCGGTGATCGGGGTGCGCAGCTTCGGCACCGATCCGCGGCTTGTGGCCAGGCACAGTGCAGCGTGGGTCGCCGCCCACGAGGCCACCGGGGTCGCGGTCAGCGCCAAGCACTTCCCTGGCCACGGCGACACCGCGCAGGACTCGCACCTCGCGCTGCCCGTGGTCGACCTCCCGCTGAGCGAGCTGCTCGAGCGCGAGCTGCTGCCCTTCCGGGCGGCGGTCGCCGCCGGGACGCGCACCGTGATGAGCTCCCACATCCTGCTGCCGCAGCTCGACGCCGACAACCCGGCGACCTTCTCGCGCACCATCCTCGGCGGGCTGCTGCGCGGCGAGCTCGGCTTCGACGGGGTGATCGTCACCGACGCCCTCGACATGGTGGGCGCGAGCGGCGCGACCGGCATCCCCGAGGCCGCGGTGCGCGCCATCGGGGCGGGCTGCGACCTGCTCTGCATCGGAACGCGCAACACCGACGAGCAGCTCGCGGCGATCGAGCAGGCGATCGAGGCCGCGGTGGCCGAGGGCCGCCTGAGCGCCGAGCGGCTCGCGGACGCCGGGTCCCGCACCGCGGCGCTCGCCCGATCGCTCGCGGAAGGCGCATCCGCTGCGGGCGCGTCCGCCGCTGCTTCCGACGGCGCCGAGACCGCCGACGCGGCATCCGCCGAGCCCGCCTTCGACCTCGCCCGCTCGATCGCCGCCTTCGCGGTACGCCCCGGGGTGGTCGTGCGCGAGCGGCGCACCCTGGTCGCGATCGAGACCCAGCCGAACATCGCGGTCGGCGTCTCCCTCTGGGGGCCGCCGGTGCAGGCCAGGCTGCGCGAGGGCGAGGCGCTGCCGGCCGTCGACGGCCAGCTGGTGCTGCTCGGCCGGGACAACCACCGGCACGCCTGGGTGCGCGCGCTCGTCGACCGGGCGCGCGCGGCGCACCCCGACGCGCTCGTCGTCGACCTCGGCTGGCCGGACGAGACACGCGACTACGCTGATGTCGCCACCTTCGGTGCATCCGCTCACGTCAGCGCGGCGCTCGCCGCCTGGCTGGGCGAGGAGGCGCGATGAGGATCGGCATAGACATCGGCGGCACCAAGACCGAGGCCGTGCTGGTGGCGGATGACGGCGCCGTTCTCGAGACGGTGCGCAGGCCCACCGGCTTCGGCCCGCAGGCGGTGGTCGAGTCGGCCGTCGCCGTGGTGGCGGCGCTCGCGCCCGCGGCGGGCGCGGCCGGCGTCGGCAGCATCGGCGTCGGCATCCCGGGCGCGGTGGACACGGCGACGGGCCGGGTCTCGCACGCGCTCAACCTCGGGGTCGAGCAGTTGGAGCTCGGCGCCGAGCTCGGCGCACGGCTCGGCACCGTCGTGCGGGTGGAGAACGACGTGAACGCCGCCGCGCTCGGGGCATTCCACCTGCTCGAGCAGCCGGCCACGGCCTCCATGGCCTACCTCAATCTCGGCACGGGGCTGGCCGCCGGGCTGGTGCTGCGCGGCGAGCTCTGGCGGGGCGCCCGCGGGGGAGCCGGCGAGATCGGGCACATCCTGATCGACCCGAGCGGCCCCGTCGACCTCGACGGCCAGGCCGGCGCGCTCGAGGCGATGGCCTCGGGCTCGGGAATCGCGCGCCAGTGGGGGCGCGGCGCCCACAACTCGGTGTCCGCGGTGCTCGATGCGGCGGACGCGGGGGAGCCCGAGGCGCTCCAGATCCGCCGCCGGCTGTTCGAGGGCGTCGCGAACTCGGTGCGCATCCTCGTGCTCACCGTCGACGTCGACCTCGTGGTCGTCGGGGGCGGCATCAGCACGCTCGGCGCCCGCGTGCTCGACGGCGTCGACGCGATCTTCGCCGAGTGGTCGGCGAACTCCACCTTCATCGAATCGCTGGCGCTCGCCGAGCGGGTGCGGCTGCTGCCGTCGCGCGCACCGGTCGCGGCGCTCGGCGCGGCACACCTGGGAGGGATCTGAGATGGCCGAGGTAGTGATCGTGCAGTCAGCGGATGAGGCGGGCTCGATCGCGGCGGAGGTGATCACCGCTCTGCTGTCGACCACTCCCGACGCGGTGCTCGGTCTCGCGACGGGTTCGACCCCGCTGTCGACCTGGAGCGCCCTCGCCGCCCGCGCGCTCGACCTGTCCCGGGTGCGTGGCTTCGCGCTCGACGAGTACGTCGGCCTCCCGCCCGGCCACCCGGAGAGCTACCGCGCGGTGATCACCCGCGAGGTCGTGGAGCCGCTCGGACTCACCCCGGAGCTGGTGCGCGTTCCGGCGGACGACGGCCTGCCCCTCCCGGGCGCCGGCGACCGCTACGAGCGTGACATCGTGGCCGCCGGCGGCATCGACCTGCAGGTTCTCGGCATCGGCCGCACCGGGCACATCGGCTTCAACGAGCCCGGGTCGTCGCTGGCCTCGCTCACCCGGGTGAAGACGCTCACCGAGCAGACCCGCGTCGACAACGCGCGCTACTTCGCGTCCGTCGACGACGTGCCGACGCACTGCATCACCCAGGGGCTCGGTACGATCCTGCGCGCCAGGCACCTGCTGCTGCTCGCGTTCGGCGAGGCGAAGGCGGCGGCCGTGGCGGCGGCGCTGGAGGGCCCGGTGTCGGCGTCGACCCCCGGCTCGGTGGTGCAGCTGCACCCGCGCGTGACCGTGGTCGTCGACGAGGCCGCGGCGTCGCAGCTGGTGCACGCCGACTACTACCGCTACGCCTGGGCGAACCGCCTCGACTGGGAGCGGTAGCGGCGCGGCGAGGCCTCGATACGCCTGCTCCTTCGTCGCTGGCTACTCGACCAGCGGGGCCGCCCGCTGGCCGTCCGTACGTTCGCTGGTTGAGTAGCAGGCGAGCGCAGCGAGTTCGCGTATCGAAACCACCACGCGACCAGCCGAGAGCTAGAACCGCAGCCCGTTCGCCCACACCTCGGAGACGCTCCAGTCGTGCTCGAGCAGCACGGCGTCGGCGGCGAAGCCGGGCGCGAGCAGCCCGTGGCGGTGGTGCAGCCCGAGGGCGCGGGCGGGGGTGAGGGTCAGCGCCTTCACCGCGACGCTCGGCGCGACCCCGACCTTCTCGATCGCCAGGCGCAGCGAGACGTCCTGGGTGAGCGTGGAGCCGGCGATCGTCGACGTGCCCTCGAGCCGGGCGAGTCCGCCGCGCACGGCCACGCGCAGCGAGCCGAGCGCGTAGTCGCCGTCGTCGGAGCCCGCGGCGGCCATCGCGTCGCTGATCAGGGCGACGCGGCCCGCCGCCGAGGCGAAGACCATGGCGGCCACATCCGGATGCACGTGCTCGCCGTCGAGGATCAGCTCGATGGTCACGCGGTCGTCCTCGAACGCGGCGACGAGCGGGCCGGGCGCGCGGTGGTGGATGCCGGGCATGGCGTTGAAGGCGTGGGTGAGCATCCGCGCACCGCGGTCGAAGGCGTCCCTGGTCTGCTCGAAGCCGGCCTCGGTGTGCCCCACGGCCACCACCACCCCGGCCTCCACCAGCACGTCGATCGCCTCGAGGGCGTTCGGAAGCTCGGGCGCGAGGGTGATCTGGCGCAGTGTGCCGCGGGCGGCCTCGAGCAGGTCGTCGACGGCGGCCGGCGTCGGATCCCGCAGGAAGTCGGTGTTGTGCGCGCCCGCCTGGCCGGGGGAGAGGAAGGGTCCCTCGAGGTGCGATCCGAGCACCAGCGGGTCGGCATCCGCGATGTCGGCGATCTCGGCGAGGCTCGTGCGCAGGGTGGCGATCGGGTTGGCGACCAGGCTGATCACCGAGCGGGTGGTGCCGTGCGCGCGGTGCGTCGCGAGGGCGCCGCCGATGCCGGACGGTCCGTCGTCGAAGGAGAAGCCGCCGCCGCCGTGCCCGTGCAGGTCCATAAAGCCGGGCACCAGCCAGCGTCCGGCCACGTTGATGCGGTGGTGCTTCCGCGGCGCCTGCCCGCTGCCGACGGAGATGATGGTGTCCCCGTCGACGATCATCCAGAAGTCGTCGACCTGCCCGTGGGCGTCGAGCTTGCGGGCGTGTTCGAACAGCGTGCTCATGGGCACAGCTTAGGCAGCGGCGGCCCCGCCGTCACCATGGCGAGACCCTTTCGGCTACTTGAAGATGATGGTGCGGGCGGCGTCCAGCAGCACCCGGTGCTCGGCGAACCACTTCACCGCCTGGGTGAGGGTGCGGCTCTCCTCGTCCTGGCCGATGGCGACCAGCTCGGACGCGCTGCGGGAGTGGTCGACGCGCACCACGTTCTGCTCGACGATCGGGCCCTCGTCGAGGTCGCTCGTCACGAAGTGGGCGGTGGCGCCGATCAGTTTCACACCGCGGGCGTGCGCCTGCTTGTACGGGTTCGCGCCCTTGAAGCCGGGGAGGAAGGAGTGGTGGATGTTGATCGCCCGGCCCTCGAGAGCGCTGCACAGCTCGGGGGAGAGGATCTGCATGTAGCGGGCGAGCACAACGAGCTCGATGTCGTACTGCTCCACCACCTCGAGGACGCGCTTCTCGAAGGCCAGCTTCTGCTCCGCGCCGGTGACGGGGTGCGCCTCGAAGGGGATCCCGTAGAAGGAGGCGAGGCTCTCGAGCTCGGTGTGGTTGCTCATCACGAGCGGCATCTCGATGGGCAGCTGACCGGCGCGCTCGCGGTAGAGCAGGTCGTTCAGGCAGTGGCCCGCCTTCGACACCAGCACGAGGGTGCGCAGGGGTCGCCCGACCACGTCGAGCTGCCAGGTCATCGCGTAGCGGTCGGTGACCGGGGCGAGCGCCGCCACGAAGATCTCGCGGGTCGCGTCCGACTCCACCTGCAGCCGCATAAAGAAGGTGCCGGTGTCGTCACTGGAGAACTGCTGCGACTCGGTGATGTTGCCGCCGGCCTCGACGATCGCGCCGCTGATGGCGTGCACGATTCCCGGGCGGTCTTCGCAGACGAGGGTGAGGATCCAGTGGGTCGAGATGTCAGTCACGGCTCCAGAGTATTCTGGAAAAGCGACCCCGCTTGTACGGTGCCGCCCGCGGCCACGCCAGGCCACCCCATTCTCGAACGGAATCCTCCCCGTTGTCCTCCTCCTCGTCCTCTGCCGCCTCGTCCCCGTCCGCTCCAGGCCAGCCGTCTTCATCCGCCCCCGCCTTCCCCTGGGTCGGCCTGCTCGTGCTCGCCGGGGCGATCTTCGTCTCAGTCACCAGCGAGTTCCTGCCCACCGGGCTGCTGCCCGAGATGTCGGGTGAGCTCGGCGTCTCCGAGTCGCGGATCGGGCTGCTCGTGACGATCTTCGCCGCCACCGTGGTGCTCACCACCACGCCGCTGGCCGCGCTGACCCGCCGCTACTCGCGCAAGTACCTCGTGGTGGCCGTGCTCGTTGTGGTCGCGTCCGGCAACATCCTCGCCGCCGTGGCGCCGAGCTACGAGATCCTCATCGGCGCCCGCATCGTGGGCGGGCTGGCGCACGGCCTGTTCTGGGCGGTCGTCGGCGCCTACGCGGCGCACCTCGTGCCGAAGCACCAGATCGGGCGCGCGGTCGCCATCACCAGCGGCGGCGGGACGGCGGCCTTCGTGCTCGGAGTGCCGCTCGGCACCGCGCTCGGCCACGCGCTCGGCTGGCGGCTCGCCTTCGCGGCGATCGGCGTGATCGTGATCGTGCTGGCGCTGCTCGTGCTGCGCTTCCTGCCGGCGGTCGACCACCACGTTCCGCTCAGCACCGGCGAGATCGCGATCCCGGCCCGCAAGGACCGCAGCCTGCCCGGCGTGGTGATCGTGCTCGCGATCATCATCATCGTGATGACCGGCCACTACCTCTATTACACCTACATCACGCCGTGGCTGATCGGCGCGGGCGGCTTCGACGCCGACTCGATCCCCGTGCTGCTGTTCCTGTTCGGCGGAGCGGGCGCCATCGGCCTCGTGCTCGCCGGCCTAGTGAGCGACCGCTACCCGCGCGGCGGCCTCGTCGTCGCGACGAGCATCGTCGCGGCATCCGTTCTGGCCATCGGCGCGTTCTCCGGCTCGCAGACGGTGGTGATCGTCGCCTTCGTGCTCTGGGGCGTCGCCTTCGGCGGTGTGCCGTCGATGCTGCAGACCCGCATGCTGCATACCGCGTCGGTGCGCATCCGCGACCTCGCCTCGGCGCTCTACACGACCGCGTTCAACTTCGCGATCGGCTTGGGCGCCTTCGTCGGCGGGCTGCTGCTCGACGGCGCGGGGCTCATCGTGCTGCCGTTCTGGAACGCCGCCCTGCTCGGCCTCGGCGTGGTGTTCATGCTGGCCACCAACGTCTGGCTGGTGGCCAGGGCGCGCAAACCGCGCACGCGCTGAGCCGGAGCGCCGGAGCGCCGGAGCGCCGGCGCGGCGGCCGGGCCGCGCTCCGGCCCCGGCCGGAGGAGCGGGCCCCGCTCCGCTCGGCCCCGGTCGGCCGGAGACGCGGGCCCCGGAGGCCCCGAGGCTCCGGCCGGGCGCGCGAAAGGCCCCGTTCCTCCTGTCGAACAGGCGGGGAACGGGGCCTTCTCTGCGCCGGGGGATCAGCCCAGGTGCACCGCGTCGGCGTTCTTCAGCAGGTCCTCCTTGGAGGGGCGGATGAGGAAGAAGGCTATCGGGGACGCGGCGAGCATCAGAATG
>Ga0247732_10000209_pt1 | contig 35989 bp, 30 predicted proteins | sample UWRJL163409C2_FD_180940 | JGI IMG/M metagenome (GOLD analysis project Ga0247732, IMG submission 180940) | Plant litter microbial communities from Arlington Agricultural Research Station in Wisconsin, United States - UWRJ-L163-409C-2 | ecosystem: Environmental > Terrestrial > Plant litter >...
CTTCGTCGCGGCGCTGGTCGCTCTCGCGCCACGGCTCCGGATGCTGCAGCTCGGCGACGAGACGGCCACCGGCCTGGGCGTGCGGGTGACTCCCGCACGGCTGCTGATCACCCTCGTGGCCGTCGGTCTGGCCGCGGTCGCCACGGCGGCGGCCGGCCCGGTGGCGTTCGTGGCCTTCGTCTCGGCGCCGATCGCCCGGCGCCTGCTCGGGGGCACAGGGCCAGCCCTCGTGGCGAGTGCTCTCGTTGGCGCGGTCGTGGTCTCGGGCGCGGATCTGCTCGCCCAGCACGCCATCGCGGGACTCCAGGTGCCGGTGGGCATCGTCACGGGCATCGTCGGCGCGCCCGTGCTTCTTCTGCTGCTCGCCCGCGGCAACCGATCGAGAGGAACAGCATGACGTCTCATGAACTGCGAGCGGATGCCCTGTCGCTCGGCTACGACGGGCGTCGCGTCGTCGACGACCTCGACGCCGTCATCCCGGATGGCCGCGTGACGGTCATCGTCGGCCCCAACGCTTGCGGCAAGTCGACCCTGCTGCGCGCGTTCGCCCGGCTGCTGCGCCCGGAGACGGGCATCGTGACCCTCGACGGCACCGACGTGCACCGCTACCCGAGCAAGCAGCTCGCCACCGTTCTCGGGCTCCTTCCCCAGCAGCCGATCGCGCCCGACGGCATCACGGTGGCCGACCTCGTGGGCCGCGGACGCTTTCCGAGGCAGGGCCTGTTCCGCCAGTGGAGTGCCGAGGACTCGGCCGCTGTCGCGGAGGCGCTCCGCTCGACCGACACGGCCGAGCTGGCCGACAGACGCATCGACGAGCTCTCCGGCGGCCAGAGGCAGCGGGTCTGGATCGCCATGGCGCTCGCCCAGCAGACCGACATCCTGCTGCTTGACGAGCCGACCACGTTCCTCGACGTGACGCACCAGATCGAGGTTCTCGACCTGCTGCACGAGCTCAACCGCGAGCGGGGAACGACCGTGGTCATGGTGCTGCACGACCTCAATCTCGCCGCGCGCTACGCGGATCATCTCGTGGTCATGTCGTCCGGCCGCATCGTGGCGGAGGGCGCGCCGGCAGACGTGATCTCGGCCGATACCGTGGGCGCCGCATTCGGGCTCGAGGCCGTGATCATCGACGATCCGATCAGTCACTCGCCGATGGTCGTGCCGATGGGGCGTTTTCATCACGCCGTGTGATGCATTAACGTGATCTGAGGAAGTGAGCTTAGGCTTGCCTAACCACAAGACCACAGTCCTTGCCCCCTGCACCATCATTGGAGAATTCCCGTGCCCCGAAGAATGAAATTCGCTGCGATCACCGCGACGGCGGTCACCGCCGCCCTGCTGCTGGCCGGCTGCAGCAGCGCCTCCTCCGACTCCTCGACCGACGCCGCGTCGGCCGACGGCGTGACCATCGAGCACGCGTTCGGAGAGACGACGGTTCCGACCGACCCGAAGAATGTGGTCACGCTGGGCTGGGGAAGCACCGACGCGTCGATCGCTCTGGGTGTCATCCCCGTCGCGATCCCCTTCGACTCGTACGCCGGCGACGAAGACGGCGTTCTGCCGTGGGTCTCCGACGCGATCGACAAGGCGGGCGCAGACATGCCGACCATCCTTCCGGACTCGCCGGACGACCCGCCCTACGAGGCGATCGCCGATGCCGACCCCGACGTCATCCTGGCCGTCTACTCGGGCATCACCGAGGAGCAGTACGAGAAGCTGTCGGAGATCGCCCCGACCGTGGCCTACCCCGACCAGGCGTGGAGCACCCCGTGGCGCGACGTCGTGACCACCGTGGGCGAGGCCCTGGGCAAGAGCGACGAGGCCAAGACGGTTCTCTCCGACATCGACGCGCAGATCGCCCAGAAGGCGTCGGAGCACCCCGAGTTCAAAGGCAAGACCCTTGCCGCGGTGGCCGACAGCTCGGGCACCTTCTACGTCTACAAGAAGAACGACCCGCGCATGGGCTTCATGTTCGACCTCGGCTTCACGAACGCGCCGGCTGTCGACGCACTGGCGAACGGTGATGGCACGTTCTTTTACACGCTGAGCTACGAGCAGCTCGACAAGCTCGACGCCGACGTGGTGCTGAACTACGCGACCACGCAGCCCGAGGCCGATGCGTTCACGAGTTCACCGCAGACGGCGGTCATTCCGGCCGTCGCCGCCGGGCACGCCGCCCAGCTCGTGGGAGCGCAGAACATCTCGGCCGTCTCGCCGCCCACCGCGCTGTCGCTTCCGTGGGGCCTCGACAACCTCGTCGACACCCTGGCCGCAGCCACGAAGTAGCGCCCGCGCCGCTCCCTGAGCCTGTCGAAGGGCTGTACTGGTCCCCTTCGACAGGCTCAGGGAACGTGTCTCAGGCTCAGGGAACGCGGCGGAACGGCCCGCTCAGCGCCGCCCACTGCAGCAGCATGATCGTCTTCGCGTCGATGATGTCGACGCCGATGCGCCCGAGCGCCTCGTCGATGTCGATCTCGAGCAGCTCGATCTCCTCGCCTTCGTCGGCGAGCCCGCCACCGGCATCCAAGCGTGTATCGGGCGAATAGGGCGCGGCGAAGAAGAACAGCTTCTCGGTGACCGAGCCGGGGCTCATGTACGCCTCGAAGACGGCGACGACGTCGCCGATCTCGTGCCCGGTCTCCTCGCGGGCCTCGCGCCGGATGGCGGTGAGCGGATCGTCATCGTCGAGCAGGCCGGCGGCGGTCTCGATGAGGGTGCCGTCAGGATGCCCGTTCACGTATGCCGGATAGCGGAACTGACGGGTCAGCAGCACCGTGCGCTTCTCGATCGAGTAGAGCAGGATGGTTGCCCCGTTGCCCCGGTCGTAGGTCTCGCGGTGCTGCGTCTCCCATACGCCGTCGGCGCGCTGGTACTCGAGCGTGTTCGCCCTGAACACGTGCCAGTTCGACGAGAGCAGGCGCACGTCTTTCACGCGCACGCGCGGATTGCCGCTCAGGTCGCGGCCCGTCTGGTCGAGGCCGGTGCGACCGCGGGCGTCGGGGATGTCGACGCCCGGCTGGCCGGGGCGCGTCTGGTCGATCGGGTTGGTCACCGGAAGTTGATGAACTGCAGGGCCACGTCGAGGTCGGCGCCCTTGAGCAGCGCCATGGTGGCCTGCAGGTCGTCGCGGCTCTTCGAGGAGACGCGCAGCTCGTCGCCTTGGATCTGGCTCTTGACGCTCTTCGGGGCCTCGTCGCGGATCAGCTTGCTGATCTTCTTCGCCGCGTCCTGCTCGATGCCGTTCTTCATCGATGCCTCGAGCCGGTACTCCTTGCCGGATGCGTAGGGCTCGCCCACGTCGAGGCTGCGCAGCGAGATGCCGCGCTTGATGAGCTTGGCCTCGAACACCTCGAGGATCGCCTTCACGCGCTCGGCGGAGTTGGCCTTCATCAGGACCTTCTCGCCGCTCCACTCGATGGAGGCGCCGATGTTCTTGAAGTCGTAGCGCTGCTCCACCTCTTTGTGCGCCTGGTTGAGGGCGTTGTCCGCCTCCATCTTGTCGACCTTGCTGACTACGTCGAAGCTTGAATCTGCCATGCGCACCAGTTTAGCTTCGAGGCCGCTGTCAGAGCCGATCCGTACACTGGGGGCCGTGCGTCGATCCCTTCTTGTTGCCCCGGTTCTTGCCGTCGCGTTCGCCCTCGCCGGGTGCACGACGACGCCCGAGCCCAGCGAACCCACCACCGCCGAGGCTCCGGCGAAGGCCACACCCGAGGCCGCCGTGGCCCCGGTCGTCGAGCCGTGGGCGGGCCTGCCGACCCTGGTCGATGCAGACTGGGCGGCAAAGGCGGCCGCGGCCACGGGCATCCCTAGCCGCGCCATGCTCGCCTACGGCGGTGCGGCCATCTACTCGGCCAACCAGAACCCGGGCTGCAACCTCGGGTGGAACACCTTGGCGGGCATCGGCGAGATGGAGAGCCACCATGGCACCATCGATGGCTCGTCGATCGGCGCCGACGGACTCGTCACGCCTCCTATTCTCGGCATCGCCCTCGACGGCGCGACGACGAACGCCATTCCCGACAGCGACCAGGGCACGATCGACGGCGACGCCGAGTGGGACCGCGCGGTCGGCCCGCTGCAGTTCATTCCCGACAGCTGGCGCAACTGGGGCGCCGACGGTTCGGGCGACGGAGAGGTCGATCCGCAGAACTTCGACGACGCCGTTCTGGCCACGGCCAACTACCTGTGCCACGCCGGCGGAGACCTCTCGGTAGCCGACAACTGGCGCACGGCCATCGCGGCCTACAACGACGCGGCACCCTATGCGGTGGGCGTCTCGGAGTACGCCATCCGGTATTCGAACGACGTGACGTCGGGCTGATTTCGCCGAAGCCGGGATGGCGGGTAATGTGTACTCGCGCCTTCGGTTGTGTGTTTCACGTGGTCGGGTGCGCCCTGGCAAGTTACCCAAGCGGCCAAAGGGATCTGACTGTAAATCAGCCGTCTTAGACTTCGGGGGTTCGAATCCCTCACTTGCCACCAGGGTTGTTCGGAGAATCTGTAGATCGAATGCAGAGATCACCGCACATCGAAAAGCCCCCGAACCTTCGGGGGCTTTTCTGTTTCTCACGGCGCAAGACTCAGTCTCGGTTTTGTCTTTCGGCTCGTAAATCGGTACTTCTAAATCTGTGTGTGGATTAACCCCCAATGCGAGGGGTATGTCCTGCGCACTTCCGCGAGTTCATCAGGGTGAAGAAATCTCGCCTTCCTCCGTGGACTCCTTCAGCTTGTGTCGAAGTTGGGAATCCGCTTAGGTAAAGCCATCGCAGCCATTTCGGGGGGAGTGGCGACATTCACTCTTCCATCGTGAGGCTTTGCTATGCCTGTGCTTTCTCGCGCGCTTCGCGCACTGTTCGCTTTCGTCGTCCTTGTCGGCTTGTCCCTAGTGGCAACCCCAGCGCTGGCGGCATCTGCTCCGTTGACAGTTGTGGCACAATCGGTCGGCTCGGTGTCAGCCCTTAATGCTGACTGCGAGGTCGAGACGGATGCTGCCAACTGCGATATCGACCGAGACCGCATCCCCGACGTCGTTGAGCAGGTCGTGGCCGGCAGCCTTACAGGGGCGACCGGCACAGAAGACCACGACGGTGACGGCATCCCGTCGTGGACCGAGGTCATCGCCTGCGGGACCGTCACGTGTGCTGACCCTCGCGCTGACGCGGATGACGACGGTATCCCCAATTACGCGGAGCAGCTGGTGTGCGGGTCGGACACCTGCTCGAACAGCAAGGAAGACGCCGACGGCGACAACGTCAGCGACTGGATTGAGTTCGTCATCTGCGGCGACCGCACCTGCGCGACCGGCCTCGAAGACTACGACGGCAACGGGGTGGCCGACGCGGCTGAGCTTCAAGCCTGCGTGAAGGACACAACCGGCTTGGCGTTGACCGGTTTCGGCATCGCCGGCATCCTGGCCGTCATCGCCGCAGCCCTCGTGGGCCTCGGCGTGCTGTTGCGCATCCGCCGCCGGAACGCCGCCGCTGCTGCTCTCGCTGGTGACGCCGAGCTGGTCGGTTCGAACCTGTGACCGGCCGCGCTCGCCCTGCCATCACGGCCGGGCTCACCACACTGACCCGCAAACCTGTCCGCTGGGTTCGCCGCCACGGCAAGAACCTCGGCCGCGGCGCCGTCACCACGGCTGCCGTTGTCGCGCTCACGCTGACGGTCGGGGTGACTCCGTCAATCGCTTCGCCTGCACTCGTGGCACAGCGCCAGGCGGAAAAGACTCTCGCCGAGGTGCGCGACGCTGCCGCTAAGACGCATCTCGCTCCCACCCAAACCGACCCGCCCGCTGACCCTGTCGGCGAGGGAACCATCACCCCCGACCAGTCCTCGACTGTCACGGCCCAAGACCCAGGCATCGAGGTCACTTTCTCGGGCCACGAGGTCGACGAGAAGCTCGATGTCGACATCATCCCACTGCCCGCGGCAGTCACGACGTCTGTCGAGAGCGAAACAGGTGCCAAGGCTGTCGGTGACGCCGTCGAGATAACGGCCGTAGACAGTTCAGGCGCTGAAGTCACGACGTTCCCGGCAACAGGAACCTTGGTTGACCCGGATGGTGGTCCGGCGTATGAGACGGACATCGTTCCCGGTGTCGCTCTCGAGATGGACGTGTCCAAGAAGGACGTCAAGGGACTCGACCCGGCGTCGTTGAAGATTTACACCCGCGAAGAGGCTGGCGACCCGTGGGTCCAGCTGCCGTCTTACTACGACGAGGAAGACGACGTCGTTCGGGGCGAGTCGGGCCACCTCTCCCAGATGGTCGTCATCGGTACCCCCTTCGTCGCCCCGCCTGGACCGGTCATCGTGCTCGACCCGGACAACCAGCTCGGCCACGCCGAACAGCCTCATGCGGGTGCGACCGAGTACCCGTTGAATTTGGAGCTCGCGCATACCGTTGAGGCAGCGCTGGAGACCAACTGCCGGGCGACAGTGCATCTGACTCGGGATGACCCGAACACACCCACGGTGTCATTCGAGACCCGCGCTGCGGCAGCGGCTAGCTACAACCCGGTCGCGACGATGACCATCGGCTACGACGTTGCCGGAGACGGGGACGTGCCGTTCGATAACGCGGAGGAGGATGCGGGTTCCCGCGTTTGGGCTCGTGATGACGCGGCGTCGGTGTCGTTCTCCGAGCAGCTGAAGGCGACGCTCACCAGCGGATACACAACTCGCCCGGCACGAGACGGTTCCCTCCCGGGATACCCCTACAGCGAGTTCAACGCCGTTCCGGGTGCCATGGTGCATTTCGAAGCCCTGTTCCTGAACAGCAACTTCGACGAACCGTACATCTGGCAAGACGGCCCGAAGGCAGCTTTTGCCAGTGGCGTTGTGGCGTCCTACATGAACTACCTCAGCACCCTCAACTTCAACTGCGTCGACCCCGCAACCGGCGGTCTGCCGGCGAAGCCTTCGCAGGCCGACCTGGATAAGTGGAGCCTGCTCGGCTACCAGAACTACCTCATGTACGGCGCCGACCCGGTCTCTTTCTCTACCGGCAACCTGGTCGAAGACGAACCCATCTTCTCCCTCACCGGTCCTGGCGAGCAGGTCACCGACCTGGGCCTTGTCTACAACTCTCAGGACGGTCGAGATTCCCGCGTCGGCGCCGGCTGGACGTTCGGTCTCGGTGACCGGGCACAGCGTTACGACGACGGGTCGGTGCTCATCGAACGAAGCGACGGGGCATCCTTCTCGTTCAATCCCAACGGCTCCGGCGGCTACACCACCGAACCGGGCCTCTACCAGACCCTCACGAACGACGGCGCGAACCAGCTCACCCTGACGGCTGCGGATGGGGAGTCGTGGGTGTTCGACGCGGCTGACATCGATGGTGTCGGCGAGCTCGTGAAGCATACCGACCAGCAAGGCAACGCCACGACGCTCACCTATGGTGCAACGAACTGGGAGGTCTCGAAGTTCGCGGCCCTGCAGAGCATCACGGATGCCGCCGGTCAGACCGTTATGGTCGGTTCCGACGAGCTCGGTCGTCTGACATCGTTCACACACCCGGATGGCCGTACCTGGTCACTCGGGTATGACGCGAACGCGAATCTCACATCCATCACCAACCCCGATGGCCGTGTTCGGTCGTTCACCTACGACGGCGCGCACCAGATGCTCTCCGCCACTAACGCCGCCGGTGTCACGTACCTGGTGAATGAGTTCGACGCGCAGGGCCGGGTGGCGAAGCAGTGGGATGCCGATGGCAACCTCCGCACATTCGCTTATGACCCGGCGAACGGACAGACGACCTATACGGATAATGAGGGCACCGTGTCGGTGTTCCACTACGACGAGAAGTTCCGCATCACCGGCAAAACGAATGCCGATGGCGACTCGACGAAGTACGTCTACGACGACAACAACCAGGTCACCTCGTACACCGATGGGGCCGGCCACGAGTGGGCCTATACGTACGACGCGAATGGCAACGTCGCATCCACCGTTCTGCCCGACGGCACCACAACGGCGTTCACCTACACGCCGACCGGTGAACTGGCTACACAGACCGACGAGGGCGGCCCGGACGGCGCGGCCCGGACGACCACGTATGAGGTCGACCCGCTGGGCCTGGTCACCGGCGTCACGCAGGCCGATGGCACCGAACTGGACCGCACCTACGACGGCCAGGGCAATCTGACCTCGAGTACGACACCATCAGGTGCGACGACCTCGTTCGCCTACGACAACCGTGGCAACGTCACATCGTTGACCGACCCGAACGGCAACGTGAGGACCTTCGGCTACGACGCAGCGAACCGCGTCACCTCGACGACGGACCCGACCGGTGCCGCCACGACATTGTCATGGGATGCCGGTGACCGGCTCATCTCCCGGACGGATGCGATGGGCGGGGTGACCACGTATGCGTACGACGCAAACGACCACCTCGTCTCCTCGACTGACGCGACCGGTGCAACGACGACGTACACGTGGGACAAACTCTTCCGCATCGCATCCATCACCGCCCCGGACGGTGGAACGACGACGTACGAGTACAACACCGAAGACGAACTGACCAAGACCACCGACCCGCTCGGCAACGTCACCGCGTTCATCCTCGACGACCTCTACCGACCCGTCACCGTCGTCGACCCCAAGGGTGGCGAGTGGACCCGAGAGTACGATGCGACCGGCAACCTCGTCAGCCAAACTGACCCGCTCGGCGCTGAGACCACGTACGCGTACGACGAGCTGAGTCGGGCCACCAAGACCAAGGGTCCGACGGGCATCACATCATCAACCTCGTACGACGAGGTCGGACGCGTGGACAAGTCGACCGACACCGACGGCAACAGTGTCTCGTACGTCTACGACCTCCTCGACCGCATCACCCAGGTCGCTGACCAGCAGGGCGAAACCTCGACGTTCACCTACGACGTCGACTCGAACCTCGTCGCGTCCACCGACAGACGCGGTAACGAGACGACCCTCACCTACGATGCCAACGGTCAACTCATCGGCTCCATCGACCCCACGGGCGCGGCCACGCAGCTTGTCTATGACCCGGCTGGTCGGGTGCAGGAGCAGATTGACGCCCTGGGCCGGTCGAGCACTGTCTCGTACGACCCGCTCGGACGCGTGACCGCCGCGGCGAATCCGCTGGGCGACACGACAAGCTACGGGTATGACGCGGTCAGCCGCCTGACGTCCATCACTGACGCCAACGGCAACACGACAACCACCGCATACAACCCGACCGGCACGGTCGCATCGACGACGAATGCGGTCGGCTCCACCACCACCTACGGGTACGACCTGAACAGTCAGCAGACCTCCATGGTCGACCCGAATGGCAACGAAACACGCTACTCCTACGACCCGCCGGCCAGCTCGCCCAGGTCATCGAAGGCTTCGACGCCGACGTAGATGCCGCCGCGACCGGCATCTCCGACGTGAACGTCACCACGGTGTACGACTGGACCGACACCGGAAACCTGGCGTCGATTCTCGACCCGAACGGCAACAAGACGTTGTTCGATTACAACGCGGCCGGTCAGGTCACCTCGGAGGCGAACCCGCTGGGCAAGTCGTGGAACTACGCCTACGACACGCTCGGACGCCTCGCATCCCAGGTGAATGGGAACGGCCAGACCACGAACTACGCGTACACGTCCCGGTCCGACCTCGCCCAGGTGTCCTACCCGGGCTCGAACGTGACCTTCGAGTACGACGCGAACCAGCAGCCCGTCGCCATGACCGACCCCCACGGAGTCACCGGCTGGAAATACGACGCCAACGGTCTCATGACCGAACAAATCGACGCCAACGGCTCCCGCCTCGGCTACGCCTACGACGCCGCCCAGCAGCTGACAACCCTGACCATGCCGACGGGTGAGTCCATCGGGTACGAGTACGACGACGCCGGACGCCCCGTGGCGCAGACCTCTCCGTGGGGCAACATCGCCTATGAGTGGGACCCGGCGGGCAACCTCACGAACATGCTTCGGTCCACCGGTGTCGCCACCGAGTACAGCTACGATGCAGCGAACCGGTACACACAAATCAAGCACATCGCGCCTGCCAGCCCCAGTGACCCGAACGCTGCACCTGCGTCGACGGTCGCGCCTGAGCCTGTTGCGGTGAAGCCGGTCACGACTGAGGTCGACCAGTGCGTCGATGCCGCTGGATACATCGAGAACAGGGCTATCCCTGCTGCGGGTGCGACGTCGCATGAGTGTGTGAAGACGGGCGACTACCTCGACCGCCGCACCGTTCCCGCCCTCCCGAACCCGGTCGAGAACGTTGACACCATCACCTTCGACTACACCTACGACCCCGCCGGCAACGTGTCCAACGCCACCCGAACCCTCGGCTCCCTCGACGACCCGGCGCTGCCCGGCGAAGGCACGACGCCGAATGCGGGAACTGCGCCGTCAGTGGCAGCCCCGGACCCGACCCCGACGTTCCCATCGGTGCTCGAGACCCCGGATGTCGACTCCCGCGACTACACCTACGACAGCCTCAACCGGCTCACCGGAAGCGAAACCAGCAAGGGCAACACCGCCAAATACGCGTACGACCCGGCCGGAAACCGCGTGCAAGCATCCACCACCACGGACGCGGGTACAACCGATGTGATGGCGTCGTTCAACGAGGCGAACCAGCTCACCGGAAGCACCACAAACGGCGCATCCTCGAGCTACGGGTACGACGGAAACGGAAACCGCACCACCCAAAACGAGAACGGTGTTACCACCGACTTCACCTACCAAACCGACAACCGCCTCACGGGAGTCAGTCGTGACGGACGTTCGAGCAGTTACGCGTACGACGGTCTCGGCCGTCAGCTGAACACCACCGAGACCTCTGGTCTGGGCTCGCAGACCACAAAGAGTGTCTGGGACGGCACCTCCGTTGTTCAGCAGTCCAACCCCGCATCCGGAACCAGCACCCTGATGCGCGACGCCTTCGGTGATGTTGCTCTGCAAGCAGGCAACGGTGACCCATCCTGGACGCTGCTTGACAGACTCGGCACCACGGCAGCTCAGGCTGTCGGCGGTTCCGTCGCGCAGTTGTCGACGTTCGGTGACTGGGGCAACCAGTCCTTCGACACCATCGGGTGGAACTCTGCGGTCAGCTACACGGGAGAAATCACAGACGCGGGCTACGGGCTGAACAACTACTACTCACGCAGTTACGACCCCACCAGCGGGTCGTGGATGTCACAGGACTCCTGGCGCGGACTGCTCACTGAGCCGCAGAGCCTGAGCCGCTATGCGTACGTCAACAACTCACCCGCAACCCTGGTTGACGCGTTGGGCAATAAGCCGTATGACCCGCCGATGCAGGTCGCGGGCAAGAACGCCGACGGGTGGGTCTATGTAGAACCGCCGGTGAGTACCGGAACAGTCATCTCCATCGGCGGGGACGACCCGCGGAAGGCGGCTGGGATGTGTGGCGGTTCTGCCAGCTACAACCAGAACCCCTGCGAGGACGATGAGCTGGTCACCGTCACTCACAAGTCCGGCGGCATCAACTGCGAAACCGACATGAAAGTCGGCATGGACCCAGTCCAAGTGGCCATCAATGAGGCCTGCGGCAAGGCGTTCTCTGAAGAACAGATGAAGAACGCTGAACCATGGCAGCGCGACCTGTGGGACCTCAGTCAAAGAATCGACAAAGCAATCGAGCCGTGGGTTCCGCTAATCCTGATAATTGCGGGCGTCGCGGCAGGAGGAAAGGGCGGGCCAACCGCATCCAAGCCGCCCGCGACTGGAACCGTAAAACCGCCGGTTTCTAGCGCTGGTTCGCCGGCAGTGCAGGAAGCTATTGACGGTATTGCCTCCAACCGCTGGCCACCGCCCGGAAACCCTGGCATGAAGGGCGGGGGCGCGTACCAGAATAGAGATGGGGCGCTGCCCACAAACTCAAGTGGCGTTCCTATCACGTACCGAGAATGGGATGTAAATCCCAAAACGAGTACTGGTCGTGATTCTCATCGCATCGTGACGGGTTCAGACGGCTCATATTGGTATACGGATGACCACTATGAAACGTTCACGAGAATAAAGTAAAGGAGGTGCGCGGTGAGCAGGTTGGGTTTTAAAGTCGTCCGTGACTCAAGGATGAACGTTCAGGCGTCGTTCGGTGAGAGACCGACTCCGCTTGTCAGGTACATTCGAGGAGGCAAGTGTCAGACCGTCGGTACGGCCATGGACCAGTTCTCCGCAGCGCTCCAGTTTCCTTGGTACTTCGGAAACAATCTGGATGCTCTCTCGGAATGCCTTCGTGACCTCAGTTGGCTCTGGCCTTTTTCTCGAATCACGATAGTCATATTTGACGCCAATTTGTTCCTGGTCGATGAGGATGATGCTGCCAGGGCACGGAACCTCATCGAGCTTCTGTCGGACACCGTTCGATACTGGGCTACGGATGAGGGTGATGCGGGCCGGACTTCTCCCACACCAATCGGCATGGAAATCCTGCTTCAGGTCGCCGAGGAGGATTGGAGCGAAGACTGCCTGAGTCATCTCGCCTTCTAGCAGACGCGGGCACGCTGGTCATCAGAAACCCCAATAAGTGGGATGGCGACACCGTGTTTCGACCGACGAACGGTATCGACAAACCGTCCGACTACGTTCAGAAGGCGAGCGATTTTTTCAACAGTCGTGGCAGCTACCTAACCAAAGTCGACTCCACAGGAACAATTCGAGTTTACGACCCGGTGACGGGACGCTTCGGTAGCTACAATCCCGACGGGACTACCAAGACCTATTTCAAGCCCGACAGCCCAACCTACTGGGACCGACAGCCCGGAGAGTGAAAGTGCCAGAACGATATGAATGTCCCGTCTGCGGATATGGCGGCCTGTCCGAACTTCCGCGCTCGGACGCCGGGGGCGGTTCGTTCGAAATCTGTCCGTCCTGCGGGTTTCAGTTTGGGGTTTCTGATGACGACGCCGGGTGGACTTATGAATCTTGGCGAGCGGCTTGGGTCCTTGGCGGGATGCAGTGGAGTTCCGTGAGTGAGGTAGAACCTGGCGAGTGGAATCCTGAATCTCAACTGCGGGCCGTGACCTGACTGGGTTGCTGCGGCCGAGGCTGAAGCGTCACTTGGTCATGAGACGTAAGAAATGGCACCCAGTAGAGAGCTGAGGAGTCCGCGGAATGTCTGGTCAGATATTCACCCCTAGCACCCCATTGCTTCGGGATGAGGCGAACTATATCTTCCGTGCGAACCTTCCCGACGGAAGCGCTGAACAGCTCTGGGGCAAGAAAGATAGCGACTCAACCGTTGAGCCTCAAGCCGGGCAGCACTGATGGGAATCGTTCGCGCAATATGAACGCGACCTAGAGCGGGCCGCGTCCTCGTCGTTACTCGGCTACGCCCGAGACGAAGCTGACGAAGCGCGTGGCCAAACGCAAAGTGCGTTAGATGGGTCCTCAGCGAGCGAAGACGACTCGGCACCACGTATCTGCACTGACGGAGATGAACGGACTACGCGACTTCTACTTTTGCGCGGGCGCGCACTGCGCCTCCCAGGCGGGCGGAGCGACAGAGCCACGTCGCGCTTGGGGACGTCCGCGCCATCACAAGGCACTGCGACCTGCGCTTTGAGGCCACCGCGGCATCGGTACGATTTGGTCCGTGGCCGACACGATGATGGCCCGATGGGCTGGGCGCGTGCGACGCAGACGAGCGTGGCCTACTTCCAGAGGAATAACTCCGGCGGCTCGGAGGAATGGGCCTGCGGCGAGGTTGAAAGTGGCCCGGGATGACGGGGCCAAATGAGATATGCGAACAACCCACCAGAGAAGCCCTGCAAATCATCGTGTTTGCAGGGCTTTTTCGTTGCTGCGGGTACGCCCGCTGAGAGGGCCTCGTTGGCACAATCCACCAGTCGATGATCCCGCCCCTCTTCGTGGGCTGTGATCGTGATCACAGCGTCTCGGGCATCATCGACGATCACGTATTGGCCATATCGGCCGTCGAGCCTCCACGAGTCGCCGGGTCCGGCCCAGGCGGCGGCGCCGTAGAGCTCGAACGGGGCCTTCCCGCCGGTCGTCACCCAGGTGCCGTGCAGCGCATCGATCCGATCGGCAGAGACGAGGCTATGTCCATTCCAGCGGCCACGATCGCGAAGCAGCCGCCCGATCCGGGCCAGCTCGGAGGTTCGCAGATAGAGGCCGCTTCCACCGACGATCCAGCCGAGCGGGCAGCGGTGCCACTGGGGGTTGTGAATACCCAGTGGATCGAAGAGCCGTGGCATGAGCCAGTCGCGCACATCGCCCACGGCCGAGCCGAGCATTCTCATGGCCACGTACGTGCTCGCATCCGAGTATTGGAAGACACGGCCGGCTCCGCGCGTGGGCCTTCGGATCATCTCGGGGGCGAGATCGGGCCAGACGACCTCGTCGTCGCCGAACCACTCGAAGTCGATGCCACTCGTCATCGTGAGGAGATGGCCGAGAGTCACCTCCGCCGTGCCGTCGCCCAGCGGAGCACCTTCGAAGACCTCGCCGACAGTGGTGGCGAACGAGATGACGCCCTCCTCGGCAGCCATGCTTGCGGCGAGAGCGCAGACCCCTTTCGAGACCGAGTAGAGGTTTTCGCGGTCGTCGCTGCGCCAGCGATGGTGAAGCTCCTCCTCGGCGACGAGCACGTGCACGCCGTATGCGCCGAGATGCTGGGCGTCGATGGATGCGACGAGGGCGTCGAGGACGGAGGCTGCGGCAGACACGACACCAGTATGCGGCGCTGCGCGGGCGTGCCGCCGATTGTTGGCAGACTGGTCGCGTGAACTCACTGATCCCAGCCGCTCCGCGCGCGAAGAAAGTCATGTCCTCCGACGGGCTGCAGCTGGCGACGTACGAGTTCGGCGATGCGGATGCGCCGACCGTTCTCGCGGTGCACGGCTTCGCCTCGAGCGCGCTGGTGAACTGGCATGCGACGGGGTGGACCCGCGACCTGACCCGGGCCGGCTACCGGGTGATCGCCCTCGACCAGCGAGGTCATGGCGAGAGCGACAAGCCGCACGACCCCGCCGCCTATTCGATGGAGCAGCTCGTCGCCGATCTCGTGATGGTGATGGACACCTACCTGATCGACGAGGCGGTCTACGCCGGCTACTCGCTCGGTGCCCGGGTCGGCTGGCAGGCCACGCTCGATCTGCCCGGCCGCATCACGCGAGCAGTTCTGGGTGGAATCCCCGACGGTCAGCCGCTCACGCGACTGCGCACCGACGAGGCCAGGGCGTTCATCGAGACCGGCGCGGCGGTCGAGGATCGGATCACCCGCGCATACGTGACGATGGCGTCCGCCATTCCCGGCAACGATCTCGAAGCACTGATGAGCCTCGTCGACGGCATGCGCGATGGAATCCAGCCCGACCCGGCCAATCCGCCTCGGCAGCCCGTGCTGTTCGCCACGGGCAGCGACGACGCCATCCTCGAGCGCTCGAAGGGCCTGGCCGAGGCCACGCCGAACGGTGTCTTCTACGAGATTCCCGGCCGCAATCACTTCAACGCGCCGACCTCGCGCCACTTCCGCGACGCGGCGATCACCTTCCTCCGCGCCTGAGCGGTCCTGCGTCGCCGAGCGCGCGACGTCGAGCCGAGCGCGGTGGTGCAGCACGCGCGCGGCGCAGCAACGCCCGCGCTCGAGTGGCCCCGATCCAGATGCGGAACAGTCAGGGGCGCGCGGCCGCGGCGAGCACGGCGAGAATGCTCGCTTCGAGCACTGAGCGGTGTCGCCCTGCCGCCCACCCCGTCGCCGCTCCGCGCCGGTACTCGAGCAGAGTCAGTGCGTCACTGTTGTTGCCCGCCGAGAGCGCTGTCTGGTGCAGCGACAGGATCTGGACGGTGATGCCGTTCGCGTCGAGCAGCAGAGTGACGGCTTCCACGGGCCCGATGTCGTCGAAGGTCTGCGTGTGTTCCGTGCCATCCATCGCGATCCGCAGTGTGGTGCGGGTCGTGCCCCCTGCCGTGACGACGTCGAGCTCGCGCAATTCGATCGCCGCAGCCGCCGACGTCAGATAGCTGCGCTCGAAGATCGTCCAAAGCGCGGCCGAATCGAGTTCGAGACCTGTGTCGTCGGCGTGCTGCTGCACGCGACGAGAGAAGTCGATCTGCAGTCGACGCGGCATCTCGATGCCGTAGTCGCGCTCGAGCAGATAGGCGATGCCGCCCTTACCTGACTGCGAATTGACTCGGATGACGGCCTCGTAGCTGCGCCCCAGATCGGCGGGATCGATGGGGAGGTAGGGAACTCGCCACGGCAGTTCCTCAGGCGGCGTGCCCGTGTCTGCAGCGCGCAGAGCGTGCTCGGCGAAGCCCTTCTTGATCGCGTCCTGGTGGGTTCCGGAGAACACGGTGTGAACAAGGTCGCCCACGTAGGGGTGCCGAGGGTGGATGTCGATACGGTTGCTGTGCTCGACGACCCTCCTGATGTGATCGATGTCTGAGAAGTCGATCATGGGATCGACGCCCTGGGCGTGCAGGTTCAGGGCGAGGGTGGCGATGTCGACGTTGCCTGTGCGCTCGCCGTTGCCGAAGATGCAGCCCTCCACGCGTTGGGCGCCGGCAAGCACGGCGAGCTCCGCACACGCGATGCCTGTTCCCCTGTCATTGTGCGGGTGCACGGACAGGATCACCGAGGAACGCCGATCGAGGTTTCTGTGCATGTATTCGATCTGGTCGGCGTAGACATTGGGGGTCGCGGCCTCGACAGTCGCCGGCAGGTTCAGAATGACGGGTCGATCGGCGGAGGCATCCCACAGCGTCGTGACCGCGTTGCAGAGTTCCAGAGCGTAGTCGGGCTCGGTGAGGTTGAAGACCTCGGGCGAGAACTCGAACCGTACGCGTTCGAGGTCGCCGGCGAACCGCAGCACCTCCCTTCCGCCATCGAGGATCAGCTCGCGCAGCGACGCACGATCATGGCCCAACACCACCTCACGCCACAGGGGTGCGGTCGCCGTGTACATGTGAATGACGACGTCGTTCCGGATGCCTCGGATCGACTCGACGGTGCGTTCGATGAGATCTCGCCGCGCTGGCGTGAAGACGACGATCGTGACGTCGGACGGAGCTATGTCGGACTCGGCGATCAGCCTCACGAAGTCGTAGTCCGTCTGCGAAGCGGACGGGTAGCCGACCTCGATCTCCTTATAGCCCATCGTGACCATCAGCTCGAAGAAGCCCCGCTTGCGATCGGGGTCCATGGGCTCGGCGAGCGCCTGGTTGCCGTCGCGCAGGTCGACCGGAACCCACAAGGGTGCGGCGGTGAGGCGACGCGACGGCCACTCACGATCGAGCAACGGCACCTCCACTCGAAAGAAGACGTCCTGATAACGCGATGACGGCATCTGGGAGCGGCGTTGTCGATTCCATGACGGGGAGTGCTCGGGCACCGGGCCGCGCGGGGGAGACAGCTGGGAGTCGGAGGAGATCACCCGGCAACGGTAACACAACTCCTCAGACAAGCTGAGGAGTATGATGTGAGCATGGTTTCCGTCCAGCGAGAGTCATTATCCGAACAGGCGGCACGTCTTCTTCTCGATCGCATTCAGGCGGGCGAGTGGGAGGTCGGCCAGAAGCTGCCGGGTGAGACCACGCTGGCGCCCCAGCTAGGCGTGGGGCGGTCCACCATGCGAGAGGCGATCCGCCAGCTCGCCGGTCGGGGAATCCTGACGACCCGTCAGGGATCAGGCGTCTTCGTCCACGCAGTCGTCCCCGTCGACGACTGGGATTCGTTCGTGATCCGGGCGACCATCGCATCCATCCTCGAGGCGCGCATCGCCATCGAGTCCGAGGCGGCGGCACTGGCCGCCGAGCGGTGCACGGGTGACGACCGGCTGGCCATCCGGACCGCCCTTGCGCGCCGAGGCCGCGAGGTCGTCACGATCGATGCCAGGGTCGACGCCGACATGGCCTTTCACCGCAGCATCGTGACCGCCAGTCAGAACGAGTTGCTGACCGAGCTCTTCGACACCTTCGCGGCGAGAAGTCGTGAAGCGATGGTGCAGATGCTCGAACTCAGTGGCGAACCGTCCACTCAGGCCGACCAGCTCGTGCACGCCGAGATCGTCGAGGCGGTCGAGGCCCGTGACGCCGTGCTCGCACGGGATCTCAGCCGGTCGCACCTCGAAGCTCTTCGCACTGCGATCGCTCAGCACCGCCCGTGACGACTGTGCCCGTTTGCCTCCGATTGTGCGATCGAGCGCCGACAGAACGGAGGTAAACGGGCACGGTCATCGGCGTCCGCGGCAACACGGAGCCCCGACTCTAGGCCACAGGCAGCCTCACCAGGTCGTGAGCCGCGATCGTCACGGTGTCCTCTCCGACCGTGACCGTGGCCTCGGCGCGTCCGAAGTTGAGCACCCAGCGGGTTCCCGCGCGCTCGACGACCTCGACGTCGGGGTTCTTGCCGTCGAGGAGGGGGCGAATGCCGGCGCGACCGAGCGCATCGAGCAGCAGCTCGTACACCGTGGCCGTATCGGGGCGGGTCGCCACGTACCAGGCCGTTCCGCCCGCCGCATCCGGCGCATCCGAGCCGCTCGCCGGCCCGCTCGCCGAGCGCCGCGTGATCGCGGGCGACCCCTCGGCCAGCCCCTCGGTGAACGTCGCCAGAACCTCGGCGTCGTCGGCGTGCAGAAGCTCGGTCCATACCGAGGCCGCGCGCACCGTGTCACCGAACCGGATGGCGGTGGTCGGCACGGGCGCGGTTCCGGTTCCCCGCAGATCGGGGCCTGCGAGGGGCGCGAACTCCTCGACCCGCACGCCGAGTGCAGCCTGCAGCGGGCCGAGGTAGCCGCCCTGCTGCACGTGCAGATTCTCGTCGAGGATTCCGGTCTGGTATCCCACGATGAGCTGCCCTCCGCGCGCGGGAACGGCGGCCAGCGTCTCGAGCGCTGACCGCGGCACGGCGAAGAGCGCCGGCGCGATGACGAGCGAGTACCCGTCGACAGAAGCGCCCGGCTCGACGAAGTCGACGGTCACGCCGAGCGCCCTCAACGACCAGTGCCACGACATGATCTCGTCGAGATAGACCAGCTGTGCGGGTGAGGCGGCCTGCTCGAGGGCGTTCCACGAATCCCAGTCGAAGACGATCGCGACAGAGCTCGCAACACGGGAGCCGACGACGTCGCCCATGGTCGACAGCTCGGCGCCGAGGGCGGTCACCTCGCGGAAGATGCGCGTGTCCTCTCCGGCGTGCGGCACCATCGCGGCGTGGAACTTCTCGGCACCGGCGACGGACTGCCTCCACTGGAAGTACAGGATGCCGTCGGCGCCCCGCGCGATCGACTGCATCGAGTAGAGCCGGTTCTCGCCGGGCAGCTTCGGGGCGTTGCGGGTGCGCCAGTTGACGGCGCCCGTCGTCTGCTCCATGAGCATCCACGGCTGGCCACCGCGCAGCGAGCGCATGAGGTCGCGGGTCATGGCCGCGAACGCGGGGGAGAGCGGGTCTGCGGGGTCGGGGTACGAGTCGTCGGAGACGAAGTCGACCTCCTTCGCCCACGTCCAGTAGTCGACCGGCTTGAAGAAGCCCATGAAGTTCGTCGTGACCGGGATGTCGGGTGTCACCTCGCGCAGCACGGCGAGCTCGGCCCGGTAGCACTCGAGCAGCGCGTCGGACGAGAAGCGATGGAAGTCGAGCACCTGCGTCGGATTGGGGAACGACGGCATCGCGCGGGGCGGTTCGACCTCGCTGAACCGGGCGTAGTGCTGCGACCAGAACGCCGTGCCCCACGCGTGGTTCAGCGCCTCGATGCTGCCGTACCTCGCCTCGAGCCAGACCCTGAACGCGGCCGCCGACTCGTCGTCGAACGACTGCGCCACGTGGCATCCGTATTCGTTGTTGATGTGCCAGGCCGCAATGGCCGGATGCGCGCCGTAGCGCTCGGCGAGGGCGCGCACGAAACGGGTCGCGTACTGGCGATACACCTGAGAGCTCGGGCTGTACTGCTGGCGGCTGCCCACACCGAGGCGCACTCCCTCCGCGGTGACGGGCAGGATCTCCGGATGCGCGGCGCTGAGCCACGGCGGGGGAGAGGCGGTGGCCGTGGCGAGGTCGACCTTCACGCCGCCGGCGTGCAGTCCGTCGATGACCCGGTCGAGCCAGGCGAAGTCGAACTCGCCGTCCCGCGGTTCGAGCTTCGCCCACGAGAAGACGCCGACCGTGGCGATGGTGACCCCGGCCCTCTGCATGAGCCGCACGTCGTCGGCCCACACCTCCTCGGGCCACTGCTCCGGGTTGTAGTCGCCGCCGAACCACACGGGCGCGTTGTTGCCGATCATCCTTTTACCGCTCCTGTTCCGAGACCTGACTGCCAGTACCGCTGGAGGAAGAGGAAGGCGATGACGAGGGGGATGATCGACACGAGCGAGCCCGTGATGACCGTCGAGAACAACGCCTGCGATCCACTGCCGGCCGCCGCCGTCGCCTGCCACTGTGCGAGCCCCACCGTGAGCGGGTAGAGATCGGAGGTGTTCAGCATGATGAGCGGCAAGAAGTAATTGTTCCAGGTCGCGACGAGCGAGAAGAGGAACACGGTGACGACACCGGGGCCCAGCTGCCGCAGCGCGACCTGCCAGAAGATGCGCAGCTCGCCCGCGCCATCCATTCGTGCGGCCTCGATCAGGCTGTCGGGAACCGACTCGGCCGCGTAGACGCGCATGAGGTACACGCCGAACGGGCTGACGAGCGACGGAATGATGACGGCGAACGGGGTGTTCGTGAGCCCGGCCGAGCTGAACAGCAGGTACGTCGGGATCGCCAGGGCGGTGAGCGGGATCATGATCGATCCGAGCACCACGCTGAAGATCGCCCGACCGCCGGGGAACCGGTACTTCGCGAAGCCGTAGCCGGCCATCGTCGCGAGAAGCGAGGCGCCGAACGCGCTCACTCCGGCGTAGATCACGGTGTTCAGAACCCAGCGCAGGTAAACGCCGTCTTTGAACGTGAACACCTGGGCGATGTTCGTGAACAGGTTGAAGTCCTTGCCGAACCAGAACCCGAACGACGAGAACAGGTCGGCGTTGCTCTTGGTCGAGGCGATCAGCAGCCAGAGCAGCGGCAGCAGGAAGTAGGCGGCGCACGCCCAGAGCAGCACCGTGAGCAGGGTGCTGCGGCGACCCTCGCGCATGATCTGGCGGCGGTGCCGCTTCGCGCGGGGTGTGGATGCCCGGGGCGCGTCGAGCGCGGACGGTGTCGGTGCAGAGACGGTCGGGGCGCTCATGAGAGGTTCTCCTTGCGCTGGGTCGAGAGTTGCACGACGTACGAGACGATCATGATGACGAGACCCAGCAGGAAGGCGATCGCCGCGGCGTAGGGCACGTCCTGATTCACGAATGCCACCGTGTAGGCGTACTGGTTGGGGGTGAAGTCGTTGCCGATCACGTTCGGCGCGAGCCGGTACAGAAGGTTCGGCTCGTTGAAGAGCTGGAACGACCCGATGATCGAGAAGATCACGGTGAGCATGATGGCCGGTCGGATGGCGGGGATCTTGATGCTCCAGGCGACGCGCCATTCGCTGGCGCCATCGACCTCGGCCGCGTCGAAGAGCTCCGTCGGGATCGTGCGGAGGGCCGCGTACATGATGATCATGTTGTAGCCCACGAACTCCCACGTGACGATGTTCATCATCGAACCGAGGATGGTGTCGTTGGCCAGCAGGTTGGGCGCATCGATTCCGATCGCGCGGAAGGTCTGCGCGATCGGGCCGAAGTCATTGCCGTAGAGGTAGCCCCACATGAGCGTGGCGACCACGCCGGGAACCGCGTACGGCACGAAGATCGCCAGTCGGGCGGCCTTGCTTCCCCTGACCCGGGAGCTGTCGAGCGCCAGGGCGAAGAACAGGGCGAGAACGAGCATGATCGGCACCTGGATGAGCAGGAAGAGCCCCACCCGGCCCAGGCCACCGAGGAAGCTCGGGTCGGTGAGCGCCTGCACGTAGTTGGAGAGACCCACGAACTCCTGTCCGCCGATCAGCTGCGTGGCGAAGAGGCTGAGGTATCCCGAGTAGAAGAGCGGAACGATCAGCATCGCGACGAAGACGATGAGGAACGGGGTGATGAGCAGATAGGCGGCCCGTGTCTGGCGGCGGGTGGACTGCGTCGAGCGCTGCCGGGGCGGGCGTCGGCTGGTCGGTGGTGCGGATGCGGATGCGGCGAGGACGGCCACGGTTCTTCCTTATCTCGTCATTGAAATCACAGGGGAAGGGGGAGCGGGTGCCGCCCGGGTCGTCGGGCGGCACCCGCTTGTGGCTATTCGACCGTGAAGCCCTGCTTCTTCGCGTAGGCGGTGACCTCGTCGTCCCAGGCCTGGAGGGCCGTGGAGAGGTCGGTCTTGTCGGCGATCGCCTTGCCGAGCGTCTCGTTGTAGCTCGAGTAGACGTAGTCCATGAAGGGCAGCCACTCGAACGAGACGTCGACGGTGTCGGAGACTCCGGCGAAGAGCTCGTTGACCTTCTGGCCGCCGTAGAACTCGGACTGCTGGTCGACGAACGCCGGGTCGGCCAGGGTGTCGGTCTTGGTCGGGAACAGGAACTGGTCCGTCGCGAACTTTAGCGTCGACTCCGGGTCGTTGTTGATGAACTTGGCGAGTTCGTACGCGGCGATCGGATTCTCGCTCGTCTTGAGCACGGCATCCGACGACCCGCCCCAGTTGCCCGACACGTCGTCACCCTCGTTCCACTGCGGGATCTTCGCCGCGGTCCACTTGCCCGAGGTGTTGGCCGCGGTTCCCTGCAGGAACACGGGAGCCCAGGCGGCGGTCACCCATCCGGCATACTTGCCCGACGAGAGGCTCTGGTAGAAGCTGTCGTTGAAGTCGGGGTCGACCGAGACGAGGTCCTTCTGGATGAGGTCGTTCCAGTAGTCGACGACCTTGGTGGTCTCGTCGCTGGCGATGTCGACCTTCACGGTCTTGTCGCCGTCGTAGCCGAACGGCTTCGCGCCTGCCTGCCAGAAGAGTCCGACCATCTGGCCGGGGTCGTTGCCCGGCATGTTCGAGATGTAGGAGCCGGTCGCCGCCTTGATCGTCGCGGCGTCCTCGGCGTACTGAGCCCACGTGGTGGGGGCCTCGGTGATGCCGGCCTGCGCCAGAATGTCGCTGCGGTAGAGGTTGCCGAGGGGGCCGGAGTCCTGCGGGATCGCCCAGACCGAGCCGTCCTCCGTCTGAACCTGGTTCCAGACCCACTCCACGTATTCGTCCGAGAGGTCCGCCGCGCCGTACGGCGTGAGGTCGGCGAGGCTGTCGGTGAGCCGGAACGACGAGAGGTACTGGTATTCGATCTGCGCGACATCCGGGGCACCCTTGCCCGCCTTCAATGCCGTGCGCAGCTTCGTGTACTCGTCTGCGCCCGAGCCGACGTTCACGACCTCGACGTCGATCTTCGGGTACTTCTTCTCGAAGAGCGCGACCTCGTTCTCGATGTCGGGAACCCAGGTCCAGAAGGTGAGCTTGGTGGGGGTGTCGAGAGCCTTGTCTATGTCGGCCTGCGACACGGTCGCCTTGTCGGTCGTCGAGCTTCCGGGGCTGGTGCAGCCCGTCAGCAGGAGTCCGGCCGTGACGACGATGGTGCCCAGCGACAGTGCTGTGCGGCGTGCTGTGGTTCGCATGTGACCTTTCCTTTGTGTGAGTGGTTCACGTTCGCCCGGCGGCGAACGATCAGTCCTCGCTGAGAACCCGGACGGACCAGGGGGCGAGGAGAACGTCCGACCCGTGCCCGACGGCGGCGCCGTCGACGAGATCGGTGAGGGATGCCGGGGCCGTCACGGTGACGGCATCGGGCGACCAGTTGTGCACGAACCAGATGGTGTCGTGCGCGTCGCTCGAGCCGGAGACGACCGACACCGCGGCCGGCACCTGCCATCCGGTCTTCGCGGTGTCGCCCTTCGCCCAGCGGGCGAGGGATGACGAGAGCCCGGCGTCGGGCACCGTGCCCACGTAGGTGATGCGTCCGGCTCCGAAAGAAGTGCTCGTGACGGCGGCGAACCGCCCGAGGAAGTGGTGGTCGTAGGTGGCGAGCACCTCGGCCCCGTCGGCGATCACGCCGTCGGCCCACGCCGTGGCGCTCGCGGAGGGAGCGAGCTCGAGCTGCCCCGTCGACACCACGGCGACGGGCTCATCGAGGTTCGAGTACTCCTCGTACCAGGCTCCGGCCGCCTCGGCGAGGCGGTCGGGGGCGACGCCGCGGCGGGCCCGGGCGAGCTCGTCTCCGTAGCCGGTGCGGGGGCCGAGCACCAGGTGCCCGCCCGCCTCGGCGTAGGCGCGCAGCTGATCCAGCAGCGCGTCGTCGGCCACATAAACGGCCGGGGCGAACAGAATCGGGATGTCGCGGGCCAGCTCGGCCGGATCGAGTGCGGCGAACTGGCGGTCGTGCAGCACCCGCAGTTGCAGGCCGGAGTCGTGCGCACCCCGGTAGAAGCTGTCGTAGATGCGCTGGTACGACTCGGGGTCGCGGTCGCCGTCGGGCTTCGCGAGGGGAGGGTACGACTGGAACGACCACCGTGTGTCGGTCGACCAGATGATCGCGGCATCCGCGCTGGGGGTGTAGCCCTCGAGCTCGGATCCGAGCGTGCCGAGGATCGCTCCGAGCTCGGCGACCTCGCGGTAGATGCGGCCGGGACGCTGGCTGTGCGGAAGCACGCCGCCCCAGTAGGTCTCGACGCCGAAGTGCAGCGTGTGCCAGTGCCAGTACTCGATCATGCGGGCACCGCGCGAGACCAGGGCGAGCCCGGCCTGCACGATCTGCCCCGGATACGGCGGCTGGTTCTGCCAGTGCCCGCCGATCGACTGCGCGTTGGTCTCGGTCACGAGGAACCTGTTCTGCGAGGTCGAGTACATGCGGTCGGCCTGACCGAACAGGGCCCACGGGCCGGAGCTCCACCACGGGGCGTCCGCGCGGGTCTCGACGACGTTCGAGAGGCCGTCCTGCATGCGGTAGTAGGGATTGCCCGCCGTGATATCGAGCCGCTCGACGAGTTCGTCGTCGCTCACCGGGGGCCGGTTGTAGCTGATGCAGGTGGTCACGAACTGCTCGTCGTTCGCGTACTCGCGCACGATGTCGGCCTCCCAGCCGATGAACTCGGTCACCATCGCCGAGTGGTAGCGGCGCCACTCCAGTGCGTACTGCGGCTGCAGGTTGCCCTTCGGGGTCCAGAGGTCGGCCCATTCGCTGAGGCGGTGAGACCAGTAGACGAGGCCCCACTGCTCGTTCAGGTTCTCGAGGGTGCCGTACTTGGCGCGGAGCCATTCGAGGAAGCCCTGCATGACGTGGTGGTTGTGGGCCAGCTGCTGGCCGGGTTCGTTGTCGACCTGGTATCCGATCACGGCCGGGTGCCTGGCGTAGCGCCCGACGACGGCGCGGATGATGCGCTCGGCATACCAGCGGAACGTCGGATGCGAGTAGTCCATCTCCTGGCGCTGGCCCCAGCCGACCGTGGAGCCGTCGGCGTTCTCGGCGGCGATCTCGGGGTGGATGCGCTGCAGCCATGGCGGCACCGCGTAGGTCGGCGTGCCGAGGATCACCGAGATGCCCCGGGCGTGAGCCCCGTCGAGCACCGGCAGCAGCCACTCGAGGTCGAACTCGCCGTCACGCGGCTCCCAGGTCGACCACACCGACTCGCCCACGCGGATGACCGTGAATCCGGCTTCGACCATCAGGTCGAGGTCGCGGTCGAGGGTGCCTGAGCGCTGGTATTCGGCGTAGTAGGCCGCGCCGAAGAGGATGCGATCGGTCAGTGCAGGGAAGCGTCGTTGCATGTCTGTCTGGGACTCCGTTGTCGAGGTGATCGGCCGGATGCGTGGAGGAATGTTGTCGACAACATTCGGCTGAGTGAAAACTACGACACAGAGTCCCAGAATGCAACAGTTAGTTTTTCTCGTTTGAGAAATCGCTGATGAAGCGCTAGATTGAGCGGGTTGATTCTCGCGCGATGAGTCGGGGGGCAGGAACTCGATCCGGGCCTGGCCGTTCGGTCCCGTCGACGCGGGAGACGAGCAGATCGATAGCGAAACGCCCTTCTGTCTCGAAGTCGATCGCCACCGTGGTCAGGGGCGGCGTGAGGTACCGCGACTCGAGAATGTCGTCGACCCCCATGATGCTGATGTCGCGGGGCACTTCGCAGCCCCGCTCGTGCAGAGCGCGTATGGCGCCCAACGCCATGTGGTCGTTCTCGGCAAAAATGGCCGTGATTCCGGTGTCGAGATCGAGCCGCTGACCGACGCGGTAGCCCGATTCCGGTGTCCAGTCGCCGTACTCGACCAGCACCTCGATTCCGGACCGGAGGCCCTCGGACCGGAATCCGTCGAGTCGTTCCATTGCAGACGTCCAATCGCGGCCCCCGCTGATGACGAGCACTCTGCGATGGCCGAGGCCGGCGAGGTGCCGCGCGGCCAGCTGGCCGGTCTTCGTCTGGATGTCGTGGCGTCCCGCAGGGTCGTCGACGTGGGATCCCATCTGCAGCGGCACCGTGATGGGAAGCGACAGGAAGATCTGCCGCATCTGCTCCGTCTGAGCCGTGGCGAGGATGCCCGCCACCCGATCGTGCTGGAACGTGGTCATGACATCGAGGATCGAGCTGTTGTCGTATCCGTCGATCATCACGATGTCGAGCACGTAGCCCACCTCATGCGCTCGACGGCTGGCGCCCTGGATCACCATCGACGGCCCGCTCTTCGTCATCTCCTGCGCCAGGGCTCCGATGCGATTCGACCGGTTGGTGCGCAGGAGTCGAGCGGCCCTGTTCGGTCGATATTCCAGATCGGCGATGGCTTCCTCGACCCGCGCACGAGTCGCCGGCCGTATGCCTTCGAAGCCGCTCAGCAGCCGAGTGACGGTCTGGTGGGAGACGCCGGCCTGGCGCGCGACGTCGTAGATCGTCGCGGGTCTGCGGTCGCTATTCATGAGCCATCCTCCGGGAACGACACTAGTGTCTTCTCCCTCGCCCGCCGGCGTTCGGCCGCGGTGGGCCCGAGTTGTCACTAAGGCGCCTGATAGTGTCGGTTATCGATCATATGTGTCACTTGACAAGGTGACGATGACGGGAGCAACCGCATGAATGGCTGGCCGAAACACGAGTACCGCACCGTCGCATGGAAGAGCAGCAGCAGGCGTGGAACCCGTGAGGACCGCACACTCTCGGAGATCACGGTCGCGTTGCCGCCTCTCATCGCCAGCGCGCCGGCACCCTCGGCACTGCCCCGCGAAGTCCTTCGCGCACGATATGAGACCGAGGGCCTGGCGCGCATTCCCGACGGCGTGCTTCAGCCGCTCGCGGGCTTCTTGATTCGTATGGAGTCCGTCGCCTCCTCGCGGATCGAACAAGTCGAAGCCAGCACGACGGCATTTGCCCGCGCTATGGGAGGCGTGAAGGAGAATTCCTCTGCTGTGTCGATGGTCTCCGCCGGCCGCGCCATCACGTCGCTCATCGACGCGTCCGATACGACCATCGACCTCGGCGAGCTCCTGCACGCTCACGAGCTGCTGATGCGCGGCGACCCCGACGAACGTCACTATGCAGGCCGCGTGCGCGAGGCGCAGAACTGGATCGGCGGATCCCACTCCTCGCCGCGCAACGCGCTCTACGTCCCACCTCCGCCGTCGCTCGTGTCGGACTACCTCGCCGACCTGCTGATCTTCGCGAACCGGGATGACGTCGACCCGATTGCCCAGGCCGCGATCGTGCACGCGCAATTCGAAAGCATCCACCCCTTCACCGACGGCAACGGCCGGGTCGGTCGCGCACTCATCGGTGCAGTGCTCCGCAGACGCGGCGTGACGCCGGCTACTGTGCTGCCTGTCGCATCAGCGCTCGCCGCCGACACGGAGCACTATTTTCGACTCCTCACCGCCTACCGGGAAGGCGACGTCGAGGCGATCATCACCGATGTCGCCCTTTGCGTCGAAGTCGCGGCACGCGAAGCCCTCGGAACTGCCCGGTTGTTCATGAGATACGCCGAAGCCTGGCGCGAGGTGGTGCGCACGCGCGCCGGCAGCGCCACCGATCAGCTCCTCGACGTACTCGTCGGCTTGCCGGTCTTCACTGCCGAACAGCTGACAGCGCACACCGGACTGGCGGATCGCGCCGTGTACAGGGCGATCGAACAGCTCCAGGAAACCCGAATCATCGCCGAAGTCACGAACCGCAAGCGTGACCGCGTCTATGCCGTCACCGATGTGCTCGACGAGTTCGAGGATCTCGACAACCGAATCCGGTCGCGAATCACTCGACTTCGCACGACCGCCTGACCAGCATTCGCGGCGCTCGGGAGCCTCTGTCTGCTTCGCAGATTTTCTAGACTGCTGAGCATGCAGAACCCCACGATCGACGAGGTGCGTCGACACATCGACGACATCGACCGCGAGATAGTCGCGCTCATCGGGCGCCGCCAGGCCTGGGTGGTCGAGGCCGGCAGGCTCAAGACCGACAGGGCGGCGGTGCGTGCCCCCGACCGAGTGGAGGCGGTGATCGCGAAGGTGCGTTCCCTCGCAGCCGACGCGGGAGCGTCGGCCGAGGTCGTCGAGAGCACGTATCGGGCCATGATCTCGGCCTTCATCGACCTGGAGTTGCACGTTCACGAGGCGCGCGCCGACCGGTGACGTCGTCAGACTGCAGGGGTTTCCGCCCACCGTACGAGCATTGCGTCTATTTCGCCAAGCGGGGAAAGAGCTTCTCGGCGGCCGAGCGGTGCACCTCGCCCAGTCGCTCCACACCAGGGCCGTCGTAGGTGGCCAGGCTCTCGTCGAAGTAGGCAGTCCACTCCGGGTGTGCGTAAGGAAAATCGCTGCCGTAGAGGACGTGGCCCGGCTCTGCGAACGCCAGAAGTGACGGTAGCGAGGTGTTCGACGCGGACAAGGCCGTGTCGAAGTAGAACTTGCGCAGGCCCTCTTGGATACCCTCGGGCGTGGTGCCGGGATTGAACATGGCGGCGGCGCTGAATCGCTCTGCCGCGTAGGGCAGGAAGCCGCCTGCGTGTGAAAGGATCACGCGCAGGTTCGGGTGCCGGTCGAACACTCCGTGTGCGACGAGGTCCACGGCGGTGCGAGTTGTGTCGAACGGAAAGTCCAGCAGGGCGGTGGGCATTCCGGGCAGTTGCCTGATCTGAGGCGCGGTGGGGTGCACGAAGACCACGGCCGAGCGGGCGTCGAGCTCCGCCCACAGCGGCTCGTAGGCGGGATCGCCGAGGTAGCGCCCGTGCGCGTTCGACAGCAGGAGCACTCCGTCTGCGTGGAGTTCGTCGAGGGCCCGCACGGCTTCGGCGACTGCGCCGTCGAAGTCCGGCAGTGGCAACACGGCGAAATGTCCGAAGCGGTCGGGGTGTTCCCTGACCAGCTCGGCCTGGTAGTCGTTCAGCTCGCGGGCGAGTTCGCGGGCCGCGGCGTCGTCGCCGAAGTGAACGCCGGGCGCACTGATCGACAGTATCCCTGTCTCGATCCCTGTCGTGTCCATCATGGAGATCGCGGACTGGGGGTCCCAGTCGGGCATCTGCCAGCCACCGATGGTCCGCGGACCCTGTCGCGCCGCTGTCCCGCCGCTCTCAGCCCAAGGATTCCGCTGCGCGGAACCGCCGGCTACGGCCTGCGACATGGCGCCAGCCCCACTCGCCGTCATGAGGTCTCCCGCCGCCGCCAGCGCCTCGAAGTAGCGAGGCGGAAGCAGGTGCTGGTGAACATCGATCTTGCCCGGCATAGTGCCACCCTCCGATAGATCTCGGTGACGCCGTGAGTTGCGTCCAAACGAGAGACTGCATATGGACAGTTGTCCAGTAGATGACAAAAGTACACCATTGATCAGTCTTCCGCGAGATGGCCGCCCGGTCCTCATTCGATTGCGTCCCCAGCGCATTAGTGCAGAGACTGCGTATTTGCAGAAACTAAAAATATGCATAGACTGCAAGAAGCACCAACGACAATCATCGATGCAAAAGGAGGCGACATGAACGACGGTTTGCGTGAGCGCAAGCGAGCGGCGACTCAGGAAAGAATCGAACGTGCCGCTATCTCGCTCGCGCTCGAGCGCGGCTTCGAGAATGTCACCGTAGATATGATCTGCGAGGCCAGCATGGTGTCCCAGCGCACCTTCTTCAACTACTTCGGATCGAAGGAGGGGGTCATCGTCGGGGGCGCGCCGGCTATGCCGAGCGACGAGCACATTGTCACGTTCACCCAGGCAACGGGCTCAAACCTGCTCGCCGATTTCCTCAGCCTGATTACTTCCTCGCTCCTCGAGCGTGAACCAGACGCAGCCCTCTTCAATTCTCGACGGACGCTCATCATGCGCACCCCAGAACTCCTGATCAAAGAAACGGCTCGCATGGGCGAATCCGAGGATCAGTTCGTCGCCATCATCATGAACCGCTACGAGGCCCAGGGACGAAGCCCCGCCGACCAGCCCGGGCTGGAAGATGAGGCCCGAATGGTCGTCGCGCTGACCACAGGTGTTTTGCACTACGTGAGACGTCGATGGGCAAGCTCGCAACCAGGAGCATCCACTCAGGATCTCCTTCGCGACTCAATCGAACTCATCCACCGCATCACCAATGATCACCCTCAACAACCGAAGGGCACGGCGCACTGACCATGACCGACACATCTCTCAGCGAGCAAGGCGCCATCGCGCCGCCAGCCTCGAAACGTAACATTCTGCTCATCTTCGCCGGCCTCATCTTGACGATGCTGCTCTCCTCACTCGATCAGAGCATGTTCTCCACAGCGTTGCCGACGATCGTCGGGGAACTCAACGGTGTCGACAGCATGCTGTGGGTGACCACCGCCTACATCCTGGCCTCCACGATCATGCTGCCGGTCTATGGCAAGCTCAGCGACCTGATCGGTCGGAAGGGGCTGTTCATCGCTGCGATCAGCCTGTTCGTCCTCGGCTCCATCATCGGTGGCATGGCGCAGGACATGACTGTGCTCATCGTCGGTCGAGCCGTGCAGGGACTCGGCGGAGGTGGGCTCATGATTCTGTCGCAGGCGATCATCGCTGACGTCGTCCCCGCCCGTGAACGCGGCCGGTACATGGGGATCATGGGCGGCGTGTTCGCGATCTCGTCCGTCGCCGGACCCCTGCTCGGTGGCTGGTTCACCGAGGGGCCTGGATGGCGGTGGGGCCTGTGGATCAACATTCCTCTGGGAGTCCTCGCTATCGTCTCTGCGGCCGTCTTCCTTCACCTGCCCAAGAACACCGCAGGGCGACCCAAGGTCGACTTCGCCGGTATGGGGCTTCTGGCCGTTGCGTCGACCGGCCTGGTCCTCGTCACGACGTGGGGCGGGAGGACCTATGACTGGGACTCGGCCGTGATCATCTTCCTGATCGTCGCGACCATCGTGGCGGGTGTCGCTTTTGTGCTGGTCGAGCGTCGCGCCGCCGAGCCGATCATGCCGCTCAAGCTCTTCAAGGATCGCAACTTCAACCTGACCACGACCGCCGGTTTGATCACGGGAATTGCCATGTTCGGCGCTATCGCCTACATCCCCACCTACCTGCAGATGGTCACCGGAGTGGACGCGACTGAGGCAGGTTTGCTGATGATTCCCTTGATGGCCGCCCTGCTGGTCAGTTCGATCGTTTCCGGTCAGCTCGTCAGCAAATTCGGTCGCTACAAGTGGCTTCCCGTCGTGGGAACGGTCGTCATCGCCGTTTCTCTGTTCCTTCTGTCCACGATGACGCCGTCCTTGGCGGTCTGGATACTCTGCTCCTACCTCGCCATCATGGGTCTGGGTCTGGGGATGAGCATGCAGATCCTCATCCTGATCGTGCAGAACTCGTTCCCCAATTCCCAGGTGGGCACCGCGACCGCGGCAAACAACTACTTCCGACAGATCGGTGCCAGCTTGGGCACCGCGGTAGTGGGCAGCCTTTTCGTTGCGAATCTCACGGATCTACTCGCAGTTCGTCTGCCTGCCGGCGCCGCCACAGCGGCGGGGGGAAGCAACTCGTTCACTCCGGCACTGGTGCGAGACCTGCCCGATGCGGTCCGTGACGTGATTGTCGGCGCTTACAACGACGCTCTTGCGCCCGTGTTCTTGTACATGGTTCCCATGGTTCTCGTGGCGGCGGTCTTGCTTCTCTTCATCACAGAGAAGCCGCTGGCCACGACGATCGAACGGGATGTCCTCCCCAAGACTCTCGAGATAGACGGTGCAGACAGCGTCGCGCTCTCATCAATTCCACAGGAGGCACACGGCGCCGACGTCCGAAAAAGTCCTGCGAGCACGACGCTCTAGTGGTGCCGCGGCCGATTTCAACGATGACGGTGCCGATTCCACCCAGGAGGTCTGCCGGGTATCAGCTGTTTGGCTGGTCGGTCCAGGCGGCTGAGATGCTGCGATCAACAACGCGACGCCATCCGCTCGGGGCAGCAGGGTCGTGGCTGGCCATGCCGGCCATCCACAGCACTGTCATGAGGTCATCGGGGGTGAATTCGTCGGACAAGACGCCAGCGTCGTGGGCGTTCTCGACGAGTTCGGCACCAAGCGCCATGGACCGCTCGCAGGCGTTGATAAGGAGGACCGCGTCTGGATAGCGGCGCAGCATCGCGTCATTCATCGCCGGGTCGCTGAGCTGGAGGTTGATCATCTCGGAGATGAATGTCTCCAACTGCGCGCGAGGTGACGTCTCGTCCAGTGTCCGATCTCTGAGTGCCTTGAGTTTCGCGCCGGCGAGATTGTCGACCACGGCGTCGATGAGCTCTTCGCGGGAGCCGACGCGGTTGTAGAGCGTCCCAATGCTCACGCCGGCTTCTCGGGCGATCTCTTCCAATGGAGCGGACAGGCCCCGGCGCGAGAACACGGCCAGGGCGGCCGCGCGCAGCTTCTCGAGGTTCGCCTGTGCGTCTCGGCGCAGGCCGGTCGTGGTCGTCATGGCGGCTCCGGTAGAAGTTGAGGGCGTCCTCAACATATGATTGATGAGAGTTGAGAACGATCTCAACTTACCGCACGCGAATACACTCGGCTCCGCGGTGGGCCACGAAGGAGAACGTTATGCCCCTCATCACCATCATCGGAGCGGGCCCCGGCCTGGGTCTGGAGATCGCCAGGGCCTTCGGGCAGAAGGGTTTCGATGTCGCTCTCGTCGCCCGCGACCAGTCCAAACTCGACGCACTTGCACAAACCCTTGCGGGCGAGGGTATTCACGCCCAGGGCTTCACGGCCGACGTCAGCGAGCCGGCCACGATCACGAACGCGCTCCAGTCGATCCGGGAAGCGCTCGGCCCGATCGATGTCCTTGAATATTCACCGGCGGACCGAACGCTGGAATCCGTCGATGCCCTCGACGTGACGATGGAGAACCTCCAGCCGCAGATCGACTTCTACATCGGCGGCGCCGTCACCGCGATCGGCGCAGTGCTGCCGGAGATGATCGAAAGCAACACCGGAACCATCCTCGTGACGACGGGTGGCGGCTCGCTCGCGCCGACGCCGGCTCGTAGCAATATCAATATCGCTGCAGCGGGGCTCCGCAACTGGACGCTCAACCTCAACGGTGCACTGGCTGACACGGGCGTCTATGTCGCGCTCGTCGCCATCACCGCGCTGATCGGTGCCGGTCGCCCTGACGCCGAGCCGGATGTCATCGCACGGTCGTACGTGAAGCTCTACGAGGAGCGCCGAGACGCGGAGCTTCACTACGTCGCCTACGACGGCTGATGCGTGTCCCGCCCGGGAACTGCTGAACCGGGCGGGACGCCACGCTGCCCTCCAAAGTGGTGGGCTGCGCTCATCCGGCTGTGGTGGAGGTCGCCGCGGCCGCGAACGCGCGGAGCGTTGCAACCTGTTGGGCGGTAGTCGGCGGCGCATCGGCCATCTGCCACGTGGACACGAGCGCAACCATGCCCCCGACGGTGAAAATCCGAGCATCGCCGGTGAGTGCGATCTCGGATCGGGCGGGCTTGTCGTCCGACTCCGTCAGCCAGGTGGTGATCGCCGCCGCCAGGGCCTCGACGAGACGCTCACCTCGGGGTATGGCGCGGAGCTTGTCGAAGAACTCGCGGTCTGATCGGCCGGCGGTGAGTAGTGGCTCGATCCCATGCTCTCTGACGGCCTCTGTGAGGGCCTCTGTGAGGTTCGCCGCCTCCTCGTCGAGGCGCAGCCGATCACCCAGCAGCCGGCTGATCCAGGCGTCTGTCGCGAGGTCGCCGACGCTGCTGTAGTGATTGTGCAGCGCCTGCCTGCTCAGTCGCGCCCGCTGCGCGACAGAGCTCATCGAGATCACCTCCCCCTTCGGCGACTCGGACACGAGCGAGGTCAGTGCTCGAATGAGAGCCGCGCGAGTCCGCGTGACTCGGGGGTCGACGCGCTGTTCTCCAGGCGGCGACGTATCCAGGCGTTCCGACATGCGTCCATCTTGCCAGACTCATAGCCCTGATGTACATTTGTCTTCTAATTGACACTTGTAAAGGAAGTTATGACGCACGCAATTGATTCGGCACCGCAACGGGGAGACGCTCCCCAGCACCCGGAATTCGAAGCGGCGGTGGCGGGAGGCCGACTGAATTCCGAGGGTCCGGGATCCACCCACCGCTACCGAAACCTGATCCTCGGCGCTATCGCGATCCTGTTCCTGGCCATGGCGATGCTGACCAGCTACTCGAGTGCGTTCGGCAATCCGACGCCGAACAACGTCCAACTCGCCGTGACAGGCGATGCAGCGACGATCGTCGCTCTCGAACAGCAGGATTCCCTCGACATCACGGTGGTGGCATCCGAGGCGGCGGCCCAAGCGGCCGTCCTTGATCGAGACGCGGACGGCGCCGTGGTTCTGCCGGCTCCCGGTTCGGGCGCCGCTGTCAAGACCTATGTCGCCAGCGGCGGGGGCCGAGGCCTCAGTCAGGCGGTTTCCGGTATCGGTGACTCCATTGCCGGCAAGCTGGATTCCACAAACGAAACCACTGACCTTGCCCCGATGGCGAAGAACGACCCGGTCGGATCCATCGAGTTCTACGCAATCCTCTTCGCAGGCCTAGGGGCCGCACTTGGTGCAACGATCTTTGGGCGCATCCTCGGAACGGTCGACACGTCGGCGAAGTTCGTCGAGCGCAGCGTGGTCCTCGTCGCGTACTCCGGCGTTCTCGCCGGATTGATCACCCTCTGGATCGACTCGGCCCTGAATGCCGTGACCGTTGATCCCCCAGCCGTGTTCGCGGTTCTCTGGCTCACTGCCGTCGCCATCGGCGGGGCAGTGACCGGCGTTGCCGCGCTCGGAGGAACCATTGCGGCTCTGGCCATGACTCTGGCCCTGGTGATTCTTGGCAATACGTCCTCTGGCGGGCCTCTGGGCATTCACCTCCTCAACGACTTCTTCCAGACCCTGTACTACGTCTTCCCCCAGGGAGACGCCCTCGACCTCCTACGGTCCGTTCAGTACTTCGACGGCGCGGCGGTCTCGGCACCGATCATTCGGTTGGGCATCTGGGCGGTTTCGGGCATCCTGCTCACCCTGACAGCCATGCTCATCCGAAGCCGACGAGAGGCCGCCGCCCGCCTGAAAAGTGCCGCCCGCCCGGGCCCCGACTTCCATGCGACGGCCACATCGACGTCCACCGGACCCGAACCCGCCGCAATCACCCGAAGCTAATCGCGAGACTGCGAAATTTCCTCAAAACTATTTGCAAGTGTGGCGTAATGGAGCCGCCTGTAGCACGTCTCTATTTCATGAGGGCGTTCGCGTGCGGATGTCCTCCGGCGGTGGCCGCGACGTAACCCCCAATATCGTCGCGGTCACCGTTGTCTGTTCCGGGGGGCCGCGCCCGCTGTGTCAGGCTCTAACCATGACGATCGCTGCGAACACCGACCTGCTCACCATCGCCCGCCGAGTCGGCCTCGAAGCGGCAGCGCTCGCCGCTCGCCGCCGCGCCGAAGGGGTCGAGGTCGCGGCCACGAAGTCCTCCATCGTCGATGTGGTGACGCTGGCCGACCGCGAGGTCGAGGCCTACGTGCGCTCCGCCATCGCAGACGTGCGGCCGGACGACGGGTTCCTGGGCGAGGAGTCCACAGGCACGACCGGTGGCTCCGGACTCACCTGGA
>Ga0247732_10000211_pt1 | contig 35894 bp, 33 predicted proteins | sample UWRJL163409C2_FD_180940 | JGI IMG/M metagenome (GOLD analysis project Ga0247732, IMG submission 180940) | Plant litter microbial communities from Arlington Agricultural Research Station in Wisconsin, United States - UWRJ-L163-409C-2 | ecosystem: Environmental > Terrestrial > Plant litter >...
GTTCACCGGACGAGCCGTGGATCGATTCGGTAGTCGGATCACCGGCCTGCTCCTCGGCTGCCTCGCCCTGTCGGGGATCGTGGTGGCCCTGTTCGCGCGCGACATCCTGACCATGTGCATGAGCATGCTGCTGGTCGGCGCAGCGTCAGGGGCGTCCGATGTCGCCGCCAATGCTCTCGCGGGCCAGGAGGAGGCTCGATCGAATCGTCGCATCATCACCCTCGCTCACGCCGTCTTCTCCTCTTTCGTCGTCATCGGCAGCCTCGGCGCCGCCGCGATCTTCGGCGGCGCCGGCGGTGCGCCGCTGACCTTCATCGTCTCCGGTGTGGCGATCCTCGCGAGCGGTATCGCGGTCTTCGTCCGCGGAACCGGTTCCCGTACGACGCTCGCCCGTCGTTCCCTCCCTCCGCGTAGGCCCTTGACTCTGATGCTGCCGTTCGTCGCCGTGGGCCTTGTGGGCGCGCTCGGTTTCGCCGCCGAGAACGCCCACCAGAGCTGGGGCGCGATCTACCTCGTCGACGAGCTGCGCGCTGCGCCCGCTCTCGCAGCCATCGCGCCGGCGACCTTTGCGGCCTGTGCCGCGATCACGCGCTTCGCCGTGGGGTTCTCGAATCGGATGCCTTCTGCCGTGCTTCTCGCGGGCGGCGCCATCGTGGCGGTGGCGGGCACGGTGCTCATCGCTGCCGCAGAAGACATCGCAACCGCCCTCCTCGGACTTGCCCTGGCTGCGGCGGGAACGTCCGTGCTGTTCCCCACGCTGCTGAGCCAGGCCGTGCGGGGCGTGACCGACGATCTTCGCGGCAGCACGACATCCGTGATCGCCACGACCGCCTACGTCGGTTTCCTTCTCGGCCCTGTCTACGTCGGTCTGCTCTCGAGCTCCACAGGTCTTCGCGGCGCCATGATCGGTGTCGCGATTCTCGTCGCAATATTCGCCGTGCTTGCGCCGTTTGTGCTCAGGCTCAGAGCTCTCGCGCCGGCGCCTCAGTCGGGCAGTGCCGTGTCGCCGCGGTGCTCGCCGTAGAACTTCGACTGCGTCCTCATGATGTCGGCCATCGTCGCGTCGGGGCCCGCCCCGTAGACCGTGCCCACGAAATTGAGGGTGCGCTGCACGGCCCAGATCTCGTCGTGCCTATCGGGGGAGAAGAGCTGTGCCGGATCGCCGACGGCCACCCAGGAGATGGGAACGACGGCGCCCGCAGCGAGCCGCGTGTTCACCTGCACGACGGCGTTGATGCGCACCTCGGCCCCGTCGCCGATGGTCGCACCGGGAAAGACCGATGAGCCCGTGGCGAGGAACGCGCCGTCGCCCACGACGCAGCCGTTCACGTGGGCATGCGGCCCGACCATCACGTCGTCGCCAATGATGGCCGGATAGCCCGCCCGCCCGCGGATCACCGCGTTCTCGAGCACCACGACGTCGGCGCCGATCACGACCGGTCCGTCTTCGGCGGTCACGACCGCGCCGTGCATGATGCGCGAGCCGGCACCGATAGTCACATCGCCGGAAACGATGGCGGATGCCGCGACGAGCGCATCCGGATCGACCCTCGGCCGCGCGCCCCGGCTCTCATACAGCACGATCAGTCGGCCTGGCCGAGCGCGGCCGCGATGCGGGCGGCGGATGCGCGACCGACCGCGCGGCCCGCCTCGGCCGATGCGCGCCGGGTCGTGGGGTCGAGAGGATTAGGTCCGAAGGCCGCGATCGACGCGGCGTCGGCATAGACGATGACGGTCGGAACACCGCCCAGCGCTTCGAGCTCGGCGGTGGGGACGGTGCCGACGCCGGGATCGCCCACGCCGGGAAGGGGCGTCACGATGACGACCCAATCGGAGCCGGCGGCGAGGTCGGCGTTGCTGCCCGACCGGGCCCCGCCATCCATGTATCGGGAGTCTCCGATGGTGACCGGCGGCCAGACGCCCGGAACGGCGCAGCTGGCAGCGATGGCGTCGACGAGGTCGACGCCGCTCGACCGGTCGAAGACGACGAACTCGCCGCGTTCGACCCCGACGGCCGTGATCCTCAGGTCGCGCTCCGGCCACTCGCTGTCGGCGAGACGCGATCGGATGACCTCGAGACGAACCGACTCGTCGACCGACGGCGTCTCGAGCGCGAGGCGGCCGATGCGCTGAAGCGCGTCGGTGGGCGAGGTCGCCCCCTGCACGGCGGAGAGGAAGCGTGCCTGCAGCTCCTGCACGTCGACGTCTGCCCCGAGCTCGGCGGTCTCCTCCTCGAGCTGTGCGGCGAACGACGCCGCGAGACCGGTTGTGCCCGCGAGCTGCGCGGCAACGGCGGAACCGGCGGATGTACCGATGAATCGGGTCGACGGCGCGAGCAGACGGTCGACGAGGGCCGGGTCGGCGTCGAGAAGCCCCTGCACGACACCCAGCTCCCAGGCGATTCCGGCGACACCTCCACCGGCGAAGACGAGTGATCCTGTGCCCATGCGACGACCTCCAGTTGAGTGATTCCCCGTACCGCGAGCCATGCTAGCGCCGACCGGGTGAGGGCGCGCTGTGCGTAACAGACCGACACAGCGGCCCGCGTACGGCGACTCCGGTCGTACGCTCGACCCATGACGAACATCGACACGCATCCCCTGGCCGCTGCGGCGTCGGGAGACGAGCCCTGTGTCGACCTCGTCGAGGACATCACGCCGTCTGTCGTCTCGCTCATCGGAAACACTCCGCTGATCGAGCTCAACGTGCTCGCTCAGGGACTGCCGGCGCGCGTGCTGGTGAAGCTCGAGAGTCGCAACGCCGGCGGATCGGCCAAGGACCGGATCGCGTTGCACATGGTTCGCGCGGCGGAGGCGAGCGGTGCGTTGAAGCCCGGCGCCACGATCGTGGAGTCGAGTTCGGGAAACACCGGTATCGGCCTGGCCCTGGTCGGCCGCCTCACCGGCCACCCCGTGGTGATCATCCACAGCGCCTACATCTCCGACGAGAAGCGCGCTGTGCTGAAGGCCTATGGCGCACGGCTGGTCGAGGCCGACTGGGAGGCGCCGCCCGAGAGCCCGAACAATGCACGGGCCATCGCCGATCGCATCGCCGCCGAACTGCCGAATGCCTGGCGGCCCTCTCAGTACGAGAACGAGAGCAACCCCGGCGCGCACTACCAGACCACCGGCCCGGAGATCTGGCGACAGACGGCGCACAAGGTCACGCACCTCGTCGCATCGGTGGGCACCGGCGGAACCATCAGCGGCACCGGCCGGTACTTGAAAGACGTCTCGGCCGATCGCATCCGGGTCATCGGGGCCGACCCGACCGGGTCGACCTACAGCGGCAACGTTGCCGGCCAGATCAACGTGGAGGGCGCGGGCAACCGCTGGACCCAGGCGAACTGGCCGCAGACCTACCACCACGAGGTGGTCGACGAGTACCTGGTGGTCTCCGACCAGGAGATCTACCACACGGTGCACACGCTCGCCGCCTCGGAAGCCCTGCTCTTGGGTCCGTCGTCCGCACTCGCCGTCGCCGTCGCCCTGCGCGTCGCGGCGAAGGCCCCGCAGGGATCCGTCGTGGTGGCCATCGCCCCCGACACGGGAGCGAACTACCTGACCAAGGCGTTCGACGACGAGTGGCTCACCGACATCGGTGTCGGCACCTATTCGATCTGACCGGCCCCATCGACACGGCACACCCGCTCTTCTACTTTTAGGCTCTTTTCATGGCTCTGCTTCACTTCGGATGGTTTCTCGGCGCGGGTTTCGGCGTGCAGGGATGGGGTGACCCCACCTACGGCATCGGCTACGACTGGAAGAAGCCCGACGTCTATCAGGACGCCGCTCGGCTGTTCGAGCGCAGCGGCCTTGACCTGCTGATCATCGAAGACGGTGTCACGGTTCCCGACACCTACGGGGGAACGAGCGAGGTCAACCTCGCCAACGCCCGCTTCGCCCCGAAGCACGACCCGCTGCCGCTCGTGCCGTATCTGCTGTCGGCCACGCAGAACCTCGGCATCGTGCCGACACTCAGCGCCTCGTTCTACGAACCGTTCACGGCGGCCCGGCTGCTGGCAACATTGCAGCACTTCGCCGACGGCCGTCTCGGCTGGAACGTCGTGACCAGCGGGAGCGACCTCGCCGCCCAGAACTACGGCCTCGACAAGCAGATCGAGCACGACCTGCGCTACGACCGCGCCGACGAGTGGGTCAGCGTGATCCGCAAACTCTGGCGCAGCTGGGCGCCCGATTCGGTGCTCGACGACGCCGAGCGCGGGGTGTTCGCGGACTTCACGAAGGTGGCGCCGATCAACCACAAGGGCCAGTTCTTCACCGTCCGCGGCCCGATCAACACCGCGCCCATGCCTCAGGAGCCCGTGATGGTGCAGGCGGGCGCGTCCGGCCGAGGCCGCGACTTCGCGGGGCAGAACTCCGACGTGATCATCGCGCTGTCGTCGACGCCTGAGCGCAACCGCGAGTTCCGCGACAGCATCCGCCAGGTCGCGCTCGCGGCAGGCCGCAACCCCGACCATGTGAAGGTGCTCTTCGCGGTCACGCCGATCGTCACCGCGAATGCGGAGGAGACGGCGAGCGTGAAGGCCCGCCGCTCCGATCTCAACCAGGCCGCGATCGACGAGGCGCTGCAGTCGATCTCGTATCTCTCGGGCGTCGACTTCAAGGCCTTCGACCTCGACGCGCCGCTGCCCGAACTCACCACGAACAGCAACCAGGGCACCCTCGACAACTTCGTGAAGTCGGCGCCTCCCGGGTCCACGCTCCGCGAGATCCTGCAGGTGCGCGCCAATCGCGACGGTCTCGCCGTGATCGGCACGGCCGACGAGATCGTCGATCACCTCGAGGCGCTCGGCGAGGCCAGCGGCGGAGACGGATTCCTCTTCGCCGGCCAGGTGCATCTGGCCAACGTGCACCGCACCCTCGATCCGCTCGTGCCCGTGCTGCGCCGACGCGGGCTCATCCGTCGCGAGTTCGGCGACGGCGGCCTGCGCGGCAACCTCCTGGACTTCTGATGCCCGCGCTCCGACTCGAGGGGCAGCCGGTCACGATCGACGACGTCGTCGCCGTGGCCGACGGGGCGACGATCGAGCTGGCCCCGGATGTCGTCGACACGATCGCCCGGTCGCGTCGCGTCGTCGAGTCGGTGCAGAAGTCAGGAACCGCCGTCTACGGTCTCAACACCCAGCTGGGCGCCGGGCGGGACACGCTCGTCGCGGCCGATGAGATCGCCGCCTTCCAGAACCGGGTCATCGACAACCACCGCGGCAGCATCGGCGACCCCCTCGCCGAGCGCGAAGTGCGCGCGCTGATCTTCGCCCGCGTGGTCGGCTTCAGCCTCGGCGGTTCCGGCGTGCGACCCGAGCTGGCGGATGCCTACGCGCGGCTTCTCGACGGCAGCCCGCTTCCCGAGGTCTACACGACGGGCTCGGTCGGCGCATCCGATCTCGCCCTGCTCGCCGAGGTGGCGGCGCACGTGCGCGACACCCTGCCGTTCGGCGCGGGGGAGGCGCTCGCGGCCATCAGCGCTAACTCCTACACGATCGGCGTGGGCGCTCTCGCGATCTCCGATCTGCGGGCGCTCGTCGACGAGTCCGACGCCGTCGCGGCGCTGTCGCTCGAGGCCCTGGGTGCCGTCGGCACGGGCGGCTCGTTAGCGCCGTTCGACCCCCGCGTACATGCCCGCCGCTCGGCCGGAAGACAGCAGACGGCCCGGGCCATCCTGTCGCGGGCGGCCGGCGGCCTGCTCGACGACGCCGCGCGCCAGTCTTCGGTGCAGGATCCGCTGTCATTCCGCACGGTGCCCCAGGTGCACGGCGCCCTTCGCGACGCCATCGCGCACGCCGCGGCTGCTGTCGAGGGCGAACTCAACGCTCCGGGCGACAACCCGCTCGTCGTTCTCGACGACTCCGGAGCCGGAGGAACAGTCGTGTCGAACGGCAACTTCGAGCCGCTCGGCCTGGTTCTGGCCTTCGAGAGTCTGCGCGTCGCCGTAGCGCACGCGGCCGGCATCTCCGAACGACGCATCGCCGTGCTCTCCGGTCTCGCGACGCCGCTCCGGCGGGCGGGCCGCAACGCCGTTCCGGGTCTCACCTGGTACGCGGCGGCCGACATGCTCGCCGAGGTGAGGCACCTCGCCAACCCGGTGTCGACATCCGGAACCACACTGTCGGAGGTGGAGGACCAGGCGTCGTTCGCGCCCCTCGCGGTGCGCCTGCTGCAGCGGCAGCTGTCGCTGCACCGTCAGATCCTCGCCGTGGAGGCGTTGCATGCCGCCGAGCTCGTGGCGAGCCTCGACGATGCGCCGACGTTGGGCCGAGGCACGCGCGACCTCGCCGCCGAGCTGGTGCAGCGGATCGGTCACTTCGACACCGGTCGGAACCTCGTGGCCCACGCCGTCAAGGCCGTCTCATCGGCGGGCGAACGTGACAGCATTGAGCAATGACTACATCTGAATCCTCAGTGCCCACGATCACCCTGAACGACGGCAACACCATTCCCCAGCTCGGCTTCGGAGTCTTCAAGGTCGATCCCGACAAGACGTCGAGGGTCGTCAGCGAGGCGTTCGAGGTGGGCTACCGCCACATCGACACCGCCAAGATCTATGGCAACGAAGAGGGCGTCGGCCACGCCATCAAGACCAGCGGCATCGACCGCGACGAGCTGTTCATCACCACGAAGCTGTGGAACGCAGACCAGGGCTACGACTCGGGACTTGAGGCGTTCGAGAAGAGCCTCGGCCGCCTGCAGCTCGACTACGTCGACCTGTACCTGATCCACTGGCCGGCTCCTGCGAACGACAACTACGTCGAGGCGTGGAAAGCGCTCGAGAAGATCCGCGAGTCGGGTCGCGCGAAGTCGATCGGCGTCTCGAACTTCACCGTCGAGCACCTCACCCGCCTGCTGGGCGAGACCGACGTCGTTCCCGCGGTCAACCAGATCGAGCTGCACCCCGAGTTCCAGCAGCGCGAGATCACCGCGTTCGGGCGCGAGCACGGCATCGCGACCGAGGCGTGGAGCCCGCTGGCACACGGCGCGCTGCTGAAGGACCCGAACGTGCAGGCGATCGCGGATGCGCACGGCAAGTCGCTGGCCCAGGTGATCCTGCGCTGGCACATCCAGCTCGGCAACATCATCTTCCCCAAGTCGAACAGCCGCGACCGCATCGTCGAGAACTTCGAGATCTTCGACTTCGAGTTGAGCGACGACGAGCAGGCCTCGATCACTGCTCTCGAGAAGGACGGCCGCGTCGGCGGTCACCCTGACGAGGTCAACTGACCCGTCGCGCCAGCACCGATCAGGGCGAGATCGCGCCCCAGATCAGAACGAATCCGGTGATGACGACACCGAAGATCAGCACGAACGCCCCGCCGACGATGAACAGGAGTCGGCGGGGCGTCATGCTGGAGTCGGCGGCGATGAACGTCTGACGGAGCCGCCGTCCGTCCTCCCCGACGGCGTCGGGTGTGCGACCCGCGACGCGGTCGTCTGCATAGTGCTCGGTCTGCGACAGCGCCTTCGCTCCGAGCACGGAGCGAATGGATGCGAGCCGCCGCCACAGGGCCGGATCGGCCACGTCGAACGGTTCGTTCGCGTAGAGATAGAAGAGGTCGTCGACGATCTCGGCGTCGAGGTCGCCCGCATCGTCGATGAGCAGGGCCATGAGATCCGGGGTCATCACGTAGAGAGCGTCGCGCTCGTACCCGGTCGGGCAGTACAGACGGAAGTGGCTGTCGAAGTCGCCCTCGAGCGACAGGCGTTGGTCGCGGGCGATGGGCATCGGGATGCTCGAGCCGAATGTGCGGTCGTTCCGAGTCGCATCGAGAACGATGTGAGGCAACGCCCGGTCGAGCCGGATGACGAGGTAGCCGTGCGTGGCGCGTCGGGTCGACGTGAACGAGCTCGTGACCTGCACGCCTCCCGAGGTCGTGCGCGACTGCGATCCGCCGACGGTGCCGGTCACGGTACCGACGTCGAAGAGTCGTCCTCCCACCTCGCCGCTGAAGCGGTCGCTAACGGAGGCGTTCTCGAGATACTCGAACAGCGCGCCGCCGTATGCGGGAGCGGGAGCCGACGGCTCGTATCGGAGCGAATTGGCCGCCGCGAAAGCCTGAAGCGCTGCTCCGCGAGGTGAGGCCGCCAGAGGAGTCGTGTCGAACTGCGGATCGGCCTGAGAGTACACGATCGGCATCCCTTCGATGGCGGGGTGTGCGGCTGCCCGCGGCGAGCCTACGCTGAATGATATGGCGAACAGGCTTCACGACGCGATCAGTCCGTACCTCCGCTCGCACGCCGACAACCCGGTGGACTGGTTTGCGTGGGGCGCGGAGGCATTCGAGGAGGCTGCGCGCCGCGACGTTCCCGTTCTCGTCTCGATCGGATACTCGACCTGCCACTGGTGCCATGTCATGGCGCGCGAGTCGTTCTCCGATCCGCAGTTGGCGCAGCAGCTGAACTCGCGCTTCGTGGCGATCAAGGTCGACCGCGAGGAGCATCCCGAGGTCGACTCGGTGTACCTCGCGGCGGCCGGTGCCTTCACGCAGGGTCTCGGTTGGCCGCTGAACGTGTTCGTGACGCCGGAGGGGAAGGCGTTCTTCGCGGGAACCTATTCTCCGCCGACGCCCGTTCAGGGACACCCGTCGTTCAGACAGGTTCTCGATGCCGTCGACGACGCCTGGAAGGCGAGACGTGACCAGGTCGATCTGACCGCGGCGGCGATCTCGGATGCGCTGACGCAGGCCGCCGCTGCCACGCCGCGGGGCGCGATCCCCGCCGACGCCGAGGCCCGGCTCCACGCCGTCGAGCGCGAGCTCGAGGGCTACGAAGACTCCCAGCACGGCGGCTTCGGTGGCGCACCGAAGTTCCCCGTCGCTCCCGTGCTGTCGATGCTCCTTCACCGGGGCAGCGCGCTTGCCTCGCGCACGCTGCTCGCCATGAGTCGCTCGCCGCTCCGCGACACGATCGAGGGCGGATTCTTCCGTTACAGCGTGAACCGCGACTGGAGCGACCCGCACTACGAGCGCATGCTCTACGACAACGCGCTGCTGCTCGACGACTACGCGAGACTCGGGTCGAGCCCCGATGCCGCAGCGGCGGAGGCGCGCGAGACCGCCGAGGGTATCGCGTCGTTCCTCACGTCGGTGCTGCAGCAGCCGGATGGCGGGTTCGGGTCGGCCCAGGATTCAGAGAGCACCGTCGCGGGGGCGCGCAGCGAGGGCGGCTACTACGCTCTGGATGCCGCGGGCCGGGCTCTCGAGACGCCTCCCGCCGTCGACGCCAAGATCCTCACAGGCTGGAACGGATTCGCCATCGCCGCCCTCGCGCGGGCGGGCTTCGCGCTGAACAGGCCCGACTGGATCGCGGCCGCGGAGCGGGCCGCCGACTACCTGCTCGAGTCGCATCTCGAACCGGGCGGCGTGCTCGTGCGCGCATCCATCGGAGGGAGACAGTCGGATGCGGCCGCGACGCTCGAAGACTACGGAGCGTTCGCCGGGGGACTGCTGGCACTCGCCACGGCAACCGGCCGGGTGGACTACGCGATCAGCGCGCGTCGGCTCGTCGATGCAGTGCTCGACGCGGGCTTCGTGGCCCCGGGAGGTCGGGACTCCGTGCTCTCGGCGCAGAACATCGCAGCCGTCGCCGACACCTCGGAGGGCGCGTACCCGTCGGGAACCAGCGCGGTCTGCGATGCGGCGCTCACCCTGTTCGACCTCACGGGTGACGGCCGTTACCGCGACGCGGTGTCGGGGGCGATCGGTTCGGTCGCCGAAGAGGCGTTCCAGCGACCCATCGGCTACGGCGCGACGCTCGAGCTCGTGCAGAGGCTGATCGAGCCGAGTGAGCAACTGGTCATCGTGTTGCCGGAAAACGGCCACGCGGCATCAGACGACCTCGTCGACGCGGCCCGGCCTCACGCCTGGTCGTCGACGGTCGTCGTGACCGACGCCGAGGCGCGAGCATGGCAGGATGCCGGGTTCGGCCTGCTCGAAGGCCGCACGACGCAGTCCGGGCTGCACACCGGGTACCTCTGCACCGATTTCGTGTGCAGGCTGCCGGTGACCGACGCCGACCGACTAGAGCTCGCGCTTCGCCCCGTCTGAGGGCGTCACCGTGAAGATCTCCGGAGCCGCGTATCCGGCCTCGGCGAAGGCTGCGGCGACGCGCGACGTGACCTCGGCGACGAGGTGCGACGGGGTGAGCGCGATCGCGGCGCCGCCGAAGCCTCCGCCGGTCATGCGGGCGCCGATGGCGCCGGCCTCACGGGCGGCGACGACAGCGAGGTCGAGCTCGGGAACCGAGATCTCGAAGTCGTCGCGCATCGACACGTGCGAGGCGTCGAGGATCTCGCCGATGGACAGGGGGCCGCTCTCGCGCAGGGCTCGAACGGTCGCGAGCACGCGGGCGTTCTCGGTGACGACGTGGCGAACCCGGCGGAAGGTCTCGTCGTCCATCACCTCGCGGGCGCGATCGAGATCGGCCACGCCGACGTCACGCAGGCTCTCGACGCCGAGGGCGGCGGCGCCGGCCTCGCAGGATGCGCGTCTCGCCGCGTAGCCGCCCGTCGCGTGGGAGTGGCTGACCTTGGTATCGATGATCACGATCTCGAGCCCTGCGGCCTGGAAGCCGAGGTCGACGATCTCGGAGCGCAGCGATCGGCAATCGAGGAAGACGGCGGAATCACGGCGCCCGAGGAGCGAGGCCGACTGATCCATGATGCCCGTGGGAGCGCCCACGGCCTTGTTCTCGGCCAGCTGCCCGACACGCGCGAGCGTCGGCCTGTCGAGTTCGAGCTGCCAGCGCTCGTCGAGGGCCATCGCGACGGCGCATTCGATGGCCGCAGACGACGACAGCCCCGCGCCGACGGGAACGTCGGAGGAGATGTGCGCGTCGAATCCGGCCTGCCCGGCGAGGTCGACTCCGTTCTCTCCGAGTGCCCAGGCGATGCCCAGCGGGTACGCGGACCATCCGCCGAGAACCTCGGGGCTCACCTGCGCGAGCGCGATCTCGACCTCGTCGTCGCTGAACGTGCTCGTGACCCGCGCGGTGTTGTCGTCGCGCAGGCCGACCGCAGCCCACGTACGTCGATCGATGGCGAACGGAAGCACGAAGCCCTCGTTGTAGTCGGTGTGCTCGCCGATCAGGTTGACGCGGCCGGGTGCCGACCAGACGCCGTCGGCGGCACGGCCGAAGCGGTCGAGGAAGTCGGCCGCAGCCTGCGCGGTGAAATCGTCGTGGGTCATACGGGGTTCTCCTGGTCTGCACGGGCGATCGCGTCGCGCACAAGCGCCGCGGATGTCTCGGGGGGCACGTCGCCGATGAAGGCGCCCATGGCGGCCTCGGAGCCGGCGAGGTACTTGAGGCGGTTCGCGGCGCGGCGCGGCGACGTGACCTGAAGCATGAGCCTCACGTCGTCGCGGCCGCGGTTCACGGGAGCCTGGTGCCACGCGGCGATGTAGGGGGTGGGGGTGTCGTAGAGCGCGTCGATGCCGCGCAGCAGTCGCAGGTAGAGCACGGCCAATTCGTCGCGCTCCTCGGCGGTGGTCGCCGCGAGGTCGGGGATGTGGCGGTGGGGAAGCATGTGCACCTCGATAGGCCAGCGAGCGGCGAACGGCACGAACGCCGTGAAGTGCTCGCCGCGCAGGAGAACGCGTTCGGAGGCCTGCTCGCGCTCGAGGATCTGGGCGAACATGTCGGGCCCGAAGCGATCGATCGAGTCGAGGAGCTTCGTCGTGCGGGGGGTGACGTAGGGGTAGGCGTAAATCTGGCCGTGGGGATGGTTGAGGGTGACGCCGATCTCGGCTCCACGGTTCTCGAACGGGAAGACCTGCTCGATCGAGGGCATCGCGCTCAGGGCGGCCGTGCGCTGGGCCCACGCCTCGACGATCGTGCGGGCACGCGAGGGCGTCTGCGACGCGAACGATCCGGTGTGCGCGGGGCTGAAGCAGACGACCTCGCAGCGGCCCACCGACGTGCGGGTTCGCTCGAGTCCCAGCTCGGCGAGGTCCTCCAGGCCGCGGGGCGCGTTGTCGTCGATCAGCAGGGGGCCGAACGAGGGGGAGCGGTTCTCGAAGACCGCCACGTCGTAGTTGTCGGGAATCTCGGAGGGGTTCGTTGGGGTCGCCGGGGCAAGGGGATCGGCGTCGTCCGACGGCAGGAAGACGCGGTTCTGGCGGGCCGCGGCGATCGAGACCCATTCGCCGGTGAGCACGTCCTGCCTCATGGTCGCGGTCACGGGGCGGGGATCGAGAACCCGCTCGTCGGCCCGGCGCTCGGGAGGGAGCGTGGTGTCGGCGTCGTCGAAATAGATGAGCTGGCGCCCGTCTGCGAGCACGGTCTCGCGAACAACGATGGCGGACATGGCGAACCCTTCGGTGGGAGCGCAGGGCGCGCTCGAGATCAGAACACGCGAAAGTATGGCACGGCAAGAATTGACAAGCAATCGCAAATAAACGAAAGTCAAACCATGGTCGACCATGAATTCGCAAGCGCGCCCGCCGCCGTTCGCCGCACGCGCATACTCGACTTGCTGTCTGCGGGCGGTTTCGTTCGGGTCACCGAGCTCAGTGCGCTGTTCGGCGTCTCCGAGGTGACGATCAGATCCGATCTCGATTCGCTCGAGGCGGCGGGAGAGCTCGGGCGGGTGCACGGGGGTGCTGTGACGGCCTCGTCGCCGAGGCGCACGGAGCCCACGTTCGAAGAGGCGCTGGGCTCGCAGCGGCAGGAGAAGCTGAGCATCGCCCGCCATGCCGCGTCGCTGGTGTCGCCGGGAGACTCGGTGATCGTCGACGTGGGAACGACGGCCGCGGCCCTCGCGCGTGCGCTGGTCGAACGCAGCGAGTTGCACGACGTTGTCGTGATCACCAACGGCCTGAAGATCGCCCTCGAGCTCGAGCGGGCGCTGCCCCGGTTCACCGTGATCGTGACGGGTGGCACGCTCAGGGCGCTGCAGCACTCCCTTGTGAACCCACTGGCCGACGGTCTCTTCGACACGCTGCACGCCGACATCGCCTTCATCGGGTGCAACGGCGTCGACGCCGAGCGGGGCATCACGAACATCAATCTGCCCGAGGCAGAGGTGAAGAGAAGGATGCTCGGGGCCGCGACCCGCAGGATCGTTCTCGCCGACGGGTCGAAGATCGGTCAGGTGCATCTGGGCCGCGTGGCCGAGGTGTCGCAGGTCGACGGAGTGATCACGGGTGGTTCGGCCCGCGCGAAGCCGCTAGCCGAGCTGCGCGAGGCGGGGCTCGACGTGACCCGGGTATAGAGGCGGCCTGCCGCCGCGATAGGCCAAGGAGTCGAGGTCGCCCGGTCGCTCTTCGAGCAGCCAACGGGCGCGGCCGCCGGTGAGGGTCGCCACGCGTTCGTAGCCGGCCTCGCGGAGCGCTCGTGCAGACTCCTGGGCGCACACGCCGTCGCTGGCGTCGTAGACGACGACCGTGGTGGCGGCGAGGTCGAGCTGGAGGGCGTGGAGCCGCACCCGATTCGCAGCCTCGACGATGGCCAGGTTGTCGGCCCCGAGGTGGTCGGCGAGCCACTGGGTCGACACGGAGGCCGATGCAAGATAGGGCCCGGGCGCGAGCGGGGTAACGGTGTTCACACGCATACGCTAACCCGGGCCACCGACAGCGCAGCGTCCCTCGTAAGCGGGGGTAACAAAGCCTCGGCTAGCCTGTGAGCTGTGGAGGACTCATCCGGAACCGCTCTCGAGTTCGAATACCGGGTGACCATCGAACACCTGCTGGCCTCGAGCATCCACCGCTACGAGGGCCGCCCGTCGGACGGACCCAGGCCCGCGGTCGGGCCGGAGGACTTCGCACGGGTGACCGTGAGGGCGCACCTCGGCATCGTCGGCGACCGGCACTTCGGCAAGGCGGCGCACCGCACGGCCTCGGTCACGATCATGGCCGTCGAATCGGTGGAGCACGTCGAACGAAGCCTGGGCCTCGCCCACGCTCTCGATCCGCTCGACACGCGCCGCAACATCCTGATTCGCGGTGTCGATGTCGACCGCCTTCGCGGAGCGGACTTCTCGCTCGACTCCGGCTCCGGCGCCGTGCTCTTCCACGCGCACCGGCCGGCCAATCCGTGCGCGTGGATGGACGTGATGCTCGCCCCGGGCGCGCACAAGGCACTGCGCGGCAGAGGTGGGCTGCGCTGCGAGCCGCTGAGCAGCGGTGAACTCACGAGAGGCCCCGCCGTGCTGCGCTCGTCGCACCGCCTCGACGACGGCGACGCCACGCTCTTCTAGGCTGCCGTCAGCACTCGATCACGTTCACGGCGAGCCCGCCTTCGCTCGTCTCCTTGTACTTCGTCGACATGTCGACGCCGGTCTGGCGCATCGTCTCGATAACCATGTCGAGCGACACCAGGTGCGTGCCGTCGCCGTTCATGGCGAGCCGCGCCGCACTTACCGCGGTGGATGAGGCGATCGCGTTGCGCTCGATGCACGGAACCTGCACGAGGCCGCCGACCGGATCGCACGTGAGACCGAGGTGGTGCTCCATGGCGATCTCCGCCGCGTTCTCGACCTGGCGCGGCGTTCCCCCCAGCACCGCGCAGAGCGCACCGCACGCCATGGCGCAGGCCGACCCGACCTCGCCCTGGCATCCGGCCTCGGCGCCCGAGATCGACGCGTTCGATTTGAACAGCGAGCCGATGGCGGTGGCCGTCAGCAGGTAGCGGTGGATTCCCTCGCGGTCGGCGCCGCGTACGAAATCGAGATAGTAGCGGCCGACCGCGGGCACGATGCCCGCGGCGCCGTTGGTGGGTGCCGTGACGACCCGTCCGCCCGACGCGTTCTCCTCGTTCACGGCGAGGGCGTACGCGTGCAGCCATTCTGTCGAGGTGTCGTGGTCGCCCGTGGCGGTCAAGCGCTCGAGTTCGAGGCGCTCGCGCAGGCGGGCGGCCCGGCGGGGCACTCCGAGACCCCCGGGCAGGGTGCCCGTGTTGTGCAGGCCGGCGTCGATGCAGGCCTCCATGGCGTTCCAGATACGGTCGAGCTGCGCGAGAACGGCCTCTTCGCCGTGCAGTTCGGTCTCGATGCGCCAGGCGACCTCGGCGATGCTGAGGCCGGTCGATTCGCAGATCTCGAGCAACGCGTCGGCGCTCGCGAACGAGAGGGGATGCTCGACCAGCGGGATGCTCGACGAGTCGTCGCCCTCGCGTTGGATGAAGCCGCCGCCCACCGAGTAGTACGTCTCGCTCAGCACGGGCAGGGCGTCGGAGTCGCCCCAGGCCGTGAGGCTGAGCGCGTTCGGATGCGCGGGCAGTCGGGTGTGCGGCTCGAACGCGATGTCCGACTGTTCGAACGCGATCGGATGCGCGCCGCCCAGCTCGATGGAACGCCGGTCGCCGCCCGAGGCGAGGTCGAGGAAGCCCGCATCGCGCAACGCCGTCGAGGAGCCACGAACGAGACCCGACCAGGCTCCATGCACGAGGGTGGGATCGCACGTCTCCGGGTCGAGGCCCATGAGCCCGGCGACCACGGCATCGGGTGTTCCATGGCCGAGGCCGGTGGCCCCCAGCGAGCCGTACAGCGAGCAGGTCACTCGGCGCACAACGTCGACCGAACCGGATGCGCGGAGACGGTCGACGAAATCGAGTGCGGCGCGCATGGGGCCGACGGTGTGCGAACTCGACGGGCCGATGCCCACCGAGAACAGGTCGAAGAGGGAGACGTAAGCAGTCACATCCAGACCCTAATCGCCGGGCGCCCGTCGCCGGCTCGCCGCGCAACATCCTGGCCCGGTTCGCCGGAAAAGCGAGCGCTTCGAGGCTGGGATGGCACGAATCGCCGCGCGGAGTGTAGACCTCCCGGGGTCGATCCGCACCGGCTTTGGAGCCTTTTCCCGGTGTGACTAACCTGTTGACGTTCTGCAACCGACGAGAAGGAGTTCCGGTGTCCACGTCTACACCAGCCCGCGACAAGGATGGCGGAGTCCGGAGCCTCGTGCCCGCCCGCATGGACCGTCTGCCGTGGACCAGATTCCATTGGTCGATCGTCGTCGGGCTGGGCTTCTCGTGGGTGCTCGACGGGCTCGAGATCCAGATCGTGGCCTCGGCCGGGTTCCAGAAGTCGCTCGACATGACCGCGGCCGAGGTGGGTCTGCTCGGAACGGTCTACCTGTTCGGACAGATCGCCGGAGCGCTCATCTTCGGCCGGCTCTCCGACAAGCTCGGGCGCAAGAAGCTCTTCATCCTGACCCTGGCGATCTACCTGATCGCGAGCGGGATAGCGGGCCTGAGCCCGAACATGTGGTTCCTGCTCGTATTCCGGTTCTTCGCGGGCATGGGCATCGGCGGCGAGTACGCCGCCATCAACTCGGCCATCGACGAGCTCATCCCGTCGAAGTACCGGGGCCGCGTCGACATCGCGATCAACGGCACCTACTGGGGCGGGGCGGCCCTCGGCTCGGCCGCCAATCTGTTCCTGCTGAACCCCGACATCTTCGACGAGAACGTCGGATGGCGCATCGGCTTCTTCATCGGCCCGGTGCTCGGACTCGCGATCATCTACCTGCGTCGGCACATCCCCGAGAGCCCGCGCTGGCTGATGACCCACGGGCGCGAGCAGGAGGCGGAGTCGACGGTCGACGACATCGAGAAGCGCGTGCACGACCAGGGCGGAGACATCGAGCCCGTCGACGAGAGCAAGGCCATCACGGTCACCCAGACCGAACATGTGCCCTTCCGCACGATCCTGCACGTGCTGTTCAAGCTCTATCCGAAGCGCACCCTGGTCGGTGCGACGATGATGGTCACACAGTCGTTCCTCTACAACGCGATCTTCTTCACCTACGCGCTCGTGCTGCAGAACTTCTACGGCACCTCTCCGTCATCGACCCAGTACTTCTTCTTCCCCTTCGCGATCGGAAACCTGCTCGGCCCCCTGCTGCTCGGGCACCTGTTCGACGTGTGGGGCAGGCGCAAGATGATCTTCCTCACCTACGGCGTCTCGGCCGTCGTGCTGGCCGCCTCGGCCGTGCTCTTCAGCATGGACGTGCTGAACGCGACGACCCAGACCATCTTCTGGTGCGTGTCGTTCTTCTTCGCCTCGGCCGGAGCATCCAGTGCCTATCTCACCGTGAGCGAGACATTCCCCCTCGAGATCCGCAGCCAGGCCATCTCGTACTTCTTCGCACTCGGACAGATCGCCGGTTCGATCGCCCCGCTGCTCTACGGCATCCTGATCGGCGACGGAACCGACCGCGGCCCCCTCACCTTCGGATACTTCCTGGGAGCCGCGATCATGTTCGTGGGAGGTCTGATCGCCCTGATCTTCGGGGTGGATGCCGAGCGAAAGTCGCTCGAGACCATCACGAATCCGCTGTCGGCGGTCAAGAACGACGGCTGAGCATCGCGAGGACGCCGGCAGAGCGACACCGTCATCCGGCGGACGCAGGAATGACTGACGCCCATGGGTTCATCGCCGACCCAGGCGCAGTTGGGAGCAGTGCCCGTCAGACGGTGCCTCAGTGGGCCGCTTCGAGAATGGCGAGTTCGTCGGCCGGGGTGAGACCTGCCCGGCGCTCTCGAAGCACACCACGCGAGGTCTCGTCCGCGAGTACCCGGGCAAGGGTGTGCTCAAGGTCCGTGAGGATGCCGCCTGCAACGAGAAATGCAGACCCGGATCGCTGCATGAAGGCGGTATCGGTCTCCGGGAGCCACAGGGGCAGCGAGCGTGGCCCGGCCCAGTAGTCGACGCCGTGAGCGAGCAAGAATTCATCCTCCGCTGGGACGAATTCTCCCTTGTATCCTGTAGCTTCAACGGCCGCGGAAAAGAAGTCCTGCATGCGGTGAACGTCTCCGACGGCGTTGATCGCGCCGGTGACACCCTCGCGGCCCGCTCGTTCAATCCAGGCCGCAAGGTCGGCAATGTCTATACCTTGAACGAAACGACGATCGGGGGTCGGCACGAGTGCGGGCCCTGGTCGCGACAGACGTGCAAGCCAGTATCCGAACCTGTCACTCGGGTCACCCGGACCGACGATCAACCCCGGGCGGGCGATCAAGAGACGATCTCCGAGCGCTTGGGCACTGCTCGTCTCCGCAGCGACCTTCGCATCCGCATAGTGGGAGAGGTCGTGCGGTTCCACCAACTGGGCGGATTCATCAGCGCCCGGTTCGTCGTTTCTCATATACACGGACACCGACGACACCAGTGTCCAGTGGGCGGCGTGCTCGGCGAGCGCGTCCAATGCGGGTTCCACGAGAGATGGCTCAGAGGCCAGCTCGATGACGTCGTCCCACTCGGTCTTCAGGTCGTCGTACGCACCCGCGGACCTGCGATCCGCGCGGATGTGGTGTGCCCCATCGGCAAAGTCTCCTGATTGCCCACGAGCAAGACAAAAGACCTCTGAACCACGGTCAATTGCCCTGTGCGAGATCTCGCGGCCCAACCATCCTGTTCCGCCCAGCACCAGCACTCGTCGCATACCACCAGCCAATCAGACCTGTTCGAGCTCGAGGTGACCCTTCGCTCGAAGCGCAACTCGGATTACTCCATCGACCGCCGGTCGGTGGATGTCCGTAGGGTGCGTCACACATGACCGCTGAGCACGGCGAGCACGTCGTCGAACCGGCCCTCGGCCTCGGCGAACCTCAGGAACCGCACGCGGTCTACGAGAATCTCCTCGGCATCCGGATTCGCCTCGAGGATCGACATGGTCTCGTCGAGGAACTCGTCGACGGGCATGCCGTCGGGGTCGTCCTGCTGGCCGAGCAGGGTCGTGGCCACCTTCGGCGGCGCGAGTTCGAGAACCCGGATGCTCGTGTCGGCCAGCTGCACGCGCAGGCTCTGCGAGAACGAATGGATGGCGGCCTTGGTCGCGCTGTAGGTGGGCGTGGCCGGCAACGGCACGAAGGCGAGGCCGGAGGAGACGGTCATGATCGTGGCCGACGGTCGGTTCGACAGGTGCGGAACGAGCGCCGCGATGAGTCGGATCGGGCCGAGCAGGTTTGTGGCGATGGTGCGCTCGGCGGTCTCGAGGAAGTCGGCCGTGTGCAGGTCTTCGAACTCCATGATTCCGGCCATGAGGATCACGGTGTCGAGGTCGGGGTGCTCGGCGACGACCTGCTGGGTGGCTCGTTCGATGGAGGAGGGGTCTGCGGTGTCGATCTGCACGGCGTCGATTCCGGGGTGCTCGGTGACGATCCGTTCGAGCAGATCGGTGCGGCGTCCGCCGACGATTACGTGGTTGCCGGCCGCCTGAAAGCGCAGGGCCAGGCCGAGTCCGAGCCCTGACGTGGCGCCGGGGATGAAAATGGTGTTTCCGGTGATGTTCATGGCTCGACTCAACACCGATCGCGCACCGCGCAGAAGGGAGCGCTTGTCCATGGATTCCCAGTCCCTTGTTGCCGCGGCCGCACACCGCCACGATGGACACATGGACAGACCCGCACTCGCAGACTTCCTCCGGCGTCGCCGCGAGGCGTTGAAGCCGCGCGACGTCGGGCTGCTCGATGGATCGCGGCGACGAACTCCCGGTCTCAAGCGCGAGGAGGTCGCCCTGCTCGTGGGCATGTCGACCGATTACTATTCGCGGCTCGAGCAGCAGCGCGGCCCGCAGCCGTCGGAGCAGATGGTGGCAGCGATCGCCCGCGGGCTGCGGCTGACGCCCGACGAGCGCGATCACCTGTTCCGCCTGACCGGTCACAATGCGCCGCGTCGGGCGCTGGCGACGCATCACGTGTCGCCCGCCCTGATGCGCGTTCTCGACCGGCTCGACGACACTCCCGCCCTGGTGCTCTCAGACCTGGGCGAGACGCTGGCGCAGAACGCGATGGCGACCGCGCTGCTCGGCGACGAGACGCGGTTCACCGGCCTCTCCGCGAGCGCGGTCTACCGCTGGTTCACCGACCCCGGGGCGCGCAGCCGGTATCCGCAGCGCGACCACGACCACCAGAGCCGCATCCAGGTCGCCGCCCTGCGCGCGTCGGTGTCGGCGTCGGGTGACTCCGAGCGCGGTCGGGCGATCGTCTCGGAGCTGCTGGCGACGAGCCAGGAGTTCGCTGCGATCTGGGAGCTCCACGAGGTGCGCAATCGCTTCGACGACCACAAGACTCTCGTGCACCCGGAGATCGGCGAGATCGAGGTGGACTGCCAGGCGCTCTTCACCGAGAACCTCTCGCAGACCTTGCTCGTGCTGACGGCGTCACCCGGGACAGAGGCGGCCGAGAAGCTCGCCCTGCTGCAGGTGGTGGGACACCAGACGTTCGCGTGAGCGGCAGCGGCGACGCTGCACACAGGTTTCGCAGGATGCCGTGAAAGTCTCGTGTGATGGCCCTGCACGACGGCCACCGGACGAGGGCGCAGTACCCGGAACGCGACAAGACTGACCACCACTAAGGAGTGGAACAGTCATGTCTTGGATCATCCTCGTCATCTCCGGAATCCTCGAGGCCGTGTGGGCGACCGCCCTCGGCAGGTCGGAGGGCTTCACCAGACTCTGGCCGAGTGTCGTGTTCGTCGGCGCGCTCGCGGCCAGCATGGTCGGACTCGCCTTCGCGATGCGCGACATCCCCGTCGGCACTGCCTACGCCGTGTGGGTGGGCATCGGCGCCGCGCTCACCGTGGGTTACGCGATGTTCTTCGGGGGAGAAGGAGTCTCGCTCGTGAAGCTGCTCCTGGTGATCGGGATCGTGGCCTGCGTCGTGGGCCTCAAAGTGCTGCATTGACATCCTGTTCAGCCGATCCGATCGGACCACGATAGTAGGGTGCCGAGCGAGGCGACCAGCGAGTGTAGAGGTCGAAGGGGGCGCCATGATCGCAGAACTGAACAGGCTGGTCGAGCTGGTCGAGGAACGTCTGGAGGACGACCTCGATGTGGCCTCGCTGGCGAGAGAACTCGGCACAACGGAGTACCACCTCCGACGGATGTTCTCTTCGCTGGCGGGCATGCCGCTGTCGGAGTACATCCGTCGTCGGCGCATGTCGGTCGCTGCAGCAGACGTTCTCGGGCACGGTGACCTGCTGGGAATAGCAGTGCGCTTCGGCTACGGGTCGACCGAAGCCTTCGGTCGGGCCTTTCGCTCCGTGCATGGGGTGAGCCCCGGCGATGTCAGGCGTGATGGCGGCCCCCTTCACACACAACCGCAGCTCAGGTTCCGCCTGACCGTAGAAGGGAACATCACCATGGACACCCGCATCATCGATCGACCGGCTTTCCGCCTCGTCGGCCACGTCACCCGCGTGCCGCTTATCCACGAGGGCATCAACCCGCACATCCAAGCCCACATCGCCTCCATCGCGGTATCAGAGCATGCGCGCCTCAAGAAACTGAGCGACACAGAACCGGCCGGCCTGCTCCAGGTCAGCGCTGATGTCGACCCCGACTACACCGAGAACACGGAACTGACCTACCTGCACGGCGTCGCCCTTGCCGACACGACCCCGCCGCCTGAGGATCTCGACGCGATCGACGTTGTTGCCGGCACCTGTGCGGTATTCCGCACCGAGGGTGAGTATCCGGCTGCTCTGCAGGAGGTCTGGGCGGCCACGGCGACCGACTGGTTCCCGTCGAACCCGTGGCGACTTCGACCGGGCCCGTCCATCGTCGCGGTGCTCGATCGCTCCGAGGATTTCAGTTCGGCCACCTGCGAGCTGTGGCTCCCGGTGGAGCGCGCCTGATGGCGTAGACCAGCCAGCGCGGAGTGGACTAGCGCGCACTGAGGCCGGTCGTCACCCACACGGCGACGACCGACAGAGCCGCGATGAACACCCACGAGCCGAGGCCGACGATCAGGGCCTTCCACCCCGTGCGCGCCAGTTCGGCGAACCGGATGCCCGTGCCGAGCGCGAACAGGGCCGTTGCGAGAAGGGCCGTCTGCAGCACATCGGCCACCTCGAGCACCCCGGCGGGTAGCGGAACGAGCGTGCGCACGAGCACGGCCGCCAGGAATCCGAGTACGAACAGGGGCACGATCGGAGGGCGCTTCGACGAGCGTTCGTCGACGGCCGAATCGCCCGAGGCCGAAGCCAGCGGGGCGCGGCGCCGCTCGACCGCTCCCACGATCGCCACCATCGGGGCGAGCGTGAGAACACGGGTGAGCTTCACGACCACGGCAGCAGACAGGGCGACGGGGCCGGCGATCTGGGCGGTCGCGACGACCTGACCCACGTCGTGCACGCTGAGGCCGACCCAGGTGCCGAACTCCGCGGCGTCGAAGCCGAGCGGGATGCGGGCGAGGGGGAGCAGCACGATCGCCAGAGTTCCGCAGAGTGTGACGAGAGCGATGGGGGTCGAGCTCTCGGAATCCTTCGCGCGCGTGACCGCGCTCATGGCGCCCACAGCGGATGCGCCGCAGATCGAGAATCCCGCGGCGATGAGCAGCGGCTGGCGGCCGGGCAGACCCAGCATGCGGCCGAGGAGCAGCGTGACGCCGAAGGTGAGCACGACGACCAGCGCGATGGCGACGATGGTGACCACACCGAGCCCGGCGATGTCGACGAGGCTGAGCTTGAGGCCCAGCAGCACGATGCCGATGCGCAGCAGGCGCCGCGCCGACAGGGAGAGGCCCGGCTTCAGAGGGCCGTCGAGCAGCGGTCGCAGAGCGGGGACCTGAGCGACGATCACGCCGAGGGCGACCGCGGCCGTGAGGAGGGGTACGGCAGGAACCGCGAGGTGTATGAGAAAAGCGGCGAGCGCGGCCGCTCCGGCCACAGACATGCCGGGCAGCCAGGCGGGCGCGGCTCGCCCTACCGCCACGAGGGCAGCCAGTAGTGCAGCGAGAGGAACCATCCGGGGACGGACTGCGCGGTCCAGACCGGATAGAAGAAGGCGCTGACCGCGGCGCAGATGATCAGGAACGCGATGACCGCACGGACGCCGCCCACACGCATCCATCGCGGATCGGTGCGTCTGCCCAACGCGAGCCCGATCACGAAGACCAGCCCGAGGATCAGATAGGGCTCGAAGGCGATCGTGTAGAACTGGTAGATCGTGCGGTTGATGTAGAGCAGCCACGGCAGATAGCCCGCGGCCATGCCCATGAGGACGAAGCCGACGACCCATTCACGCTTGCGGATCAGACGATAGACGAGATAGAGCAGTGCCGCCGTGCCGGCCCACCAGATGATGGGATTCGCGATCGACGTGATGTTCTCGTAGCAGGTGTCGGCACCGCAGCCGCCCTGGCCGTTCTCGATCGTGCGGATGTACATCTGGGTGGGGCGGATGAGGAACAGCCAGGTGAGCGGATTCGCCTGATAGGGATGCGGTGTGTGCTCGTTGACGTGGTAGTTGTAGACCGCCGCCTCGAGATGCCAGAAGTTCTGCGCCCAGTTGGGCACCCACGCGAGAGGGCCCGTCCAGTACTCGCCCGAGGACTGCACCCACTGGCGGTACATTCCGCCCGAGGTGAGGAACCAGCCCGACCAGGTGGACAGGTAGACCACGATCGCGATCGGCACGGTGAGCAGGAACGTGACCGGACCCTGCTTGAGGATCGCACCGGCCGCCCAGAGGGGAAGGCCCGCGCGGCGCCGTGCGAGGGCGTCGACGACGACAAGATAGACGGCGAAGGCCGCGAGAAAGTACAGGCCCGACCATTTGACGCTCGACGCCAGGCCGAACAGGATGCCCGCGGCCAGCACCCACGGGCGCCACCACAGAGCAGGGCCCCACTGGGGTACCCGGCCGCGCTTCTCCGACGCCATGATCTTCATGTCGAGGCGGCGGTTGTGCCACTCCCGATCCATGAGCACGGCGCCGACGCCGGCGAGGGCGACAAGTGCGAAGACACCGTCGAGAAGGGCCACGCGGCTCATGACGATGGCGTGGCCATCGATGGCCATCAGGAATCCGGCGACCGTGGCGAGGAAGGTGGAGCGGAAGAGCTTCTTGGCCACGAGCGTGGTCAGCAGAACGAGCAGGATTCCGCAGACCGCGACCGAGATGCGCCAGCCCACGCTCGAGTCGGCGCCGAAGACGGCGAGCCCGAGGGCGATCACCCATTTGCCCAGAGGCGGATGCACCGCGAACGATCCCTGTTGGAGGAAGCCGTCGGTGTCGCCCGCGTTGAACGCCTCGTCGGCATCGGCCGGCCACGAGGACTCGTAGCCGTTGCGCAGGGTCGTGTAGGCGTCTTTGACGTAGAACGTCTCGTCGAACACCAGCGAGTGCGGATGTCCGAGGTTCACCAGTCGCAGAACGGCCGCCAGCAGGGTGACGGCGATCGGCCCGCCCCAGGCCCACAGGCGCTGCCTCTCGGGAGTCGAGAGCATGCGCCCCCACCAGTCGTCGAGTCGCGAACCGGTCGGCTCGGGCGCGATAACAGGAGGGCTCTGCAGGTCGGTCACGTGCCCCATCGTAAAGGCTTCTTCGCACGCGGCTCGTCGTCAGCGAACACCCAGAAGCGCATCGACACGAAGATGAAGCCGGCCACGAGCACGATCGCCGCGAACTGCACGAGCAGCGGGTGGAAACCCAGGTGGTCGACGAAGACGGCGAGGATGGCGACGTTGATGCCGTAGCCCACTGCATTGGCGATGAGGAACCTCACCACCGAGCGTCGTGCGCTGCCCGCGTGGGCGAACGTGAATGAGCGGTTGCCCACGTAGCTCACGATCATTCCCAGCGCATAGGTGATGCTGGCGGCCGCGATAGCGGGAATTCCCGCGAGCGTCATCACGGCGAAGAGCCCGTACGCCAGAAGGTTGTTGGCGACCCCCAGTGTGCCGAATCGCACGACCTGGCTGCGCCAGAGGGTGCCGAGGAGCCGACCGAATCCCATGCCCACTCCCTGCCTCACGACTGCTCGATACTCTTAGGCAATGATCATCCTCGCGGGCACGCCCATCGGCAATCTGAAGGATGCGTCGGTGCGGCTCGTCGAGACGCTCGAGGCCTGCGAACTCATCGCCGCAGAGGACACGCGTGTCGCGATCAAATTGCTCCGCGCGCTGAATCTCGAGAACCGCCCCCGGCTGGTGGCGCTGCACGATCACAACGAGAGGGAGAAGGCGGCCGAGCTCGTGGAGTTCGCTCGCACCGCCGATCTCGTCGTGATGAGCGACGCGGGCATGCCGACCGTGTCGGATCCCGGATTTCACCTCGTGGCCGCCGCCGTCGCCGCGGGTGTCGAGGTCACCGCGATCCCCGGCCCGTCGGCGGTGCTCATGGCGCTCGCGGTCTCGGGCCTGCCCACCGACCGCTTCACCTTCGAAGGCTTCCTTCCCCGAAAGCAGGGCGAGCGGCTGCAGGTGCTGAAGGGATTGTCGAGGGAGCCCCGCACGATGGTCTTCTTCGAGTCGCCCAACCGCATCGCCGCCTCGCTCGCCGACATCGTGAGTGCGCTCGGCGCCGATCGCCGCGTCGCCGTGGCGCGGGAGCTCACGAAACTGTACGAGCAGGTGAAGCGCGGCACGGCATCCGAAGTTCTGGAGTGGGCCGAGGCCGGCGTGAAAGGCGAGATCGTGATCGTGGTGGCCGGGGCGCAGCCACTCGAGGTCGACCTGCCCACGGGCGTGGCCCAGGTGCTGGAGCTCGTGGCAGACGGCACGAGGCTGAAGGATGCGTCGGCCGCCATCGCCGAGGCGACGGGGCTGTCGCGGCGCGACCTGTACGAGGCGGCGTTGGAGCAGCGCACGGGGCGCACTCCGGCGAACGAGCAGGCGCAGCTGCCGCTTCTGTAGCGCGTAACACGCGGAGGCGCGCCTTTATGATGGGGAGCATGTCCGACGGCTCCTCGTTTTATATCACCACGCCTATTTTCTATGTGAATGACGTGCCCCACATCGGGCACGCCTATACAGAGGTGGCCGCAGACGTTCTCGCGCGCTGGCACCGCCAGGCGGGTGACGACACCTGGTTCCTCACCGGAACCGACGAGCACGGCCAGAAGATCCTGCGCACGGCCACCGCCAACGGCGTCACGCCCAAGGAGTGGGCCGATCGTCTCGTCGAGACGGCATGGCAGCCCCTGCTCAAGACCATCGACATCTCGAACGACGACTTCATCCGCACCACCGATGAGCGCCACGAAGTCAACGTGCAGCTCTTCCTGCAGCGCCTCTTCGACGCCGGCTACATCTACACCGGTGAGTACGAGGGCTACTACTGCGTGGGCTGCGAGGAGTACAAGGCCGACAGCGACCTCGTCGACGGCACGGGGGAGTACGAGGGCCAGAAGGTCTGCGCGATCCACTCGAAGCCCGTGGAGCTGCTGAAGGAGCGCAACTACTTCTTCCGCATGAGCGAGTTCAGCCAGCGGCTGCTCGACCTCTACGAGGAGAACCCGAACTTCATCCAGCCCGAGAGCGTGCGCAACGAGATCGTGTCGTTCGTGCGCCGCGGACTCACCGACCTCTCGATCTCGCGCCAGACGTTCGACTGGGGTATCAAGGTTCCGTGGGACGAGTCGCACGTCGTGTACGTGTGGTTCGACGCCCTGCTCAACTACATCACCGCTGCGGGATACGGCCACGACGACGAGGCGTTCGCCCGCCGCTGGCCCGCCACGCACATCGTCGGAAAAGACATCGCCCGCTTCCACGCCGTGATCTGGCCCGCCATGCTGATGGCCGCGGGGCTCGAGGTTCCGAAGCAGGTCTTCGGCCACGGCTGGCTGCTCGTCGGCGGCGAGAAGATGTCGAAGTCGAAGCTCACGGGCATCGCGCCGAACCAGATCACCGACACGTTCGGCTCCGACGCCTTCCGCTACTACTTCCTGCGCGCCATCAATTTCGGCCAGGACGGCTCGTTCAGCTGGGAGGACCTGTCGGCGCGCTACCAGGCCGAGCTCGCCAACGGCTTCGGCAACCTCGCTTCGCGCGTGATCGCCATGGTCACCCGCTATTTCGACGGCGTCATTCCCGACGCCGGGGTTCTGGATGCGCCTGACCAGGCGATCCGCGACACCGAGGTGCGGGTGACGGCCGCCGCCGACGAGGCCATCTCGCGACTCGCCATCCACGAGGCCATCGCCTCGATCTGGCAGCTCGTCGACGAGCTCAACGGCTACATCACCCTGCAGGAGCCGTGGGCGCTGTCGAAGGATCCGGCGAATCGGGAGCGACTCGGAACCGTGCTGAACACGGCGGTGCGCGGAATCGGCACGCTCGCCGTGCTGCTCTCGCCCGTGATTCCCGAGGCCTCGGCGAAGCTCTGGACCGCGTTGAACGGCGCGGGCGCAGTCTCCGACCAGCCCATCCGCTCGGCGTTCGAGTGGGCCGGGGGCACGACGGTCTCCGCCCTCCAGCCGCTGTTCCCTCGCATCGAGTCGAGCGAGTCCGACGGGTCGGGCGCGTAGTCGTGCCTACCGACCACAGCTATCCGCCGCTGCCCGAGCCCCTCGTGGTGGGTGTGTACGACAATCACACGCACCTGGACCCGCCCCCTTCGACAGGCTCAGGGAACGGCGGGGATGAGGGGCCCGAGCGCGAGGTGCTCGACTACCTCGAGCAGCTCGACCGGGCGTCGAGCGTCGGGGTGCGCGGGGTGGTGCAGGTCGGTGGCGACATCGAGTCGAGCATCTGGTCGGCCGAGCAGGCGGCACGCGAGCCGCGCATGCTGGCGGCCGTCGCCATCCACCCGAACGAGGCGCCGCGGTATGACGCGGCCGGTGAGCTCGACGACGCCCTCGCCGTGATCGCCGAGCTGGCGACGCGCCCCCGCGTTCGGGCCATCGGCGAGACCGGGCTCGACTTCTTCCGAACGGGCGAAGAGGGCCGGGCGGCCCAGTTCCGCTCCTTCGAGGCGCACATCGACATCGCGAAGCAGAACGGTCTCGCCCTGCAGATCCACGATCGCGACGCGCACGACGACGTGATCGAGACACTGCTGCGCGTGGGCGCGCCCGAGCGCACCGTGTTCCACTGCTACTCCGGCGACGGAGCCATGGCCCGCATCTGCGCCGACAACGGCTGGTACATGTCGTTCGCCGGAACGGTCACGTTCAAGAACGCCGAGAACCTGCGCGACGCGCTCGAAGTCGCTCCCCGTCAGCTGCTGCTCGTCGAGACGGATGCGCCGTTCCTCACCCCGACGCCGCTGCGCGGGCGGCCCAATGCCCCCTACCTGCTGCCGCACACCCTGCGCTTCATGGCGTCGCATCTCGGCACCGACGTGTCGATGCTCGCCGCTCAGATCACCTCGAACACGGAACTGGTCTACGGCACGTGGGATTCCGAGCCGGTGATCGCCGAATGACCGAGCCCGTCGAAGGCAAGCTCCTCGGCCCCGCCGAGATCCGCGACCTCGCCGAGCTGCTCGATCTGACGCCCACGAAGAAGCTGGGGCAGAACTTCGTGATCGACGGCAACACGGTGCGGCGCATCGTGCGCGTCGCCGGAGTGCGGCCGGGGGAGACCGTCGTCGAGGTCGGGCCGGGCCTCGGGTCGCTGACCCTCGGCATCCTCGAGACCGGCGCGAGCGTCGTGGCCGTCGAGATCGACAAGCGTCTCGCCGCCCAGCTGCCCGACACGGTTCGCGCGCTGCAGCCCGACGCCCGCCTGACGGTCGTGCGCGACGATGCCATGAGCATCCAGAGTCTGCCGGATGCGCCGGTTCGGCTGGTCGCGAACCTTCCGTACAACGTCTCGGTTCCCGTGCTGCTGCATTTTCTCGAGTACTTCCCGTCCATCCGGTCCGGGGTGGTGATGGTGCAGGCCGAGGTCGGGCACCGGCTCGCCGCGGTTCCCGGGTCGAAGATCTATGGCAGCCCGAGCGTGAAGGCCGCCTGGTACGGCGACTGGAAGACGAGCGGCACTGTGAGCAGGCAGGTGTTCTGGCCCGTTCCCAACGTCGACTCGGTGCTGGTGTCCTTCGAGCGTCACGAGACACTTCCCGACACGGAGGAGGTGCGCGTGCGCACCTTCGAGGTCGTGGATGCCGCCTTCCAGCAGCGCCGCAAGATGCTGCGGCAGTCGCTGATTCCGGTATTCGGAGACACGCAGCAGGCCCAGGCCGTGCTCGAGCGTGCCGGAGTGGAACCCACAATGCGTGGAGAAGCGCTGACGATGGAGGATTTCCACCGTATCGGTCGCGCCTCGGCCGAGGCCTGACACCCGTTACCGTCTGTGACGAGAGGGTGAATCGACCCCCTCGACCCTTGCTAGCGTTGGATCGCACCCCCTCCCGACAGCAACCCTGGAGACACCCATGTCCACTCTCACTCGGCGCATCGGCGCCGTCGCCCTCACGGCCGCGCTCGTCGCGGGCGTCTCCGCCTGTTCGTCGTCGGATGCCGGCTCGTCCGACGACGCGTCGCTCGACAAGTCGATCATCCTCATCACGCCGACCGCCGTCGGCTCGAACAACTTCCTGAAGCTCGCGGTCGAGGGTGCAGAGGCCGCCGGCAAGGCGAACGGCGCCAAGGTCGACATCTACGAGAGCAAGGACCCGGCGTCGATCCAGCAGAACATCGACGAGGCCGTGCGTGCCGCGCCCGACGTGATCATCGGCGTCTCGTTCAGCGTGCTCGACCAGGTCACGGCCGCAGCCGCCGACAACCCCGACCAGCAGTTCCTGCTGATCGACACCTCGGCCGAGGAGCCCACCGACAACCTCACCGCCGCCGTGTTCAAGGAGTACGAGTCGAACTACCTGATCGGCGTCGAGGCCGGCCTGCTCACGCAGACGAACAGCATCGGCGCGATCGGCGCCCTCGACACCCCGTTCATCCACCGCTGGATCGACCCTTTCTTCGCGGGGGCCAAGAGCGTGAACCCCGAGGTCAAGACGACCCAGCAGTACGTGGGCGGCGACAACCCCTTCGGTGACCAGGCCCGTGCGAAGGCGCAGGCCCAGATCATCGCCGACTCGGGTGCCGACTACGTGAACGCGGCGGCCTCGGCCGGAAACCTCGGCGTGTTCGAGGCCGCGGCCGCAGGCAGCTTCAAGGCCTTCGGAGTCGACTCCAACCAGTGCCTCGAATCGCCTGGAAACGTGGTCGACAACTCGATCAAGCGCGTCGACGTCGCGGTCGAGAACGCGGTGAAGGACATCTTCGCGGGCAACGGCGGCGGCTTCAAGTCGTACGGCCTCGCGGAGGGCGGCGTGGGAGTGACCGGCCTCGAAGACGACGTCGCGTCGTCGAAGTGCCTTATCGCCGAGCACCCCGATGTGATCGAGAAGGTCGCGGAGGTTCGCGACCAGATCGTCTCGGGTGAGATCACCGTCGAGGATCCCCTCACCGCCGGATGAGCACCGCCGCAGTAGAGCTGAGAGCGATCAGCAAGAGGTTCGATGCCGTCGTGGCGAACGACGGCATCGACCTCGTGCTGGCCCGGGGCACCGTGCACGCCGTGATGGGCGAGAACGGAGCGGGCAAGTCGACCCTGATGTCGATCCTGTTCGGTCTCGTGCGCCCGGATTCGGGCGAGATCGTGGTCGACGGAGAGACGCGCTCCTTCCAGAGCCCGCTCGACGCCATCGCCGCCGGACTCGGCATGGTGCACCAGCACTTTCGTCTCTTCGACTCGATGACCGTGGCCGAGAACGTGGTCTTCGGCGCCGAACCCACGCGGGGCGGGCGCATCGATCGCGCCGCAGCGGCCGAACGGGTGCGCAGTCTCGCCGACCGCTACGGGCTCGACACCGACCCGCAGGCCAGGGTCGGAGACCTGTCGGCCGGAGCGCGGCAACGCGTCGAGATCCTCAAGGCCCTGCACCGCGACGCCCGCATCCTCATCCTCGACGAGCCCACCGCCGTGCTCACTCCCTCCGAGGTCACCTCGCTGTTCACCGTGATCCGGCGGGCTGCCGAAGACGGCACCACGGTGGTGCTCGTCACCCACAAGATCCAGGAAGTGCTCGACGTGTCGACCGAGGTCACCGTGCTGCGCGACGGCCGGGTCTCCGGTCGATTCGTCACCGCCGACACGACGTCGGCCGAGCTCGTGCGCGCCATGACCGGCCGCGAGGTCGAGATCGTCGCCAACCCGGGAACGGGAACGCTCGGCGACACCGTCCTCGAGGTCGAGGGCGTGTCGGTCACGGATGCGCGGGTCGAGCGGGTCTCGAACGTCTCGCTCTCGGTTCGTCGGGGCGAGATCGTCGGCATCGCCGGCGTCTCGGGAAACGGCCAGCACGATCTCGTGGCCGCCATCCTCGGAACGACGCCCGTCTCGGCCGGGCGCATCCGGCTCGGCGACCACGACGTGACGGGCGCGCCCGTCGCCGCCCGGCGAGCCGCCGGCCTCGCGGTGATCCCCGAAGACAGGCGCGGCGAGGGCAGTGCCGTGACCATGTCGATCACCGAGAACCTCTCGCTCGGCCACCACAGGCAGCCTCCGATCGGCCGGCCGAAAGGCTTCGGCAGGGGCTGGATGTCTCTGGCCGCCGCCCGCACGCGTGCGGGCGAGCAGATCTCGTCGTACGACATCCGCACCTCGGGCGAGAAGCAGCCCGTCGGATCGCTCTCCGGCGGCAACGCGCAGAAGGTCGTGATCGCCCGCGAGCTGTCGTTCGACGCTCCGCTGCTCATCGCCGAGCAGCCCACCCAGGGCGTCGACGTGGGGGCCATCGAGGCCATCCACGGGCGCCTGCTCGACTATCGGGCCTCGGGCCGCGGCATCCTGCTCGTCTCGCACGAGATCTCGGAGCTGCTGGCCTTGGCCGACCGGGTTCTCGTGATGTTCGCCGGCGAGATCGTGGCCGAGTTCGACCGGTCGCAGGCGAGCGCCGAGCGCATCGGTGCGGCCATGGCCGGAGCCGCCGCGGCGGCCGGGGAGGAGTGGACAGCATGATCGCGAGACTCACCCGCCATCCCGCCGTCGTTCCCATCGGGGCCGTCGTGCTGGCGATCCTCATCGGCGCGGTCGTGATCCTGCTGGCCGGGCTCAATCCGATCGACGCCTACGCGGCCGTGCTGCAGGGCTCGCTCGACGTGCGCAACCTCGACTACACGTTCTCGGTCTGGGGCTTCATCTGCGGCATGGGACTCGTCGCCGCCATCCCGCTGCGCATGGGCGAGTTCAACCTCGGCGGAAACGGGCAGCTCGTGCTCGGAGGCATCACGGCCTATGTCGTGGCCAGCCAGCTCGGCCTGCCCGGAATCGTCGCGGTGCCCTTCGCCTTGATCGCCGCGATGCTCGTGAGCGGCGGCTTCGCGGCCGTCTCGGCGCCGCTCGCCACGCGCTTCGGAATCCCGATCATCATCTCGACCCTGCTGCTGTCTCCGGTCGCCGTTGCGGTCGCCTCGTACCTGGTGCGCTTCCCCCTCGCCGAGAAGGGATCGGGCAACGCCCAGACGCCCGTGCTGCCGGAGGACGCGCACATCTGGAGCCTCGGCGACCTGCGCTACACCACGGTCGGCCTGCTGCTGATCATCGCCGTCATGGTGATCTTCTACGTCGTCGATTCGCGCTCGGCCGTGGGCTTCGAGCTCCGCGTCACGGGAGCGAACCGCCGCTTCGGCGAGTACGCCGGCCTCAAGCCCGGGCGACTCGCGCTCGGAGCGATGGGTTCGGCCGGAGCCGTGGCCGGCCTCGTGGGCGCGATCATCGTGCTCTCGTCGCCCTACCGCTTCATCGACGGGGCGCTCATCTCGCCCGGCTACACGTTCGCGGGTCTCGCGGCGGCTCTGCTTGCCGGCGGTCGACCGGCGCTCGTGCCCGTCACCGCCATCCTCTTCACCATCCTTCAGGTCGGGGGAGCGAGCATGGAGCGCACCGCCGAGGTTCCCCGCCAGCTCTCCGACGTGCTGCAGGGCGTGGTCATCGTGATCCTCGCGCTGCGCGTGGTTCTCGACCGTCGGCGGGCCGGCGCCGGAAAGGACAGCTGATGAGCATCTTCGAGTGGAGCTTCGTCGCGGCCGTGCTCACCAGCGCGACGCCCATTCTCTTCGCCGCCCTGGCCGGAGCCCTGTGCGCGCAGGCCGGCGTGTTCAACATCGCCCTCGAGGGGCAGATGCTGTGGGGCGCGTTCGCGGCCGTCGCGGGCAGCTACTACACCGGAAACGCCTGGGCCGGGGTGCTCGTCGCCGTGCTCTCGACCGCCATCTACTCCGTGATCCTCGCCGTCGGCGCGGCGCGGTGGAAGGCCGACCCCATCATCATCGCGATCGGCACGAACCTGCTCTCGCTCGGACTCACCGGTTTTCTGCTGCGCGTTCTCTTCGACACCTCCGGATCGTTCGCTCCGCAGGGCCTCGACGGCATCGGCACCATGCCCTTCCTGAAGGGCATCCCCGTGATCGGCGACGTGTTCGCCGGGCAGTCCGTGCTGGTGCCCTTGGCGTTCGTGCTCATCGTGGCGGCGGGCCTGTGGCTGCGGCTCACGCCCGGCGGGCTGCGCCTGCGCGGCGTGGGCGAGCATCCGGATGCCGCGGCCACGCTGGGCATCGGCGTCGCTCGGTACCAGACGTGGGTCACCATCCTCGGCGGTGGACTCTGCGGCCTGGCCGGAGCCCAGCTGTCGCTCGGCAATGTGACCCTGTTCACCGAGAACATGACCGCCGGTCGCGGATGGATCGCGGTCGCCGCGGTCATTCTCGTCGCCAACAAGGCCTTCTGGCTGCCCGTCGCCTGCCTCGGCTTCGGCGCCGCCGAGGCCCTCGGCTTCCGGCTGCAGGGCATCGGCGCCCCGCAGCAGCTCACCGATGCCGCGCCCTACGCCATCACCCTCGTCGTTCTCGTCATCATGCGCGTCGTGGTGACGCGCCGCCGCACGCACGCCCTCACACCCAAGGAGACCCTCGTATGACCGCAGCAGAGCCGAGCGACGTGCGCCACATCATCGTCGACACCGACACCGGGATCGACGACGCCCTCGCGCTGCTCTACCTGGCGGGCCGCGACGACGCCGAGATCTCAGCGATCACGAGCGTCTACGGCAACACCCCCGTCGAAGACGCTGTCGCGAACATCGCGCGGGTACTGAAGATCGCCGGCCTCGACGACACTCTTGTGGCTCGAGGCGCCGCGGGACCGATCAACGGCGAGCCGCGCATCGCAGGGCACGTGCACGGAGGAGACGGCCTCGGCGACCTCTACAGCGAGAAGCTGGCACCGAAGAACCTCTCGCCGCTGTCGTCGGCCGAGCTGCTCGTCGAGCTCGCGCGCTCGCGCCCCGGCTACTACGACCTGCTGCCGATCGGCCCGCTCACCAACGTCGGCCTCGCGCTCGAGATCGAGCCCCAGCTGCTGACCCTGTTCCGCTCGACGGTCATCATGGGCGGCTCCGGACCGTTCCCCCCGCTCGGCACCGTGCAGATGGTGGACGCCAACATCCACAACGACGCCGAGGCCGCCGCGCGCGTGTTCGCCGCGCCGCGCACGAACCTCGTGATGGTGGGCGTGAACGTGACCGCCGGCACCATCGTCGACGAGGTCGCCGTGCAGGCTCTGCACCGCGCGGGCACGGAGTGGGGCACCTTCTCGGCCGAGATCCTCGAGGCCTACATGGACTTCTACCAGTTCTCGTGGGGACGCCGTGTCTCACCGGCCCACGACGGACTGGCCGCAGCGCTGCTCGTGCAGCCCGAGTGGATCACCTCGTCGCTGAGCGGACCGGTCAACATCACGACCGACGGGTTCGCCACGCGCGCCCACCTGCTGCGCACGCACGAGGGTCTGCCCGTGAGCTGGCCCGTGACGCCCGCCCCCGACACGAAGGTCGTTCTCGACGTCGACAGGCAGGCGTTCCTCGCTGACTTCGTCTCGGTGCTGGCAGGCCTCGGCCGGGCATAGTCGGCCGCTCGGAGCACTGCGGTCGGAGCTCGCCTCCCGTTGCATATAGGTTGTTTCCATGGTCACTCAGAGGGCGCTGTCGACAGTGCACGTTCGGGCGCCGGGCAAGATCAACGTCTTCCTCAAGGTCGGGGCGGTCATGGATGACGGCTACCACGATGTCGCCACGGCATACCAGGCCGTCTCGCTCTACGAGAACGTGCGGGCGAGCATCGCCGATGACTTCTCCGTGACCTTCGGCGGCAGCATCGACTGCTCGGGCCTCGAGGTCGACGGCACGAACCTGGCGATCCGCGCGGCGCGCATGCTGGCACGCAAGGCGGGCTACCGCGGCGGCGTGCACCTCGAGATCGAGAAGAACGTTCCGATCGCGGGGGGCATGGGTGGAGGGTCCGCCGACGCGGCCGCCACGCTCGTCGCCTGCGACACGCTGTGGGGCACCGACCTCGGACGCGACGAGCTGCTCACGCTGGCATCTCGTCTCGGCGCGGACGTTCCCTTCGCCCTCACCGGGGGAACCGCGATCGGTACTGGCCGTGGAGACCAGCTGAGCCCCGCGCTGGCCAAGGGGTCGTTCCACTGGGTGCTCGTTCTCGCCGACTTCGGATCGAGCACGCCCGAGGTCTATCGCGAACTCGACAGGCATCGAGACCGCCACGCGCAGGACATCTTTCCGGCGCAGACGCAGCCCACCGTCGACACCGCCGTGCTGCAGGCGCTGCGCTCCGGCGATGCGCTGGTGCTGGCCGACGCCCTCTACAACGACCTGCAGGCTCCGGCGCTGCACCTCAACCCCGCGCTCACGGGCATCCTCGAGCTCGGAGAGGCGAACGGCGCCCTCGCCGGCCTGGTCTCGGGTTCCGGGCCGACGGTCGCGTTCCTCGCCGAGAACCTCGACGCCGCGCTCGAGCTGCAGATCGCGCTGAGCGCGGCCCGGCACCGCGTCGTGCGCGTCACCGGACCCGTGCACGGCGCCCGCGTCGTCGCGGACTAGACAACACAACGACCGCACTTCGAAAGGCGTCATGAGGCTCACGACAACCGAGGGGATCGCGGTCGAGGGGGTACGGCGCTCGTTCGGCAGCGTGCGCGCCGTCACCGACATCAGTTTCGAGGCGAGACCGGGAACTGTCACCGCTCTGGTCGGTCCCAATGGCTCCGGCAAGACCACCCTGCTGCTGATGCTCGCGACCCTGCTCGCGCCCGACGAGGGTTCGATCCGCATCGCCGGGCACGATCCCGTCGTCGATCCCCAGGCGGTCAGAGCGATCATGGGGTGGATGCCGGACACGCTCGGCTCGTGG
>Ga0247732_10000212_pt1 | contig 35855 bp, 39 predicted proteins | sample UWRJL163409C2_FD_180940 | JGI IMG/M metagenome (GOLD analysis project Ga0247732, IMG submission 180940) | Plant litter microbial communities from Arlington Agricultural Research Station in Wisconsin, United States - UWRJ-L163-409C-2 | ecosystem: Environmental > Terrestrial > Plant litter >...
GTTCGTGCACGAGTCGGAGCTTCTCGCCTTCGAGGCCGAGGGTATCGCCGACCGGCGTGAGGCGGCGAAAGCCGCGAGCCGCAGCCTCGACAAGCAGCTGAGCGGCATCAAGAAGTCGCGCGCACCGCGCCCGGTCGACCAGATCATCACCGAGATCTATGGCGGCCTGCACATCAAAGACGTGCTCGCCCGGGTCGAGGGCCTGACGAAGTCCTACGGCGAGCGCACCCTCTTCAGCGACCTGCAGTTCGAGCTGCGCCGCGGCAACCGCATCGCCGTCATCGGCGCGAACGGCAGCGGCAAGAGCACCCTGCTGCGCGTACTGCTCGGCGAGGAGAAGGCGGATGCCGGCGACGTCGCCTGGGCCAGCGGCGCCCGCGTCGTCAGCTACAACGACATGCTCGAGAAGCTCGACAATGACGACACCGTCACCCACGCCGTCAACGCCCTGCCCGACAGCCTCGCCCTCACCGCAACCCGCAAGTCGGTCGGCCGCTTTCTGTCGATGTTCCAGTTCAGCGAGGCCGACCTCAAGCAGCGCGTCGGCAACCTCAGTGGAGGCCAGCGGGCTCGGGTGGCGATGGCGCAGTGCCTGCTGAGCGGGGCATCCGTTCTGGTTCTTGATGAGCCGACCAACCACCTCGACCTCTCAAGCACCCAGGTGATGGAACGCGCTCTCGTGCACTTTCCTGGTGCGGTGATCGTGGTCAGCCACGACCGTTTCTTCACCGACAAAATCGCCAACCGACGCCTCGCCTTTGGCGATGGGCAGATCGAGGTCAGCGCCTACTAGCGGTCACAGTGCGTAACGGGACTTCGCAGATCGGCACCGCGTCGATACCGTCGAGTCTCACCCGCTGACCCGAGGAGGCCCCAATGCACGACCTCCTGTTCTGGTATGCCCGCGTACACGGGCCGGCCGCCTTCGAGGGCCTCGTCGTCGAGCGCACGGACGAGGTGGAGGAGTGAGTGAGCGCGGATTCACCACCCGCCAGCTGCACGGCGGGGTCGAGCGCGACGCCGCCCACAACCCGCGCCAGGTGCCGCTCTACCTGACGGCCGGCTTCGTCTTCGACGACTTCGACCAGGCACGCGACCGCTTCGCCGCGGTGGATGAGGGCTACAGCTACACCCGCATGGGCAACCCCACCAACGCCTCGCTCGAGCGCCGCATTGCCGACCTCGAGGGCGGCGTCGAAGCGCTCTTCGTCAGCAGCGGCCAGGCTGCGGTGTCGATCGCGCTTCTCGGCCTCGTGCGCAGCGGCGACCACATCGTGGCGGCGGGCAACACCTACGAGGGGTCGCGCTGGCTGCTGCTCGACAACTTCGCGCAGATCGGCGTCGACGTCAGCTTCGTCGTCGGCAACGACCCCGCGGAGTGGGAGGCGGCGATTCGCCCGAACACCCGCGCCGTCTTCGCGGAGTCGATCGCCAACCCGCGCAATGAGATTCTCGACATCGAGGCCATTGCTGCGGTCACGAAGCGCCACGGCATCCCGCTCGTGGTCGACAACACGCTGGCCACGCCCTACCTGCTGCGTCCGCTCGAGCATGGCGCCGACGTCGTCGTGCACTCGGCGAGCAAGTTTCTCGCCGGCCACGGCAACGTGCTCGGCGGCGTCATTGTCGACGGCGGCGCCTTCGACTGGAGCGAGCACACCCGTCTGCGCAGCGTCTCGCCCGACGGCGGCCCCTCGTACGTCGAGCGCTTCGGGGCGCGCGCCTACATCCGCTACCTTCGCGAGAATGTCGCGCCGCGCTACGGCAGCGTCGCAAGCCCGTTCAATGCCTTCCTCATTCAGCAGGGCATCGAGACGCTGTCTCTGCGCGTGCAGCGGCAGTCGGCGAGCTCACTGCAGATCGCACGCTGGCTCGAGCAGCAGCCCGAGGTCGCATCGGTCGACTACTCCGGGCTCGAGTCGAGCGACTACCACGCCCTCGCGCAGCGTTACCTGCCGCGCGGAGCGGGCTCGGTCTTCTCGTTCACTCTGCGCGGCGGCGAGCCAGCGGCGCGGGCGCTGCACGACGCGGTCGTGCTGTTCACGCGCATGACGAACCTCGGCGATGTGCGGTCGCTCATCATCCACCCGGGATCGACGACACACACGTTGCGCACGAAGGCCGACCTCGAGCAGGCCGGGATTCTGCCCGGCCTCATCCGCCTCTCGGTGGGAATCGAGGATGTCGATGACCTTCTCGCCGACCTCGAGCAGGCCCTCGCGGCGGTGCGTGCATCAACAAAGCACAGTGCAACAGGGCGCAACACAGCAACCACCGTCGGCATTCTGAGCGCAAGCTAGGGTCGTGTCTCGTCTTCAACACTTCGGGTGGTTTCTCTCGCGCGGCTTCGGCCCGCACGGCTGGGGTCACCCCTACCTCGATTGGAACTACCGCTGGGAGCGGCCGGACCTCTACCAGCAGTCCGCGCGCGAGCTGGAGCAGGCGGGCCTCGACCTCGTCATCATCGAGGACGCCCTCTCCATCGGGTTTCCGGAAACCCTCGACCTGCGGGTGCGCGAAGCCTACGGCGGGCCGAAGCACGATCCCTTCATGCTCGCGCCGTACCTCTTCGCGACCACCCAGCACCTCGGCATCGCGCCGACCGTGAACGCGGGCGCCTACCCGCCCTATCTCGCCGCCCGCCAGTTCGCCACTCTGCAGCACCTCAGTGCCGGCCGCCTCGGCCTCAACGTTGTCACCGACGTCGGCAGTGCGCGGCACATGGGCCTTGAGCCGATTCCGCACGACGCCGCCTATGACCGCGCGACGGAGTGGCTGGGCGGGGTGCGTGATCTCTGGAACAGCTGGGATGCCGACGCCCTCATCCAGAACCGCGCGACGAAGCACTTCGCCGACGGCTCCAAGATCAACGCCATCCAGCATCGCGGCGAGTACTTCCAGTTCGACGGTCCGCTCAACGCGCTGCCTTTCGAGACCGACGGCGACCCGGTCATCGTCTCGCCCGGCGGGTCGCCCCGCGGCTTCGCCTTCGCCGGCCGGCACAGCGAGATCCAGTTGGCCCTCGCCTCCCTCGACGTGCAGACGGTGCGCGACTACCGCGCCCGGGTACGCGAGCAGGCCGGCGTCTTCGGCCGCGCCGACGACATCAAGGTGCTCTTTGTCTTCAAGCCGGTCATCGTCGGCAGCCGGGAGGAGGCCGACCGCCTCGTCGAGGCCTCGCAGCACCCGACCGACGAGCAGCTGACGCAGATCGCGATCGGGCAGTCGAGCGACCTCGAGACCGACATCACGCAGTTCGACCTCGACAGCCATCTCGACCCGTCGATCTTCGGCGAACACGTGTCTCGCGGAACCATCAAGGGACTGCTCGGCAAGGCGGAGAGCTTCGAGGCCGAGACCCTTCGACAGATTCTGACCCGGCACGCGAAGCTCGGCCGCATCAGCGACCGCTCCGGCTTCGTGGGCACGGCCGACGAGGTCGCCGAATTCATCGACGACTTCGGCACCGACGCCGACAACGACGGCTTCATCTTCTCGGGCGACCTTCACCCGGTGACCGTGCACCGCTACCTCGACGAGCTGGTGCCGATTCTGCGCCGCCGCGGCATTCTGCGCACCGAGTACGGCAACGGTGGTCTGCGGGCGAACCTGCGCGACTTCTGATGCTGATCGGGGTCGTCGGACTGGGCCGGATGGGCCTGCCGATCTCGCAGCACCTGGCCACCGTTCACGAGGTGCTGACGAGCGATCCCGTGGTCGGGGGCGTGCGCGACGTCAGCCATGTCGACGTACTCGTGACGGTGTTGCCGGGGGCCGCATCCATCGCCGAGGTCGAGCCGCTTATCGCGCGCCTGCGGCCCGAGGCGACGTGGCTCGACCTGAGCAGCTCTGACCCGAGGGTATCGATGCGTGTCGCAGAGTCGATCGACGCGCAGAGTGTCGCCGCACCCATGTCGGGCGGTCCCGCAGCCGCGCGCTCCGCCGAGCTGCACTTCACCGTTGGCGGAGACCCGGTGCCCCCGCACACCCTCGACCTCCTCGGCACCCAGACCCGGGTCGGCTCGGTGTTCGACGCGCACCTCGCGAAACTGCTGGCGAACCTGCTGTGGTTCGGGCAGGCGGTGGCCGCGGCAGAGGCGCTCGCCCTGGGGCGAGCCCTCGGGTCATCCACGCCGACGCTGGGGCGTGCGCTGGCGGCGGGCGCGGGTGGAGGCCGCTTTCTCGACGACGCGCTCGAGGCGCTGTTGGCCGAGCGGGACATCCTCGAATTTGGGGTTGTCCGGGTGGTCGAGCAGCTGGAGGTTCTGTCGGAGCTTGCCGGCGAGACGGGCTCGCCGTTCGCGGTGTCGGCCGCGGTGGTGCAGCGGTACCGGGAGGCCGTCGGCGGCGGAGAGTTGGCCGCCGCCCTGCAGATTCTGGCTAGCGCGCGGCCTTCGTCACCAGCTGGGTGACGAGCTTTTCGACGGCGGGCGTCCACTCGACGATCGCGTACGAGGTGGCCCAGCTGGCGCCATCGTCGAGGGCGGCGCCGTCTTGGAATCCGAGGGTGCCGTAGCGCGCCTTGTAGAGGCTGGCCGGCTGGAAGAAGAAGAGCACCTTGCCGTCGCGGGCCCACCCGGGGGCGCCGTAGAAGGTCTTCGCGTCGAGTTCGGGCGCGTGCTTTGCGACGACCTCGCTGATCTTCTCGCAGAGCTCGCGGTCGATGCCGGTGAACTCGGCGATCTTCGCGAGCTGGTTGGCGGCCGCGGCCTCCTTGGTCGCGTTGGCCTTCGCCTCCTTGGCGCGGGCCTTCATGGCGGCGCGCTCTTCTGCGGTGAAGTTCTTAGTGTTCGATGTCTCAGCCATGGCTCAACAGTAGGCAACGACCGGAGGCCGCGCTTCTTGAATCCTGCTCAGCTGGCGAGAGCGTTCAGGGCGTCGCCGGTGAGGCGCTGGGTCGTCCACTCGCTCATGGGTGTGACACCCAGCGACCGGTAGAAGCCGATGGCCGGCTCGTTCCAGTCCAGCACGGTCCACTCGAAGCGGCTGTAGCCGCGCTCGATGCACACCGCCGCGAGCGCTCGCATCAGTGCCTTGCCGTAGCCGCGGCCCCGCTCGCTGTCGAGTACGAAGAGATCCTCGAGCCACACACCGTGGCGCCCGGTCCACGTCGAGTAGGTGATGAACCACACGGCGATGCCGACGATCTGGCCGTCACGCTCCACTACGTGGGCGAAGGCGCGCGGCTCGGGGCCGAAGAGGGTGACGGTGAGGTCGTCTGCGGTGTTATCGACCGCATCCGGCTCCTTCTCGTAGACGGCGAGCGCGGTAATGCAGGCGAGGATGCCCGGCTCGTCACCGGGGCGGGCGGGGCGCAGGACTGCGCCGTGCGAAAGGCTCATGCGTTCATCCTCTCCAGTGCGGGCAGCAGCTCGGCGAGCGATTCGATGCGCAGGTCGGCGCGCTCAGCCTGCGGCAGCTGCGCGTGAATGACGCCCCACGGCCCGCGGCGGATGAACGCCGTGCGCATGCCGGCCGCCCGCGCGGGCAGCACGTCGTTGTCGAGGCGATCGCCGACGTAGAGAATCGCGCCTGCGGGCCGGCCAGCCTCGACGACCACACGATCGAAGAACGCACTGGACGGCTTGGCGACACCCCACGCCGCCGACGACGCGATGAAGTCGGCCTCGAATCCCGCTGCCCGAAGCTGCTGCTCCGCCCCAGCGGGCTGATTGCCCGCTATCCCGACGGCGAGACCGGCGGCGCGCATGGACCGAAGGCATGGCAGAGCGTCGGGGTAGAGATCGTCGCCCGTGATCGTTGGGAAACCGGCGGGCGCCTCGACACCCACCACATCCCACACCGTGCGGTGGTCGTCGCCACGCTCGATGACCGCACCGAGGGCGCCCATGAGTGTCAGGGGCGTGAGGCCCGCGCGCACCGCGCGCTCGGCCCAGGCGCGGGACTCGTCGACGAGCGTCTCGCCGACATCGAAGACAACGGCCTCGATGCGCGCCATCAGCGCCCCGTGCGCTTTCCGCCGGGCTTCTTGCGCTCGCCCTTGACCGCGGGCGCACGCCCCTTGCCCTTCGACGCCTTTGCCTTGCCGCCGGGTGCCGGCGCCGACTTGGCCGCCGCCTTCGCCGAGGCGTCGAGCTGGCGCTGCGCGTCGACGAGGTAGGCCTCGCCCTCGGGGGTGAGGGTCGTCGAGCTGGCGCTTGAGTCGAACAGCGGGTACCCCAGCTGCTGCTCCATCACGCGGATGGCTGCGACCACGCTCGCCCGCGAGACGCCCAGCTCGCGCGACGCGTGCGCAAAGTGCAGGTGGCGGGCCGAGGCGACGAAGAGCCGAAGCTGCGTGTGGTCCATGCGGTTCAGGCTACGCGCTAGCCGCGCAGGGCCAGCGCCTCGCTGCGCCAGCGCGTGTAGAGCCGCCACGGATCGTCCACACCTGCGGCGACGGTGGCGATGTGCTGCGCGAGCTCTGCCGACAGCGTGAACCACTCGGAGCCGGCGAAGCGGTCGGCGGCGAACTGCGCGTGCCGACGCTGCTCGAGGGCGCGGTCGCCCCGTTCGAAGGCGAGCACCTCCTCATGCCAGATCGCGGCGAAGCGCTGCCGAGGGTTGGCCGTGGTGCCGATCTTCACGCGGTCGCCGTTGCGCAGGTAGTAAACGACGTCGACCCGCGCGGGCGGCAGCTCGCCGTCTACCGTCTGGCCGACACTCCACTCGCAGACAGCGCAGATCCACCCGCTGGGATACCGCACGCCGAGACGCGAGCCGCACAGGCGGCAGGCGTCCGGCAGCACATCCGTCACCCCGTCATTCCGTTGCGCCCAGTCGGCTGCGACCGCGAGGTGCCGATCGCAGAGGTCAAGGGGAGACCCCTCGCCCACCGGTTGCGAGCACGTGCCATCCTCAGCCAGGCACGACATGGCGAGCTAAGCGAGCAGGTCGGAGTGGTGGATCTCGGCGACGTTCGGGTGCGCGCGCAGTCGGTAGCGCAGAGCGTTGTCGCCGTAGGTCTCGAGGATGGGGCTGTTGGTGGGGTCGACGGACAGGCCGTCTCCCTCGAGAGCGAGGTGCGGCATCCGCGCGTCCAGGGCCGGGTTGAAGAAGAACGGGATGCTGATGCGATCGGTGCCCACCTTCGGCGACTCGACGCGGTGCAGGGTGGCCTTGAGGTATCCGTTGGTCGCCAACTCGAGCATCTCGCCGATGTTCACCACAAAGGCGCCCGGCAGTGAGGGGGCGTCGATCCACTCGCCCTCGTGCTCGACCTGCAGGCCGGCCTTGTCGGGCTCGACGAGCAGCAGGGTCAGCACGCCGCCGTCGCGGTGGGCGCCGACACCCTGCTGCGGGTTGTTGTCATCGCTCGTGCCGGGGTAGCGCACGATCTTGATGAGCGAGAAGGCGCGGTCCTCGCCGAAGGCCTCGTCGAACACGTCCTCCGGCGCATCGAGGGCGACCGCCCAGGTGCGCATGAGGCGCAGCGCGAGGGCGCTCAGCTGGGTGCGCCACTCGGTGAAGGCAGTCTCGAGCTCGGGCAGCTGCGCCGGCCAGAGGTTCGGGCCCTCGAGGCGCCAGTAGTCTTCGCCGCCATCGACGGCGGCGCGCTCCTCGCCGATGTCGATCTGCTCACGCCAGTCGATCTCTCCGTTGGTGAGCTCTTTGCCGGTGCGAGTGTAGCCACGGAACTGCGGGCTGTGGATGTTCTCGATCGAGAGCTTCGCCTCCTCGCTCAACGCGAAGAACCGGCGCGACACGTCGAGCACCTCGTCGATGAGGGTCTGCGGAATGCCGTGGCCCACCAGGTAGAAGAAACCGACGTCGTGGGTTACCTCACGCAGCTGCTTCTTGAATGCTTCGGCCTTGTCGGGGTCGTCAAGCTGCGAGATGTCGAGGATGGGGAGCGAGTCGAGCGTCATGCCTCCATTCTCGCAGCGGCGGACCCGGGCCGCTGTCAGGTTACGACGCCCGCTCGATTGGCAGCCACAGCTCGGTTGTCGCGGTGCTGAAGTCCTCTGCCCTCTCGAGCACGGCAACGATCGACGGCCCGGGCCGCAGCTGCCATGGGTTCGACGGAAACCACTCCGTGGCCGTTGCCGCCCACGTCTCTTGCAGCGCAGCCGGATAGGCGCCGCTCGTGCGGAACACCGCCCAGGTGCCGGCCTCCACGACAATCGCGTCGAGGTCGTCGGGAGCCTCGCCGTCGACGGCGACCCCGTGCAGATAGGTCAGCTCGCTGCCCTCGGCATAGTCGGCGTCGACGTCGGCACTGACCTGCAGCAGGCCAGCGGGCTCGGTGTTCGAGAGCTGCTTCAGTCGCGCGTGCTCGGCCACCGGCAACGAGGCGATGAAGGCCTGGATGTGGGGATTCGCTCCGTGGTGGATGAGCGGCACACGCGTTGCGTGGCCTACGAGGCGAAAGGCGGGTCGGTCGGTGATGCGGGTGTCCATGCTGGTGCTTCCTTCTACTGTCAGGCGAAACCGCAGTTTCGGTTGGGATCGAAGGGGACCACCGTTCTCGCGCACCTCGCCGACACTGCTGCCGTGCACGGCCACGAAGGCGCGGCCGAAGGCCTCGGCCGATCCGTAGCCGTAGCGCGTCGCCACATCGAGCACGGGATGCCCGGCGACGACGTCCGCCGCGGCGACGCTCATGCGCCGACGCCGCACGTACTCCGACAGCGGCATGCCCGCCAGCGACGAGAACATGCGCCGCAGGTGATACTCGGTAGTGCCGAGGTCGCGCGCAAGGCTGGCGACGTCCACCTCATCCGTCAGGTTCGTCTCGATGACGTCGACGAGGCGGTTGAGCAGTGCGATCACGGTGTCTCCCTTCGACAAACAGCCTGCGCGTAAGCCGCGACGCGCACCCGATAGTTCGTGACCGATGCGATCACGCCGCGAGGTGGAAGGTGCTCGCAAAGCGCTCGAGTAGGGCACCGCGGCCGTGGAGTACCTCAACCGCACCGGTCTCGATGGCCTTTGCCGCATCCAGCTCTCCCGCGATGAGGCGGTGAATGTCGGCCCCAGCCGCAAACGACAGGTCGGCTTCGCCGACCCCGCGAGCAACATCGAGCGCAGCGCCCTCCACGCGAATCAGCAGCTCGGCCTCGCCGAGGCGGGCCGCGTAGGAGGTGGCCGGCAGTTCGGCCGCAACGTTCGCGCGGAAGGCCGTGCGCAGGTCCATCGTCATCGAATCCGGGGTGATGAGCTGCTCGTCCCGCGGGTCGCCGAGAGCTTTGAATCCCCAGGCGCCGAGGGCGAGCACGACCGGCTCAAGCTCGCGGCCGTAGTCGGTCAGCTCGTAGACGATGACGCGCGAGTGCGGCACGCGCCGAATCACTCCGGCCGCCTGCAGCTCTTTGAGACGGGTCGCGAGAATGTTGCTCGGAATGCGATGCAGCCCACCGGCCAGCTCGCCGTAGCGCCGCGGGCCGACCAGCAGATCACGGATGATGAGCAGCGCCCAGCGCTCGCCCACCAGTTCGACGGCCCGGGTCACACCCCCGTACTGGCCGTAGTCGCGGGCGGCCACTACTCGGCCGGTGGGCCCTGCTGGGCCGCGACTGGGTCCATCCAGCCGAAGTCGAGAACGTTGCCCGAGGGGTCGGTGACGCCGCGCTGGTACATGAAGCCGTAGTCGGATGCCTCCTGCGGCTGCGTGCCGCCCGCGGCGATGCCTGCCTCGACGGCGGCGTCGACCGCCTCCTTGGTGTCAACGAAGATCGCGACCGACGAGGTCGGGTTGACCGCGGGGTCGCCGATGGTCAGCTCGGTGAAGGTCTGAAAGTACTCGCGCGTGTGGATCATGAAGTAGTTGTGACCCTCGTCGACTACGAAGCAGGCGGCGTTGTGGTCGCTGAATGCGGGGTTGAGGGTGAAGCCGAGCGCCGCATAGAACTGCTTCGATTGCTCGAGGTCATTCACTGCGAGGTTGACGAACATCTGCGGCATGACGCACTCCTTCGTTGTCGAATGAGTACACACTTGCAAAAAACAAGTACCGCGTCAAGAGCCGGATGTGAAGCCCGTCTCGATCACGAAGTCGAAGTAGGTGTCGGGGTGCGGCTCGTTCGCGAGGGAGTAGTGCCACCACTCCTCGTCGTAGCGATTGAAGCCGCTGCTCTCCATGATCTGCAGCAGGCTCTCGCGGTTGGCGGTCTGCGCCGCGGTGACACCGGTCGCGCCGTGGTGCGAGATCTCATCCATGACGTCGTGGTCGCCGCCCATGTCGGCGAGCTCACCCGACTGCAGGTGAAAGATCGTGAGGTCGACGGTGCTGCCGCGGCTGTGCCCCGACCGTGCTGCGACGTAGCCGAGGTCGAACATTTGGTTGCGCTCGATGTTCGGATAGTGCCGCTGCTTCTTCGCGCCGTCTTCGGGTTCCTCTGACCACTGAATGAAGCGCTCGGTCGCCCGATGGGGACGGTAGCCGTCCCACAGCAGCAGACCGAAACCGCGGGCCGCCGCCTCGTCCCGGGCGTGCACAAGCGCGTCCGCGAGGGCGGTCGTGCCCACAATCCGGTTGACGAGATAGCCGTCGACGGGCTTGCCGGTGAAGTTGTCCCAGGTGGCGTACTTGGAATCCCAGCGCACCCCCGGCACAGCCTCGTCGATGAAGACGAACCCGTCGCTCATCGCTTAGTCCTCGAGGGCGAGGGCCACCAGCTGGTCGATCACGACAGTGAGCGACAGGCCGGCGGCGGCCATCATGCGCGGGTAGCGGCTGTAGGAGGTCAGCCCAGGCAGGGTGTTGACCTCGTTGAGAACAACGGTGCCGTCCTCCTGCAGAAACAGGTCGACGCGTGCGAGGCCACGGCATCCGAGGGCGCGGTAAATGGTCTGCGCGGCCGCACGCACCTTGTCGCGGGACTCCGTCGAGATGTCGGCGGGCACGATGAACGACGAGTTCTCAGAGCCGCCCTCGGGGTTCGTCTCCTGGTGAATACGGAAGAAGCCGTGGGTGAGGTCGACGCGGTCGGACTCACCGAGGGTGAGCTCGCCGTCGTTGCCCATGACGGCGCAGCCGATCTCCTGGCCGACAACGGCGGCCTCGATGAGCACCTTGTTGTCGAATTCGCGGGCGACCTCGATGGCGCCAGCCAGCTCATCCGCACTGCTCACCTTGGTCACGCCGAACGACGAGCCAGAGCGGGCGGGCTTGACGAAGACCGGGTAGGTGAAGCCGGATGCGTCAACGGTCTCGTTGCCGGTGACGGTCCAGAAGTCGGGGGTGGGGATGCCGGAGGCACGCACAACGAGGTAGGCGAGCGCCTTGTCGATGGCCAGCACCGAGCCGGCGATGTCGCAGCCGACATAGGGGATGCCCGAGAGCTCGAGCAGGCCCTGCATGGCGCCGTCCTCGCCCCAGCGGCCGTGCAGCACAGGGAACACGACGTCGAGGCCGATGGTCTCAGCGCTGCCGTCGAGCACGAGCAGACCGCGCACGCTCGGGTCGGGCGAGAGCACCGCGGTGCGCAGGCTGTCGTCGGTGAGGTCAGTGTCTGGACCGTCGCAGAGCTTCCACGCTCCGGCCTGGGTGATGCCGATCCAGTATGGCTCGTACTTCTCTGCGTCAAGGCTGGCGGCTACCTCGCGCGCCGACTTGATCGAGATGGGGTGCTCTTCAGAGCGACCTCCGAAGATGATGCCGATTTTCAACTTAGACATGCGATGCTCCCTTTTCGAACTTCAGGCAGTTTACGAGGCTGTTGACGACGGTGTCATTCAGCGCGTGGTCGGTATAGAAGGCGTTGTGCGGCGTGATGACGACATTCGGCATCGCGTGCAGGCGCGTGAAGGTGCTCTCTTCGATCGCCTGACCGCGGTGGTCGGCGTAGAAGAAGTGCTCCTCGCCCTCCACCACGTCGAGGGCAGCGCCGCTCACCTTGCCGCTCTCGAGCGCATCGAGAAGCGCGGTGCTGTCGATGAGCGAGCCGCGCCCGGTGTTGACGACGTAGGCACCGTCTCGCATCGACTCGAAGGCGTGCGCGTCGAGCAGGTGGTGAGTGCTCTCGTCGAGGGGCATGTGCAGGGTGACGATGTCACTGCGGTGCAGCAGCTCGTCGAGCGAGACGTAGTGGGCCGAGGTCGTCTGGCGCGAGTCGTTCGCGAGAACCTCGCAGCCGAAGCCGCTGAGCCGGTCGATGACCGCCGAGCCGATGCGGCCGGTGCCCACCACGCCGACGGTGAGATCGCGCAGCTCGCGGCCACGTGTCGGGGTGAGCCGGTAGTCGTGCACGCTGGCGCTGAGCACCACGGCCTTCGTCTGGCGCAGTGCCATCAGCATGAGCATGAGGGTGTGGTCGGCCACCGCGTCGGGCGAGTACGCAACGTTCTTCACGGTGATGCCGACGCTCTGTGCGAAAGCCACATCGATGTGGTTGTAGCCGATGCTGCGCGTCGAGATGTACTGCACGCCCAGCGCGCTCAGTGCCTCGAGGTGCGCGTTCGTGATGGGCGTCTTGTGGCCGACGCTGATGCTGCGGCTGCCCTCGGCGAGCGCGATCGTGCTCTCGCTGACGGGAGCGGCGGTGATCACGGGCTCGATGCCGTAGTCAGGGGACTTCTCGCGAAAGACAGCCTCTTCGTCCGGCTCACAGCAGAAGATGGTCACGCGCATGCCCGCGCTAGGCAAGGGCCGCCGCCACCTCGTCGAGACGCGCACCGCGCGAGGCCTTAACCAGCACAACATCGCCGGCGGTGAGGTTGTCGCGCAGCCACTGGGTCGCCGCGGCGTTGTCGTCGAAGGCGATAGCGCGATCCCCGGCACCTGCGGCCAGCGGGCGCACGTTCTCGCCAATCGCGATCACCACGTCGGCACGGGTGCGCGCGTACTCGCCCACCGTGCGGTGCTCGGCTGCACTGGCATCGCCGAGCTCGAGAATCTCGCCGAGCACGGCGATGTGTCGCGTGCCGTCGATGGCGGCAAGGGCATCGAGGGCGGCCACGGCCGAGTCGGGGCTGCAGTTGTAGGAGTCGTTGATGAGGGTCGCACCGTTGCCTAGCTGGCTCACCTCGGTGCGCCACTTCGACAGGATGCTGGTGGCTAGGGCGGCGGCAGAGACCTCGAGGGGGATTCCGAGGGCGAGCGCCGCGGCCGACGCAGCGGCGGCATTGATGGCGTTGTGCGCGCCGGTGTGGGGCAGGGTGAAGCGGGCTTCAGCATCCGCTGTCTTCAGGGTGAAGGATGGCCGGCCGAGGCTGTCGAGAACAAGGTCGACCACGCGCACGTCGGCGCCCTCGGAAAGCCCGTAGGTCAGCACCGGGCCGGTGGTCAGCGAGCGCATGGCGGCCACGCGCTCGTCGTCGGCGTTGAGCACTGCGGTGCCGCCGGGCACGAGGCCCTGCACCAGCTCGCCCTTGGCGGTGGCGATCGCGTCGCGGGATCCGAACTTGCCGAGGTGCGCCTTGCCGACGTTGAGCACCACCGCGACGTCGAGCGGAACCAGCCCGGCCAGACGCGCGATGTCGCCGATGTAGCGAGCGCCCATCTCGAGCACGAGGTAGCGGGTGTCGGCGGTGGCGCGGGTCATGGTGACGGGGGCGCCGAGCTCGTTGTTGAGGTTGCCGAGCGTGCTCACCGTCGGCGCAACGCTCGCGAAGATGGCGGCCATGAAGTCTTTGGTGCTGGTCTTGCCCTGGGATCCGGTGACGCCGATCACCCCGAGCGAGAGGCGCAGTTGGGCGATTACGTGCGTGGCGAGGGTCTGCAGCGCGACCTCGGCATCATCGACGACCACCGTGGGCAGAGCGGTGGGGCGCGAGCCGAGCACGGCAACCGCGCCCTTCTCTGCGGCGGCGCTGGCGAAGTCGTGGCCATCGACCCGCTCGCCCTGGAAGGCGACGAGGAGCCCGCCCTGCTCGGCCGCGCGACTGTCGAGCACCGCGGGGCCGGAGACCGTCACGGTCTCGTCGCCGCTGACGGAGCCCCCGACAATTGTCGCGATCTCGGTCAGGCTGAGGGGGATCATGCTTCCTATTAAACCGCAGATGCTGTTGGCGGGGCGCAGGGCCCATCGAGCAGGATCAAAGAAGCACGGATGCCCGCCCGCTGACTACGGTTGCAGCATGCCCTACACCGTCGATTTCGTCACCGTCTCAACTGTCGGTCTGGAGAGCTCGCCCGTCGCCGACGCCCTCGCCGGCCTTCGGGCCAACGAGGCGCGGTACTTCAAGAACAAGTACGACCACGTCTTCGTGACCTCGGCGGACCCCGCTGCCATCGAGCGGGTCGCGCACATTCTCAAGGCGGAGCGCGACATCGTCATCGACTCCCCCGCCCTCGAGGCAACCGACTTCGAGGTCGACGGCGTTCGCTGGACCTACGTCTTTTACGAGAGCGGCCTCGCCGTCAACGTGCTCTACGCACTCGAGCCGGGCGGCAAGCGCGCGGTCGGCTTCAAGCTGTCAGATGGCATGGAGGTGCCTCTTGAGTTGGCCGAGCGCTTTAAGTTCGCTCGGCAGAAGTCGAAGCTGGCGGGCACCATTCGCGGGTCGTTCTTTGTGATCAAGGGGGAGTACTGAGGCGTGGAGCCACGGCAGATGCGCGACTGGTTCGACGACTATCTCGATGCCTGCAACCGCCACGACCTCGTTGCACTGAGAGCGTTCATCGACCCGACCGTGCGGCGAGCGCACCTGCCCGGCGGGGTCGACGCGTGGATCGCTGACCTCTCCGACTTGTTCGCGGCCTTTCCCGACTGGCGGTGGAAGCGCATCCAGTTGGTCGTTGAAGAGGATCGCATCGCTGCACACCTGCGGGCGAGCGGAACGCACACCGGCTCGTACCGTGGGGTCGCCCCGACTCGACGACACGTTAATGTCGCCGAGTTCGGGTTCTACCGGCTGAGCAAAGGGCGGGTCGCTGAGTTCACGACCAGTTTCGACCTGATCCCGCAGATCTCGGACTGAGCCGAACTACTCCCGCGAAATACGCAACGTCACCAGCTGGAACGGTCGCAACGCGAGCGTGCCCTCGTCGACGAGCGCGGCTGCATCGATCGGCCGCTCGAGCAGATCGACCTCCCCCACGGATCCGTGCGCGAACCCGACCTCGAACCGCCCGGTGATGCGCTCGCCCAGTGCCTCATAGAGACGCACGACGACGTCGCCCGAGCCATCCTGTGCGAGCTTGACCGCCTCGACGACGATGCCCGGGTGATCGAAGGTGATGAGCGGCGCAACCTCGGCGGTGGCCGCGTCGTTCACCATGCGCGGGCGGAGGTTCTGACGGTAGCCCTCGACGACGGCATCCTGAGTCTCGGCAGCCACCACCACGCCCACCTCGAGGTGGTACACACCCTCGTCGTGGGTCGGGTCGGGGAACAGCGGACTGCGCAGCAGCGACAGGCGCACGAGCGAGAAGGTTCCGCCTCCCGCGCGGGCGTGGCGCGTCACGTCGTGGCCATAGGTCGAGTCATTCGTGATCGCGACACCGAAGCGGGGGTCGGCCACGCGCACCCAGCGGTGGGCGGAAGTCTCGAAGCGGGCTGCATCCCACGAGGTGTTGGTGTGGGTCGGGCGAACAACGTGGCCGAACTGAATCTCTGACGCAGCACGATCCGTGTGCACATCGATCGGAAATCCGAGCTTGAGCAGCTGCTGCTGCTCACGCCAGTCGACGTCGAAGCTGAGCGCCAGCGTGTGCGAGCCCTCATCGAGACGCACGCGCTGCGTGATGCTCGAGGTGCCGAACGAGCGCTCGATGACGACATCCGTTCCGTCCACGACGACCGAGGAGGCGTCGAGATCGGTCGCGTGCCGGCGGTAGGTCTCGTCGATATCCCACGCGTCCCACTGGGTGGGCGTGTCCCGGTGCAGCTGCAGCAGGCCGGCGCGCTCGCCCGGTGGCACCGTCTCGCGGCCGCTGGCGAGATCGACGAGGGATCCGATGGAGCCATCACCGAGGATCACCGCGCGAACGAGCCCGTTGTCGAGCACCACTCCCGCATCCGTTGTTGTCGGAGTGACGGCCGCCGCAGGGGTGGCCTCGGCAACACCGAGAGCCGGGATGCCCGACCGCCCGTGCGGGGCGGCGTTCGCCATCACCGTGGTCGACCCGGTTCCGACGAGCGCGCGCAGGCTCGTCTCGATGATCGCCTCGGCGCCCGCGCGCACGGCCTCGTAGTTGCGCTCGGCATCGCGGTGCACCCACGCAATCGAGGTGCCAGGAAGGATGTCGTGGAACTGCTGCAGCAGAACAAGACGCCAGAGTCGGCGCAGTTCATCCGCTGGGTAGTCGTACCCCGTTCTCACCGCTGCGGTGGCGGCCCAGAGCTCCGCCTCGCGCATCAGGTGCTCGCTGCGGCGGTTGCCCTGCTTGGTGCGCAGCTGGCTCGTGTAGGTGCCGCGGTGGAACTCGAGGTAGAGCTCGCCGCTCCACACCTCGGGCTGCGGGTACTCGGCCTCCGCGGCCTCGAAGAAGGCCGCCGGGGTCGAGTGCTGCACGACGGGAGATCCCTCGAGGGATCCCGTGCGAGCGACGGTCGCCGTCATCTCGCGGGTGGGGCCGCCGCCGCCGTCGCCGTAGCCGTAGGGCAGCAGCGAGACGCGGGCCCGACCCTTGTCGGCAAAGCTTCGTTCGGCGTGAGCGAGGTCGGCCGCCGAGACGTCGGAATTGTACTTGTCGACGGGCGGGAAGTGCGTGAAGACCCGGCTGCCGTCGATGCCCTCCCAGAGGAAGGTGTGGTGCGGGATGCGGTTGGTCTCGTTCCACGAGATCTTCTGCGTGAGGAACCACTTCGAGCCGGACGCGCGGATGATCTGCGGCAGGGCGGCCGTGTAGCCGAAGGAGTCGGGCAGCCACACCTCGGGGGTGTCGATGCCGAACTCCTCAATGAAGAAGCCCTTGCCCTCAACGAACTGGCGGGCCATCGCCTCGCCGCCAACCATGTTGGTGTCCGACTCGACCCACATGCCGCCGACCGGCACGAACCGGCCCTCGCGCACGCGCTCGACGAGGCGGCTCCAGATCGTGGGGTAGCGCTCCTTGATCCACGCGAACTGCTGCGCGGACGAGCTCGCGAAGACGAACTCCGGGTCGGTGTCCATGAGGTCGAGCACGTTCGAGAAGGTGCGCGCCACCTTGCGGGCGGTCTCGCGCACCGGCCACAGCCAGGCGGAGTCGATGTGCGCGTGCCCGACGGCGTGCAGCACGTGGGCGCTCGCGTTCGCCGGGCTCGCCAGCAGCGGGGCGAGCACCGCGCGACCGGCCGCGGCGGTCGCCGATACATCGCGCGGGTTGACCACGTCGACGAGGCGGTCGAGGCCCTGCACGATCTCGGCCCGGCGCGGTGAGGCCGCATCGAGCTCAGTGACAAGCTCGCGAAGCAGCTGCGTGTCAGCGATCAGCTCGCTGACCTCAAGATCGCGCAGGCCAAGCTCGAGCCGGCGAAGTCGGTAGATCGGCTGGTCGCCGGCGGTCGCCACATCACCGAGGTGCGTGGGGTCAAACGTGAAGAGGCTGCCGACATCCGGGTTGGATGCCGCCTCGACGAGCACGTCGACGTGACCCTGCGCATCGACCGCCGCCGCAACCACGCCGTTGAACGGCGAGACTCCCTTGACGACCGAGCCGTCGCGGCGCCAGACGAGCGCCTCCGCCTGAAAGCCGCTCTGGCCCGCGGTGAAGCCGAGGTCGACAACGACCTCTGCTCTGGTGCCCTCCGTAGCACGCCACTCAGCGGGGACGTCGCCGCTGACCGCGAACCAGGTGGTTCCCCAGGGCCGCCCCCACGGCGATCCAACGGTGAAGGGCTGGTAGCTGGCTTCGAGGGCGTTCTCGAAGGGAACGGGCTCGCCGTCGACCTCCCACCGGGCCACCTCGAGCGGCGCGGTGGCGCGGTAGAGGGCCGGGCGCAGACGCTCGCGGAGGAAGCGGTCGACGCGCATCTCGATGAGGTGAGTTCTGTCGTGCATGGTGTGGTGTGGTCCTTTGGTGTTGAAGAAATCAGGAGGGGCGCGGGCTTAGCCCTTGACGCCGCCAGCCAGGGCGAACGAGCTGCCGGTCACGCGCTGCATTACGAGGTAGAGCACCAGGATCGGCACCGAGTAGAGGGTCGCGAAGGCGGCCAGCTGCCCGTAGGCGACGGCGCCGTGGTTGCCGAAGAAGGTGAAGATCGCGACAGCGGCAGGCATCTTGTCCGAGCTGAACAGCAGCACGAAGGGCACGAAGAAGTTGCCCCAGGCCTGGGTGAACACGAAGATGAACACCACGCCGATGCCCGACCGCATGAGCGGAAGCACGATCTGCGTGAGCGCCCGCATTGCCGATGCGCCGTCGACCCAGGCCGCCTCCTCGAGGGAGATGGGAACGGAGTCCATGAAGTTCTTCAGCATCCAGATCGCCATCGGCAATGAGGTCGCAGCCATGAACAGGATGACGCCGGGGATCGAGTCGAGCAGCTTGAGCTGCACGAACATCGCGTAGACCGGCACCATGAGCGCGGTGATCGGAAGGCAGGAGCCGAACAGCACCCCGTAGAGGAACCCGCGCTGAAACCGCAGGTTGAAGCGCGAGAGCGGATACGCGGCGAGAACGCCGACGACGACCGTCAGCAGCGCCGCACCCAGCGAGATCACCGCGGAGTTGAGCAACGGCCTAATGGTGAGGTCGAAGTCGAACACCTGCGCGAAGTTGTCGAAGGTGATCTTCGACGGCAGCTCGATCGAGACTGACGCCGCCGGGTCGACCGACGAGAAGACGATCCAGGCGATTGGCACAAGGAAAGCGATGCCGATGACGACGAGGGCGATGTTGGCGAACCACCGCGCACCCCGCTTCGTGGGAGCGGCGACCGAGCGGGTCTTGCGAGCCGGCGGGCGTGTTGGCACTGCGGGTGTCGCGATTTCGACGGTCATGACTCCACCTCGGGCTTGAGGATCTTGATATAGAGGATCGCGAAGACCGCGCCGAGCACGATCGTCACGGCGGCGATCGCGGTGCCGTAGCCGACCTGCGCGAACTTGAATGCCTCCTGGTAGGCCAGCACGGGAAGCGTGGAGCTTCGCGTGCCCGGCCCGCCACTCGTCATGACCCAGATGAGCCCGAAGGTGCCGAGCGTCTGCAGCGTGGTGAGCATGAGGTTGGTCGCAATGGACCGACGGATGATGGGCAGCGTGATCAGAAAGAACCGCTGCACCGAGTTGGTGCCGTCCAGCTGCGCCGCCTCATCAGTCTCTGGCGGTACTTCCGAGAGCGCGGCGCTGTACACGAGCATCGAGAAGGCGGTACCGCGCCAGACGTTGGCGAGGATCACCGCGAGCATCGGATACTCGATCAGCCAGCTGACGCCGCTGAGACCGACCGCCTTAAGTGCGGCGTTGAGCGTTCCATCGGAGGAGAAGAAGGCGTAGAGCGCGAAGGCCGCGACGATCTCCGGCATCACCCACGCTGCAACCACCAGCGCGCTGACGATGCGGGAGAGCACCTTCGAGCCGGTTCTGGCGAGAACAGCGAGGCTGAGTCCGAGCACGTTCTGGCCGACGATCGCGGAGAAGAACACGAAGATGAGCGTGAGCAGCAGCGCGTTCCAGAAGTCCTTGTCGGCGAACAGCGCGGTGTAGTTGTCGAGTCCAATGAACTGCGGCTTGGCAGCCCGGTAGCCGGAGAGGGCCGAGTTGGTCAGCGAGCCCCAGAGTGCAAAGGCCATGGGGCCGACGAGGAAGACGACCAGCAGAACCAGTGCGGGAATGAGCGGAGTGGAGCGCGACAGCGAGAGCAGAGCGCTCCGCCTCCGCCCGGCCCCGCGAGGGGCCGGACGGAGGCGAGGAGACGAAACAGACATGGAGGTCAGTCGCCCGCTTCGGTGTTCCCTGCGCCAACGATCTTGGTTAGCTCCGCGTCGTAGGCAGCTGTGGCTTCCTTCGCGGTGGCATCCCCGGTGATCACCGACTCCGTGGCCTGCTGCAGAGCACTCGAGATCTGCGAGTAGTCAGGCGTCGCCGGCCGGAAGTGCGTGTACTGCACGAGGTCGGAGAAGAACGCGAAGGTGGGGTTGTAGCTGAGGTAGTCGTCCGAGGTGGCCACGTCGGCGCGAACGGCGATCTGGCTGTTCTCGGTGTCGTACTTGAGGCTGTTCTCCTGGTTCAGCGCCATGGCGATGAAGTCGAAGGACGTCTTGGGCGAAGTGGTCTGGGCGCCGACCGCGAGGGTCCAGCCACCCGACATCGACGTGAAGCCGTCTCCGCCGCCGTTCTGAGTCGGCATCTTGGCGAGGCCGATGGTGTTCTCCCAGCCGGCCCAGGCGTTCTCGCCCTCGATCCAGCCGCCCGGCAGCCACGATCCGTCAATGGCCATGGCGGCCTTGCCCTCGGGCAGAAGCTCGGTCGAGACGCGGCTGCCGATCGTGTTGTCCAGCGCGAGGTCAAGGGGCGTGGCGAGTCCCTTGGCGTAGAGGTCCTCGTAGAAGCCGAGCGAGTCGGTGAGGCCGCTCGACTTCGTGATCCACTTCTGGTCATCCGTGTTGTAGAGCGTCGAGTCGGTGCCGTAGACGAGCATCTCGAGACCCTGCATCGAGGTCTGCTCACCAGCGGACTTGCTGCCGTAGATGTTGAGCGGGATCAGCGACGGGTCGTAGGCCTTGATGGCCTCGGCCGCGCTCATGATGTCGTCCCAGCTCTCGGGCTGCCAGTCGGTGGGCAGCCCGGCGGCCGCAAAGATGTCCTTGTTGTAGTAGATGGCTCGGGTGTCGGTACCCATCGAGACGCCATAGGTCTTGCCGTCATCGCCGAGGCCGGCCTCCTTGGCGGCGTCGTAGAACTGATCCCAGTCCTTCCACTTGCCGAGGTAGTCGTCGATCGGCAGGAGGTACCCGGCGGCGGCGTCGGAGCGCAGCTGGAAGGTGTCTTCGTAGATCACGTCGGGGGCGGTGTCGGCCGAGCCGTTCATGAGCGCGAGCTTGGTGAAGTACTCGTCTTCGGACTCGATGGGCTGCAAGTCGACGGTCACGCCGGGGTTGGCGGCCTCGAACTCGGGCTTGACCTTCTGCAGCAGGTCGTCGAGCTGGTGGAAGGCCGACGTCTTCTGGTACGCGACGGTGATGGTTCTCTCGCCAGTGTCCCCGCCACCCGAGGCGGTGGTGCTGCAGCCAGCGAGCACGAGCCCGGCTGCCACGGTGGCTGCGACAGCCCCGAGTGTCCTGTAACGCATTCCTGCTCCTTTGCTAGGTTTCCGTCGCCACTACGGCGGTCGGACATGCATTAATCTATCAAATGGATTTATTGCGTCAAGAGAAATTTCTTGAGTATCTGCTGAGCCGCCTACTCGGTGATGAAGAGATCGCTCGTGCGTGCGGTGTAGGCACCGTCGAGCAGAAGGCACGCGGCTCCGACGGCCGCTGCATCCGGTCCAAGCCGGGAGTCACGCAATTTCAGGGGGCGGGTGGTGAGCGCGGCCGGGTCCGAGGCGAGGTGCCTGCGCAGGGGTTCGCGGAGCACCGGGGCGAGGCGCACCCAGACCGGACCTCCGACGACAGCCACGTCGACGTCCAGCATGTTGTCGAGTTGCACGAGACCCCGCGCGAGGCGCCGCGCGGCGTCGTCGATGACGGCGGTGGCCGTCGCGTCCCCCGCCTCGACGCGCTCGCGCAACCGGTCGAGCTCGGGGCGCGGGTCGTCGGGCAGCTCCCCCGACTCACCCGATCGCAGGCCGGCCAGACGCAGCAGGGTGTCCGGCTCGAGGGCAACGCCGAGGCATCCGATGCTTCCGCACTCGCAGACGGGCCCGACGCGGTCGACGCCAAGGTGGGCGATGTTGCCGGCGTTCGCCGTGCGACCGCGCACCGGAAGACCCGAGAGTGCGAGCCCGGCGCCGATGCCGGCTCCGTAGTACAGGAAGAGTGAGTCACGGCTGTCTTCCTCGCGCGCCAGCCACAGCTCGCCGATGACAGCCGCCGCGACGTCCTTCTCGAGAATGGTGGGCATGCCCGTAGCGGCATGCAGCTCGGTGCGCAGCTCGACACCGTGCCAGGCGGGCAGCAACGGCGGATCGAGCAGGCGGCCGGCATCGGTGTCGAGTGGTCCGGGGGCCGCGATTCCGATTCCGAGCACGCGGTTAGCGTCGATTCCCGCGCGGGCGATGATGTCAACCACCGCATCCGCCATGGTCGCGACGAGGTTGTGGGTGTCGTGCGACCGGCCGGGCGGATGCTCGGCACGCGCGATCACGGAGCCCGCCATGTCGACCACAACCACGGTGTCGACCGCGGGGTCGAGGTGCACCCCGACCGCGAACCGCGAGCGCGCGTTGAGAGCGAGAATCGTGCGAGGTTTGCCGGGGCCTGAGATGACCTTGCCCGCCTCGATGATGAGCTCTTCATCGCTGAGGCGACGGGTCACGTTACTGAGCGTCTGCACCGACAGACCGGTGCGCGAGGCAAGCTCGACCCGGCTCAGACCCTCGGGCGATCGACGGATGAGGTCGAGCACCAGCGCCTGGTTGTAGGCGCTGACGGCGGGCAGGTTGGATCCACGCTGCATGGTTAGCCGCCCATAATCTGGGAGGCTCGGGATCGTCGCACTCGACCATTCTGGTTGAAATCGACGGAGTTGCGCTGCGCTGCGACATTCACAATGGCGGTACCGGTGGGATTTGAACCCACGGTGGGCTTTCACCCACACAACTTTTCGAGAGTTGCACCTTCGGCCGCTCGGACACGGTACCGGGAGAGAGCCTAATACATTCGCGGGGAACCGTCGAAGCGAGCGCCAGAGGAGGAGATCGGGGCCGCACGTCACGGCAAACTCCTACTTAGGCGCTTCTCGGGCCGAAACTCCTCCTCTGGTGCGCGCCGTACCCTTGACGCATGGGCTGGGCGATCGCAGGGGCAGTGGTCGTGGCACTCGCCGTCGCCGTCGCGCTGTGGGTGCGCTGGCTCAGCCGCCGGCGGGTCTACTGGTTCGAGCGGCTGACCAATGCGATCCCCATCCACTCCGACTGGTGGAAGTCGCAGCGCGCGCTCACCGGCGAGCTGCTGTACGTCGCCATCGGCGATTCGGCTGCGCAGGGAATCGGGGCCAGCAAGCCGGGGCGCAGCTATGTGGGTGAGGTTGCCCGCCACATCCGTGCTGTTTCGTCGAAAGACCTGCGCGTGGTCAACCTCGGTATCTCGGGTGCGACGCTCAGCATCGCCCTGAAGAAGGAACTTCCGGCGCTCGCCAAGCTCGAGCCCGACATCGTCACCGTGTCAATCGGGGCTAACGACATGGCGTCGTTCGAGCCAGCGCGGTTCGCCGCTGAGATCGAGACGCTGTTCGCGGCGCTGCCTTCGCACGCAATCGTCGCGGACCTTCCGACCTTCTACTTTCTGCCCGCCGAGAAGAAGGTGCGGATAGCGAACCAGATTCTGCGAGAGGCCGCGGCCAGGCACTCCCTGGTGGTGGTGCCGCTGCACGAGGCCATGCGCCGCCAGGGCCTGTGGGGCGTCACGACCCAGTTTGCCGGCGACCTCTTTCACCCGAACGACCGCGGCTACAAGGTGTGGGCGAGTGCGTTCTACACCGCTGTCGACGAGCGGCTCAAGAACATCGGTGGCCGCGCCTAGGCTGTCGCCATGGCCCGCGTCGCATCCACCTTCCGCTGCTCCGAGTGCGGCTGGACGACCAGCAAGTGGGTCGGCCAGTGCGGCGAGTGCCAGCAGTGGAACACCCTGACGGATGTGACCGACGGCGCTGTCAAGAAGCTCGCGCCCGCGCGCATCGGCGTCGGCCGTGCCGCCCTGCCGATCACCGAGATCGGCGCAGAGGCGAGCGCCCACTGGCCTAGTGGCATCGCGGAGTTCGACCGGGTGCTCGGCGGCGGCATCGTTCCGGGCGCCGCGATTCTGCTCAGCGGTGAGCCGGGCGTCGGCAAGTCGACGCTGCTGCTCGAGGTAGCCAGCCGCGCGGCCGCGACCGGTCAGAAAGTGCTCTACGTCAGCGCCGAGGAGTCGGTCAGCCAGGTGCGCCTGCGGGCCGAGCGCACGAACGCGCTGCAGCCGAGCCTCTACCTCGCCGCAGAAACAGACCTCGCCACTATCCTCGGCCAGATCGACGCGGTTGAGCCGCAGCTGGTGATCGTCGACTCGGTGCAGACCGTGTCATCGTCGCTGAGCGATGGCATCGCAGGCGGGCCGTCGCAGGTGCGCGAGGTGGCCAGCACCCTCATCCGTGTCTCCAAAGACCGCAACCTGCCCGTGCTACTCGTCGGCCACGTGACGAAGGACGGCACCATCGCCGGCCCCCGACTGCTCGAGCACCTCGTCGACGTGGTGCTGCACTTCGAAGGCGATCGCCAGACTGCGCTGCGCTTCATTCGATCACACAAGAACCGCTTCGGACCGACGGATGAGGTCGGCTGCTTCGAGATGACGGGCGACGGCATCGCCGAGGTCCGCGATCCCAGCGGGCTGTTCCTCAGCCGTGCGCGTCAACCGGCGAGCGGCACCGCCGTCACGATTGCGATCGAGGGGCGCCGTGCGCTGCCGGTCGAAGTGCAGGCGCTCGTCGTTAAGACGCAGGCTCCGATGCCGCGACGGGTGGTCAACGGGGTCGACGGGTCGCGGGTGGCGATGCTGCTCGCGGTGCTCGAGCGGCGGGCGGGGCTCGGGCTGTCGAGTTTCGATGTGTACGTGTCGACGGTGGGCGGCATCCGTCTGGTTGAACCCGGGGCTGACCTCGCGATCGCCCTCGCGATTGCGAGCGCCTTTCGCGACAAGGCCTTCCCGGTCACGCAGGCGGCGGTGGGTGAGATCAGCCTCGCGGGCGAGATTCGCCCAGCATCGAGTTCGAAGCAGCGGGTCACCGAGGCGAAGCGCCTTGGATTCTCCACTGTCATCGATGCCGAGGCGCTGCACCTGCGGGAGGCGCTACGGCTGGCCTTCGCCAGCTCGGTGGTCGAGAAGATCGACATTCCCGACTTCTAGCGCTGGGTAGGGTTGCAGCATGTCGACCGAGTGGACCCTTGCCGCCTTCACTGTCGCTCTCAGCGTCATCAGCGTCGTCTTCTCCGGCTTCTTTGCGGTGCGCACGACGCGCCTCAGCCACCAGCTCGACGACGAGCGGGCACGCCGTCGCGAGGAGGAGTCGGCGACGAAGGCCGCCGAGCGCGTCTATGAGCCCCTCGCGCAGGCGGCGGCCGAACTGCAGTCGCGCATCTACAACATCGTCGAGACCGGCTGGGTTCCGCTGATGAAGCGGTACGAGAGCCACGGCGACTACGCCCTCACCAGCACCGCATTCCTCTTCGCGCACTACTTCGGGTGGATCGAGGCGCGCCGCCAGGCGGTGCTCTCTTCGAGCGGCGAGGGCCGGCGCGACGAGGAGGTGCAGCGTCTCATCGACGGCGTGCTGCGTATTCTGCGTCGCAGCGATGACAGCGAGGGCTTTCTGTTCTTCACAACCGAGCAGCGCGGCATCGGCGAGCTCATGTGCAGCTTCGAGACGCACCCCGACACGGGCGTGCGCACGCCGAACGTCATGGGTTACGCGGCATTCGAGAAGAAGTACCGCACGAAACCGGAGTTCGCGAAGTGGTTTCGCCCTATCACCGTCGGCATGGAGCTGGTGAGCACTGGTGACGTTCGCCGACTAGTCGCGATTCAGACCGCGCTCGTCGCGCTGATCGACACCCTCGACCCGAAGCGCCGCTACACCGCGGGCTTCGAGCTCAAGGTGATCGACCTCAGCGATAACGCGCCACAGCCGGGCTAGTTGCCGACGCCGGGGTGCTGCTCTGGCTCTTCGATTCCCTCGCCGTGCTCACCGTCGTAATGCCCAGGGTCGGGCAGCGGTGGGTTCGGATTGTCGCGGATCTCCTCGTCGGAGACGTGATCGCTCTTTGGGTCACTCATCGTCGTCCTCGTTCTTCTTGGCACTGAATGGGTTGCCATCTTCGCCGAGCTGCGCATACATCGGCTCGTCAGGGTCGGGCGGGACTGTCGCGCTGGTGTCGCTCATGAGGCCTTCCGGGTCGGGAGAGCATCAGAGACTGCCTCGCCGAAGCCGCGCAGTGTTGGCGCCTTATCGGCCACGAAGCGGTTGGCCTTCTTCCAGGTGTCCTGCACCTCCGGTCGACCGAGCATCTCGGTGATCTTTTCGCGGCCAACGGTCGCGCCCACGAGCGCGCCCGCAATGAAGCCAACCAACAGGTATGCCTTACCCATTACTTCTCCTCTTTCGGTTCTTCAGGTTTTGGGTCGAGATCGGCGTCTGCGGGCAGCTCGCCGTTGGTGATGTCGCTCATGCAGCCACCTCCTGCGCGCAGCGCACGCAGTGGGCTGCAAAGGGTCGCGCATCGAGGCGGTCGAGGGGAATGTCGATACCGCAGGACTGGCAGCTGCCGTAGGTGCCGCGCGTCATGCGGCCGAGTGCGGCGTTCACCTCGTCGAGGTGGCGGCGCGAGTTGCTCAGCAGCGCGCTCGTCTCCGAGAACTGCAGCGCGAGCGTCGCGCCTTCGGGGTCGTGTTCGTCGTCAATCTCAACGCCGCGTCGAGAGTCGAGGAACGAAGCCATGATGCTCTTGGTGCTCTCGATGGCGGCCGTGGCTGCTGAGCGCTCGGCACACAGGCGAGCGCGCATGGTATCGAGGGTTGCGGGTGCGATTCCGGTAGTTGTCAGAACTGTCATGGTGACCTCCTGTGCCCCCCAAAGGGGGGCTATTTGCTCACTATGGCCCCGTTGCCTGCGAGTTACCTGCGTGCGGGGTGGGAGACTGGGAACATGCGCAGACGGTGGTTGACAGTTGCAGCGGTGGCACTCCCAGGGCTGATTCTTGCGGGCGTCGGCGTGTCGCATCCGCGGGTCCTATCCGAGCAGTCCGCCTACTGGTGGGCGACGATGCACATCGTGCTGCTGCCGCTCTTTCCCTTGCTTGCCGTCGCGGTCTGGCTTCTGCTGCGCCACGATCGAACGGCGATGGGATGGGGCGGCCGCGTCGCCGCCCTCATCTTCGTTCCCTTCTACACGGCCCTCGATGCCATCAGCGGCATTGCGGCCGGCACCGTCACCCGGGCCGGTGCCGACCCCACGTCGGAGCTCGTCACGAGTCTCTTCGCCGCCGGCCGCCCGCTCGGCTATATCGGCAGCTACGCGTTCTTCGTCGCGGTGATTCTCGTGCTCGCGTCCGCCTGGCGCCGTGGAACCCGCGGGTGGCTGTTCTTCGTCGCTGCGGGCGTCGCGCTGCTCAGCGCCTACCTCTTCACCACGTCGCACATCTATTTTCCGAAGGGCGTGATGGCGATGCTTGGCATTGCGGCCAGCTTCGCTGTGCTCGAGGCGATCAGGCCTACTGCGGCAGGGCCTTCAGCCACGCGTTGAGGTCAGCAGTGAACGCGGCGTCGACCGGGCGGGCAACCCCGTCGAGTGCGGTGACGGCAACCGCGAGGCGCACGGCAGAGACCAGCCAGATGCCGTCGGCCAGTGCCAGCTCGGCCGGCGTGATCAGCTCGACGCCGGTGGAGAGCCCAAGGCTCTCTGCCCAGCGGAACACGTTGGCCTGGGTTGTGCCGTCGAGAATGCCGAGATCGGGCCCCGGGGTGAGCAGGGTGTCGCCCCGGCGGTAAACGACGGTCGAGGTCGGACCCTCGAGAACGTAGCCGTCGCTGGAGACGAAGATGACGTCATCCGCACCGCGCCGATGCGCCTCGCGCAGCACGGACCGGTTGACCGCGTAGCTGAGCGTCTTCGCACCCTGCAGCAGCCAGGGCGAGGTCTGCGCAACATCGTGCCGGTAGCCGCGGTCGAGCATGACGACGCTGACCCCCTCGGAGCGCACGCGGGAGAAGTCGGCGGAGTGCGTCGCGTAGACCCAGCCCGTCGGGCGGCCGTCACCCTCGATGCCACGGGTCATGACAGTCTTGATCCAGGCTTCCTCGCCGGGCTGAAGAGCATCGATGGCCGCAAGGATGGCCTCGCGCCAGACGTCGAGATCGGGCGCGGGCAGGTCGAGCATCTGCGCGGATCGGGCAAAGCGCTGCAGGTGGTGCTCGAAGGCCTGCGGCTTTCCGTGGCCGACGCTGATGCCCTCGAAGATGCCGTCGCCCCGGGTCGCAGCGAGATCGAGCACGCTCAGCTGCGGGGTGGCAGCGTCAACGAACTCGAAGGCCGGGGCCGAGTCGGAATGCGGGGCGGCGTCTGCCGATGGCTGGTTGAGCAGAACGAGCACGTCGTGAGGCATTCGCCTATTCTTTCTCACCCGGAATCGGAATAGAGGCCGTGTCGTCGTATCGCGCGCTGGACCGGGGTATGAAGAGGGCGATGATGACCGCGACGAGCACAACGCCGGCGCCGAGGCCGAAGGTGAGCTGGAAGCCCTCCCGCGTCGGAATCGAGATGCCGTCAACCACGGTCGCGTGCGTCGAGAGGATGATGCCGACGAGCGTTGCCGAGATCGTCGAGCCGAGCGTGCGCATGACCGAGTTGAGCCCGTTGGCCGCGGCCGTCTCGGTCGGCGGCACGGCACGCATGATCAGCGTCGGCATGGCGGCGTAGGCGAAGCCGACACCGAAGCCGACGAAGGTCGAGATGAGGATGACGTGCCACACCGCATCCGTGAGGAAGACCGCGACACCGAAAGTGACGGTGATGATGACCATCCCGAGGATGAAGCTCGTGCGCGGCCCGCGCGCCGTCGACAGGCGGGCAGCAAGCGGCGAGGTGAAGAACATGACGAGCCCGAGGGGCATGAGGCAGAGGCTCGCGAGAAGCAGCGGAAGGGCGAAGCCGACCCCGGTCGTCGACGGCGCCTCGAGCAGGATCGGCAGCGACGCCGAGCAGATGAAGAAGGCAAAGCCGACAGCGATCGACGCGAGGTTGGTCAGCAGCACCGGACGCCGCGCCGCGACTCGAAGGTCGATCAGCGGGTTCTGCGTGCGCAGCTCGAACACGCCCCACAGCACCAGCACGACAACCCCGCCGATCAGCAGGCTCAGGGTCATCGGGCTGCCCCAGCCCCACTCCGTTCCCTTGGAGACAGCGAGCAGGATGCCGATGAGACCAACCGCGATGCCGACCGCCCCCGGCAGGTCGAAGCGGCCGCCCGTGCGCAGCGTGCTCACCGGAATGACCGTCGCGACCATGACGATGGCGAGAACGCTCAGCACCATCGCCAGCCAGAACAGGTAGTGCCAGTCGACGCTCTGCGCGATGAGCGCCGCAACCGGCAGACCGAGCGCTCCGCCGATACCGAGGGTCGCACTGACGAGCGCGACCGCCCCACCGAGGTTCTTGGGGTGGATCACGTCGCGCAGAATGCTGATTCCGAGCGCGATGACGCCCAGGCCGATGCCCTGCAGCGATCGCGCCACGATCATCGGAATCAGGGTCGTCGAGAAGGCGGCGATGAGCGACCCGCCGGTCATGATGGCCAGCAGGGTGATCATCACGCGGCGCTTACCGTACATGTCGCCGAGGCGACCGCTGATCGGTGTCGAGATAGCGGCAGCCAACAGAGTGGATGTGAGAACCCAGCTCGCATCCGCGGCCGTCGTGTCGAGCAGCAGGGGCAGCTCGGGATAGACCGGCGTCACCAGCGTCTGCATGAACGCGGCGATGAGACCGGTACCCGCAAGCACGGCGACCATCGAACGGTCGCTGCGCGGCCGAAGCGAACGACGCTCGCGCGGTGTCAGAGAACCTTCGGATGGTGAATCGTTGACTGACATCAACTAATTCTAGCGAATCAGTAGAGCAGGAACTGCTTGGTCTCTGCCGACTCGATGTCACCGAGCTTGACCGTCAGGTGGTAGCTCGCGCCGCCCGCCGACACGGCGGGCCGGTCACCGGTGCAGGTGGTGGTGGATGAGCGGGTGCGATCCCACGCGAACGGGGTGGTGGACTTCGCTACACCGGGCTCGAGCGTGACCTCGGCCTCGGTCGGCTCGGCCTGGCAGTCGCGCGACGACCAGTAGGTCTCGTCGCCGCTGGCGATGATGTAGTCCTGTGCACCCGTGCCTGCGTCGATCGTGCAGGCGGCTGCGCCGATGTTCGTGATCGTCATCGAGATCATCACGTCTTCGCCGGCGTTGTAGCCACCCTTGTCGGTGACTGCCTCGAGGCTGACCTGCTCGGGGGTGCAGGCGGCGACTTTGCCATCGGTGGTGGTCGCGGCAGGCGGCGGCGTCGTCGAGGAGTTGGTGGGCTTCGGGTCGCCACCCTGCGGTCGGAAGACAATCAGCAGGATGATGACAATGACGGCCAGAAGACCGATCAGCACGATCGCGCGCCGCTTCCAGTACACGGCCGGCGGCTGCGGGCCGACGGGAGTGCGAATTGTCGACATGCCCTCAGGGTAAGCCAGAGCTGGTTCTACAGCCTCTTCAGCATGCGCGTGTTCCCCAACGTGTTCTGCTTCACGCGGGCAAGGTCGAGAAACTCGGCGATGCCGTCGTCGGGCGAGAGGGTGAGCTGCGCGTAGACGTCGGGCGCAACGATCTCTTCGCTGATCGCCTCGAAGCCGTGCTTGCCGAAGAACTCGGTCTCGAAGGTCAGGCAGAACAGGCGGGTGAGGCCGAGAGCCATGGCGTCCAACTCGATGCGCTCGAGCAGGGCGTGACCGGCGCCACGGTGCAGATACTCGGGGGCGACAGCGAGGGTGCGCACCTCGCCGAGGTCGACCCACATGACGTGCAGTGCGCCGCATCCAATTGGTATGTCGTTTTCATCGACGGCGACCCGAAACTCCTGCACCGCCTCGAACAGCACCACGAGGTCTTTGCCGAGCAGGATGCGCTGCTGCACGAGCGGCTCGACGAGGGCCTGGATGTGCGGCACATCGCTGGTACGCGCGGGCCGAACGGAGAAAGTCACGTAACCAAGCTTAACGACGAAGGGCGCCGGGATTGCTCCCGGCGCCCTGTCGTAGCGCTGCTAGACCTCGGCGGCCACGGCCTCCTCGACCGGCGGCAGACCGGCCTGGCGACCCGTGGTGAACACGAAGGCACCGTCGATGAAGTCGACGTGCACGTGGTCGCCCGCGTTGAGCTCGCCGTGCAGGATCTTCTCCGACAGCTGGTCCTCGACCTCGTGCTGCACCGCGCGGCGCAGCGGTCGGGCACCGAGGCTCGCGTCGAAGCCGACCTGGATCAGTCGCTCCTTCGCGGGCACGGTCAGCTCGATCGTGAGGTCGCGGTCCATGAGGCGCTCGCTGAGACGCTTGATGAACAGGTCGACGATCTGCAGCAGCTCCGGCTGGCTCAGCTGCGGGAAGACGATGGTCTCGTCGACGCGGTTGAGGAACTCCGGCTTGAAGTGCTTCTTCAGCTCCTCGACAACCTTGCCGCGCATCCGGTCGTAGCCGGAGGCGGTGTCGTTGGCCGAGCTGAAGCCGATCGGGGTGCCCGTGATGTCCTTCGTGCCGAGGTTGGTCGTCATGATGATCACGGTGTTCTTGAAGTCGACAACGCGGCCCTGGCCATCCGTCAGTCGTCCCTCTTCCAGAATCTGCAGGAGGGAGTTGAAGATGTCGGGGTGCGCCTTCTCAATCTCGTCGAAGAGCACAACACTGAAGGGCTTGCGGCGCACCTTCTCGGTGAGCTGGCCGCCCTCTTCGAAGCCGACGAATCCGGGAGGAGCACCGAACAGTCGTGAGACCGTGTGCTTCTCGCCGTACTCCGACATGTCGAGGCTGATCAGCGCGTTCTCGTCGTCAAACAGGAACTCGGCGAGCGCCTTGGCGAGCTCGGTCTTACCGACACCGGTGGGGCCGGCGAAGATGAACGAGCCAGAGGGGCGCTTCGGGTCCTTGAGCCCGGCGCGGGTGCGGCGGATCGTCTTGGAGAGAACCGAGATGGCCTCTTCCTGGCCGATGACGCGCATGTGCAGCGCCTTCTCCATGAAGATGAGTCGGCTCGACTCCTCCTCGGTCAGCTTGAAGACGGGGATGCCGGTCGCCTGGGCGAGAACCTCGGCGATGAGACCCTCATCGACGGTTCCGCTGGCGCCAACGTCGCCGGCCTTCCACTGCTTCTCGAGCCGAAGGCGCTCGCCGAGAAGCTTCTTCTCTTCATCACGAAGCGAAGCTGCCTTCTCGAAGTCCTGGTTCTCGATGGCGCCTTCCTTGTTGCCGCGAACCTCGGCGATGCGGTCGTCGAACTCGCGCAGCTCGGGCGGAGCCGAGAGGATCGACAGCCGCAGACGTGCGCCGGCCTCGTCGATCAGGTCGATCGCCTTGTCGGGCAGGTAGCGGTCGCTCACGTAGCGGTCAGCGAGGTTGGCGGCCGAGACGAGGGCGCCGTCCGTGATCGACACCTTGTGGAAGGCCTCGTACTTGTCGCGAAGTCCCTTGAGGATGTTGATCGTGTGAGGAATGGTGGGCTCGTGCACCTGCACGGGCTGGAAACGGCGCTCGAGCGCGGCGTCCTTCTCGAAGTACTTGCGGTACTCGTCGAGGGTGGTCGCACCGACCGTCTGCAGCTCACCGCGGGCAAGCAGCGGCTTGAGGATCGAGGCAGCGTCGATCGCGCCCTCGGCGGCACCTGCACCCACCAGGGTGTGGATCTCGTCGATGAAGACGATGATGTCACCGCGCGTGCGGATCTCCTTCGTCACCTTCTTGAGGCGCTCCTCGAAGTCACCGCGGTAGCGGCTGCCGGCGATGAGCGAGCCGAGGTCGAGCGAGTAGAGCTGCTTGTCTTTGAGGGTCTCGGGCACATCGCCCTTGACGATGGCCTGGGCGAGGCCCTCGACGACGGCGGTCTTGCCGACGCCGGGCTCACCGATGAGAACCGGGTTGTTCTTCGAGCGACGGGAGAGGATCTGCATGACCCGCTCCATCTCCTTCTCGCGGCCGATGACCGGGTCGAGCTTGCCGTCGCGCGCAGCCTGCGTCAGGTTGCGGCCGAACTGGTCGAGCACCTGCGAGCCCTTGTCGGGCGTGGCGTCGTTGCCGCCAACGGCGACAGCCTCCTTGCCCTGGTAGCCCGATAGCAGCTGGATGACCTGCTGGCGAACGCGGTTGAGGTCGGCACCCAGCTTGACGAGCACCTGCGCCGCCACACCCTCACCCTCGCGGATGAGGCCGAGCAGAATGTGCTCCGTGCCGATGTAGTTGTGGCCGAGCTGCAGGGCCTCTCTGAGCGAGAGCTCAAGAACCTTCTTGGCGCGCGGCGTGAACGGGATGTGCCCCGTTGGCTGCTGCTGGCCCTGGCCGATGATGTCTTGCACCTGCTCGCGCACGGCGTCGAGCGAGATGTTCAGCGACTCGAGCGCCTTGGCTGCAACACCCTCGCCCTCGTGGATGAGGCCGAGCAGAATGTGCTCTGTGCCGATGTAGTTGTGGTTGAGCATCTTGGCCTCTTCTTGGGCCAGCACAACGACGCGACGAGCTCGGTCGGTAAATCTCTCGAACATATTCACTCCCTAGGCGCTGCAGGTGGGGCGCCGATATAAAGAGAGTAACGACGGGGGATGCGAATAATGCCGGTGTTCGCCGTGGGCGTTACCGACCCGAATGACCTGTCAGCGACGTCGGCGCCCTATACGTAGCTGACCGCCACCATCGCAGTGCCGGCGCCAACCTTGAGCACTCCGTCCAGAGCCCAGAAGACGCGGAAGCCGACGGACTTCAAGCGAAGACCGAGCAGCGCGTTGCCCATGCAGAGCAGCGCGAGCAGGGCGCAGATCGGTCCGTGGCTCGGGCCGAGCACAAGAAAGTGCACGCCGACGATGAAGAGAATCCACAGCCAGAACTCGCGGGATGTCGTGTCTTTCACCCGACGAAGCACGATGTTGACGAGCAGAGCTTCAACCGCGAACGCGAGCCCGAGAAAGACCCACTGCCACCAGGCGGGGTAGGGCAGCCCGGCGAAGATCAGCTTGGTCGCACCGCCAACGGCCATCGCCGCGATGCCGAGCCAGAAGCCGATGATCAGCCAGACGACGCGCCACTTCGAGGACCCGAGGCTTCCAACGACAATGCCGAGGCCGATAAGGGCAAGAAACGCACCGCCGCCACGGATGAGGGGAAAGAGCTGAGGCATGTTCGCAACCAGTTCCATGGCCCCATCCTGCGTGAGTCGGGCCAAATTGTCGATACAACTCCCCACAAGCGAACCGATGACCCGACTCATGCGCGGATACGCTGACGGCATGGAGTTCGACGCGCCCTACGAGCGGCTCAGCGACGATGCCGCGCGCACGATTCTCGCGAGTCTCTGGCGGCTCGAGCCGCAGGCGCTCACGCGGCTCGACACGGAGCGGGATGACAGCTTTCGCGTCACGACCGAGGGGGCGGACTACCTGCTGAAGGTGGCGCATCCCGCCGACGACCCGCTCTTCGTCAACCTGCAGACCGCCGCCCTGAGCTTCGCGGCCGACGAGAGCGGCCTGCCCCTGCAGCGCCTGCTGCTCACCGCGGAGGGCGACATCGAGCCGGTGGTCGACGGCCGCGTCGCCCGCCTGCTCACCTGGCTGCCCGGGGAGCCGGATCACCCGATCGACGCCCGGCTTGTTGGCCAGACCCTCGGTCGCCTGAACGATGCCCTCAGCACCTTCGACCACCCGGCGGCCCACCGCGACCTCGTCTGGGACGTTGCACGCCTCGACCTCGTGCGCGACCTGCAGGCGCGCTTTCCCTCCGACGAGGTGGCCGAGGTCTTCGCGCGATGGGATGCCCTCGACCTCAGCGGCCTGCCACGCCAGGTCATCCACAATGACTTTCACCCCGGCAACGTGCTGACCGAGGGCGAGCGCATCACCGGAATCCTCGACTTCGGCGACGTCGTCTACACCGCGCGCGTTGTCGACCTCGCGGTCGCCCTCTGCTACTTCGGCTGGGACGACGAGCTGATTGCCGGGTTCGAGACCGCCGTGCCCCTGCGAGACGACGAACGCGCAGCCCTGCCCGTGCTCGTCGCCGCGCGCTACGCCCAGCGCATTCTGCTCAACCAGCTGCTCGGCCGCTACGACCCGAGCACACAACTTGCTGCGCTGCGCGACCACCTCGAGAGGATCCGCTGATGGCTGGACCGGCAACCTACTTCGACCCCGCGCGTGCGGGCGAGCTCGATCCCGCAACGCAGGCCCTCGTCGCCCGGCGCGAGCGCGTTCTCGGCAGTGCCTACCGCCTGTTCTACGACGAGCCGCTGCAGCTCGTGCGCGGCCTCGGCACCAAGGTCTGGGATGCCAACGGCACCGAGTACCTCGATGCGTACAACAACGTTCCAAGCGTCGGTCACGCGCACCCCCGGGTCGTCGCCGCGATCGCCGAGCAGGCCGCGACGCTCAACACCCACACGCGCTACCTGCAGGAGGGAATCCTCGACTACGCCGAGCAGGTGCTCGAGACGCTGCCCGCCGAGATCGAGACCATGATGTTCGCCTGCACCGGCAGCGAGGCCAACGACCTCGCGCTGCGCATCGCCAAGCACGTGACGGACGGCACCGGCGTCGTCGTGACGAGCAACGCGTATCACGGGGTCACGACCGAGATCGCGGCCATCAGCCCCTCGCTCGGCGGACTCGACAGCCTCGCCGACTGGGTGCGCGTGGTCGAGCCGGGCAACCTCGCCGCCGTGGGGGCGGCCTTCGATGAGCTCACGGCAGCGGGGGTGAAGCCGGCGGCGTTCATCGTCGACACGATTTTCGCGAGCGACGGCGTCATCCCATCCATTAATAGTCTGGTGGATGCGGTGGCGGCCACCAGAGAACGCGGCGCCCTGTTCATCGCCGACGAGGTGCAGCCCGGCTACGGTCGGCTCGGCCACGGCATGTGGGGATTCGATCGCTATGGGGTGTCGCCCGACCTCGTGACCGTCGGAAAGCCGATGGCCAACGGCCACCCCGTCTCGGCGGTGATGAGCAGGCGCGACTACACCGAGCAGTTCGGCCGCAGCGTGCGCTACTTCAACACCTTCGGCGGCAACACTGTCTCGGTTGCGGCCGCCCAGGCGACGCTCGACGTGCTGCGCGACGAGGGACTCATCGAGAACGCC